>Ga0207416_1000177_pt1 | contig 118949 bp, 89 predicted proteins | sample PaiPotPPM11metaG_FD_184107 | JGI IMG/M metagenome (GOLD analysis project Ga0207416, IMG submission 184107) | Iron sulfur acid spring bacterial and archeal communities from Banff, Canada, to study Microbial Dark Matter (Phase II) - Paint Pots PPM... ... | reverse complement strand
CGTGTCAGATGCCGCTGCAATGTGCTCGATTCGATTCCCGCTTCTCCGAGTTTTTGCGCTGCGCGCGATGTCGGCGCGAAGCCTTCCACCTTATAGCCCTCTCGCTCGGCGGCTTCGCGGATCGCAAATAAAGAAGTAGTTTTCCCCGCGCCGGCGACACCTTCAAGCGCCGTCACCTGGTCGCGGCTCGACAGGATTTGCTCGACCGCCGCGCGCTGGCTCTCGCTCAGATGCGAGTGGTCTTGCTCGATCTCTCGGCGTGTCTCGAACCTCGCGATTGGTTCGTGCTGGTTCTGCCCCGCGCGCATCGCGTGGATGGTGCTGCGTTCGTGGTCGATCATCTCACTTGTGGTGAACGCGCGACCCGGCGCGCGATTGCTCGTCTCGATGAACTCGCCCGCTTGCACGCGTTTCTCGAACTCCGCTTTTACCTCCGCAACCGTGGCGTCACCCATTGAGCGTTTCAGTGCATCCCTGAGCAGCTCGCGCTCCTCGGCCACTGCTTCACGCTCCAGATTTTTCTCTCTTGAGTAGGCAACGGCCTGGCCGATGGCTCTCTCTTCGGGTGCTTGCTGTAATCGCTCTCCGTGCTCCCGTGCCGCTATGACAACCCGCTCTGGTTGATTGCCGAAGTGCGCGGCCATTTCCTTGTGCCGGTCTTGCATCTCTTCGTGTGAGAGTTCGAGCTTCCCTTCCCGTGTCTTGTGAGCGGCGATCTGTGCCGCCCCTGCTCCTCGCTGGTTCTCCTTTGCGAGATGCTCCTCGATTTGCCGGCGGCGCGGACTCGACGCCTCCAGATACTCTCTGCTGTAGCCTTTGATTTCCGGCTGTCCGCTCTCACCACGTGAGATCTCGTAGCCGAGCTCTTTCAATCGATGAGCTAGTTCCGAGCGGTACACCGCTGTCGCATACTGTTGCGTCTTGTAGAGTTCCCGTGGCTGTAGCGCGTATGCCTCACCGTCGTCGGTTTCGGTAAGATTGAAAAAGACGACGTGTGTGTGCAATTGCGGCGCCGCGTAGCCGTCAACTGGCCTTGCACTGTCGTGCTCGAACTTCGCCGCTATCCACTTGCCGGTCGTCTCTGCCGGAAGATTTCCGCCGATACGCGCCTGGACATATCGTTCTAGCTCATCAAGTGCGACACCAACGCTTTCTCGATGTGCTCCTCGGACGCGTTCATCTCCGCCCACCAGGGCGGTCAACGAGACGCTCTTTGGTGCTGAAAACGTCGCATCCCATCCTGCGCGATGTTCCATCGCGCTTACTTTCTCGCCGCGCCTGGTCATGTATTCTCTGCCAGCTTGATGGCGGATTAGTTGTTCTGCCGTGATCGGGTGTTGTCCTTCCGAAAGCAGTTGAAAATGTTCCTCGCGCACTTCTCCGCGCAATCCCCACTGCTCCGCGAGCCTGCCGTGCCATGCACCTTTAATTTGCTCGCCTTCGGTGTAGTAGTTCTCGCGGGCGTTGCCAAACTCTTCGGAGTGATACGACTGCGCTTGGCCTGCGCTCAGTGGTCTGGAGATGGTCAGCACGTGTTGGCCTACTCGAAAAAGTCTCGTTGCCGGTGCACCGGCTCTCGTTGGATTTTCTGTTCTTCACTTTGCTGCTGTTGATTCGGTATGTGTTTCTGCCCCGAAGCTCCATTCCCCGACGGTTTGCCTGCCGCGGCCGCTGCAACCTTTGGCGATTCCTCGGGTGGCTGCTGTGCCGGGCGCTCGATGTATTGCGGCTCTTTGCTTTCAAGCTCGATGTACGGGAGACTCAACCGCGCCACGAGATTTCCGCACTTGAGATAAGCGTGCATCTTCTCAAGGCCGCTAATCTCGCTTGCCATCACCAGCGGCCTGATCTCGCGTTCGAGGTTATAGCCCTTCGACTTTCGGGATTGTGGGAACTGTTCATTTGTGCGGCTCTCTCGTATCCTCTCGATTTCTTGTTCTCCGATGGTGTCGCTAATCCATTTCGCCGCGTGCGGCTCGCTCGTACACAGGAAGATTTTTGTCGAGGGTTGCGACATCATCGCCTCCGCTTCGTGTCCATAACGCACTTCCAACTGGCTGCGCCCCTGAAAACCCAGCACAACCGGATTGTTGGATTTGCGGTTCTCTGTGATCGCCGTGTGTAACTGCGGCAATCGCTGCAAGGTCGCTAGTTCGTCCAGAATGAACCACACCGGACGCGGACTCGTGCGGCCCTGATTCATCAGGCGCAGCACGAGCATGTCCAGCCACAAACTGATGAGCGGCGCGAGGCTCTTCCGCGTGTCCGGTGTGCTCGTCAGGAAGAGCCAGCCCCTCCGCTCCTTCGACCATTCGAGCGTGCTCCAACGCCCATTCGCCTCCGCTTCGCTCGGCAGCAGCTTCATGGCGTCAGCTACCATGCTGAGTGAACCAAGCACGCCGTTGCGCTGCGGTGGCGAATCACGGTCGATCATCGCCGCGTACTCTGTCCCTTTCACTCTCCGGTCGATCTCTTCCGGGTGCGACATCCACCACACCAACTCTTGCGGCGTCGGATGGAAGCTGAGCAAGTGCGCAAAGATTTTTCGCGGGGCCTCTACGAAAAACGAATTCTCGTTGTGCCGGTCGGGAAACAGCGACGCCGCCAATGTGAGAGCGTCAGCCCCCTGCCGTAGCTCGTCTCCCGGAGTCCAGTAAGGCATCCGCTGGTCTAACGGGTTAAGGATGAGATCGCCGCGCGACGGAGTAAGAAAGTAGGGCACGTAGTCGGCGGGCGTCGCGGGATCGTACACGATGGCCGTGTCACCGCGCTCCTCGATCTGCAACAAGATTTGGCGAATCAGTGCGCTCTTGCCTTTGCCCGAATCACCCATAACTAGAATGTGGCTCGATTCAATCTCGCGCGGCAGGCGCAGCCAAGTTTTATTGCGGAATATTTTTTGTGTGAAGCTCTGCTGCTGCAAGAAGCCGATACCGTCTGAACGGTTGCGACGGTTAAACACACGCACCGTCACAAGCTCCGGGCCTTTCAGCCGACGCCCATGTTTGCGTATTCTCTTGCGTGCCGAGTCCTTCGGGATCGCCACGACAAGGCTTACAAGCAACACACCCAGGCCGCCCCACAGCGCCGGTTCCGCCAGATCGGTGAGCGTCTGGTCCTGGTATATCCAATGCCCCAGGAATTCATGCAACTTCGAATTGTCATAGCGTGCGCGCTGCCATTCGAGCTTCAAGTCCCCTGTCTTCATCGCTGCTTCGGTCAGCGTGAACGTGCTCTCGCCCTTCTCCGTCACGAACGGCTCTACTTCCGCGTCGAGCGCCATCCGCGTACCCTTCCGCGTCATCACCATCAGCAGTGTGTACCCGCCGTCCGTGCGGAAGGCTCCTGCTACTGGCGTCCCCGCGTAAGTCACTAGGTAATGCCGTTGGAGCGGAGTCCACGCCCGCATGTAGCGGTAACCAACGATGGCGAACACACTGAGCAGAGCAACGCAGAACGCTCCGATAGTCCATACCGCCTTGTCGCTCGGAAAGTCTCCTGCATCGTCCGGTCGCCCCCATTTCTGTTTCATGGCACACCCCCTGTTGCTGCTTCGGCAAAGCGCTGTCGCGCCTTGCTCAACTTGTTCTGGTCCGCCCGTTCGATGAGCTGTTGCATCTCCTCGGCGGTTAGCGTTTGCCCTTGAGATACGGCGAAGTGGACGTTTAGCAGGATCGTTCGCAGCGCCAACACTTCGGCCAGGACGGCTTGCTCGCCTGCATTCGGCTTGGCCGCTTTCAGCAGAACATCGCGCGTCCACTCGCTGATTGTCTGCTCACCCGCCAGGGCTTCAAACTGCGCGTATTCCTCGTCAGTAACTTTGGTGCTGATCGATTTCGTTCGAAGAGAGGGCATGGAATTCACCCCATAAAATCAACAAGTTCCCATACGGGAACCAAGAGTAGCTGCGCGGAGCTTTGTGAGTAGTGGCTTGTTGCAAACCACTGGATTTTCAGCAAGTTCCCCTATAGCAACCTTGGTTGCTATGCGGCACCCGTTTGGGGGTGACGTGTCAGTCCAACTCCCGGTGCCGAAGGCACCGCTCCTCATAGTTCACCGTATTCGAGGATCAAACCGTCCCACACCGCCCGCACGGCTGGGACTTCCCAGGCACGCCGGAATAGCTCCCGCACCGCCTTCCACTCTTTCTCCGAGAACGTGAACGTGATTCCGTTGCTGCGCGCGCAGAAGGAGAACTCGACCTCTTTCCCATGCTCGCCGATGTAGCCAAAAAAGTATTCGCCCTTCCAGTGTTGCGTCGAGCCTTCCGGTTCGAGGATTACTAGCATGGCCCGAAACTCGGCCATGACCGCATACTCAGACAGTGGGTACATTGGCGCTCTCGCACCGGGGAAGCTGAGGAGCACGGAGAAGTCGTTGCCCTCCCCACGGGCAAAAGACAGCGTGAATCCGCCCTCGCTAAACGGCGGGATCGCCGCCTGGAAGAAACTCTCCGCGACGGGTTTGGCCTTGTCGCGGACGGGCTCCTTGGTGAGGTGATAATGGCCCCGTGCGGCGAGTCGCCAGAGGGCCGGCCAATGAGGGCGGAGCGCGCGATTGAGTGCGTCCGCATCTTTGAGGGCATCATCTTCGAGAAGCGCATAAAGATTCCGCCCCGCTAGCAGTGGTTCCCACTTTGTGGCCGGATCGCTGAACTGTCGGCGTGTTTCCGCCACTGTTCGACGCACGATTTCGGGCGTGACTTTCTCGCTGCCTTCGGTGGCTCTTACTTTCGAGGGACGACAGTCCCAGGGAAGATTGCCCAGGTAATACTCATCTGGGGCGGACTGACCTTTGCGCAAATCGTAGGCTGCCGAGAACGCATCGAGGACGGCGATCACAGACCCGCGAGATACATGACTTGGTGTGTCACTCGAAAATGCTTCTAGTCCCTGTTGGACAAAGTGGGCAAGGACCACCCACTCTGCCTTCGACAGGAGATGCTGAGCCTCGCCCTTTCTGCGAATTTCTCGAAGCGCTTTGGTCGGCTCCGACATGAGGTCCACGACTTCGAGGCGGTCTTCGCGGGCCGATTCGAGAAATTGTTTTGCGATCTCCGAAGTGGAAACGCTTTCGCCTGTCCTTGACGACATGAGTTTCTTGGCCCTGTCCAGGCGTTGGCGTAGCGCTTCGCTGATTCGCACTGAAAGGGTCTGTTGCTGCTTTGCTTTTTCCGATTTGTCCGGTGGCTTTCCCTCGGGTTTTTCGGGCTTGTCAGGCAATAGGGAGCTCGCTTTCCCGGCCTAAAATACAATCCGGCAACTTGTATCGAAACATATTGACAGAATACATGCAACCCGTCATGATGTCAATCCCCATTTCTGTTGGGGCCGAATGAAAGTCCGCAATGCCCAATCCGACCAACGCAAGAACCCAGACTCGTCACGAGTGCATGGCTTGCGCCTCACATCGAATCCGCCGTCATTAGGATCTGAAGGTCAAATCGAAAATCCGCCCGAGAACAAACGATCAGCACTAGCAAAGGGAGTCGCGTTGCCTTCCGCTGCTACAACTGACCCGCTGCAAGCCGTTGAGCCGCTCCTAGACTGCTCCTCCGCTGCTGTCATCCTTGGGGGTCTTCACCCTAAGACAGTTGAGCGATGGGCACGAGAAGGGCGCATACCCGCCTACCGTTATTTTCGGCATTGGAGATTCCGCGTTTCCGATCTGGAAGTCTGGATGCGTTCTCATGTACATTCAGGTTGCCATCCGTGCCGCTTAAACCAGGAGGAATCGGATGGAAAATAAGCGGCAGCGGGTTCAGTTTGGTTGGGTTTGTTTGAAAGCAAGAAAGAAGGGTCCAGACGTGTGGGTTCTGCGTTATCGCGAAAATCTTCTGGACGGAAGCACGAAAAGGCGAAGCGTTGCCATTGGAACCGTTAAAGAATTCCCGAACGAGTCCCAGGCACGCAAAGCCGCTCTGTCTTGGTTATTTTCGATGAACGCGGAAGCAGCAAACGGAACAACTGTTTCGTTCGGCGCAGTCATACGCCGGTACCTAGCGGAAGAGATTCCCGAGAGACCTTCAACCGCTTCACGGTATCGGTGCTGGATGAAGAACCATGTTGAGCCGAAATGGCGAGACTGTCCGATTGAGCAGATCAAGCCGCTGCTCGTAGAAGACTGGCTCAAGAAGCTCAATTTGTCGCCGAAAAGCAAGTCTCATCTCAAAAACCTAATGCGTGTCCTGTTCAACGCGGCGATGCGGTGGGAACTGATTCCCTATCAGCACAATCCCATGAGCCTAGTCCGCGTGAAAGACAGTTCTAAAAGACAGCGGGAACCGAAAGCACTTTCCGTGGACGAGTTTCGAAAAGTGCTTGAGAGCATTCCCGAACCTTTCCGAACGATGTGCATTGTGGCGATGTGTTTGGGACTGCGGGTGAGTGAAATCCTCGGTTTGAGATGGAATGACATCGATTGGGAAGGACTGCGCTTGGCGGTACGACAAGCATACGTCTACGGAAAACAAGGTGACGTAAAAACACAAGCCTCTCATCGATGGATGCCTCTTGACCGTTCGCTTGCAGAGAAGCTTCGTCAACACAAGGCAAAGCTGGCTCCGCTGGCCAAATCGGAAGACTGGGTATTCGCAAACCAGGAAACAGGAAAGCCGTATTGGCCGGGCCGAATTCAGGAGAACTGGCTCGTCCCTGCCGCAGAAAAAGCGGGGATAGGCCGGATCGGCTGGCACACGTTCCGACACAGCCATTCAACGTTACTTCATGCGCTGGGTGTCGATCTCAAGGTGCAGCAGGAACTCTTGCGACATGCAGATGTTCGAACGACTATGAATATCTACACGCAGGCCGTTCCTTCCGCTCTGCGAGAAGCGAACAGCAAAGTCGTTCGCTTAGTGCTCCCCGCGCAAGTGGCCTAGCGTTATTGGCCCCCTGTGGCCCCTCGAAGATTCAGAACCTATTCTTTATGAAGGAGATGTTGGTAGGGGCGGTGGGGATCGAACCCACGACCTTCGGCTTAAAAGGCCGCTGCTCTACCACTGAGCTACGCCCCTAAACTTTTTGACCTGCAGCAACTTGCATTTTGATTGCCGGGACACCGCTTGGACTGGCATCACTCATCGTGTCACTCTGTGCAAGCAGGGATACAAACGCAAGCGGCTTGTTCGGACAGCAATCACCGCACACTCTTCTCGAGCTCAAGCCCTTTTGTCCCAACACATCTGCAATTTCTTCGCGCAGTGCACTCGGCACTCGCAAGCGGTTTGCCAGTTTGTATCGCAGCCGTGACAGCAAAAGTTCCTGATCTCCGCTTCCATTACCGCTTCCTCGAACCAACGCCGTTCCTTTTCAGCAGGGGCACCCTTTTCGGACGCCCGGAAAAACACGCACTCTACCTTCGCCCCGGTCGTGCACAACCCTGAGGGCAGCCACCGCAGCAAAACTATTTATTGGGACTTATATTTCTTCTTCGCCCGCCGGATCTCAAAACTTCCCACCTGTCCAGTCTACCATGTTCCACGTGAGTCCGTAATGACCGCCGTTGTGCAGACTGGCTCGCAGGGCGATCATCTGCGTACTGCGTTCCTTCGACGCGCGACACCGCCCCTTGTGATTTCTCTGGCCATCACGCTCCCTGAGCCTATTTGCAGGCGCGGCCCTGGACAGAACGGGAACGAGAGCGCCACCGGATTCCAAGGGAATGTCACGGGGAATTGACGTGAGATCAGGATCGCGTCTCGCAGTCTTTTAATCGACACGCGATGCCTGGATCGATTCGAAAGGCGCGCGTGCCGATGCCCTTCGCAGATGTGCTAGACATCGCACAAAGCCACTGCTTCCCTCAGTGAAGTCAGCGGATCGCGCGCGGGTACAAACTCATGAGCCACATAGCCCTTGAAATTGGTTGCGGCAATCCCGCGCATCACGCCATCCCACTGCACTTCCTGGGTGTTGTCGAGCTCATGCCGTCCGGGAACGCCGCCCGTGTGGAAATGGCCGAGCCACTGGATGTTCTGCTGGATGGTGCGAATCAGGTCTCCTTCCATAATCTGCATGTGATAGATGTCGTACAGAATTTTGACGCGCGGAGAGTTCACCGCTTGTACCACTTGCACTCCCCAGGCGGTGTGGTCGCACATGTAGTCTTTGTGGTTCACCTTGCTGTTGAGGAGTTCCATACAGATAGTGACGCCGTGGTCCTCGGCAATTTTTTTCACGCGGTTGAGCCCTGCAATTGTATTTTTAGCGCCCTCGTCATCGGACATGCCCGCGCGGTTTCCTGAAAATGTGATTACGTTCGGCACGCCGGCCTTCGCCGCAAGTGGGATGTATTTTCGGAAGCCTTCTTCGATTCTTGCGTGGTTTTCGACGCGGTTCAACGCGCTGGCAATCTCGCCTCCGCCGGCGTAGCCCATGGTGCAAATCAGGCCATTGCGCGCGGGTACTTCGTATTCATCCGGCTTCAAAAGATCGACGCCTTTCAAACCAATCTTTGCCGCATATGCGCACAGTTCCTCGAGAGGTATTTTCTCGTAGCACCATCGCGAGACCGATTGCTGAATCTGGCCTTTGCGCCGGACCGGAACGGTTTGCTCCGACCATGATATCGATGGAATAGAAGCCATAGTTACTCCCGAGAGAGCCGTCTTCAGAATCGAGCGCCGCGATAGTTTAGTCATGAAAATTCTCCCAGAGTGTGCCGGGGAAAGCCGAATGCGGCCAGGCGGGGTTCACCATGCCGCAGCCCGGACGATCGTCGTGAATTGCACAAGGTCATGATTCATGCTGCATCTTTTCTCAAGCGAGAGCCAGCTTCAACGTTGTAACCGAAGCAGCTGGGAAAGTGTGACGCAGAATCTTCGACCTGGCTTCCACGCTGCTTGTCTCAGGTTTTACTTTATCTCGTTCTTCAAAGGTATTATGCGCATGAATGTCCGCATGAGTAAGCGTCGTGGCTGTTCCCGATTGTATTCCGGAGCCGCGAACGGCAATTTCCGCCTCGCTCGGTTCGCCCACGTGGGGATTCACCACCGTGAGCACCAGTTCCTTTTCGTGAAGCGATGCCGAGCCTTTGAGTCCCCAAAACGTTGCTGCCTTGCCGTCGCGGTCATAGTGAATCAGGGGCGCCGAAAAAATCGTTCGCAGACCTTGGCCTCCCTGGTGAGCGGAGTACATCCCAAAAACATGCCCGACGGGAGTCACGCAGAACTTGTCCTCTTGCGCCAGATACAAGCTGTTCAGGCAATTAATCAATTGTGCGCAATTCGCCATGGCGATTTTCTCGGGATGCCGGTTGAACAGATCCAAAGTCATTCCGCTGAAGACCGCATCGCGCAATGTCGGCATCTGTTCCAATTGATCGCCCGCCGTCGCCTCACTCCCCGGCCTGTACCACGGGCCCCATTCGTCCACCACCAGCTTCACCTGGTGCTCCCGATCGATTTCTCCCATAATCTGCCAGTGCCCGTCGATCAATGATTCCGTGCGCTCGCCCTCGCGCAGCAACTCGTACCAGTCCACGGTGTCGAATTTAACGGCGTCCCCTTTTCCCTGCACCCAATCCATGGTGCGCCCCCGGCTGAGATTCCAAGTGTAGTAGTGCAATGCCCAGCCATAGAGCGAATGCAGCCGCCCCGTTCCTTTGCGAACCAATTCTTCAAAGAATTCCCTCGTCCAATTCCAATCATCGGTATTCGGGCCGGACCCGATGAACGACAACTGCTGGCCATACCGGGGTACCCACTCCGTGTATCGCCGGAACTCAACCGCGTACTCTTGCGCGGTGAAATTTCCGCCGCAACCCCACGATTCATTTCCGACGCCCCAGAATTGCACCCCAAAGGGATCACGGAACCCCGCCGCGGCGCGCTCCTCCGCAAGTGTGGTGCTCCCCGCCGGAGAATTGCAGTATTCCACCCATCTGTAGAACTGCTCTGCAGGCAGGCTGCGGACATTCGCGGCGAGATACGCTTCGCACCCGATCAGTTTGCAAAAGCGCAGGAATTCGTTGCTGCCGAATTGATTGGTTTCGTACTTGTGATTAGCGGGCGCTGCGCTGGACGCCGAATCGCTCCAGAAATTCGTGCGCTTCGGCCGCTTGGCCGCCGGTCCAATCCCATCACGCCAATCATAACTATCCGCAAAACATCCCCCGGGATAGCGAACAACCGGCGCCTTGATCTTGCGCATTTCGTCGACGAGCTCTTTGCGAATTCCGTTCACATTCGGAACTTTGGAATTTTCACCAACCCATATACCGTCGTAGATCACTCCGCCTAAGTGCTCTGTAAAATGACCATAGATGTTCTGGGAAATAATTCCTAACGGTTCGTCGAGAAGCACCTCGATTCGAGAGTTTGCGGCGCCCGAATCGCTTGCCCCGGACAAGAGCGAATTCTTGCTCAAAAACAAGGCTCCGACTGCGGAGAGCGAGTTGTACAGAAAATTTCGACGTCCCAACATTTCATGCACCTCGGTCAAGCGTTTTTCGGCGCGGCTAGTAAGCGTTTACGCTGCCCCATTCGCCGGTTTCTCTCGCAGACATAAAGAGCTTGTTATCGATGCGGAGCATTTGGCGTTCCGTTTGCATTCCATCGTCATCGTTCTGCCAAGCCGGGCGTTGAGCCCGGACGAGATTCCTGCCTTACCGAAAATGCTAAATCAGGCGTTCCGCTGCCGCGTCCGACGGGCGCCACGCACCTCTGTTCGCACAACCAGCGGGGCCAAAAGGCCACAATTGCCGCTGCGCACAGTGAAGCGCTTAATCACAACGGTTGCCGAATTGTGGGCATTCTTTTCTCCACCAAATTACGGCTTGAAAATCTTCAGGTCATCCACGAAAGCAGCTTTTGGAGATCGGCTGCCGAGGTTGATTCGGTTCCCTGAGGTATGGAGGGGCCAACAATCACGGCCTCGCTGTGGTTCTCGAACCACACCAGGAACGAAGATTGCTCGGCTCCCGGCAGTCGCTGTTGGTTCAGCCAGTTGTAATACGCTCCCATATCCGCATCAACGAGTGAACCCATGGGATCGAGTTCCGATCGTCCCTCGCTTCCAGAAAGCATCTCGTTCATGGGCTTCTGTCGTTGCCGCGGAGCAAAGCGGACCAGCAAAGTAAGCGGCTGAGCGCGGCGCAGCGCTTCGCGTGCCGCCCATTGCGCGAAAGTCGTGCTGAAAATCTGCGTGCCGGAGCCCTCGGTCAACAACTTGACCTGAAAGCGCTCCAGCACCGCGTCCCCTGATTTTCCCGCGCTTCGATCTGAGCTCTGGTCCATACCAAGTTCCGCGGGGTGCATCTGCGCCAGCAACGTGCGCAACGTCTCGGGTCCCATCCCGGGCCGTTCGATCTCCACACGTATTTTGTTCGACAAGGCCGCTCTCGCCGGCGCCAATGCGTGATATGAGACGCAAGTTAGCGCGAGATCGTGATCTGCGGCTTGCCCGCCATCGATGTACCAATGGCCGTATTCTGCGGGATGCGCTTTGGCTCGGACGGCCACGGCATCCAGCAACACTTTCAATCCGTTTTCCGGCTGAACATGGCTGAAGTACGCTCCGTGCGGACGCAGCTTGCGAAACAGGGGTTCGTCAGGTGTGGCGACGCCCTGGCCTATGACGGCAATTCCGAGTCTCGGCATCGCAGGAGACTCCGGCGGCACCGCCGCCCGTAAACGTTCCGCGTAGGCAAGTGCCGCCGCGCGAAATGCATCCAACTGGTGTGTCGTCCAGAGGTGTGCCGAGAGCTGCTCCACGAACTGCGCCGGCGCGTTTACCCAATCGGATTGTTCGAGCTGCGGGGAAAGTCGAATCTGTGCGAACCCTTGAAACCAGTCTTTCATCTGTTCCGCAGAGAGCGAGCTCAGATTTGCAAGTTCCCTCTCCAAAGCTCTGCGTTCGACGGGGAACTTGAAATCGTAATCGATGACTTCTCGCAATAAGCTCGGCAAAAAGCTCAGCGGCAGCCGGTGCAGCGCGGCGAGATCGTTCGTGACGAGCTTTCTTGCTTCCGGCGGATAACCGTTGAATTGCCCGGGCTTGAGGTCAGTGGGAAGCATAGAGTTACACAAGCTCAGCGATAGGCTTGCCTTGCGCGAGCGTGGCAGAAAACCCGAGGATCGATCCGATCGTGGGCACAAGATCGGTGGATTCCAATGCGCGATCGTAGACGACCCCTTCGCGAACCCCGGGACCCATCGCCATCATCCAGGTGGTGCGAGAGAGCGCATCGCCGGTGCGGTGATGCTGAAATCCGTTGCCGCCGGAGTCTTGGTCCGAGTCGCGGCCAAAGTCCGGCAAGATGAAAACGGTGGTGTTGCCGGCGTATTCCGGCTCGCTCTGGATGGTTTTCCACAGGTCGCCGCAAAGCCGGTCGGTGCGGCGAATACCCTCGACGTAGAGCGAGTACGCACCGACGTGCGCGATATCGATATCGTGCATGGTGATCCACAAAAAGCTGGGGGCGAGTTGCCGCATCAACTGCCGCGCGATGTAGACGGAGAGTTCATCGGGGCTCGACAGCGTTCGCGCATGTTTCTTGAAATCGTCCACGGAGAGCTTCAACATCATTTCTAACTGTTGCAATTCAAACTCGCTGCCCCCAAGCTCCGGAGTGAAAAACGGTGTCTCGTAGTTGTCGCGCAACAGGTGTTCGTAGTCCGCGCCGCCGCCCATGCTTGCAGCAGCCAACAGATGCTTGGGCAAAATCACCCTGGCGCCCAAGCCTGGTCCATAGGAGCGAGAATTGCTTTCACCGATGCGATTGAAGCCGTTGCTGGGTGCAACCACCCACGCATCAGACGAGGGGCGTTTCAAATCCTTGCGAAAATACTCGAACGCTGTCGGGTGCTGCGGGGGAACGGCCGCAAAATTGTTGAACGTTTCATAAACGCCGGTTGCCAGGCTGGCGGTCGCCACGTAATGGCCGAGGATGCCGCGATTTACAACTTGAGTGAAAAAAGAGGATTGCGGGATGAGTTCCCGCATCATGTGCGGGATATTCTCCTGACCTTCGGGCGCAAACGTTTCCTGGTCGCGAGCGCCACCGCCAAAGGTGATGACCACCACCTTCCGTTTCTTTTCAGGAATTCCGGTTCGGGCGGCCAGCCCCGAGCCGAGGAATGCGCTACCCAGAGTCACACCGGCGGCGCTGCGCAAAAACTCGCGGCGGGTGAAGGCCAACCTCTTGGCTATTTCGAGAGGGCTTGCGACTGGATGGCCACTATCAAGCGTCAATGAACCTGTGGAAATTTGCCCTGTCCTGAACCGTGATGGTAAGAGGTAGGTCATTGTAAACGCAATGCTTAGCGTAAGTTACGCCGCGCCTCCGATGAAGTCAAGCATTTGCGCGAGACAAGCTTTGCTCCCAACCCTCTTGCTCTATTCCTTCGGATTGGCGTCGCGCGTATAAGGCTCTTGTATTTAACCAGTCGGCTAAATACGCACCGTTCTCAATATCTAACTATCTTCGGCCTTGGGACAATCAGGGCTTGCCGGACGGACTGTCCTTAGCCGCGTACACGAATTGACGAATTTCGGCCCTCTGCTTTTCGATATCGGCCAAGTGCTTTTCGTTCATCTTCTGATAAACCTGGAGCTGGGCCTGCGCGGCGTCCTTTTGGCCGGTGCGTACGTAGGCTTGCCCCAGGCGGTAATGCGCGTCGGCGAGGTCGGGATTCAGTTCCAGGGCCCGCACGTATTCCGGAATTGCCTGGGGATACTCATGTTGGTCGGAAAAGAGATTGCCCAATTGAAAGTGCGCATCGGCCAGCTTGGGATCAAACTCGAGAGATTTCTTGAGGAGAGATTCGATTTGGCGCAGATCCAGACTTGGATCTTCAGCCCGCTTCCCTTTCCATAAGCTCATCGCGTAATAGTAAAGCGCTTGGGCATTGCGCGGTTGGAGCTCGGAGAAACGGCGAAATCGTTGAACAACCTCGTCAGCCTGGCCCGGCGAACTATAGTAGGCCCGGGACAAAAAAAGATAACAACGTGAATCAGAAGGATTTAGATCGGCCGCACGGAGCAACGACTTGACGGCATCGTCATAGTTGCCGTGCGCGTAAAGAGCCATCCCCAGTCCAATCGCTATCCGCTGCGATTCCGGATAGCGCTTGACGGCGTCCTGGAAGATTTCGATCGCGGGCCCTAGGGTGCGGTGGAGAAGGAGCTCACTGCCCCAATCGAACAGGTTGCTCTCGCTGGGATCGGCGTGGGCGGCGAGTTCGTATTCGTTGGCGGCCTGCACGAACTTTCCATCCTTTTCTTCCACCTCCCCAAGCAGATTGTGCAGTTCGGCGGTGTCCTTCAGCTTCAAGAGTTCCTGGATCTGTTGGCGAGCGTCTGCAAGGCGGCCGGTGAGCAGGTAAGCGAGAGACAAGTCATAGCCATTGTCGTAAGAAGACGGATTGATGCGCTGGGCGCGTTCGAGAAAAGGCACGGCGTCGGCTATTTTCTTGGATTGGACGTAGAACTCGGCGAGATTGTGATTCGTGTCAAAATTATTGGGGTCAAGTTCGGCGGCTTTCTTGAATTGTTCTCCAGCACGATCGAGCTTTCCGAGGCGCACGAGATTGGCGGCGAGATTGGTCCGTGCGGGGGCCGAATTGGGGTTCAAACGGACGGCTTTCTCAAGGTGGGGGTTGGCAATGGCGTCTTGGGACTGCGCGGAGTAGACCAAGCCAAGTAATTCGTGGACTTCGAAACTTTCAGGAACCTGGTGGAGCAAATCCTCGAGCTTGGCGGCAGCCTCGGCGTAGTGTCCCGAGTCATATTGAGCGACGGCTGTTTGGAACTCACGATCTAGGCCCTGGTCCCGGCTGGCATGGACTGGCACGGCTGAAGCGCACGCCAAGAGAATGAGAAGGATAGGCCTGGTAGAACGGTTTACGATCAGCACGGCGTTCCTAGGTTATCACCGCACGATATGACGAGGAAAGCAGAGCAAAAAGGGGTTCCCCGCAGAGCGCCCTCGACGAGCGCTCTACGGGGAGGTGTGGTGCAAAATTTAGAAATACAGCTTCAAAGCGAATTGGATCTGCCGCGGATCGTAGGGAGCATCGCGCGTAGATCCGATTTCGCCGAACGTCGAATTGTTAAAGCTGCCAGACCCGGAGATGGCGACAACGCCATTCCCGCCGAAGCCGGGGGCGTTGAAGTTCGGGTGATTGAAGATGTTAAAGATCTCGGCGCGGAACTGGAGACGGAAGCGCTCGTTCAGCGGGATGTCCTTGAAGGCGGAAAAGTCCAGCCTGTTGAATCCAGGTCCAGGTACCCGCGTGACGCCACCCAAAGCGGCAGCGCCCGTCAGAGGAACACATCCGGCAGGCTGAGTGGTAGGAACTCCGCCCGGGCCTAGAATGCAAGGCTGTGTAAACGCGGCAGGGTTCCCAAACCAGCTTAACTGTCCACGGCTGTCGGTGTGCAGTCCGAGCTTCAGTGGTTGTCCTGTATAGAGGGCACCGCAACCCAAGGAAGATGCTGTACCGCTTGGGCAGCCGATGCTAATCGGCTGGCCGCCTTGGAAGGTGGAACTCCAGTTCAGGCTCCAGCCGCCGACCAGTTTGTTTTTAGCCCCTGTGGCGTCGGAGAGGAAACGCTTACCATTGCCGAAAGGCAACTCGTATCCGCCGCTGAAATGAAAGACATTCCGAATGTCGAAATCCGCCAAGCCATAGTCAAAAGCCATGCCGAGGCCAGGAACGCTCGGGGCGCGGTACCCTGACACGCTCCCGCCGTTGAGCAAGTCGCCCGCGTCCGACATGGTCTTGGAGTAGGTGTAGGTGAACAGGAAGTTTAGGCCGTTCGCAAACTGTTTTTCGACTTTAGTTTGGAGTGAATGGTAAGCGCTCATACCGGCAGTGGCCGCGTAGCTCGAGCCAAATCCGAAATCCGGATATGGCACAAGAGTGCTTTCCGGGGTGCTGCGTCCCGCGATGGTGGTGGGGTTGTTGGACCCTGGGAACGACTCCAAGTGCCGGGCCAGCGTCGTGACGTAGCCGGCTTGAACGGATAACGTGGGCGTCAATTGGTATTGGACGGTAAGATTACCGCCCATCGTATATGGCGTGTCGTAATTAAACTGGATTCCGCGCAACCCCAAGCCTTGTGCGTTGGTGACCAAGAGAGGGCTTAGCGGCGTGCAAGAAAACCCGGCTTCAAAGGTGGCAGTTCCGCCGGGGCCCGCCGTTGGGCATCCCGCAAAAGGAGTGTTGGCACTAATGGGCGTTACGTCGTTCGGAGAGAAGAACGAGAAATTGAACTGGAAGGGATAATTTTCGCCAAGGTTCGGTGAAAACCCGCGGTTTTCAAAGCCGTTGTAAAAGATACCAAACCCAGCGCGAACGACGAGCTTCTGGGTGGCTTGGTAAGCGATGCCCAGACGGGGAGCAAAATTGTTCTTCTGCGAATTGCCGAGTCCTTTGCCGTATGCATTTGTGATATTGAGACCAATCCCATCGAGAGCCAGCAAATTGGTGAAGCACAACGGGCAGCCTTTGGATAGGTTGTTCGCGTTTGGTCCCTGCGGGATAAGGTACTGGGGGCCACCCGTGGGAGGCCCTCCGGGAACGAAGTTCGCTTGGTTGGCATGGTGCTCAAAAACCAACCCGAAGAAGTCATAGCGAACGCCGAGGTTCACGGTTAGCTTGGGGGTTATCTTCCAGTCGTCGTTGACGTAGCTACCGTAATAGTTCTTGCCGTTATCGGTGAGGGAAATATTGGAAACGAACACCGAGTTTGCACCCCCGACGAAGCCCGGACAATTCGCGGGAACCGTACATCCCGGAGTCGTATTCGCGGTGGGAAGGAGCAAAAAGGCAGCGCGGCCGGTGTTGCCTTGATCCACGTTTGGAATTTCGGTGTAGTTGCCGCCGTAGTTAAATTGTCCGCGCGACCAGGGGGGCTGCAGCGTCGAGAACTTGACGTGCTGCCACTCGATGCCCATTTTGAAAGTATGCTTGCCATAAATCTTTGTGACGTCGTCGGTAAGCTGGAATGTGGAAGTGACTTCATCCGAAGGTAGGAAGGCGTTGCTGCCCAATGTGGCCAGCCCGTTGATTCCGAAGGCCGGGAGGCCGCCGTTCAGGGATTGTTGTGGGATACCCTGAATGCCAAACTGGCCAGGAATGTTCGAAAGGTCATTGGCGGAAGGCGAATAACGCGAAGTATGGAGATAATTCAGCCCGGCACGAAGTTCGTTAATCAAAGTCGGGGAAAAGGTGTGCGTGTAGCCCAGCGCGCTCTGTTCAGCAATGGCGGTCTGCGTTCCCTGTTGGAAACCGCCACCGTCCGCGACTCCACCGAAAATGCCGGGAATGAATTGCGGGTCGTCGACCAAACTGAACCTGTAAAACAACTGGTTTTTTTCGTTAAAGTTAATGTCCAGCCGGGTATCGAAAGAGTTGCTGTGTTCAAACAGCTTTGGTGAATTGCCGTAGTTGGAGAGAAGCGAACCCACCGCGTTGGTTGTTGGCTGGGGAAACAGGTTCAAGAGCTTGATGGCGTTTGGATCCAAGCGACCGGCGGGGATAATGTTCAAATTGCAGCCCGCGACCGTAAAGGCGAAACCGGCGCCCGCTGAACCGCACGTACCAAAAGGATCGCGTACGTACACGCCGGGAGAAATCTGGCGCGTAGTCGCAGGGTCCAAGATGGTGCCGTCGGGCATCGTCCGGCCCAAGGCGTCGGTGAGCGTGCCCGATTGAGCGGCAATCAGGTCTTGGAAGTTGGTGTAACCGCTGCTGCGCTCTGCCACGGTGGGAACCGCGCCACTCAGAATCGTTCCTTGAACCCGTCGCAAGCCCTGGTAGTCGCCAAAGATGAAGACTTTGTTGCGTCCGTTGAACACTTTGGGGATGACCACGGGGCCACCAGCGGTGAAGCCGAACTGGTTTTGACGGAGTTCACCTTTGGGAACCTGATGTTGGTTTTCAAAAAAGTCGGCGGCATCGAGCTTATCGTTGCGGAAGAACTCCCATACGTCGCCATGAAACTCATTGGTGCCGGACTTGATGGTGGCATTGAGAACGGCGGCACCGGAACGGCCGAACTCGGCACTGAAGTCCGAGGTTTGGACCTTAAATTCCTGGACGGCATCGACGGGAGGGAGAACAACGTAGTTGGTGCCGTTGAGGAAGTCCACGGTATCCGAATTGTTGTCGATACCATCGAGGAGGTAATTGTTCTGCGCAGGGCGACTACCGTTGGCCGAAAATGCGCCGCTTGCAGCGTTGCCGCGCGTATCGGCTTGAGGAGTGTTGACGCCAGCAGCAAGCTGGGCCAGGAATGTAAAGTTGCGTCCGTTGAGGGGAAGATCATTCACGCTGCGCTCGTCGACTACCTGGCCCACGGAGGCATCCTGGGACTGGAGAACGGGAGCAGCGGCAGTGACCTCGATGGTCTCCGTGACCTTGCCGGGTTTGAGAGCGAAATTGACGACGACTTGGGCGCCTACATCGACTCTGACGTCAATTTGCGTAGTTGTTTGGAAGCCTTGGTAGGAAGCGGTGAGCTTGTAACTCCCGATTCTAACCGGCGTGAACTTGTAGGAACCATCCGATTCCGTGGTGGTGGTGAGGGAAGCGTTCGTGCCTTCGTTGGTCAAAGTAACCGTGGCGCCGTGGATGGTGGCGCCGGAAGTATCCGCAACGGTACCCAAGATGGCGCCGGTATCGACCTGCGCGCAAAGGGGCAGGGCGCTGAACGTCAGGAGTGCCAGCCCGGCAATCATCGCCAAGGAAACCCGCGCGACCAGCTTTGAAAGAGCGTTTCGATTCATCGCCTATCCTCCAGAGCCTTTCGGCTCGCAAGTGCACGGCAAACGCCGGTTGTTCCAGCCCTACGCCTCGACGACCATTGGGCCAAGAACCAAATCTCGACGGGTTGTCTCTAATTTTTGGAGGACCAATACACAATTAGGCCGTGGGGGCGACCCCCACGAGAACAAAGCAACCTTGGTATTTGGCACCCCAAGCTCGTTAAAAGCACCTGAAACGCTTAACCTAAAACAGCGCACAACTGCTTAACCGCTTAACCTGTGTATCTCTAATAGACATTTTATTGGATGTTGTCAAGCATTTTTTTTAATATACTGCAAGCTCGCTCTCCTGGGCTGGGAAACCGTGCGGAGCTACTGGCAAGAAGTCGAGCAAATCGGGCTATGACGCTAACCATCCGTGATGTCGCAAAAGCTGCCGGCGTTTCCACCGCGACAGTGTCGAATGTTTTGAACAAAACCGGCAAAGTAGGTCCGGGAACACACCGCCAAGTGCTCTCGACGGTGAAGCGCCTGGGCTATTTTCCGAATGCTCATGCGCGGCATCTGGCTTCGCGCGATAGCCACACTTTGGGGATCATCGTGTCCGACATCGTGAACCCTTTCTTCCCCGAAGTAATCAAGAGTTTTGAAACGCGCGCCCGCCAACTTGGTTACGACGCCATTCTCAGCGATACGAATTACGATCCGCGGAGAACTCGAGAGGCTGCCGAGCGAATGATGGAGCACAACGTGCGCGGCGTGGCCATCATGACTTCGGAAATCAGCTCACGTCTTATTAAAGAACTGGAGCGGAGAAAAATTGCCGTCACTTTTCTGGACCTCGCTCCCGTCCGCGGGTATGTGAGCAAATTGCGAATCGATTACTTCTCGGGAATCAAGCAGATCGTCGAGTACCTCCATGGATGCGGTCATCGACGCATCGCGTTTATCGCCGGGCGGCCAAAACTCAAGTCCAACCTCGCCCGGCTGGAAGCCTACGAAACGTGCATGCAGGAGTTGGGATTGCAACCCGGGCCGGTGGTGCACGGAGATTTGCGCTTCGAGGGCGGTTTGGCGGCGGGCTTGAGCATCGCAAAACTATCGCCCAGACCGACGGCCGTGATGGCCGTGAACGATCTGACCGCAGTGGGCGTGATCAAGGGCTTGCTGAAAGGGGGCTGCCGCGTGCCGCAAGATATTTCTGTGACCGGGTTCGACAACACGCGCCTGGCCGAATACAGCAACCCCTCGCTGACAACAGTGGACATCCACCGGGACATGCTGGGGGAAATGGCCGCCGATGCGCTGCATGAACTCTCCTGTTCCGCCAATCCGCAGGGGAAGGAATACCACATACCCGCTGAACTGATTTTGCGAGATTCCTCAGGACCCGCACCCTCTGATAAGACCTGATCGAAATTTCGGAATTTTTTCTTTCGCACGACTCCGCTTGCGGCATTGGTCTGCTCGGGCTTGGTTCCAGGCGCGTTAAGCTTTGGATCAGTTTAAGCTCGGTGCTAGCATTCGAAAGCCGGGCGATCGCGGCGGAGAGAATCGAGAATGGCGCGTCACAAAGATGAAGAGCACGCTCTTTCACGGCGTATCTTCTTGCAGAAGATGCGGTGGGCGCCGGTGCTTTTCCTGCCGGCTCCAATGCATGCGGCGACGTTCCGGCCACTGCTCGCGGAAACTTCGGGTAGGCGCGGCTCTGCTTTCGACCTGGCTGATTTTCATGTATCGCCGCACTATCCCGCGAAATCGCCGCTTGATGAGGTTCTTCGCAAAGTCGTTCCTGGCGCGGATGAATACGTCACGGAAAAGTATGCGTTTGAAGTCCAAGGGCCGCTCGACCAATGGAGCCGGGCTCTGAAGGAAGAGTCCCCTGCTCTCAGCGTTTTGGCGACATTTCTGGACCCGGCGCTCGAAGCCAGCTCCCTGAGCCCTGTCCAGCAGACCACTCAGCGTTCGGGAGAGGGCATCGAAGTCATTCGAAGACGGTTTGCGAACAAAGTCCTATCGGGCCGCGAGCGGTTCCTTCAGGAGATGAAGAGTTACCTGGCCTCCATTTCGCGGGTGGAGACGGCTGAATTTGAGATTACGAGTATCGAGGAAATCGCGGGCTCATCGTCGATGCTGCGGATCGAGATTCGGTATGAACTTGCCGGCGCTTGGACGGGCGCGGGGCGCGAGCAGCGCGTTGGACATTGGTTCACGCAGTGGTCGCGCGAGGAAGCAAACGGATGGCGAGTGCTGCGATGGGAGGCGACTGAGGAGACGCTCAGCCGCGCGAGCGCGCCGATATTTGTTGACATTACTTCCCTGGCGCTTGGCCAAACGGAATCGTACAGAAAGCAGATGCTTCACGGCGTCGACTACTGGCGCACCGTTTTGGATGGCGCGTGCGGAATCGACGTCTATGGGAACAACGGATTGGCGGCCGGGGATATCGACAACGATGGATTCGACGACCTGTATATTTGCCAGCCACCGGGACTTCCGAACCGGCTGTACCGCAATCGGGGAGATGGAACTTTCGAGGACGTGACGGAAAAATCCGGAGTGGGAGTGCTGGACGGCACGGCGTGCGCATTGTTCGCCGATTTTGAGAACAAAGGGATTCAGGACCTTTTGGTGGTTTGTGGCAGTGGACCTCTGCTGTTTATGAACCAAGGGAATGGGAAGTTTTTGTTGAAACGCGATGCTTTCCAGTTTGCGCGGCCTCCGCAGGGGACGTTCACGCACGCTGCCGTAGCCGACTACGACGGCGACGGACGTCTCGATATTTATTTTTGTTTGTACAGCTACTACCTTGGGCTGGAACAGTATCACTACCCTGCGCCCTATTTCGATGCGCGGAATGGGCCTCCGAACTTTTTGCTGCACAACGAAGGAAATGCAACTTTTCGCGATCGGACGGAAGCGGCGGGATTAAACGTGGGGAACGACCGCTATAGTTTCGCGTGCGCCTGGGGCGACTACAACTCGAACGGGAAGCCCGATTTGTACGTGGCCAACGACTTCGGGCGAAGCAATCTCTATCGAAACGATGGCGGGGGGAAGTTCACAGCGGTTTCCGCGGAAGCTGGTGTCGAGGACGTAGGGGCGGGGATGAGCGCATCCTGGTTCGATTTCGACAACGACGGGAACCAGGACGTCTACGTTTCGAATATGTGGTCCGCGGCGGGCCTGCGCGTTTCAGAGCAAAAACTTTTTCACGAAAAAGAACCAGAGAATATCCGCGCGCTTTATCGGCGGCACGCGCGAGGTAATTCGCTCTATCGGAATCAGGGAAATGGAAAGTTTGAAAACGTAAGCCGCGCAGCGGGGGTTGACGTGGGCCGCTGGGCGTGGTGCTCGGACTCGTGGGACTTTGACCACGACGGCTACCCGGACTTGTACATCGCAAATGGCTACATTTCGGGCCCGAAGACTTCTGAAGGCGACTATCCCGACGTTGCGAGCTTTTTCTGGCGGCAAGTGGTGGCGAACTCGCCTTCCAGCCAAACGCAGTCGGAGAATTACGAGCTGGGTTGGAACGCTATCAATGAGCTGATCCGGTCGGACGCCTCTTGGAATGGGTACGAGAGGAACGATTTTTTTGCGAACAACCACGATGGGACTTTTTCGGACGTGTCTGGCATCACTGGATTGGATTTTCCAGACGACAGCCGGTCGTTCGTGCTCGCCGACTTGGACCACGACGGGCGATTGGAAATTGTTCTCAAGAACCGAAACGCGCCCCAGCTCCGGATCTTGCACAACTCGATGAAGCGTCTCGGCAACTCGATGGCCTTCCGTCTGCGCGGAACAAAAAGCAATCGCGATGCAATCGGGGCGGCCATAACGATCGAAGCGGAAGGACATCGGCAAACGAAGTATCTACAAGCCGGAAGTGGATTTCTTTCGCAGCACACCAAGGAACTTTTCTTTGGAATCGGAAAAACTCCGGGAAACGTTCGCGCCAGCATTCGCTGGCCTAGCGGGTTGACTCAGGTCTTCGAGCATCTGCCAGCAAATCATCGAATCGAAATAGAAGAAGGCTCAACAGAATTTGCCGCAAAGCCGTTTACTGCGGAGCCTGCAGCTTATGCGCGAGCGAGCGAACTTCAAAAACCGGAGGCGTTGCCGTCCTCGGTCGAGACGTGGCTCATCGAGCCCTTGAGCGCGCCGGACTTTTCCTTGCCCGACCTGACGGGCAAGTTGCGCGAGCTGCAGTCCTGCCGCGGCGGTTTCGTGCTGCTCAATTTTTGGAAAACGGCCGCACCGGCTTGCCTGGAGCAACTGCGCGTCTTACAAAAGCACCATTCATCGCTGGCATCGAGCGGGCTTCGCATCTTGGGCATTAACGTGGATGATCCTGGCGATGCGGCGACGGTGCAATCCTTTGCCATCAAGGAAGGAGTTCCCTTCCCGATCCTGCTCGGGTCTCAGGAGTTCGCCGGCATTTACAATATTATTTACCGTTATTTGTTCGACCGGCGCAGGGATCTTCCTCTCCCCACTTCTTTTCTAGTCAATGGGGACAGCAAGATCGTCAAGGTTTACCAAGGGCCGGTAAGTCCCGAACGGCTTGCCGAAGACCTGCGGTCGGCGCCGGGAACTGCCACTGCTCTCATGCGTCGAGCGCTTCCGTTCGAAGGGACGCTGTACCAGGACGAATTTCAACGCAACGACTTTACGTTTGGGGTGGCCATGTTTCAGCGCGGCTATCTGAACCAGGCGGCGGCATCTTTCCAGCAAGTTATTGCGGCAAAACCGCAGGAGCCCGAAGCCTATTACAATTTGGGAACGCTCTACCTCAGAAAAAACTCTTTGGCGGAGGCGCGCCGTTACCTCGAGCAAACACTGAAGCTGCGCCCGGACTACGCGGAGGCATGGAACAACCTTGGAATGATCGCGGGACAGGAAGGCCAAGCGGACGAAGCCATTCGTGACTTCCAAGAGTGCTTGAAATTGCGGCCTGACTACGTCATTGCGATGCTGAATCTCGGAAATCTATACCGGCGCCAGGGCGCGGCTGAGGAAGCGGAAAAGCTGCTCAGCCGTGCGCTCGAACTTGAACCTGATAATCCAGAGACGAACTACAGTTTGGGAATGCTTTACGCGCGGCAACTGCAGCTCGAGCGCGCCTCGACTTTTCTGGAAAAGGCCGTGAACCTGCGCCCGGATTATCCGGACGCGCTGAACAACTTGGGCGTGCTCTTGGTCCGTGAACAACATGTTGCTGAAGCGAAAGAACAATTCGAGACCTGTATCCGCGTCGCTCCTAATTTTGATCAGGCCTACCTCAATCTAGCGCGGCTCTACGTGCTTTTGAATGAGAAAGAGAAGGCCAGAGAGATATTATTGGCGTTATTGCACCAGCAGCCGCAGCACAAGTTGGCTCGGCAGGCGCTGGAGATGCTAAATTGAATTTTTAAGCTTTGTGTTAGCTTGCATTCGGGGGAATGCTGCGAAATGTATTGCGCCGCCATATTTCAAAGGCCATTCAAGAGAGCGGGGAGCCGCGCGCGGCTGTGTCTGGCCTGTGCCTGCGTCGTGATTTTCATTTCTGCAAAAGGATTTGCACAGCAGAGTGTTTCCGTCCGCGGGAATGCCCGGCCGTCTTCGAAAACTTCACCGCTACTTCTGGAAGCAGGAGAATTGCTTCGGCAGGGTTCCAACGACGAGGCCAAAAAGAAAATACAGGAAGAGCTCGAACAAAATCCCTCCAGCGTCCAGGGCTACAACCTCCTGGGGATTGTCGACACCAACGAGAAAGATTACGCAAACGCTTTGCTGGCATTTCAGCAGGCGCTGAAGCTTGCGCCCAATTCCACGGGGACGCGCAACAACCTCGGAAACCTCTACGTCGCGCAGGAAAAGCTCGATCTGGCAGAAACGCAATTCAGAAAGGTTTTGCGTCTGGAGCCTGGCAATCACGATGGAAACTATAATTTGGGCTTGGTCCTGTTGGCCAAGAATCTACCCGCAGAAGCTATTTCACACTTTCTCCGTGTCCACCCTTTAGACAGCGCAACACGCTTCAACCTGACCCGCGCTTATTTTCGGGCTGGCAGAACGGCGGAAGGACTGAAGATGGCGGCGGAACTTTCCGCGCAAAATAAAACCGACGTACAGTTACATTTCACGCTTGGCGTCTTGCTGGCCTCCCAAAAACAGTACCGCGCTGCTCAGGTTGAACTGGAGCAGGCCGACGCGCTGCAGCCGGAAACGACCGATATTCTTTACAACCTTGGACAAGTTTATCTTCGAACCGGCGAAGACGCGAAAGCGGAGCTGGTCCTGAATCGAGCGCTGAAGCTGAAACCCGACTCACCCGAAACTCTGTACGTGCTGGCGCAGGTCTATCAGCAGCAGAACAGATCGGTGGATGCTTTGGATGAGCTGGTCCGCGCTTATAAGCTGGCTCCTCAGAATACGGACATCATCTTTCTGCTGGCGCGCGCCAGCATGACGCAGAATTATTTCGAAGACGCCATCCCTCTGCTGGAGTCGGGCTTGAAAATCGCTCCTCAGCGCGCCGATCTCCGCGCTGCCCTTGGTGAAAGCTATTTCATGTCCGGCAAGGAGGAAAAAGCCATTGAGGAGTTCAAGTCGCTGGTCGCGTTGGAGCCCTCGGCACGGTCTTATGCTTTCCTGGGTCTCTCTTACCGGCACCTGGGACGCTTCGATGAAGCCAAGAAGTACTTTGAGGCTGGACTGAAGCAAGACCCTCACAACGCTTCCTGCTTATTCAACTTGGGCTACATCGAGGAGCGCCAGGGAAATCACGCACATGCCGAAGTGCTGCTTCAGGAGGCGCTTCGCGCGAGCCCCGATCTTTCTGAAGCAATGCTGGAGTTGGCAAATTTACGAATCGCGAACAAAAAATTCCAGGAGGCGGCAGAACTTCTGCGGCGATACGTCAAAGCGAGCCGAGAGCCTGCGTCGGGATACTACAAGCTGGCCATGGTGGAGAGGAGCCTGCATCAGTTGGACGCGGCGCAAAGAGATTTGAGTGTGTTCCAAACTCTCTCGAAAAACGCTCCGGCGGGTCCGTATCCCTATCAGCATCTTTTCGATTACCTGGACAACCGCTCGAACCTGTCTAGTAAGGACCGCACGCAACTGGATCTGGCTCAACTGACTGCGGAGGTCAGCAAACACCCCGACCAACCTCAAAACCTCTATCTGCTTGCTGAGACCTATCTGAAGCTGGGGAAACTCGAGGACGCCCAAAAGACGGTCGCACAGCTCGATCAATTGAGCGCAGGCGATTACCGGACGCAGACCGGAGTCGGCGTGCTGCTGGCGCGTTATCGTTTGTACGATAGCGCCATCCAGCATTTCCAGACCGCGCTGAGCGTGGATCCCGGCTCGGATGATGTGAAATTCGATCTAGCCGACGCCTACTTCCGGAAAGGCGACTACGCCCAGGCGCTCGAAACCGCCAAGCAAGTCTCGGCGCAGGGCCAGCAAGATGGCGCCTTTCTCTCTTTGCTCGGAGACATTCAAGCGCATCTTGGCGACACTGCGGATGCCTCCGCGATTTTCCGGGACGCGATCAGCCGGAATCCCGACAACGATCAGTATTACCTCTCGCTCGCCCTCGTCGAGTTGCGGGAAAATGATATTGCCGGCGCCGAAGAGACTTTGCGCAAAGGTCTGGCGCGCATTCCCGGATCCGGAAAAGTCTTTTGGGGCTTGGGACTTGTGTCCGTACTCGAAGGCAAGACTCCGCAAGCGGAAGAGGACTTCGTGCGCGCAGTGGACCTGCTTCCGGAATGGTCCGGGAGTTATTCGACGCTGGGCTTCTTTTATTTTCAGACAGGAGAAATCGCCAAGGCGCGCGAAGTGTTGGATCGCTTTAGGGGCAGCAATGCCGCCGGCGGGTTGGACATAAATCGCATCGAGGAAGCGTTGTCCCGGGCGCCCGAGGTGCCTTCGACGATCCACGAGCCCATGCCGATGGCCGCCAGGATGCAGTTGCTTCAACTGGCGCTGTCGCTCGCTGACCGCACGCTTTGAGAACGTGGGCGCAAACTCACGGTTGAACACGTGGATGGCCGGGACTAGAATGCCTGAAGCGCTTCAGGATTCGGAAATTGTGAAGACGTAATTGCCGCGCAACGGATGGGAAGAACACCGTCGAGATAAGCTTGGAATGGGCCAAAAACCGGAGACACGCACGCGACGGTTCCTCGAGAGCATCTGTAGCGCAATCCTGGTATTGAGCGCGCTCGCCGGCCTGTCTCTCCATCAGAAGGTTCTCGCCGGCCAAACTCCTAAATCGCAAGACACTCCGACTACCGTCCGCTACACCGACGTTCGCAAGGAAGCCGGAATCACTTTCCTTCAGGACTCCACACAATCCGATGAAAAATACTATCTCGAGACCATGGGCACGGGCGTCGGCTGGATCGACTACAACCAGGACGGCTTGATGGATCTCTTCTTCGTGCAATCCGCGGCAACGGATGCGTACAAACCAGCGCATCCCCTTCGTTCCGCGCTCTATCGCAATAACGGCGACGGGACGTTTACCGACGTTACGGAAAAAGCTGGCGTCGGAGGCGCCGGTCATTATGGGCAGGGAGTCGCCGTTGGAGACTACGACAATGACGGGTACCCCGATCTGTACGTTACCGGCTATGGCCGCGCGATCCTGTACCACAACAACGGCGATGGAACCTTCACGGATGTGACCGCCAAGGCCGGTGTCGCGGATGAAGGCGGATGGTCCACCAGTGCAGGATGGTTTGACTACGATAAGGACGGCTGGCTCGATCTGCTGGTCACGAATTACATCGACTGGACGCCCAAGAATAATCTGTGGTGCGGGGATCGGCGGCCCGGCTATCGTTCCTACTGCAATCCCGGCAACTACAAGGGGCAGAAGACCAAGCTCTACCATAACAATCACGACGGCACTTTCACCGACGTCAGCGACGCCTCAGGAGTTGGCAAGCCCGAATCGAAAGGCATGGGGGTGGTGCTGGCAGACTTCAATAATGACGGCTGGCCGGACATCGCCATCGCCAACGACACTTGGCCGAATTTTCTTTTTCTCAACAAACACGATGGCACTTTTCAGGATGTTTCGCTCGTTTCCGGTTTGGCGGCTAGCGAGGACGGGCGTTACGAGGCCGGCATGGGCATCGATGCCGCGGACGTGGACGGCGATGGCTGGCTGGACGTGTACGTCACCCACCTGGATTTCGAATTGAATCGGCTTTACCACAACAACCACGACGGCACCTTCGACGACTATACCTATCGCTCCGGCATCGGAAACAAAGCTCTTCTTTTCAGCGGCGTCTCCATGAAATTTCTGGATTACGACAACGACGGCTGGGAAGATATCGTGCAACTGAACAGCGCCATGCTGGACAACGTCCAGCTCTACCACAGCGAAGTGACTTACAAGGAGCCGCTTTTGATGTTCCGGAACGCGGGAAAGGGCCAGTTCGAAAACGCTTCGAGTTCGCTGGGCCCGGACTTCCAGCGGTCCATCGCCGGCCGCGGTATCGCCACCGCCGACTACGACAACGACGGCGACATCGACATCGCCATCAATAACCGCGGCGATTATCCGGAACTTTTGCGCAACGATGGCGGCAACCTCAATCATTGGCTGGAAATTCTGCTGATCGGAACGCGCTCGAATCGCGACGGCATTGGCGCTTCGCTGAAGTTGACTTCCGAAGGGTTCGTGCATGTCGAGCAGGCCAAGGGCGGCATGGGCTATATGTCGGCAAGCGACCCGCGGATTTTCTTTGGCCTAGGCAAACGCACGAAAATTGATTCGTTGCAGATTACTTGGCCGAGCGGACAGGTGGACAAATTGACGAGTGTGCCCGTCGATCGAATCATCGCGGTAAAAGAAGGCGCGGGAATCGTGGCGCGATCGTTTCCGAAGATAGCGCCAAAGGTTGCGGCTCGATGAAGAGACCAAGTGTGGCAAATCTGCCAGATGGATTCCTCACAGATCCGGGCGGCCATGACCCGACGCGACCTTCAGTCTGGATAAATCCTAGGCCATGAACCTCCTGCGACGGCGTTTCCTCGGTTCCTCTGGCGTTCTTCTGGGCAGCACGTTGTTGGATGCGCTTGCAAGCCCGTTGTGGAAATGGAAACGCTCCCTGCTGCTCGAAGCGGCGGCGGCACCGAATGCTCAAGTGTCGAATCCGCGCGTTTCTAACTCACCCGCAAGCTCACCCGTCGTGTTTGCCGACGTAGCCAGAGAAGCCGGCCTCAATTCTCCAAACGTCTGGGGTGGCGTGGATCACAAAAATTACATTATTGAAGCAAAAGGAAGCGGACTGGCTTTTTTCGATTACGACCAGGATGGCTGGCTGGATATTTATTTCACGAACGGAACGCGATTCAATACCGAGTGGCCGGCAGGAAAAGCGCCCACCTCGCATTTGTACAAGAATAATCGCGACGGGACCTTCACAGACGTGACCGAAAAATCGGGACTGGCGCGCACGGGCTGGCAGACGGGCGTGTGTGTCGGCGACTACGACAACGACGGCTGGGACGACCTCTTCTGTTGCTTCTGGGGACATAACATCCTGTTTCGCAACAACGGAAACGGGACGTTTACCGACGTGACCCGCAAGGCTGGGCTTTACGATGAACAGATACGCTGGGGCGCCGGCTGTACTTGGCTGGACTACGACCGCGACGGCCACCTTGATCTTTTTGTGGCCCACTACATCAAGCTTGATCCGGAAAAAACTCCGTCCGCAACCGCTCCCCCCGTTTGCCAGTGGAAAGGCATTCCGACCATGTGCGGCCCGCGCGGCCTCACGGGCGATACGAATGTTCTTTATCACAACAACGGCGATGGAACTTTCTCCGACGTCTCCGAGAAGGCCGGCATCTTGAAGCCAGGCCCGCGGTATTCCATTACACCGGTCTCCTACGATTTCGATAACGACGGATGGCCGGATATTTATGTGGCTGTGGACTCGGAACCGAGCATCCTGTTCCACAACAATCACGACGGCACGTTCACGGATATCGCGGTCATAGCGGGTTGCGCTTATAGCGAGAATGGCCATGAACAAGCCGGAATGGGCGTGGCCGTCGCCGATTACGATTGCGACGGATGGTTCGACATTTTCAAGACAAATTTCGCCGATGACACTTGCAACCTCTACCACAACAACGGGGACGGAACATTTAACGATGTTACGTTTTCTTCCGGCCTCGGAATCAACAACCAGTATGTCGCCTGGGGCTGCGGCTTCATCGATTACGACAACGACGGCTGGCAGGATATTCTCCAGGTCAATGGACACGTGTATCCCGAAATCGAGGGGCACGATACCGGACAGACATTCAAGAACCCGCGTCTGGTTTACAAAAATCTGGGCGATGGGCGGTTCAAGGAAGTTTCTTCCGAGATGGGCCCCGGCATCAGCGAGCGGTTCTCGAGCCGCGGTGCCGCCTTCGGCGACTATGACAACGATGGCGACATGGATGCCGTGATTTTGAATATGAACGATCTGCCTTCTCTTCTGCGCAACGACGGCGGTAACAAGCAGAATTGGATCAAGATCAAATTGGTCGGAACCAAGTGCAATCGCACGGCGATTGGCGCTCGCGTGCGCGTGGTTACGGGCAAGCATGCGCAGATGGACGAGGTTCACAGCGGCTCGAGCGTCATGTCGCAGTGCGACCTGCGCCTGCACTTCGGGATCGGAAAAGCTTCCACCGTGGATTTAATTGAGGTGAAGTGGCCGACTACTCAGAAGATCGAGCGATTCACGCAAGTGAAGGCGAATCAGATTCTTACCATTCGAGAAGGCGGCGGGATCATCGCGCCGGTCGAACGCAAAACCAAGTAGTCTTGCTATTTTTATTGGGGCGGAGCGGCTGCTGGCTGCTTCTTCAGAATAATCAGGAATTGCCGGAGTTCCCGCTGCTGGCGTTCTGTTTCGGCAGCCTCTGTTTTCTCGGCCTGCTCGTAAGCTTCAAATTCCTGTTGCGCTTTCGCTTTCTCGCCCGTTCGTTGGTAAGCCAGGCCAAGCTGGCGGTGGGCTTCGGCCAGTTTCGGATTTACTTCGATCGCGTTTTGATAATCGCGAATGGCGCGCTCGAAATCGCCTCGCGCGAAATGCATAACTCCCTGTTGCAAGTACGCTTCGCCGAACTTGGGATCGATTCTCACGGCCTTTTCGAGCAACGCTTCGGCCTGTTTGAAACCAGCCGGATTTTCTGCTCCCTTGTCGCGCTTCCACAGACTTATCGCGTAGTAGTAGTTGGCGAGAGCATTTCCGGGCTGCTTTTGCGCAAAACGTGCCAGCTTCCGCTCGCTACACGGCAGCGGCGCCGGCGTCGTCTTTTCGATTTTGCCGAGGAAGAGATACGGAGCGGGGTCCGCCGGTTCCAAATCAGACGCCTCGCACAGGCGCCGGGCCGCTTCTTCCCAAGAGCCGCTCGAGTAGAGGGCTGCGCCGAGCCCCGTCAGCATTCTTGCCGAATGAGGATGCGCGCTTGACCCCCGCGTAAAGACTTCCACTGCCGGCTCGGCCGCTTTGTGTAGGAGCAACTCCGTGCCCCATTCGAAATAGTTCTGCTCGCTGGGATCCATGCGAACAGCCTGTTCGTATTCGTGAACGGCTTCCAAAGGATCGCCCAATTGCTCATCTAGCTCGCCTAACAGGCGATGTCCCTCTGCGTTGTTTTCGGTCGCAAGCGTTTTCCGGACTTGCTCGCGAGCGCTCGCAAAGTCACTTCTGGCTTTGTAAGCCAAGGCCAATTCGTACCGCTTGCTCGGAACACCTTCGGACGCTGGTTCCGGCTCACCGGATTTCAGCGCCAGCGTTTGTTTGGCGAGTGATTCGCTGGTTCGCGAACTGGCGGCAGAGCCGTGCAAACCGAGATTGCTCCAATCGGTTACACCTGCGATGGTGAAATTCGGTTCGTCGTTGAATTCCATCTCGCCGGCGGGGGTTTTAGTGGACGGCGACACCGCAGATGATTCGAACTTCAGTGATCGCTGCGTACGGAGGACCAAATCGAGGTGCTTCTTGTCTCCCAGCGACAATACGATCGCGTCTACGACACTATCGAGGCATCCTGATTTTTTAGCTCGCACAGTATAGGTTCCGGCGTGGCCGGCGGAGAGAACGTAAGTTCCCTCGGCGTTCGTTTTCGTCTCGACGACCGCTGAGTTGCCCTTCTCTTCAAGCAGCATCGTCGCGCCGACGACAGGCTCACCGCCGGTGTTCCGAACACTGCCTTCGATGGTGGCGGCGGCTGATTGCTGGGGAAAACTGTTTTCTTTGAAGGACGCCGCGTTTGCCACGCTCATCAGCGTGGCACCGAGTGTCGCGAGAAGCGCATAAAACTGAATGCGGGTTCTTCTCAAGGAGCGCCGGAAGCGCTGCGAGCAATTCATCATCGGGACCAGTTTCTTTTGTCTGCGCACGGGCTCAAGCCTATTTTGCAGGCTTCGAGGCATTCTTCTGAACTTTGACGGCAGCCCGGTGGGCACGGTTGCTTTGTGCGGGCCAATGATCGCTCTGCTTGCCCCGGCGATTTAGACAGCCTCTGGAGCACTGGCAGCAATTTCGAAACGCACTTCTTGCGTACCGAGACGAGGATGCGTTGCCGTTAGCCGCGCCGTTCCCGCTTGCTCTTTCGCGCGAATCCAGATGGCGCCAGTTCCGCCAATCAGCGCAAACGGGTTGTCGCCAATAATTTCTGCCGGCCCTTCAAGGACCAGCTTAATGGCGTCGTTCGCAAAGGGGCGAATGGCGCCAAATTCGTCAGTTACGCGCAGAACGACGCGTGTTGCATCTGCTCCATCCGCGTTCAATCGCGTGTCGTCGGGCAGCAGCGCAAATTTCTGGTCGATACCCTTGCCGGAGAGAGTCTTCACAATCGCTTGCTTGCCGTTCAGATAGCCTTCGATTCGCAGATCTCCCCAATTTCCGACGGCATGTCTCAAGTCGGCGACGAACGGCGCATAACGAAGATGCGCGAACTCCTCTTTGTTTGGATCGGCTTCCGCAACCAACTTGCCGGCAATATAAAATTTAAGATGATCGCAATTCGAGCAGACCCACGCCTTCGTGAATCCGATCGATTCATCGCCGCGCGCCCAGTGGAACGCCGGTTCGAGCACCACCTCGTCCGAGGGATCGCACTGCGACTTGTAAAAGCCAGCTGCCGGCTTTGGTTCACGGAAAATATCGGTCACCCCGTGATAGCAGATCCGGTCACCGCTACCAAAGTCCGCATGCGTGTTGTAGTCGAAGGCGCACCAGCCGAGGCCTCCCGCGTATTGCGGATTGGAAGCAAGCTGGTTGTGAATACGCGCGTGCCGCAGGGTGTGCTCCGTCAACCGCTCGACTTGATCGATGGTCTTGGTGGGATATGTGTGGCCCACGAATTCCGTGTTGAGATATCGCGGGTGGTTCGGGGGCATCAACGGGAATCCGAAATCGTTCATGGTAAAAACGTCTTCCAAAAACTCCGAGGATTGGAAATAGCGGATCCCGCACGTTTGGCGTGTAGGATCGAGGCGATGAGCAACTGCATTGGCACGCGTGTAGAAATCGTGGTCGTCTCTCGATTCGTTGATGCGCACGCCCCACAAAATGACGCTGGGATGGTTCCAGTCGCGGCGGATCATGCGGCTGACGTTATCGATAGAGATTAGCTTCCACGCTTCATCTCCAATGTGCTGCCAACCGGGAATTTCTTCCAGGACAAGCAATCCCATTTCGTCGCACGCATCGAGGAAATGCCGCGATTGCGGATAGTGCGACGTGCGGACGATGTTGCACTTTAGATTCTTGCGCAAGATTCGCGCATCGCTGCGTTGCGCGCGCCCCGGCATCGCCTGGCCGGCGAATGGAAACGTTTGATGGCGGTCCAGGCCGCGCAACTTGATGACCTTGCCATTCAACTCGAAACCATGGTCCGTAAACTGTGTCTCGCGAAAACCAATCGTGCGGCTGTCATGATCGATTAGCTCCGGTCCTCTCAGCAGTCGCACCTGAACGGAATACAGATTCGGGTGATCGAGATCCCACAGCTTGATTCCGCTCACGTTGTCGAAGTGCACTGGGTGCGCTACTGCTTCCGTCGTGGCCTCGGACGCCGGAGCATGTTGCGTCGCTTTGGCCAGCACACGCTCTCCCTCGCGGAGTTCCACTTCCAACGTGAGCGCTTTGGACGACGCTTCCGTGTGCTGAAGGAAGCAGTCCACATCCAACCCCGGATGTTTGCTGAGCACGTCTTTGGGCTTGGCAAAAATATTTTCAATAAATGTTGTGGGAACGATACGCAGCCAAACTTCCCGGTAGATCCCGCCAAAAGTAAGGTAGTCGATTTGATAGCCAAACGGCGGGATATCCGGCCGCTCCGTCGAGTCCACATCGACCGCGAGTACGTTCTCTCCGCCAAAATCGATGTGCGGGGTGAGATCGAATGAAAAAGGCGTGTAACCGCCCTTGTACTCGCCCAAGTCTACGCCATTGATCCACACAGTTGAGGCGGTCATCACTCCTTCGAAGTCGACGAATACGCGCTTGCCGCGCGCCTCCGCGGGCAAACGAAAACGCCGCCGGTAAATCGAGACAAACTCATATTCTTTGTCGTCGAAGCTGTGACACGGCAGCCGCACATTCGTGTGGGGGATCACGACGCGCTCAAATGCAGAGTCGTCGAACTCCCGCCCGTGCGCTCCTTCCACAAATGCTCGGTTGTAACGCCAATTCCGGTTGATCGGAAAGACCATCCGGCCCTCGCCGTTCGCCGCTCCAGCGGCGGGATTTGCTGCAAGAAGTCCTTTTGCAAGCGTGGTGCTAGCAAGTACGGTGCTCGTCGTCTTCAAAAAGTCTCGTCGGTGCATAACCTTCCTTTTCAACCTACGTCCGTGAAATCGCCAGGCGCAATGTTCGCGCCGCGCATCTTACCAGTTTCAACGCAAACCTTTGACGATTCTTCTTGCCACTTTAAAATTACGCCTCCTGTCACGCGGTTTTAGGAGGGTAACGCGCGGTCCGCCAAACATCTTCGATGTCGCGCGCAGTCTCGAAAGCCTCCCGATTCAGCGTTGTTTCTTTTGTCTAATTTGCGCGACCCTCGCCTTCACCATTTTCCTTACAAGTGCGCTCGGGAGCGGCTTGTCCGTGGGAAAGTGGATGGTCCCTTTGGATGTGGAGAAGCCCTTGAGTTCATTCTTGAACGTCTCGATCACGGACGCCGTGGGAAACAAGCTGCAGTGGTCGGCGAATGCGGCGAACCACACCAGCGACCCGTGATACTTGAACACCGGAATTCCGTAGCTGATGCCCTCGGTGGCCTCCGCCGGTACAGCGGACCGAATCGACGTGCGAATCTTTTTCAACGTGCTGCGCGCCGGTTCCGGAACGCGCGCGAGGTATTCCTCCACGCTCTTCGCGAAATTGTTGCCTTGCGAAGCCGCGCTGCGGTTGCGGGAATTTGCTTTTTTCATGCGGGTGCTCCTACAGGCGGCTACGCCGCAAGTCGAACTCTCAAAACCCTGTTTTACAACCAGCCCATTCGCGCAGACCTGGGAAATTACGACAGCGCCGGCTCGGGAGCGCGCGGACGTTTGCGTTTCCATTCGTAATCTTTGCGCAGGCGCGACTGGTGTTTCTTCACTTGCGTTTGCAATTCGCTGAACGCTTGCTTGCAACCGGCGCGGGCGTTTGCTCCAGTACCGGTAGCGTGCAGCGTCCCGGTCGGCAACGATAAATTCAACGAGAAAGAAAGCTCTTCGCGATGGGGATTTCTTGTAAAAACACCGTGCAATTGCACCAAATCGGGTTCGTAGCTTTTCAAAAGACGATTCAGCTTATTCGCATACAACTCTACTTCTTTTTCGGCTGGTTTGTGCGGCTCGACGTTCTTGTAGCTGATGGACAGTTTCATGAATGCACCTGTAGGGCTTCTTGAAGAAGAGGCGGGCGACGCGGGTTTGTACTTTGCACCGCATCATGCCTTCAGCCTACCACCGCGCGAGGCCCCGGGCAATCGCGAGCCGAAAACATTCGACTCGGCAAAATAACTCCGCATTCGTTGACATCCCCGCCCGCTCCACTCTAACCTGCCCTCGGCGCCTTTCTAGCACAGGCACTCCTGCCTGTGCGGTTCTTCCGGTTTTCGCGCCAAAGCGCACAGCCAAGAGTGGCTGTGCTACCTAAAATCGGTGCCTAATTAACACGCCACAATCATGACTCCACTCACCAAGCTCGCCTCCCACGCCCTCATTCGTGTCGGCCCGGCCGGCTGGTCTTATTCAGACTGGGCGGGCTACGTCTACCCTGCTCGCCGCCCCAAGGGTTTCCACTCCGCCACCTATCTCGCCGAATTCTTCGACACCATCGAGATCAACTCCTCTTTCTACAATCCCATTCGGCCGGACCACGCGGCGCAGTGGATCGACCGCGTCGCGGCGAACCCGCGGTTCGTCTTCACCGCGAAACTCTGGCAACGCTTCACGCACGACATTTCGCCTAACAATGCCGGTCCGGAAATTGCCTCGGCCGCCGCCGCTGTAGCAGCGCAAGACGAGCGCGCCGTTCGCGCCGGCTTCGACGTTCTCTACGCCGCCGGCAAACTCAGCGCCGTGCTCTTCCAATTCCCTTTTTCCTTCCACCGCACGCCCGAAAATGTCGCTCATCTCTCCCAGCTATTGAAGCGCTTCGCCGATTACCCGCTCGTCGTCGAAGTCCGCCACGCTTCCTGGCAGACGCGGGACACCTTTGCATTGCTGGAAGAATCCCATGCCGGCTTCTGCAACATCGACCAACCCATCATCGGTCGCTCGCTCGAACCATCAGCCGAAAGCACTTCGGCCATTGGCTACGTACGGCTGCACGGCCGCCGCTACGACACCTGGTTCACGGACGATGCAGCGGTTCCTTCGCACGAGCGCTACAACTATCTCTATTCCACCGAGGAACTCGCTCCCTGGGCCAAGCGCATCGCCAAGGTCGCCGAGCGCTCGCGCGAAGTCTTCGTCATCACCAACAACCACTATCAAGGAAAGGGCGTGGTCAACGCGCTACAGCTAATTAGCATTTTGAAAGGCTCCAAAGTGAAGGTGCCCGAGCCGCTGCGGCAGCAATTCCCTGAGTTGGAGTCGATTGCGGATACTCCGCCCGCCGCGCCTAGCTTGTTTCCGTTGAAGAACACAGACTGAAGTCTGTGCCACTTGGGAGCGGTTGGTGATTCATGCCTGCTGACTGGTTGAGCGCTGCTGGAGAAACGTTAGAAGATTCGCACACGGCACTCCACTCTGAGCAAGTAGTCCACAGTCACGAAATCAAATACGGACTTGCACAGCCTTACATGTTGCGGTGAGCCAAAGTGTGCTTAGCTTGTTTGAGCGGCAACTCCAGCGTCAGCAGCGTTGGTTTTCAAACACCGCGCTGGGCGGGGTCTGCACGAGTCACCAATCATTTTGCTTTCGCTGTAGTCACGGCGATGAAAAGCAGGGCGAACACACGTTGTGTCAGCGGCCACGACCGCCGCCACGACCGCCGCCGCCGTGAAAGCCGCCTCCTCCGTGAAAGCCTCCTCCACCAAAACCGCCGCCATGGAAGCCGCCGCCACCGTGGATGCCGCCACCGCCGTGGAACCCGCCGCCGCGATAACCACCGCCGCGAATGCCACCGCCTCCGATTCTTCCGAAGCTGCGTGAGCCGCCGTTCATTCTGGGGCCGGAATAGAAGCCGCCGCCTGAAGATCCCGGTCCGTGGTAGATGCCATGGGCGTAATTGCGGCCAGCAACATAGTGCGCCCCGGGGCCCCAGTTGTGGTAGTTGGTACTGAAGTGATGATAGTAGTGCCCGTAGCCGCCGTAGCCGCCGTAACCGTAGCCAAAGAATGGAGCGTCATACACCCACCAAGGTGAATAGAATCCCCAGCCGAAGGGGCTGTAGAAAATTCCGTCCCCGGGAATGAAAGTGTACCCGTCGAACCATGGGTCCCAATACCAATCGGCGCCCCACCAACCCATTCCCCAAGGACCCGCGCCGTTTTGCGCGTACATGCCGGCCGCATCCACGTTGGCTTCGGCAACATAAGAGGATCGCAGGCTGCTCCAGCGATACAAATCGCCTCCCTCGTCCGCTTTTTTGTTGAACTTATGAGCTTTGAGAGGGCCGTTGGCGGCAAAGTCCACCTCGCGACCGCCCTTTGCTCCGACGTGTTTGTCTCCGTCTACCACGTCAGCCTTGCCGTCAAACACCAGGAGGCGTTCTTGATTGGAGTTGAAGTCATACAACCCAGTTTTCAAGATTCGCGTGGTCGCGCCATCTTCGGTGACGTGAATATCATTCTCGGGATGGATCTCCTCAACTTCGATCATCGCGTGGCCTTTCTCTAAATCGACCACCGTGTTGGTAATGCTAGGCGAGATCATCTTCACCGTAGTGTTGTTGCCAACGCGAAGAAAGACGCCGGGGGTCAGCAGAACTTCGGCCTTCCCGGTTCCCGTGGCCAACAACTGGCCCGCTTGCAACTGGGCCTTACCGATCGACTTCGCGTCGACCGTTTGGCCTCCGATGGAAACTTGACCTTCCAAATAATTGAGTGTCCCGGGTACTGCGGTACTTGCGTTGGTGGTAGTTGCCCACGCAGGCGCACTCAGCGTCGCGGCGAAGAGCATACTGGCAAATGCTTTCATCCAGGGCAGCCGCATAAGTCACCTCATTTTCTCTTCCATTAGATTTGATGAGGAGCACCAACAAGTAGTTGCAAAGATGGGAGGGAGGAGAGCGAACAGCGGAGAAAAGAAAGCGGTCAGCCTAATCGATCGAATACGCTTGTCCTTTTACATAGATGCGCACCAGCTCCAGAGGGTGGCCCAACTCCCAACCACTTTTGAAACTTTCGCTGCCAAGCCCGCTCAACCCGCCCCGTTCTGCAGCCGGATGGCATATTCCCGGTGATACCCAGTGTTCGCGCAAAATTCACTCAAAATCGCGTTTTTACTTTGGCGTCCCATCAACGGCTAACGCTCGTAAATGGCCCGCAAATATCCCCATCACCCTTTGTTCCCCAACCTTATCCTCCCCCTTACGCTGTTTCGATTGGGTTGCATCCTAAATGGCGCGACGTTGCTGCCCTCGGTTACGTTTTAGTTGGCTTGATACGCAGTGCGTCTGACTCGCAGCCGCTCATGGAGCAAACCGGACCAACGCTGTAAACACAGAATGCTCGAAAAGGAGGACGGCAATGAAGGCAAGGACAAACGTCAAGGCCGGAAAGCTGCCGTCAACCACAACACCATCCTTCGTCAACTCTAGCGGATTGCGTCTGGGTCCGAGTCCACCCTGTGGCCCGCTAGCGAGAGTCGATGTGGAACTTTTTGCGGCGCCGGACGTAATATTGGACAGAGGGCAGAATCATGTACTGCGATGGATGCGGAACACCCTTCACTCCGGGGACTCAGTATTGCGGTTCCTGCGGGAAGCAACTGAAGTCCGTGCCAGCCGCAGCGGTACCGGGGCAACACGCGACGGCCGCGACGATGGCGACGACTGTGCGCATCGCGGGGGATGGACGCGTCAAACGGAACATAAACATTTTGGCGGGGTTGTGGGTGGCCGCCGGCTTATTCCGGTTGCTGGCGTTTGGCGGGCTGTTGATGTTCCGCAGACTGTTTTTCCAGTCGGGATGGGACTGGATGGGATCAGGGGGATGGCCGTTTGGCGGGGCGGTTGGGATTAAGCCGTTCTTGTTTGGCGGGTTGGTTTCAGGGGGAGTGCTGCTTGCACTTTTTGCAGCGGCGTATCTGGTGCTGGCATGGGGCCTGCTGGAGCGGCAGCCGTGGGCGCGGATTTTAGGGATCGTGCTTGCGTTTTTGACGCTGCTGCGAATTCCGTTCGGGACGGCGCTGGGAATTTACACATTGTGGGTGCTGCTGCCGGAAAGTTCGGGACGCGAGTATGACGCGCTGGCCGGCTTAGGCGGGCCGGTGAAAAGCGCCGGGTATTCCGCTTAATCGAGATTATTTTTTGAAGAGGTCTTCGAAGGCCTGGCGGGCATCGTTGGGGCGCGGCGGGGCTTGGGCAGCGGCGGCGACTTGCGCGGGTTGGGCGTAGGAAGTGGGCGCGGTGTCTTTTTCAATGGTCATGCGAAATTCGTAGAATTTGCAGTTGTTCTTGGTGTCTTTAGGAGTGATGCGCTCGGGGACGGGCTGGGTGCACTCGAACTGGGCGCCGGAATCGAAGAAGCGGCATTGCTTGCAACTGTGCAACTCAAATTGGCATTTCGGACACTGGCCGTCGGGGTCGAAACCTGAAGTCAAAACAGCGCCACAATTTGAACATCGGCCGCGGGTGACGGTGCCGACCATGCGCGGGGTGCGCGGGCCGAATTGATCGGCGCGGGGACCGCCTTGCGGGGGCTTGCGATCGTGCCCCTTTTCTCTTTTTTCGCCTTTTTCTGTATCGCGATAACCGCGATGACCGTACTTTCGATCCACAAACGCCTCCGTCCGGGCACAATGCCGGACTGCAACTTCGGCTAACTAAACTTCCGCGTTGATACGCACTCTAACCGTGGTATGAATCCGACCGGATTATTACACTCGGCCCACAGCGCAATCTTTACTCAGAGGTTCAGAACAGGATTGGCTACGTCCAAGCAGGAGATGAGACATCTATGTTTTTAGTCCTCTGGGAGTACGATGTCAAGCTGGGATGCGAAGAAGTGTTTGAAAGCGTATATGGGCCTGATGGAGACTGGGCCCAGTTCTTTCGGCGTGACGCTGCTTATCAGCGAACTCTCCTCCTGTGCGATTCTTTTCGCGGCCACACGTACTTGACGTGCGATTTCTGGGAAACTCGCGAAGCTTACAAAACGTTCCGGCTGACGAACTCTGACGCGTACCGGGCGCTGGATAAAAGGTGCGCGGAGCTCACCCTCGCGGAGCGCAAGATCGGTGCGTTCGAACGGCTCGGAGATTCCACCTGAAGTGCGGCGCGCATGCGTGCTGCTTTCCGTTGATGACTTTCCCTTCTTCGTGCCCGGCGGAACGGACGCGGCGAGCCCCGCCCCTGCAACCTGTGCCCATGGAGTTCGGCAGCTTAGCTTTTTGCCCAGAGGCCTGCCAACCCATCGGGCTTCAAGTCGGGCTGGAGAAATTGTTTGGGCGTTCCCGCCGAGCGCAGGATAGCTTCCGCGGCGAGATAGCCGCTACGAACTGCGCCTTCCATCGTGGCGGGCCAGCCGGTTGCGGTCCAATCACCGGCGAGGAATAGACCGCCGATGTTTGTCTGCTGCATTGGACGCCAACGGTCTACGCCGGGTTGCGGAGAAAATGTGGCGGCAGCTTCCTTAATGACTGTGGCTTTGAGGAGATTGGCTTCGCGCGCCGCGGGGAGCGCGTGGCGGACTTCTTTGAGGCAGAGATCGATGATTTCCTGGCGCGGCTTTTGGAGGAGATCGTACGAGGCGCTGATGACGAGCTGGAGATATTGGCCTTTTTCAGCGGCAGGAGCTGCGCCGTCGGAGCCAGCGTAGAGGGCTGATTTGTTAAAGATCCATTGCGTGGTGGTATCGAGCAAGCTGATGAAAGGTTCGGTCATTACCTGGCGGTCGAACCAGAAATGCACACCCGTGATGGGTGCGACAGTGATTTTGTCGAGATTGCCGAGCGCGGTGTCCGTGCGCTTGACGCTTTCAGGGAGAAGTTCGGAAAGCACGAGATGAGGAAGAGCGAGGACGAAGGCGTCGGCGGATTCTTCGCGGCCATCGTCGAAGAGCACGGCGGTCAGCTTTCCACTTTCGATGCGAAGGCTACGGAGAGGCGAACGAAAGACGACTTCCCCGCCCTTTTTTTCGATGGCCGCTTGGCAGCCGTCGTAGAGCTCCCCAAGCGCTACCGAGGGGACGCCCATGCGATAGCCATTTTTATTGGAAAGGACTGCTTTCCAGAAAACGTCGATGCCGTAGCGAGCGTCGATGCGATCGAGCTCTTCGGAAAGAGCGCTGACGAGAACTACGCGCCAGAAGCGGGAGATGGCGGCGGGACTTTGTTTGTGGCGGCGAAGCCACTCGAGCATGGAGATGCCGCCGGGCTCGTCGACGTCGTGCGGATGGCCGCCGCTTTGCAGTATGGAATAAAACGCGCGGGCGATGGAGAGCTTGTCCTTGAAGCCAAGAGGAGAAAACAGGAAAAACGAGCCGGTCATGTGAAAAGGCGCGGGGAGGAAGCCGGCATGCATTACGCCGCGGCGTCCCTGAGGATCGAGAAGAAGGAGGCGATCGAAAAACTTGATTTTGCCCGCGGAGCCGACACGGCGATAGAAGTCTTCGAGATTGGTGCAGCAGCCGAAGGTGACATGCTGGCAATTGTCGACGTGCTCGCCATCGGGCAAGAGGTACGAAGCCGCGCGGCCGCCGAGAAACGGGCGCTGCTCAAAGAGACGAACGCGCCAGCCCGATTCAGCCAGCGCGACGCTGGCTGCCAGACCCGCCAGCCCGCCGCCGATCACGATCACGCTTTTCAAGGATGTTCTCTTCCGAGAGGCGGCCGAAGCGCGCCTTTGCGATGAACAACATTTTTTCCGATTTCGAGAGCCGCACGCGTTCGCCGAACACGGCGAAATCGAGGGACTCGATGCGGGCCAAGAGGGCGCTATACGTATGCGCCAAAAGCCACAGGGCACCGCGGCTCTCCGGGTCAATGAGTCCGAAAAGTGCGGCGCCTTCTTCGTAACATTGCCACGCGCGGTCGGCTTCAAAACGGAGAAGTTCGCGGACGCCGAGAGTTGCTTCGGTCTTGCCGAAATCCTGGGGAGAAACGCCGTAACGCGCGAGGTCTTCTTCAGGAAGATAGACGCGGCCTAGCGCGTAGTCGTCGTGGACGTCGCGGATGATGTTGGTTAGCTGAAAGGCAAGGCCGAGTTTTTCGGCCAGATCGAGCGCGCGAGGGTCGTGGAAGCCGAAGACGTGGGTGCAGGTGAGGCCTACCGTGCCGGCAACGCGGTAGCAATATTCGCGGAGACGATCGAAGGTCGGGTAGGTGCGGAGAGTTAGATCCATTTCGGCGCCGCTGATGAGATCGTGGAGGTAACGCGCGGGCATTTTGTAGCGCTGCATGGTGTCAACCAGCGCGGGCAAAACTTCGGCTTCGCCAGGCAGGGGCTCTGAGGGCAAAGGTTTTGCGGCCGTGCCATCAAAAACCTGAGAGTTGCCCGTAACCGCTTCATCGAAGGCCGCGCGCCATTTAGCGAGGCCGCGTTGCTTAGTGGCGAGATCATGACCTTCGTCGGCGACATCATCGACCAGACGCATGAAGGCGTAGAGGGCCGCCAGGGCGTCACGCTTTGGTTTGGGAAGGAGGAAGAAGGCGTAGTAGAAATTGCTGTGGGCGGCGCGGGCGATTCGGTGGCAAGCGGCGTAAGAAGCGGGTAAGGCTTTGCTCGATGGGGGGGGCGCAGCGTGCTGCGCCCCTACATAGGCGAAGCCACCGGTCTCTGATACGGGGCGCACGGGCCTCGCGACCAGATGCGTTAAGAGAGAGCGCCCCAGAAGTCTCGCTTGTTTTGCTTTACTGATCGATGGCCTCTGGTGGAGGGTGTCGTAGCCCATCGCTTCGATGGCGTCGAGCACAGCGACGCCACCGCGGCTGAACATTTCGAGGTCGATGCTTAGGCGGCCGCTGACCATTTTTGCTAGCGGGGCACCTTGCGCAAAGAGAATGCGCGTGCGCGCGATTAAATCTTTCATCAGGCTGACGTAAGGCTCGTCGAAGCGGCGCTCGACGATGTCGGTTTCGGTCAAGCCGTGCGCAGCGGCAACGTCGAGGGGGATATAGATGCGGCCTTTCTCGAGGTCGCGCGACACGTCCTGCCAAAAATTGGCGAGCTGGAGAGCAGTGCAAGTGGCGTCAGACAGGGCTTGGCGTTCTTCGTCACGATAACCGCAAAGATAGAGCACGAGGCGTCCAACGGGATTCGCGGAATACACGCAATACCCGATCATGGAATCCCAGGAGGGATAGCGCTTCACGTTTTGGTCTTGACGGAAAGCTCTCAACAAATCGGCAAAAGGCTGCTTGGGAATATTTTTGGCGATGATCGTTTCGCGTAGCGCGACGAAAACGGGGTGGGATGGGCGGCCATTGTAGCAATCGTCGAGCTCACGCTCCCACCAATCGAGGAGTTCGAGGGCGCGCTCTTTTTGCGGGACTTCGTCGCCGAGATCGTCGGCCCAGCGGCAATAGGCATAGAGATTGTAGAAATGCTGGTGCAGATCTTTGGGAAGCAGCCAGGAGACTACGTTGAAATTTTCGTAGTGATGCGTGGCGAGCCAGCGCGTGTAGGCCTGCGCCACCGCGAGCGTACAGTTCTTCGCAGGAGCGTGCTCGGCAATTTCGAGTTCACCGGGGCGCAGCATAAAAAAGCAGATTCCTCGCTTCGCTCGGAATGACACAGGGGATTTTGGCGCGCTTCTTGGAGAAGCTAAGTTTCAGATCGCTGCTCAAGAAAATCAAGGGCGGACGGCCAGCTTGATTTCGCCGCTGCGGCTCTTCATGCGCTCGAAAGCCTGTGGCAGGTCGGTCAAGCGGATCTCTTCCGTGACGAAGTCATGGCCGACGATATCGCCGCGGCGGATGGCTTCGAGAGCTTCACGGATAAAGCGCGGTGTGTGATGAAAAGGCGAGATCAGCTTAATTTCGGAATAGTGAATGGCGGCGGGATCGATTGCGACATTTGTGCCTGAAGGCAGGCCGCTGAAGAAATTAACAACGCCCCCACGTCGGACCATGGCCAGAGCCTGCTGCCAAGTCGCGGGATTGCCGGCGGCTTCGACGACGGAATCGGGGCCGCGCTCATCGTCGGTAAGAGACTTCACGGCGGCGACAACGTCGGTTGTCTCCGTAACGTTGATGGTAGCAACGGCGCCCAGTTTGCGCGCTACATCCAGAGGCGCGGAGCGACGCGCCAGCGCAATCACGCGCAAGCCGCGGCGCGAAAGCATGCGCACAAAGGTTAATCCGATGGGTCCACAGCCAATCACGGCAGCGGTATCCCCGGTGCGGACTTCCATTTCGTGAATGCCACGGAGCACGCAGGCCAGAGGTTCGACGAGGGCTGCGCTGTCGTCGTCGACAGAGTGGGGAACTTCCAGCATGTTCTCCATCGCAATGCGGCCGGGGATGCGCATGTATTCGGCGTAGGCGCCATTGTTGAAGAGCAAGTCTTCGCAAAGATTTTCCTGGCCGCGGCGGCAGTGATAGCAGCGCAGGCACGGCGCGGAATTTGCGGCGACCACGCGCATGCCGATACGCCAGCGAGCGTCCACGCGCTTGCCGGTCGCCGCAATGTCGCCGACGACTTCATGGCCAAAGACGGCAGGGGGCTGAATCATTTTCGCGTGGTAGCCGCGCTTCCAGACTTTCAGGTCGGTGCCGTCGGTTAGCGCGAGACGGACGCGGAGGAGGACTTCGTCGGCAGCGAGGTGCGGGACGTCGATCATCTCAATGCGCAGATCTTCGCTGCCATATAATACGGCGGCGGTCATCTTCGAGGGTACGACAGCTCGCGCGACGGCAAATTTCACTTCTTCTCCAACTTCCGGTTTCTTGGTCGTGGATGTTCTCATGCGTGGGTGATCAGTATCTTCAGCGATTCAGCCGTGGGCCGGGCCGCGAGCTCCAAGGCTTCCTGTATTCTATCCAGTGGGAAGCGATGCGTGACAATTTGCATGACCGGCAGTGTCTTCCCGAGCACCAGGGCCGCGGCTGATTCTTGGATGTCAACGGCCGCACTATAGCTGCCCAGGATTTCCTTTTCGTCGATCCCCACGGCCGCGGCAGGAAACTCGATCTTCGTAACCGGGTCGTTTGCCGCGAAAAGCAAAACGCGCCCTCCGGGCCGCGTCAGCGCTAAAGCCTCCGTAACCACCGAAGGATGCGCAACTGCGACCAGCACCGCGTCCGCGCCACGATCATCCGTTCGGGCCCGCACTTCTGCCACAAGCTTACCACTGGTTGGGTCAAACGACTCCAGCGCGCCGAGAGAGAGGCTCTTTTGACGGCGTTGTGGAATTGGATCACTGGTATACAGCTTGGCGCCTTCGAGCTTGCTGACCATGAGCAACTGCAGGCCGATTGGGCCGCAGCCCAGGATCAAGACGGTCTCGCCCGCTGTGATACGGGCCTTTTGGACGGCTTTGACGATTGTATTGATGGGCTCGATGAAGGTGGCTTCTTCAAAGCTGACGTTGTCTGGGAGCGCGACGATACCCCGTTTGGTTACCCACGGCATGGCCTTGACGTATTGGGCAAAGCCGCCGCCATTGGGGGTAAAGCCCGCAGTGAGGCCCGTCGTTTTATATTGCTTGCATTGGGAGAAGAGGCGCTTCTCGCAATAGAAGCACCGGCCGCAAGGAGTGTGATGGAAGCTCATTACGCGGTCGCCGGGAGCCCACTTGGTCACGCCGGGGCCTGTCGCGACGACGGTCCCTGCCAGCTCGTGGCCGAGAATTTGGGGCGGCTGGACGTAGCGCTGGAAGATTTTCTTGATGTCAGTGCCGCAGATGCCGCAGGCGGCGACTTTGATGAGGACTTCGCCGTCGCCTACTTCGGGGACGGGCACTTCTTCGACGCGGACGACACCTTTCTCACGATAGACGCCGGCGCGCATGGTTTTCGGGATGGGCCCGAGCGATTGCAAGGTCTCGGGAGCTGTGCCGATGCTGCTCATGTGGCAGAGACCTCTTCTATCTTTGGGTGGGCAACTCTCGACCAGTTTTGTGAGATTGCGGGAATATAGCGATCCAGAAAGTCCGCCAGTGATTTGGCGGCGGCGCGACTCTGGTGGCCAAACCGGAGCAGCAAAGGGATACGGTAAGGACTTAGGCCGACTTCCTTGAGCAGGCCCCCCATTTTCAAGTGTCCGTGCGAATCGAGAATGCGGGCAAAATCAACGGGTAAATCCTCGTCCGCGGCATCGCTGATAGCGCGAACAGCTACACACGGCACAAGCATTTGCGTTGCGGCTGCGAGGATGTGAGTTGACTCCATCTCGACGATACTTCCCATCCGGCCCAGTTCTTCTTTCTCTTCCGCGGTTGCTACGATTTTCTCAGATGTCAGGGAAACTTGGACAGGCTTTGCACCGAGAGCTACGGCCAGATCAACAAGGCTTGGGTCGCTTGCGGCCCGGCACCTTTCGTCCAGCGTTTCCGAGACGCGCGCCACCACTACGTCGCTTGGAGTTAAAGTGGCATCGAGCGAGCCGGCGAGCCCCGCGGAAATGCAGAGATCGTGAAGTTCGATGGGGATCGAGGACATCGCGTGGGCGGCGTTTTCTGCGCCCATGCCGGTAAGCAAAACCGTAACTTCGTTGAGGCCGAAATTGGCTTTGAACAGGTCGAACTCGCGACGGCGTTCCCAGTTTTCAAATTCGTAAGGCACGAAGGGATGGCGAGAGGACCATGGCGAGAACTCGGCTTTGATCGCGAATGTGACGAGAATGCGCATAAAGCTCAGAATTTAAGATGCCTGGGCCCGATTCGGGGCTACAAACACGTTCTTCTCTTGCGACACATGCGTATGGCGAGAGCACAGGCTAAGGCCTGTGCCACAAAGCCTACGCTGCGGCATGAAGCATTTTTCTGAGGCGACGGGGCTTCACGTAACCGTTTGCTTCGTACCAGCGAACGGCGCGCTCCAGCGCCGTGGCGACCGAGCCCGGCTTAAAACCTAGTTCGCGCTGAGAGCGCGTGCAATCCACAAACATCATGTGCCGCGCGATTTTCACGCCCTCGACGGGAATCTGCGGCTCTTTTCCAATGAGCCGCGAGAATGCCGTGCTCATGTAGGCTACACCCAAAGCCAGTCCGTGAGGAATCTTCAGCGCTGGAGCGGGCAGACCCGTGATCTTGGCGAGCGTGTCGAGCATCTGCTTGAGAGTCAAGTTTTCCGCGCCGAGAAGATAGCGCTCACCGACTTTGCCTTTTCCCGCGATGAGCAGGTGTCCCGCGGCGCATTCTTCCGCGCCGACAAAATTCAGGCCGGTTTCGACGTAGCCGGGCATTTTTCCGTTCAAAAAATCTAGGAGGATTTTTCCCGTGGGCGTGGGCTTCCAATCGCCGGGGCCGACGGGAGTCGTGGGCATGGCGACCACGACCGGCAGACCATCCTTCGCGGCGTTCAGCGCTTCGCGTTCGGCCATCCATTTCGAGCGTTTATAATGGCCGACCATTTCTTCTAGCTTGGCGTCGGTGGATTCGTTGGGCAACTCTGGGCGGTCCACGGCGATAGTGGCCACCGTGCTGGTGTAGATAAATTTTTCGACTCCGGCGCGCTTCGCGGCCTCAAGGAGATTTTTCGTGCCGCCGACGTTGGAGTCGTAGATGTCGCGAGATTTTTTGGCCCACAGGCGATAGTCGGCGGCGACGTGAAAAACGCACTTCACGCCGGACAAAGCACGTTCGAGCGAAGCTGGGTCGCGCAGATCGCCGGTCACATATTCGAGGGAAAGGTCGGCGACGGCGCGGTTAGTGCTGGAGGGGCGCATCAAGATGCGAACTTCGTCGCCGCGAGCGACGAGTTGACGGGCCACATGGCTGCCCAGAAAGCCCGACGCTCCTGTCACCAGAGTGGTCATCCGGCCTCGGCGCCTTCGCCAAATCTGTCTCGTTGCGACTTCGGAAGCGGGGGGCGTTCCCTCTCCGAAGACTTTCGCGATATCGCGGACCCGGGACCAGAGTCCAGCAAGGTGGAAAGCAGAGCGCAGCGGCGGTCCAACAAATGCCGGCGCAAGCGGCCGGCTTGCTTTGCAAGCTCGGGAGTGAGCGCTCCAGGCGTAATCACGAATCCGTCGACATCGAGCTTACAGATTTCGCCGTGAAGTTCCTCTAATTCGCCTGCGGCAGTGTCCGTTTGCAACACGAGATGCGCACAAATATAAAAACCTGCCAGCCTTGCCATTCGAATGGCTTCGAGTCCGGCGCGGAACGAGCCCTCACGAGTGTTGCGCAGGCCGTCCGAAGGGATGCGGCCATCAAACCGGATGGCGAAATAAAAACGAGAAGACGGCTGAAATTCATGAAGGCGTGGTTTCAGTGAGGCACCGGAAGTTTCGAGGAAGAGGTGCTGCCCGGAAGCCGCGATTGTGTTGGTAAAGCGCGCCACTTCGGGATGCTCCAACGGCTCGGAACCGGTGATCCAAATGATAGGCGAGTGATATTGAGCAAGCATCGCCGCAGGCGATTGCGAAGAATCGCGCCCTCTTTCCAGACCGTTAGCGGACCGAGGGGCGGAAGCCGAGTCCAGAATATTGTCTGTCGAGAGCTGCAAGATCAGGGGATGGCCGCGCCTGGCGCCGATTGCACGGGCGGCCAATGCAAAAGTGAGATCCGCGGTGAACCGCAGAGAAAAAGACATCGCGGGCTTTAGAATCCGCTCCGCAGCCGGAATTCGGCTGGCTGGAATTTCATGGCGCAATATTCGTGCGGACCTTGCACCTGATTGCGGAATCGTGCGAGTGCGTAGAGCGGGAACGAATTGCGGTAGAGGTGATACTTCAAGTAAAACACGCCGGGGAAACCGGTACCGGTGAAATCAGATTCGCTCCAAGAGCCATCGGTATTTTGCTGATGGACGAGGTACGCAACTGCCTTCTGAATAGCGGGATCATTGGACTGCGCACCAGCGAGCAATCCAATCAGGCCCCAGGCTGTTTGCGACGCGGTGCTGTTTCCTTGACCCTTGGTGGCGGGATCGGTGTAGCTCCACAGGGACTCGCCGAAGCTGCCGTCGGCTTTTTGAACGGCACGCAGCCAACTCACCGCGCGCTGGCAAAATTCTTTTGCGGTGAGCGAAACGGTTTCGAGGGCACGCAGCGCGCCGCTCGTGCCGTATACGTAATTTACGCCCCAGCGGCCGAACCACGAGCCATCTTCGCACTGATCCTTCAGCAGGAACTTCACGCCGCGCTGTATGGCGGGATGTTCCGCGGGCCAGCCAAAGCGGCCAAGGCATTCGACGACGCGCGCCGTCACGTCCGCTGTCGAAGGATCGATCATGGCGTTGTGGTCGGCAAAGGGAATATTACACAGCAGTTGGCGGTCGTTGTCGCGATCGAAAGCACCCCAGCCGCCGTCTTTATTTTGCATGCTCAGCAGCCATTGGATGCCGAGGCGCACCGCGGTTTCCATGCGCTGCTGGTCGGGATGCTGCACGCGCTGCAAGGCCATGAGCACGAATGCGGTGTCGTCCACGTCCGGGAAGAAATCGTTGCGAAACTCGAAAGCCCAGCCACCGGGCTCGGCGTCTTTGTTCTTGAACTGCCAATCCCCCGCGCCCAGCACTTGCTTGGAGAGCATCCAATCGGCGGCCTTCACCAGCGCGGGATGATTCGCGGGCAGTCCCGCCTCTTCCAAAGAAACCATGGCGATGCAGGTGTCCCAAACCGGAGAAACGCACGGCTGCATGCGGATGGTGTCGCCCTCTTCGATTTCGAAGCGCGAAAATTCGCGAATCTCGCGCGCGGTGAGCGGATCGTCCGGACCGTGACCGAGCGCCATCAGCGCGAAGATCGAATTCATCATCGCGGGATAAATGGCGGCGAGGCCTTCGCTGCGTTCCATGTGCGCGAGCATCCAGGCTTTCGCTTCACGAAGAGCGCGGCGGCGAAGCGGCTTCCAAGGAAGCTTTTCGTAGAGTTTCAGACCGCGATCAATGGCCAGGAAAACGTTGCGCCAGGAGATGAGTTGCTTGCTCCAGTCAAACGCGGCGGCTTTGTGCGAAATGTCTTTGAAAAGTTCGTCGACACGCGCGCGCTCGGGAAGACGCCAGTCCGGACGCAGCGCGGAAAGAATGGCCATGGGAATGACGATCCCCCGCGTCCAAGAAGACATTTCGTAGATGTTGAGATAAAACCAGTTGGGCAAGAGTAGGAGTTCGGGAGGAATCGACGGAACAAGTTCCCAGCCGACAGCCCCGATCAGCGCAAGATAAAAACGGACATAAGAATTTGTCAGTTCGAGGCCGCCAAGCCGGTGCACCGTTTCGCGCGCCTGCGTCATGTGCGGCGAATCGATATCGTCGCCGGCTAGTTTCAGCGCGAAATAGGCTTTGCAGGTTGCGTTCAAATCAGAGGGGCCGCCGGGGAAAATATTCCAGCCACCATCGGGCAATTGGCGGCGACGAACATAATTGGCGAGCTTGGCGATGCGGCCGGGATCGGCCTTGCCAAGTACGTACAAGTAATAAATATAATCGGATTCGAGAGTGGTATCGGCTTCCAGTTCGCCCAGCCAATAGCCTTCCTCGGCTTGCAGGGAGAGCAGATGATTCGCGCCGTTCTCAATGGCTTGCTCGAGAGAGCCAGCCAAATCTTCTTCATGCCAAAATGGTGGTACGGCAGGAACGGGCCTATCGAGTCCTGTGCGTATACCTGTCGCCAAAAGACGTCCCCCCAAGGCAAAGTCTACTGAAAGGCAGGCGTATTAACTTCGCCCAATTTTATCGCAACTGGCCTAACTACTGCATTGCTAGCCACTTCCCACAACTTGCAGCGCGAGCGCCGAGCCCATTTTAAGGTTCGGTAACAGGAGTACCAGTCAATTATCGCCGGCCCGCGGCGACGGGTCAACTTCTAAGATGCGAGGGAGTTACAGAATCGTTGTCAGAGGGTGATACTTGGCGGGGCCTGTATCGCCCGTTCTACCAGCACGTGAAGTGGTTCGGGAAGAGGTTCGCCTTCCCGCTGGGAAACGGAGGGCTTGGTGCGAAGGAGATTGGCGGGGAGTTTTATCCAGGACGGGGCGGCGCCAGGAGCCTCCATGGAGCCGCGAAGCACGAGCGCGTCGGCGCGATCGAGCGCGACGCGGGCGGAATCTTTGAAATCTTCGCGGGCGGGATCGATCACTGCGAAATAGAGACTCGGTTTCAGAAATTGCAGGAGCGAATTGCTTTCGAGGATCAGCGGAGGCGAATCTTGGCCAGCTTCGCCTAAAGTTTCCTGGAGCGCATCGCGCATCAACGGGAGGCCCTCGGCGAGAAAACCTTGCTTCGTTCTCAGCCAGAACGATTTTCTTGCACCCGCGGCTAGAAATCTCGCGCTGTCCGTGCCGGATTGCGGATGCGCTTCCCATTCGATGGCGCAAATGTGCTCGTCGGGAGCGCAGTCGCAATCGTTGCCGTTCTGCGCGCAGACGCCGTGGCCGTACTGCGTGATTTTCCCCGCAATCCAGTTTGCTTGCGGGAAGGCGCTGATGATGTCGCACACGAGTTGTGTCTTCCCTATGCTGCGGGTGTGGCCGCCAATTACGATCACGCGCCATTGTGGAGATGCGCTCACTTCACTTCCCTTTCCGTTTGGCTTCCAACTCTTTGATGCGCGCGGCCAATTCCGGTAGACGCGCCTGCCAGGCAAATTGTTCTTTGAACTTTTCGAGCGGGCGCGCCGGAGTTCCCCATACCGTTTGCCCGCTGCGGATCGTCTTGCCGCCGAGAACGCCGGATTGGCCGCCGATGACCGCGCCATCCTCCAAGTAGCATTGTTCTCCAAAACCGGCCTGGCCGCCGACCACTACATGCTCGCCGAATTCGCAGGAGCCGGAAAGGCCGACTTGCGCGGCCATGATTGTGTGCGCGCCGATCTGGCAGTTGTGGCCGATGTGCACGAGATTATCGAGTTTTACGCCTTCGGCGATGCGCGTGTCGTCGAGCGAGCCGCGATCGATGGTGGTGTTCGCGCCGATTTCGACGTCGTCGGCAATTTCCACGATCCCGACTTGGGGAAATTTCCAGTAGCGTCCTTCTCCCTGCGCGTAGCCAAAGCCATCCGCGCCGATGACCGCTCCAGAATGAATTTCCACGCGATGGCCGATGCGAACGCCGGCATAAAGAGTTACGCGCGGGTGGATGCGGCACTGGTCGCCTATCCAGCAGCCCGCTCCGATTACGCAATGTGCCCCGATTTGCGTGCCTTCGCCGATGTGAGCGTCTTCGCCGATCACTGCGAACGGGCCGAGGCCCGCGCTGTGACTGATTTTCGCCAGGGGCGCAACAATGGCGGTCGGATGAATTCCCATGGCGATTGGAGACTTTCCAAGGATGAGGGCAGCCGCTTTTGCAAACGCAACTTTCGGTTGTGCGCTCCGGAGAATGGTCTTCCCTTTTAGCGAGAGATTTTCTGGCGCGATTACGCAAAGTGCGGCCGACGCTGCAGCACGCTCCGCGTGCTTGGCTTTTTCAACGTAGATGAGATCGTGCGGGCCGGCGCGCTCGGGAGCCGCTACGCTGCGCAATTCGAGAGCGCCCTCTCCTTCGAGCTTTGCGCCGACTGCTTCCGCTAACGACTTTGACGTTTGCATCATGGAAGACCTCTCTCAAAAATCATACAGCGCGGGCTCGCCTGGCGGTCTCGTCTTCCAACGCTGGTGAACCCAAACCCATTGGTCGGGATGTTTGCGAATAATTTCTTCGATGACTTTAGCGAAACGTTGTGTATTTTCAAAAACGTCGCGCTCGATATCGCCGCTGCGGATGAGTTCTACGGGCGGTTCAAAGCGCAGGCGATATTTTTGAATGGTCTCATCCCAGTAGGCGTATCCGGGCACGACGGCTGCATCCGTATGCAGCGCGACGCGGGCAATGCCAGTTGTCGTGCAGGTGGATTTACCAAAGAAATCGACGAAGGCGCCTTCTGCCGGAAGGGTGTTTTGATCCGCTAGAATACCCACGGTCCCCGAGTCTTTCAGGATTTTCAGCATGACGCGCGCGGATTCATTTTTGAAGATGGGGCGATTGCCCGAGGCGCAGCGGTATTGGTTGACGAGAGCGTCGAGGCGCTGGTTGTCGAGAGGGCGCGCCATGTAGTGCAGCGGATAGCCATAAAGCGCGTGCGCGAAAGAGGAGAGTTCCCATGCGCCGATGTGGCCCGTCAGGTACAGGACGCCTCTGCCGCGCCGCTGACCTTCCAGAAAATTTTCGTGGCCTTCGAGAATCACAACTTTCTCGATATTTTCTTTCGTGAAGCGCGGGAAGCGGGCAAATTCGGCGGCCATCCAGCCTAGATTGCGCACCATTTTGCGCGTCGCGTCTTTGCGCTGCGCATCGGTCCAATCCGGAAAGGCCAGCCGCAGATTAAACTCCGCCGTTTTCTTCAGCTTTGGCTGCAAGGAAAAGAGCACGCTCGTCACGGAAGCCGCGTAGCCGCGTGCGAAGCGACGCGGAAGGACGCCCAGCTTTTTCAAGATCAGCCAAACGGCAGCGTATTCGAGCCATTCCTTCATTGTGGGCCAGTGTGGCCGCGCGGCGGCCGACGCGCGACAGTATGCAAGAGGTGGCGGGTTCGAAGATAGAGGTTCAATGCTAGACTTTCCCTTCCGTGAGCGAATCGTCTACTGCCAGCCTTGAAAAACCGTGGGCCAAAACTGCGGCCCGCATCGGCTGGGCCGTTCTCATCCTCGCTACATTGTACGTGTGTTACTTCAGCCATCTCGGCGCGATCGGATTTGTGGGCCCGGACGAACCGCGTTACGCGTGGATTGCGCGCGACATGGCCGAAACTGGCGATTGGGTCACGCCGCGACTGTACGGCAAGCCGTGGTTTGAGAAGCCGCCACTTTATTATTGGGGCGCGGCGATTAGCTTCAAAGTTTTTGGCGTAAGCGAAGCCGCGGCGCGATTGCCCAGCGCGATTTCGGCGCTGCTTGCGACACTTGCGCTGGCATGGCTCGCGTTGCGGATGTATGGAGCGGAAACGGCGCGCTGGCTGTTGCTGCTTCTTCCCACAACCCTCGGCATGATTGGATTTTCGCATGCCGCTGCTACGGACATGCCATTTAGCGGAATGCTGACCATCGCCATGGTTTGCGCCGCGGTTGTTCTGTGCCTCGTTCCAGGCGGAGCGGCAGGGGTAAGCCCCGCTTCTAAAGACTCATCGACGCCATGGATCGCCCTCGTTCTGTTTGGCTTTTTTCTGGGACTCGCCGTTCTCGCGAAGGGACCTGCCGGGATTATTCTTTGCGGGGGAGCGGTTTTCTTCTGGGCAATTTTTACAAAACGTTGGCACGACGCGTTTCGTTTGCTCCATCCGGCAGCAATCGGTGCTTTCTGCGTAACAGCGCTCCCCTGGTACATCCTCTGCGCCCGCCGTAATCCCGATTTCTTTCGCATATTCATCATCGAACACAATTTCAAACGTTTTCTCACGCCCGAATTCCAGCACACCCAGCCGTTCTGGTTTTACGTCCCGATTTTCATGTTGGCCCTGCTTCCCTGGACTGCGGTTCCACTATGGAGTGCGATCACGACGGCGATTGAATACCGTCGAACTCGGAAATTCGATCCCCTCGCTCTGTTGTTTTGGATGTCTGCCGCATTCTGCTTGCTGTTTTTTTCTATTTCCAAATCAAAGCTCCCGGGCTACATCCTCCCGGCCATCCCTGCCTCGATCTTTGCCATGAGCGACTCCGTTGTTCGCGCCTGGTCCTGCAGCCGCAGGTCTTTAGGCTACTCTCTGTGCGGTAGCGGGCTGCTTCTCTTCACTCTGGGTATTCTTTTAGGTCGCCACCTGCTGCATCCCTCACGCACTGATTCTTTCGATCAAACTGGCATCGCCGTATTGCTCCTCTTACTCGGCGTCGCCGCCCTTCTAGTGCCATGTGGTTTTGGCTTTTACGGGCGAATTGGGCCCGTGGGTTCCAAAGTTGTCGTAGCGCTCTCAGTGCTTTGGATAATCGTTCCTCTGTATTTCTTTGCGCGGCGCCCACTTACCTTCATAGATCGCGACAACTCTAACCGTTATCTGTCGAGAAGGATTCTTTCACGAAATCTGGCCTCGGAGGTATACACATATAAGGTCAATCGTGCCTGGGGATACGGGCTAAGTTTTTATCTGCACCGGGATGTGCAGGAGATGCCCGATTCCCCGTCTGCGGGCACTTACGTGGTGACTAGTATCGAGGAAACCGCGAAACTACAAAGAAAAGGCTTTTCCTTACAACTCATCGAGTTCGGCAGATCCGGCAATACTCGTCAGAATCTATCTTTGTATCGTATCACTGCCGCCAGGCCTAGCGGCCTAGCCTCTCCGTAGCGGGAAGCTTAAGCAGGAAGAAGCTGACGACGCGATTCTCGTAATTGCGCTTGTCGTTCTCGTCCATCGACACAAAATTGCCATGGGGTATCATCGCCTGCTCGCGCGGCTCCGGCGACTTCTCAAACATTTGGCGAGTAATATCCGCAAGCTCGGGATCGTCGGCAGCTTCGATGAAGAGTTTCGGCACGCCCGCTAGCGTATTTAGTTTTTTCGAGAGCGGCGGATCTTCGCGGTACTTGTAGTTCAGCCACGTAAAGCTAAATTCCGCCGAGCGCACCATCAACGGAAATCCGCCCAAGCCGCTGCGCTCCACGCCGATTTTCACCATCTGTTCCGGCAGGTCGTAGACCGAATCCAACACGATGGCACGGATGCGGCGGTCGTTTTCCGCTTCGCGCAAGGCAGCGTAGGCCCCCAAGTTGTAGCCCCACAATCCGAAGCGGCCGGGATCCACGTCACTTCGCACCGCTACGGTATCAATGGCCGCGCGCACTTCGTCGGCCTCGCGATACCCAAACGTGGTAATCCCATCGTTCACGCCGTGAGCTGCAAAATCAAAGACAAAGACGTTGTACTGATGGTCTTGCAACGCCGAAACGAGAGTCAGCAGTTCGCCGCGGCTCGAGCCGTATCCGTGGCACAGGACGATGGTCGGCGCCCCGCGAAATCCCGGGAAAAACCAGCCGTGCCGCGCGCCCAACTCCGGAACAGTAAAGTCCACCAAATCCGGCTTGCCCGGAAAGCTGTTCATATCGATTTCGCTGCCGGTGCGCTGTGGCTTGACGATGCGGTAGACGAGGAAACCGGCAATGGCTGCGGTAGCGAGCACGGCAAAGAAGGCTAGCGCCAGAACGGCCGTGAAGAGTTTCGCATACCACTTGGTTGGATAGCGGAGTTCGTACAGGATCGACATTCGTAGTCTGCGCAACTGCGCGGCTAGCGCCGCTGGTTTTTACTCCTCACGAAGCGCGCTCAGTAGGCGCGATGGTAGCACACCTTTTCCGCGCCATTTCGGGAAGGCTCGCTTACTGTGTCGGGATTGTATCGTCGTGGCGCCCGGCTTGTTTGTGCGGCCTCCGATTCGGCTATCATAGGGTTTGAGCGGCGGAGGCCGCGTGGCAGTCCTCTTCTCCATGAATATTATCGACTTGCGCCAGACGACGGTCCGCCAACTTGAGCCGCTCCTTGAAGAGGAAGCGCGGCACTGGCGCGATGAACTCCATTGGGACTATCGAAGCGCTCTGGAATTGATTAAGCGATTTCTGGACGCGCACGCGCTCGCGGGATGTGTGGCCTTTGAAAACGGGAGCGCCGCGGGCTATTCCTTTTACGTCTTGGAAGAGCAAAAGGGGTTGATCGGCGGCCTTTATGTCTCCGCGAAGTTTTCGCAAGAGACCATCGGGCAGCGTTTGCTCGACGAAATGCTCTTCTCCATGCGTGCGATTCCTCAGCTCTCGCGTATTGAAGCGCAGCTCATGCCCTTCAGCGGACCGGTGGAAGTCCCCCTAAGCAATCAGGGATTCCGCCTCTACTCTCGCCAATTCATGCTCCAGGACCTGCAAAAGTTACCGGAAGCCAAGGCCGGGGTTTCTGCCGGAATGCGCCTGGACCGCTGGAATGACCGCTACTTCGAGCCCTGCGCCAAACTCATTTATCTGGCCTACGCCAACCACGTCGACGGCGAGATTAACGATCAATACCGCAGCCGCTCCGGCGCGCTGAAATTCTTAAAAAACATTATTCTGTTGCCGGGCTGCGGGCATTTCGTGCCGGGAGCCTCGTTTGTGCTGCGCCAACCAGGGAGCGATGACCTCGTCGCTGCCGTTCTTACCAGCGAAGTCTCGCCCGGCGTCGGCCACACGACGCAAATCTGCGTGCTCCCCGGTTATCAAGGGCACGGCCTCGGCCGCATGCTGATGCAGACTTCCGGCGAGACGCTGCGTAGCTTGAAATTCAAGGAATTAACGCTGACCGTGACCTCGGAAAATTATGGCGCGGTTCAGCTTTATGAAAAATTAGGCTTTACGACGATTCGCACGTTTACCGCGGGCGTCTGGCCGCGCTGAGAACGCGCTTACTTTTTGCTGCGGTCCTTCAATAGATTCTTCAGTTCCGACATGAATTCTTGAACGTCCTTGAAGTCCATGTACACCGAGGCAAAGCGGACATAGGCGACCTTATCGAGCTTTTTCAGCCGGTGCATGATCATTTCGCCGATTTCCGTGGTGGTGAGTTCGCGCTCCGTAGCTTCATGAACCACGCTTTCGATTTCATCCACGATGGCTTCGAGTTTCGGCGTGGCGACGGGCCGCTTCTCGCAAGCTTTCAACAATCCCTGCAAGATCTTTTGACGCTCGAAGCGCTCGCGTCGTCCATCCTTTTTGATCACCATGTAAGGAATTTCGTCGATGCGCTCGTAGGTGGTAAAGCGGCGGCTGCACTTGAGGCACTCCCGCCGGCGCCGAATCGTGTCTCCGCCGCGGCCCTCGCGTGAGTCGATCACTTTATCGTCCACATGCGCGCAGAATGGACACTTCACTCGGGCATCTCCTTGTCCGTTCTTCTGTAGAAACTTCGCGTTTCAAACTTCCAGCTCTTGCTTTTCGTGTTGAGCCATCTCTCGCAATTTCCCAGGTGAAAACCCCTCACGGAACAGTAGCGGCACGCCCGCAAGACTACACGCGGCAAAGGAAATCAGCCAGAGGACAATTGCCGCGGCAGCGGCGGGCTCTTTTTCCACGCCAAGGACGGTCGTATATGCCAGAAATGTGGCTACTTGCGCGCCTCCGCCGACCCCCGGCAGCTGCACGGCCGAGCCGACCAAGGTGAACGCCAACACAAGCATGGCGTCGCCGAGACTGATAGTGCCGAGCCTTCCGCCAAATGCGTGCGACACCCAGAGATAAACCAGTAGCACCAAGAACCAGTGGGCAGCGGAGTAGAGTACCGCCAGTGCGAGTTCACCGAAAGAGCGAATGGCTTGCACTCCGCGCACAAATCCCAGCATTATGCGGGCGACCAACGCGCGCCAGCCATGTGCGCCACGCCAACCTTGCAGGCGCCGTTCGAGAAGCGCCGTGCCGTGCAGGCGCAGATACACCAAGAACGCGATGGCTCCAAGAACACCTGCGGAAAGCAATGAGCCTGTCGTTTTCGCCGCGGCTTCGAGAGTGCTAGCTGCTTGGCCGACCGGGGCATGAGACTTGAAGAGGAGCAGCGCAATCGACGCAATGACCGCGGTGCAAGCAAAATCAAAGATGCGCTCCAAAAAGTAGATCCCGAACATATCTGCGAACGGAAGCCCTTCTTTGCGCGCGAGGAGCGCGGGCCGGACCGGCTCACCAGCGCGCCCCAGCAAGAAAACCGCGGAAAATCCGGCCAGCGTCATGGAATAAATCGGCCAGAATCGCGAGGGCCCCAGGTTCCCCTGAAACAACTTCCAACGTAACGCGCGAATCGCATAACAAACATAAATCGCGACAGTGGAAAGAATCAGAAGGTAAGGATTGGCATTTCGCACGGCGTGAAGGAGCTTTTCGACGCTGAAATCTTTCAGGTGGATGAATCCGCGTGAAAAGTACATGACCAGCCCGAGGACACCGAGCCCCAGCAGTCCTATCAGCAGTTTCCTCGACGATGAACGCATGAGCTTGCCAGCCTAACGGTCGCCATCAGATGCGTCAAGGCACGAGGCATCATCTCCCCGTCAATCATGCGAATTAGAACCTGCAAACTTGATGCGCGGTCGACAAGCCGGCAAAGGATCTTATTGGATTTGGAGAAGCGCCGAGATGCGTTCCAGCACTAGGCCGAGAATCGAAGGTGGCAGCCTGCCGATTTTTTGTGCATTGCGTTGGCGCCAATCGAGACTCTTCAAATGGTCCGAGAGGATCACTCCATTCACTCGAAGTCCCGGCGGTAGCGCTATTTCAAAGGGATATCCTTTGGAGTGGCTCGTTACCGGGCACATCACGGCAAGACTGGCTTTTTCATTATATTTCCGCGGCGAAAGAACTACGGCGGGCCGCCTTCCTGCTTGCTCCCGCCCAGCCTGCGGAATGAAGTCTACCGAGACAATGTCACCGGCATCTGGCACATACTCGGGGGCTACCACAATTCCTTCCCGGTCGGCTCGCCCCAATCCGTTTCGGCATGCTGGTTTTCAGGGGTGATGCCAGAAGCTAACTGTTCTAGCGTGGGCTTCTTCCTCGGCTTCCATATTCGAACTTTTCCAATCCCGTCAGCATCCACTTCCAGCTCGTCTCCCGTTTTCAGCTTGGCGGCCACGGCAATAGGCTTCGGAATTCGCACTGCCAGACTGTTTCCCCACTTCGCGAGTTGTGTTTTCATGCCGTCCTCCTGTATCTACACAGTATATACCGGATAAACTGAGGATTGACAGCATGATAAGCCAAGGGTGGAAAGTGGGTCGTTGGCCTAGACTTGGAGCCGCCCTTGTGTCTGGGGCAATACACCGAGTAAGATGCCCCCACTTGCGGTCGGTCGTCCGGGCCAGGACAACGGGGAACTTTTGGAGAGCAGTTTGCGTTCCATAGTTGCAGGCCGATGTTGGCTCCAGGCAACTTTGGGGTCAAACTGGTCGCCGTAGCGGGTTTCGAGGCTGATGATACGTTGGAGCAGGACGCCCAACTGGTCCAGCAATGCCTCCAGGGCGACGGTTCGGCCTGGGAGGAACTTGTGCGCCGTCATACGCGCCGCATCTTCAATATTTGCTACAGGTTTACTGGCAATGGGACAGAGGCTGAAGACCTGTCGCAAGAGGTTTTCCTCCGGGTGTATAAAACCATTGGGAGCTATCGTTCCGCCTATGGCGGGTTTGCCACATGGATGACCAGCGTAACGCGCAACCTTTTGATCGATCATTATCGGCGCACCAAGCGCGACCGCATCACGGACTCGCTCGAGGACGCCATGCCGATGGTCGAAAACAAGGAATCCGCTGGACGCCGCCCGGATCAGCAATTGCTTCTCGGCGAACTCAGTTCGCAGGTGCACACGGCGCTGACCAAGCTTTCGCCGGAACTGCGCGAGGCCGTCATCCTGCGCGATTTGCAGCAGCTCGAGTACAACGAGATACGCCAGGTTTTGGATGTGCCGGAAGGAACCGTGAAGTCTAGAATCAACCGCGGACGCATCGAACTCGCGCGCATCTTGCAACAGATGGGAGTGCGCCCGTCATGATTCGTCTATTTATCTGGAACTCGGCTTGGCACACTTCGCGGAGCGCGTCATGACTTGGACTTGTGAACAAACCGAAGCGCGGCTGAGCGATTATCTCGACGGGCTCCTTACCCCCGACGAGCGCCATGAATTCGATATGCACGCAAATACGTGTGAAGACTGCGCGCAATTCGTCGCGAGCGTTTCTCATTTGCTGACCGGTCTTCACTCGATGGAGCAAGTCGAACCACCTCCGCTTCTGATCTATTCGATTTTGAATCAAACTCTTGGACCGCGCGAAACCAAAAGAGGCTGGCGTGCCACTTTCGGATGGCTGAGTGGACTCACCTCGCCTCGCTTCACCTATAGCGCCGTCTCGCTGGCCGCTTCCTTGGCGATCCTTCTGGCCGCCTCGGGCGTTTCGTTGCGCAAGCCGAAGCTCGCCGACCTTTCTCCCGTCAACATTTACCGCAGCGTGGACCGCCAGGCGCATCTTGTGTATGCCCACAGCACAAAGTTTGTTAGCGATCTCCGCGTCGTTTACGAGATCCAATCTCGCTTGAACAAAGACAACGATTTGCCCTCGACGCCGGCGACCACCATGCCGCAAACCGCTCCGGGCAAATCACCGGGCAGCACAGACAGCACTCGCCCAGACGCTCCGCGGCAACAGAACCGCGCCAACAGCATCAAACGAGAGCTTGAGGTTCTCGCCATGGAAGTTCCGGCGGTCAGCGGTACACTATGCGGCCAGTTGCTCAGAAGGAGAATTCCATGAAGTGTGCGGTCCATTCCGATGTGGACGCGACAGGCTATTGCCGCAACTGTGGCAAGCCCATGTGCCCGGATTGTGTGCGGGCAGTGCGTGACGTTCTCTATTGCGAGGATTGTCTGGCCACAACCATGGGCCATCCCGCTCCTCCCAGCGTTCAGTCCGCACAAGCCGGTGTTCCGCCGCAACCTCCCATCCCGGCGCTGCCTCCTTCTGCCCCTGCCGGAATTGGGCCGAACCCGGCACTCGCTTTCTTCCTGGGATTTCTGCCGGGTCTAGGCGCCTTCTATAACGAGCAGTACGGCAAAGGCATGATTCATCTGGCGATTTTTCTGGTTCTCTTTATCGCGGGAGTGAATGGCGCAATGAGCGGCGGCGCGGAGGCTGCGCTCTGGATTTGCATCGCCGGACTTTGGATCTACATGCCCATCGATGCGCTGCGCACCGCGCAGGCTAAGCGCTCCGGCCAGACTCTAGCGGACCCGCTCGACAATTTCAGCAGGAATCGCCCCATCGGCCCAATCCTCTTGATTGGCGCGGGACTTCTGCTCTTGCTCAACAATTTTGACTGGTTTCCGTGGTACCGCGTCTCGCAATTTTGGCCCTTGATTCTGATCGCCGTGGGCATCCTGATGTTTCGAAACCGGATGAACCGGCGCCCTTAGGAGGCTCCCTCGGGAGTTTAAACAACGATGAGCAATCATCTTCATTGCAACTGCCAGCGTTGCACCATTCGCGGCCTTCGAGGCCCCGTCATTATTGTAACCATCGGCGTCCTCTTTCTCTTGCAGGAAATGCGCGGCGGCTTTTTCGATTTTAGCAACACCTACCCGGTCATCATCATCGTGATTGGGCTCATGAGTCTCGCCTGTGCCCTCGCTCCCAGCGAAGGCCATGTTTCAACGGCTGCTCCCACGCCGCCTGGGGTTCCCCCCGCGCCGGGCGTACCGCCTGCTCCTTCAGCTGTAGCGCCCACAACTTACCCAGGACAGGGACAATAAATCCAAATGGCCAGAAGCCGGCAACGCAGCAGTGGAATTTTCACGGGCCTCGTTCTTCTAACCGTCGGCGCGCTCCTGCTTCTCCATAACTACCGTGGCTTGGAGTTGGGAGATGTGCTGCTGCATTGGTGGCCTCTCGCGCTGATCTTCCTGGGCTTGATCAAGCTTTATGAGAGGACCGTCGCCAGGCGTTCCGACGATCCCGACTCAGCTCGCATCTCGGGCGGCGAAATCCTGCTGGTCATCGGCATGATCACGCTTTTGAGCGCGGTTGTCGCCGTCGATTACGCCAAGCGCACCATTCCCGGCCGGCTTCCCATTGAGTTTTCCGGTGACGCTTATCCGTTTGACTTGGATGTCGCGCCAATGAGCGTCCCCGCGAATGCGCGCATTACCGTTCGAGGCGGCCACGGCGAAATTTCCGTGCGCGCTTCGGATTCTCCAGAAATTCGCGTTTCCGGCAAAAAAAACGTCCACGCCTGGAACGAATCGGACGCCCAGCGCCGCGCCGGCCCAGTTTCCGTTGAAATTGTTCAGAACGGCGGCGGCTATGAAATCCATCCCACCGGCATGGGCGCGGGCGACAGCCGCATCAGCATCGACATGGATATTCAAGTCCCGAAGAAGTCGGTGCTCACGCTTCGGAACGAACAAGGCGACATTACTGTTTCCGACATGGCCACGCCCGTTTCCATAACCAGCGCCAGCGGTGACGTGGAAGTCCGCGATACCGGGAGCGACGTGTCCATCGAAATGCATAAGGGCGACGTCAAAGTCTCCGACACGAAAGGCGATATCAAAATCTCGGGAAAGGGCGGCCAGGTTGACGTCGCTTCGGCCACCGGGAGTTTTACTCTCGACGGAGAATTCTACGGCCCCATTCGCGCCGACAAAGTCGCCAAAGGCCTTCGCTTCATCTCGCAGCGCACCGATCTCACTCTTACTTCGCTCACCGGCCACATGGAAGCCAGCTCCGGCAATCTCGAAATTGCCGATGCGCCCGGAGACATCGCCTTGCGCACGAACCGCTATTCCGTGACCATCGAGAACGCCACCGGCAAAGTGAACGTCGACAATCGTGATGGCGACGTCACCTTGCGCTTCTCAGCTCCGCCCAAGGAAGATATCGGAGTGACCGACACCAACGCCAGCATCTCGCTGACACTTCCGGAGTCCGCGAACTTCAACATTCTAGCTGACTGCCACTCCTGCGATATCGATTCGGAATTCTCAGCGGATAGCCTGAAGAAAACCTCGACGGAGTCCGGCGATTCACATCTCGAAGGAAGCTACGGCAAGGACCGCGGGCCCAAAATCACCCTAAAAACCAGCTACGGCGCGATCTCCATCCGCAAAACCAGCTAGCCTTCTCCGAAATTCGAAACTCGAAATTCGAATTTCCAAACGCACTGTAGAGGCATGGCTTGCCCCGCCCACGCTCACAAAGCACTCCGGTTTTCGTATATCGTATTTCGTTTTTCAGCTTTCGTAGTTCGGTTTTCGTATTTCGTATTTCGTATTTCGAATTTCGCATTTCGTATTTCGAATTTCGCATTTCGCACTTCTTTCTAACGTTCCGCCAACCGCTCCAAATCCTCAAAAAACGCAGGATAAGAAACTCCCGCGCAATCGGCATCGCGAATCACCGTCGCCCCCTCCGCTGCCAGCCCCGCCACGGCAAACGCCATCGCAATCCGGTGGTCTCCATGCGGCTCGATCTCCGCGCCGCGCAGTTTTCCCGCCCGCCGGCCCTCCACCTTTAATCCATCGGGACGCTCTTCGACGGTCGCGCCCATTCGCCGCAAATTTTCCACCAGCACGGCGATACGATCGCTTTCTTTCACGCGCAGTTCCGCAGCGTTCCGAATCTCGATACCCTCTTCCGTGTACGGCCCCAGCGCCGCGAGCATAGGCAGTTCGTCGATGACCAGCGGAATCTGCGCGCCTTCAATGACTCCGCCTTTCAGCGACGCGCTTTTCACAGCCAGATCTCCCACCACTTCCCCGTGCGAGCTTTTCACCGAAATCATCTGAATGGAGGCGCCCATTCCCGCAAACAGATCCAGTATCGCAGTGCGCGTTGGGTTCAAACCAACGTTGTGAATCGCGACGCTCGAATCCGGAAGCAGCGATGCCGCCGCGATAAAAAAAACCGCCGAGGAAAGATCCCCGGGCACATCCAGAGACTTCGCCACCAGCTTCCCCGCTCCGTTTCCGCCAAAGAAACCATGAATTTTGGTGGTCCGGCCGTGCCGTTCGATTGCAGCGCCGAACTCTTCCAGCGCCAATTCCGTGTGGTCGCGCGTTCGCGCGGGTTCCGTTACGCTCGTCACGCCCTCTGCAAACAAGCCCGCCAGCAGGACCGCCGATTTCACCTGCGCGCTGGCCATCGGCATCTGATAATCGATCGCGTGCAGCCGCGCGGCTTTAATCTCCAGCGGCGCAAAATTGTCATCGCGCGCGCGAATGTCCGCGCCCATCTCTCGCAGCGGTCCCACTACCCGCTTCATTGGCCGCTTCTGCAACGATCCGTCGCCCGTAAGTTTTGTGTCGAATTCCTGCCCTGCCAGAATTCCCGTGAGCAGCCGCATGGTCGTCCCGGAATTTCCCGCATCCAGCGCCCGCCAGCTGCTTTTCAACCCGCGCGGTCCGCGGCCCGTAATCCTGACAAAATCTTTCTCGATTTTCACGTCCGCGCCCAGCGCGCTCATGCAGCCAAGCGTGCTGTGGCAATCCGCCGCCGCGGAAAAATGCCGCAGTTCGCTGGTGCCCTCCGCCAAAGCGGCCAGCATCGCGTAGCGATGCGAGATCGATTTGTCTCCCGGCGGCTCCACGCCGCCTGCCAAATGTTTCGCCGGTTCCACCGTTTGCTTTTTCACCCGACGATTTTAGCACGCCGCACGGCATCGTTTCGTCACCGCAAAGTCTCATTCCAGACTTGCTGCTCTTCTCCTTTACTTCCTTTACCTCATCTCCCTGTCCCACCGGACAGTTTTGCGATGGAACCATGCGTCACCGCCCCGAAATTTCCGTCCTCCTTTTTTCGTATTATGGAATGAGGAGAATCGTCATGTCAGCCCGCAGAACGCTGTTTCATCTCGCTGCGAAAACCGCGATGGTTTTCGGCGCTATCTTTGTAGTCACCGTATTGCTCGCCGCCATGCCTGGCCACCACGCGCCCGCCACGCAGAGTTCCGCGCCGCAAGAAACTTCCGCGCTCCCTTCCAAAGCCATGCCCGGAATGGACATGGGCGAAGAAAAATCCAGCGAAAAAGCCGCCGTCGAGGACATGACGCCGAGCCACAACGACGCGCACGCCCAGCACATGTTTATGACCTCCATGCGCCCCCAGCAACCTGGAGATGTCGAGCGCGCCAACGAAATCGTCGCTCAGCTTCGCGCCGGCATCGAAAAATACAAGGACTACCACGTAGCGCTCGATGACGGCTTCAAAATCTTTTTGCCGAATCTCCCGCAACCCGAATATCACTTCACCAATTATCGCAACGGATTTATGGAAGCTTTCACTTTCGATCCCGCGCGTCCGACTTCCCTGCTCTACAAAAAAACCGCCACGGGCTACCAGCTCGTCGGCGCCATGTACACCATGCCCAAGCGCGCTACCGATGACCAGCTCAACGCTCGTGTTCCGCTTAGCGTCGCCATGTGGCATCTGCACACCAATCTCTGCATGCCCCCGCGCGATCAGCTCCGCACCGCTGACTGGACGAAATTCGGCCTGCACGGTTCCATCGCCTCGGAAGATGCTTGCTCCGAAGCCGGCGGCCGCTTCCACCCCGTAATCTTCGGTTGGATGGTCCACGTCTACCCCTACGAAGACGGCGTCGACAAAATTTTCGCCCTGCACCACCACATGGACTAGCTCTGATCGGTCCGTAGGGGCACGATACATCGTGCCCTCTTTCTTTTTCATCTCACGTTTCTCTCCTCCCAAGTGAATATCCCGCACCCGGCGAGTTGGCGTGGGGAGTTCCGGCTATTGGGGTGGAGATTCGGTACCCCCCACCCCGGTTTTTTTGTAAGTGCGGATTCTAAAGGACTTTAAATTCTGTGTTTTGTAAGTGCGGATTCTAAACGAGTTACGGGCGCGTTTTTCGTAAGTGCAGATTCTAAAGGGGTTAGGAAGGAGTGGCCAGAAAGAGTTGAACGTTGAAAGTTCAAAGTGGAAAAGCGAAAAAGCGACGAGGCGATGAGCCACGCAGCCACTCTCGGGATTGGCGGTGGAGTGGCAGGATCGGTAGGTCGCCGGGGAGCATGGGGATTTTAACACTTCGACGGGATCGGGGCGCACAGAGTTCACGGAGATCAGAGGGAGAGGCAGGTCGCGATTGAGCTTGGTGGGGGCTAAGAGGGTGAGCGACAAGCCGAACATACCAGATGGTAGCAGGGTTAGTTACCATTTGTCAATAGCGTTGTATATTACTGACTGATTCATTCGAATGGAAAGGGCGGATTCGAATGGGGTTGGGCCAAGTGGAAGGGAGACAAGGAGTTGGGCGGGGAGTAGTTAGTTTGATATGGCTGTTGAAATGTGTGGAAAAGTCAAAGCCAGATATGCATACCACAACTCGACTCGCCCTCCTTCAGAACAGAATAGAAGGCAAATAAGCCCCCGCCGGTTCGTTGTAAAGTCCCATCGTCATCAACGTCAACGGCTGCACCACGCGAAGCCCGCTCTCGAGGCACCAACGAAACAATTCAGCATTGCGGCTAGGGACAAGAATGCCCGGCCCTTGAAAAGCCGCCGCTGCGGCGATCAAAGCCTTCAAATCTTCGTTCGCCTCGCCAATCGCGTGCCCGAAAAACGCCATCGAAGAGGCATACGCAGTCACGCGCCCATCGCGCTCGGCGACAACCGCCGTACCCTGCTGAATCGCATCCTGCACTTCGCCCCCACGTTCGTGGCCGTGAACTCTCAAACATAAGTCGTTGCAAGCTGCGAGGTCTCCAGCCACTGCAGGCCGAACCAAAAACCCCGGCAGCATTTTCTTCATCGCGGGCCCCTGCATGCAGGAAAGCGGCTCGCGCACAACGAACCCAAGCTTCGCATACAGCGACAGCGACCGATTGTGGTATGCCGCCTGCACCAGCCGTACTCCTGCAAATTTCCGTTCCACGGCGCGTGTAAGCACTGCCTGCATCAACGCGCGCCCCGCCGCGCGATTCTGCGCCGACGCGTCCACCGTGACCGGCCCAACACCGGCAATCGGTGTCCTCTCATCCAAACAGTTGCTGCCGATGATTTTCCCGTCCTGCTCCGCCACCACGCAATAAAACCCCGGGTGCGAGAACATCGCCGAGAGCACTCCAATGCAAACCTCCGGCCCCGGAAAGTCAGGAGGAAAATGGTGACGATTGGCGAGCGCGGTAAACGCCTCGAAACAAATTCTTCCGCACACTTCAGCGTCCGCCGCAGAGGCTCGGCGAATGACCACGGATGGCTCGCCGAAATGCACCGCTTGTGATTGTCCCGCCATGGTCGTTCTCTCCTCTGGTTGCAATGCACCACGTGGAATTCATTCGGAAGCTTGGGTCTATGCTATTGCAGCTATTGCTTGTCGTACACGGAGATCTCTTTGTTGGGCTCGGAGGTCTCGTGAGTGAGAGTTCGACCGTCAGCCGCCATTGTCCACCTATCGATGACGGGCTTAAGCCCGGAAACATTGACCACAACGTTGGGGATCTTTATTTCAAGCGTGGATTCGATAACCAGCACCGAATCTTGCCAGCTCGCTTTTGAAATCAGTCGACCGGAGGACATATCCTTTGCGACGCGCTTTTGCCCGTCTGGCGTGTACGTTTCCGTCGACTTCTTGCCGTCTGTCTTATAATGAAAAATGATCGTCGATTTCTTGTAAGCAATGACGATTGTTTCGGACTTAATCGTACTGTCTTTCGCAAGGGTGCTCTTCGAGACGTTGAGGACCCAAGTGCCGGAGAAGTCGGGCGCCACCGCAGTTTGCGCCAGAGCCGAGAATGTCACCGCAAGAACAATCGGAAGCCTGATCAGAAGCTGACGCACGGCAATGGCACCTCCCATTGCGGGGATTGTAATACATTTCCGACGGGTGGCACCTCCTCATATCACCTATCAAGCTTTCTTCTATCTCGCCTGTATCTGGATTGCACTGACACGGTGTTTATGAAACACTCTCCAACCGCTAACCACGGGAGCATCCCATGGCACGAATCACAGGCATCGGCGGCGTCTTCCTCCGCTCAAAGGATCCAAAGGCGCTGGCAAAGTGGTACTCCGAGCACCTCGGCATTACGCTGAACGACTGGGGCGGCGCCACCTTTCCGTGGTCCGACGAAGGCCCCGCTGGCACCGGCATGACCACCTGGTCGGCCTTCCCCGCCGACACCAAGTACTTCGGCGACGGTTCACAGGCCACCATGATCAACTACCGCGTCGACGACCTCGACGCTCTGCTCGCCCAGCTTGCTGCCGCCGGAGTCTGGATCGATCCCAAGCGCGAGAACGCCAGCTACGGCCGCTTCGCCTGGATCAAGGACTGCGACGGCAACCGCCTCGAACTCTGGCAGCCTCTGGCTGACTAGAGCGTGCTTCATAAATGGCCTGAGTGCGCATCGCGGCAGTCTCGGGCTAAAGCTTCTGAGTTGCGTGGACATTTTTGCGGCACGGCTGAAACCGTGCCCTTCCATTCCAAAGTTTATGAAGCTCGCTCTAGTGAGCAGTAAATAGCGAGTAGCGAGTGGAAAGGACAAAGACGGAGAGGAGTGACCCACCGTTTGCGTGAAACAAAGACGCAAACGGTAGGCCACCCAGGAGTAAAGGCGCTGCCACCCGCCAATTCTCATAAGCACTGGCACATAAAAGGGGGTCAGACAACATGGATCACAAGAGGTCACGGACGTTTCGCATCCTGATGTGGTTCTTTGCGTTGGTCTTTATTGTCATCCTGCTGCGGGGCCTGCTGATGCGGCCTACTGAAGGCCCTGCCTACGATGATACAGAACGGCAGAACGAAGCACTCAAAGCCTTGGACAAAACACTCAAAACCTCCCAGGAGGCCGTTCACCTCAAGCCAGGCGATGCCGAAGCATGGAACAATCTCGGCCTAGCTTACGAAAGACTTGGGCGGCATCACGAAGCAATCAAAGCCCACGAAGAGGCCATTAACCTCAAGCCAAGCCTTGATGCGGCTTGGGACAATCTCAGTGCTGCCTACAGGGATGCAGTGCAGGATCACGAAGCACTCAAAGCCTACCAGGAGGCCGTTCGCCTCAAGCCAGGCGATGCCGAAGCATGGAATAATCTCGGCAACGCCTACACGGATGCAGGGATGGAGGACAAAGCAATCAAACCCTACCTGGAGGCCATTCGCATCAAGCCAGGCTATGCCGAAGCATGGAATAATCTCGGCTTATCCTACGAAAGGATAGGATGGGATCACGAAGAACTCAAAGCCTACCAGAAGGCCGTTCTCCTCAAGCCAGGCGATGCTGAATACTGGAGGGACCTTGGTGGTGCTTACGAATACCTAAAGCGGAATGACGAAGCACTCAAAGCCTACCAGGAGGCCGTTCGCATCAAGCCAGGTGATCCCGCTCTCTGGGACACCCTCGGCTATATCTACCATGATGCAGGGCGGCATCACGAAGCACTCAAAGCCTTTCAGGAGGCCGTTCGCATCGACCCAGGCTATGCTGCTGCTTGGGACCAGCTCGGTTCTATTTACGGAAAACTAGGGCGGCACGACGAAGAAATCCAAGCCTACCAGCAGGCCGTTCGCCTCAAGCCAGACGATACTGATGCATGGAACAATCTCGGCAACGCATATGCCCGGCAAGGCAATCCCGGCAAAGTCATGGAGGTTTACGAAAAATTGAAACAACTCAATGTTGACCAGGCGGACAAATTTTTAGACAGGATTGCTCGATGATGTTTGTCCTTGAAGATGGCACGACATGGGAAAAGATGGATTGGCGGGTGGCGCACCCGGCCCGGGGATTGGGCGTGGAGTAGTTGGGGCTTTTACTACGGAGAGGGACGTGGTCTTCTCGCGATCGACGTGGACGAGTGAGAAGAGAAAGCCACCCCAAGACCCAGGTTCCAAAAACGAACCTGGGGCACCCTCCGTGTTTTTTTGGTCCGGGCGGAAAATGAGAGATAGTCGCCTTGGTCGATTTCGCGGGCGAAAAGGCTAGGAAACTGTATCCGGGCCACCCGTCCGAAGAGAGAAATCTCTCCTCACCCTCGTTTTCTCGCACTCGCGTTAAGAGGGATGTACGTCCCGTCTGTCCCCGATTTCCTGGACAAAACCCCGGATAACTTTTTGCGAAGCCGAGAAGTATCCATAAGGTCTTCTGGGTAGATTTCAATAAGGCATATGCCCGAGTTTTGACAGTGTTCTATTTTCTTTTTAGTTTTAAGGGCGTAGTCCTCCCGACTCTGTAGACCGAAAAACTCTATGAACGTCCCCCTAACCGAGAAATCCGCTCTGTACGGCGCTCCGGGATAGATGACTTCCTTTTCGTGAGCTACACCCTCAGCCGTCAGGAAATCGTCAATTGTTTTTTCTGCAAGAGAAAGACAACGGTGACCGTCTTTGGCGAGACACTCAGTTCCAAAGATGCCTTGCCTAGAGCCGTCAGGCAAGACCCCCGCAGCAACCAGCGCAGCAAACCATGAACCGAACTGTTGTTTGATGGACCCCAGTGACGGACGCTTATCCAGATGACTTAACAGGGCAACGCGTTGTGGGGTGGTCAAACCCTGCAAGACATCCGCTCGACTACCAAAATCGTTCACTGGCACACGTTCGATTAATTCGCTGAGCTTTCGAAGATAGTCGAGAATTTCCTCTCTCGACTGTGAGTGAGTTGTTGAAAACAGGGGTCCGAGGCACGGATTACAAAGGTCAATTTGCTCGATTCCCAACCTCTCTACCCGGGCTGAACTCTCATGGAAAAACCTTTCGCAAGCCGCGCACTTTTGCCAGACTGGCCAACGGGTAACCATCTTATCAAGTCCGAGTTCCACCGCTCTCCATTCTGCGAAAGCACCAAGCACGTTATACCAGACGTGAGGGTCATCCTTCTGCTTCTTGAATGCCTCTATAACTTCTTCTGGAGTATTCTCGACAAGTTCATTGGTGTTCGGACGCCAACTCCACTGACTGTCCTTAATCTGGTTAGCAATAATTTCATCGAGGGACGCTTTCCACCATTGTCGTATTTGCGGAAAGGCGGGACTCCAGCGGGGCGGTGGATGGTTAAAATAGGAGGTAATGTCTCTTCCTCCCCAAACACTCGACGTACCAGATGGGGAAGCTTCCACGCTCACCTCCTGGAAGCCAGTATAGGTGGCTCCGTGTAATATGAGGAATGGCCGTAGCTTGCATTGCATTCCTCGGCTTTCGAAGATTGATACTTCTTGTTGGGTGGCATGAAGGAGCACTAAATCTAGATTCGGGTTTAGATAAGACCTCGGTCGCGAACCCTGAAAGAAGTGCCATTTCAGCTTCCTGTGACCCTCATCGTTTGGCCAGAGAGGCATAGAGCCTCGTAGGAGTTGAATCGAATCTTGATTGAATATCCATGTTGCTAGCTTTTTTCTGCTTCCGTCAATGTATCTAATTGTTAGATTTTCCAACTTATAGGGCAGCAATTTCAAAAACAGCGATTGGGTGCTAGAAGAAAGATGTTGTGATAGCCGTTCTTCGGTCCAATCCTCAAGTTCCACAGGGCCGAAAGCAAACCTGCTTACTCTGATTTCCATACATGCGTCAAGAAGTGAGTGTTGCTGAAACCGGGCAGGACTGACAAGGTAGTCCCCATATTCTCGCTTCGTTGTTGGATTAGATGAATCAAGCCTTGCAGTAGCTGCACTCGAAGCGTGCTGTCGACTCAATTTTACCAATAGGAGACCACATGTGCCACAGTAGTTCCACGAGTCTTCAACCTGCTTCCCGCATTGTGAGCAGAACAAGGGCACTATTCTCCTTTTGGCGTGTTCCTGAATTCTTATGAGCGATTGAATTCAGTAGCAGAGGAGCGCGCATTTAGTCCTTCGCGCTTAGTCTATGAAAAAGCCGGACAGGAATCTACAAGCGAGGATGATAAATCTAGAAGGCGGGTGGGGCAGACGATCATCGCTGATTTCTAGCTGGGTGCCGCATCCTTTGGATTTTGGCCTTACAAGGGTGCTGGTTTTGACACTTCCTCGGCGGGTGGCGCACCCTTTGGGTTTTGGTTTTACAAAGGGTGCGGGCTTTGACTGTTCCTCGCTGGCCGGCTGGTGTGGCGCGGCTGGGCGATTACGCTTCATCTCCAGGAATCTTGCCGGATGAAGTCTCGCGCGGATAGTTGAAGAAGAGCTGATTGCCGTCGGGATCATCAATCACCAGGAGCCGGTAGCCCCACGAACCTTCCTTGACCGCAACGCCCTTGGCCTCGAGTTCCGCGCGCAGCGCGTCCAACGCGGCGACCTGCGTCTCCGGCTCGCCGTTCAGGGAAATGAACATCAGCCCCTTGCCAATCTTCTCCGGCCACGTGTCGGCCAGGATAAGCGCGCAGCCCTGCCGCTCGACCTGTGCAACGTACGCTCTGCCGTCCTCGGCGTAGCGCCAGGGGCTCGTGAAGCCGAGCCGATTAACATAAAAGCGGAGCGAGGCTTCAACGTCGGTCACGTGCAGGACGGGGCGCGCGAACCAGTCGGTCATAGGCTATGTATCCTCGAATGAAGACAACTTCTTCCTGCGCTTTGAATTCTACGGCTATCTTAGACGCAATCAGAAGCTGGGCGCCCCACGTTTCGCTTTCCTGCGTGGGGATTTTGACTTTTCGTTGGAACCGGGGAATCGTGGCCCACTGTCCCCAATTCCACACCCATCAGCGCCCGCTTATCGGCTCATCTTCGCGGGTGGCGCACCCTTTGGGTTTTGGTTTTACAAAGGGTGCGGGTCTTGACTCTTCCTCACGGGCGGGAAGGTAGTACCGCATCCCTTGTGGTTTTCAAGGGTGCCCAAACGCCCTCTCATGACTATCCGACAATTGCACCGGCGGCAGCGCTAGCCGCAATACTAATCTCTTTAAAAGCTCTCGCCTGAAACACGGATGCCGCCCCGCATCGTCTCAAAATCGCCGGAACTCCATTTTCCACATGGCGATAAATACTCCGCATTTGTGGAACGGTCGGCTGCATGCCCTGCCGTACAAACGCATTCCCGATCTCCCGGAAAACGCCCTCGATCGTCCCGCCGTGAATATACGGATCAGTTCCCTTCAGATCGCTGAGCGACTTTTCAAGCCGGTAATCCTTCGCCTCCATCACGAACCAAACATGACGTCCTCCGCCTATCTTCTCCCAGCCGACCGCCAGTCCTAATTCAAAAGGCATATTAAAACGCGGCGTTCGCGGCTTCTTCCCGTCCAATTCCACTCGCGACAAATCATGAACGGAAATGCCACATCCTTGAATCAGCCCGAAAATCCTATCCAGGCGTCGCGCACCGCCGGGAATCTCCAGCGTCACGCGCGGAACCATCCCAAACGCATAAATGGCGCAGATATAGGAAAGATACAGATTTTCGAACTTGGAATCGTACGGCAGGTTGAGAAATACTTCAGTGCGAGGTTTTTGCTTTCCCACGCGCCAGCTTCCTTCTTGAAGCATTGCGGGGATTCGCTCCCCGCGTCTTGGCCCGGACTTTTAGTTTCGCACCATTCGCATGCATCGCGCGGGTTCCCGTGCCGTTCTTGCTCGGAGAAGTGCTCTTTCCATTTACAGCTCCGCGAACGCCCTTTTTCGCGAGACTCTCTTCCACCATCTTGATCAATTGCTTGGCTCTGCGCGAAGGCACACCCAATATCCGTGCCGTTTCTTCCGGCGTAACAAAAGGCGTAGTGATGTAGTAGGATTCGCGCATATCCTTCGACTCACAGAATACTCCTGTGCAACGTTGTCCTCAACGAAATTCCGCCGAGCGCCCCAAGTGTCCTCGGGTGCCTCACGCAGCGCTTTCCTACGTGGGGATTTTGACTTTTCCTTGGAACCGGGGGAACGGGGAGACAGTGTCCCCAATTCCACACTCACCAGGGCCCGATTATCGGCTCAGCTTCGTCCGAATCCGTTCATAGCGCAGCCCAACCGATCCATTCGAGTAGGACTTGCATTCGGTCAGCCGGAAGTCGCGCTGCGGGAACTTGCCGGGGAAGCCGGGGATACCATCGCCCAATAGAATGGGACAAACGCCGATGTAGAGTTCGTCCACCAAGTCCTCTTGCAGGAAACTGCGGCATAGTTCGCCCCCGCCTCCCAGGTAGATGTCTTTCCCTGAGCGGCGTTTTAGCTTTTTCACGAAGGCGGTCAGAGATCCGCTCACCACTTCGAATCCCTCGCGCTTGCCCGGCTTCCATCGCCGGGAGACTACGTAATTCGTCATGCCCGGCATCTCGGGCGTCTCGCCGCTCTCGCGCAATTTCGCCGCTACCTCTGCCGTTTTACGGCCCATGATCGTGGTATCGATCTTGGAGAAAAAGTCGGCCATCAGTGCTTCCCCTTCTTTGTCGATGACCAGAAAATCGAGGCCGCCGTTGCGCCGCGCAATATAACCGTCAAGGCTGACTCCGAATCCAAGGATGACTTTTCGTGCCATGGCGCGATTCTAAATAGGCTGGTTACTGGCCGTCAAGAGAACAGGCGGGTCGCGCACCCTTTGGGTTCTGGTTTACAAAGGGTCCGGGTTTTGATTCTGCTGCAAGGCATCCGCGTTCCGGTTTTTTCTTCTCCCGCCTACTCCGCCGTCTTCAACTTCAGCTTGCCCTTGTTTTCTTCCAAAAACACCCGCAAATTATCCGCCGTGTCCAGCAACCGAACCCACTGCTCGTAATAAAGCGTGACCGGGAATCGCCCGAGTCCATAAACGCTCACCCCGCCCTTTTCACCCACCCTAAATTCCAAACTCCCTTTTTTCCTCGATCCCGCCTGCTTTTCCAATTCCGCAATCCGCGCCAGCAATTCTTCCTTACTCGGTTCTGACATTATATTCGCTCCCTTTTTGTGAATTGACCGAAACTCAATTCCCCGCACCTCTCGACAAATGCTATCAGTTTTGCCTCTCCCGCGTCTTTGTCGCGCCTAGCGCCCGCGCCAAATCCAAAGACTCCGCCGCTTCTCTCCTCCTTTCTGTTCCGTCACAGCACCGTTGCCTCTCTCTTCTCTACGGTGTACGATACGCCCACAAGCAGGTCTACTAGCCTGCGCGAGTGCCGTTCGTTGTTTCCAATGAGGTCGGGCTCAAAAATGAAACGAATCGCAGCCTTTGCTCACAAATTCCTTGGGTGTGAGGAGCACTTTCTTATGACACGACTCTGGCGTTTGCTTTGCATTTCTTTCTTCGTGATTTTACCCTGTGCGGCGCAACAGCCAGCGGCGCCGGCAGCTGCGCAAACAGCACCAACAGGGGCCAAAAAGCGCGTTGCCGTGATGAATTTTGATTACGGCACGGTCAGGACCGTCGTTGCCTCCATCTTCGGCACCGATCAGGACGTCGGCAAGGGCATTACCGACCTCATGGTCCAAAAACTCGTTCAAGACGGCAAGTATCGCGTCATCGAGCGCGCTGCCCTGGACAAAATTCTCACCGAGCAAAACTTCTCTAACAGCGACCGCGCTGATCCCACCAGCGCCGCCAAGATCGGCCGCATTCTCGGCGTCGACACCATCATCCTCGGCTCCATCACCAAGTTCGGCCGGGACGACAAGAAAGTCGGCGGCGTGGGCGGCGGGCACAGTGGCTGGACCGGCGCCATTGCAGGCATGGGGAAAAAGGAATCAAAGGCTGAAGTTTCCATCACCGCACGCATGGTGAATACCACTACCGGCGAAATCCTCGCGGCGGTCACCGGCAATGGCGAATCTGCGCGCTCCGGTATGTTTCTTGGTGGCGGCGGCGGATCTGGCTACAGCGGCGGTGGCGGCGCGTTTGATATGAGCAGCAGCAACTTTTCCGAAACCATTCTCGGTGAAGCCGTTAACAAAGCTGTCGCGGATGCCGCCACGCAACTCGATAACGCCGCTGCTACGCTTCCCACCTACAAAGCGAACTACTCCGGCGTCGTTGCCGACGTCAGCGGGAACACTATCATCATCAATGTGGGCAACAAGGTCGGCGTGCGCGTCGGAGACACCATCGAAATCAGCCGCGCCATCCGCACCGTCAAAGACCCCACCACCGGCAAGGTTCTCAAGACCGTAACTAGCAAACTAGGCGGCGCGGTTGTCACCGACGTGGATGCGGACTCGGCCACCGCTACCTACTCCGGAGCGGCTCCGCCTAAAATCGGAGACGTTGCCACTAGCACTCCGTAACTCGTTCTTTCGCCGCAATTGCGGCAGATGCGTGCGCAGGGTTGATATTCTCGGTGCTGGATCTTGAATAGGCGAGGCAGCCTCTTAAACTTCCTCGCCTATTCTTTCATTTGAAGGGAGTCACTTGATGAGCCAGGACTACGCGATCGGACAAAAGCTCGGCGATTATGAAATCCTCGGCATTCTCGGCGCCGGCGGCATGGGCAAAGTCTACAAGGTCCGCAACACTATCTCGGACCGCGTCGAAGCCATGAAAATTCTCCTCCCGGACCTAGCCGGTCAGAAGGATCTCGCGGACCGCTTTCTCCGCGAAATCAAACTTCTCGCCAGCCTTCATCATCCCAACATCGCCGCACTCCGCACCGCTTTGACCCTCGACAATCAACTCGTCATGATCATGGAGTACGTCGACGGCGTCACTCTCTCCTCTCGCCTCCAGCAAGGCGCCATTCCGCCCGGCCTGGCTGTCAAGTACATCGACCAGGTTCTCGATGCCCTCAGCTACGCCCACAAGCAGAACATCATCCACCGCGACATCAAGCCCGCCAACATGATGCTCACCTCCGACGGCACTGTGAAGCTCATGGATTTCGGCATCGCCCGCTCCGCCTCGGATCGCAGTTTGACCATGACCGGCACTACTCTTGGCTCCCTCAATTACATGCCGCCAGAGCAAGTCAAAGGCGACCCTGCCGACAATCGTTCCGACTTGTATTCCCTCGGCGTCTCTCTCTATGAAATGGTCACCGGCCAGCTCCCCTTTCAAGCCGACAGCAATTACGCCATGATGGCCGCCCATCTCCAGGAAGTGCCCAAGCCTCCCATCGTTCTCCGGCCGGGCATTCCCCCCGCGCTCAATCAAATTATCATCATGGCTCTTGCCAAGGATCCTGGCCAACGATTTCAATCTGCCGACGCCTTCCGCAGCGCTCTGAAGAGCGTGCAGGCGCAGGGATCGGCGACTCAGCCCGCTGTGGATCCACGCGCTTATGCACCCTCCAGCGCGGCCCATGCTGGCGGCGCGACCGCTCTCTTCCAGGAAAACCCCGCTTCCCAATCTCCGACGACAGTCCTGGGCTCCCCTGCCTATCAACAAACTCAGCCCGTTGCTGCCGCCGCCGATCCCGTCCCTCCCCCACTGCCGCCAACCGCGGCTCGCAGCGGTGGTCATCGCGGTTTGTATATCGCTCTTGGCGCCTTCATTGTCGTCGCTGTTCTGTTCGCTGCTGGTCTTTACCTCCCGAGCCGCATAAAGACCCTCGCTGGCGCCGGCAAGAATCCATCGCCACCGCCGCAATCGCAGCCAGCCGATTCCTCGGCGTCCACTCCGCCGTCCACGCCGCCTTCGAATCCATCCGATGCTTCTTCAGCAACATCTGCTCCATCACCTGCCACAACAACGGGCTCAGCCGCCGCTACGCCCGGAGCACAATCTTCGCCATCCGCGCAATCGTCCCCTGACGGCTCAGCCGCCTCTGCTACTCCCGCGGGAGACGCATCTTCTTCGACTTCGTCGGCCCCCGCTTCCGCCGGCAATTCCCCGGAACCTCCTAAAAAGTCTTCTCTTCGCAATGCGAAGAAGAATTCCCAGTCAGCTTCTCAATCGCAGGACACCGGGCAGTCGCCCGTCACCAGCAGCGACACAGCCCAATCTTCCCAGGCTCAGGCCGAAGCGGCTGCGCAAGCCGAAGAAGTCGAGCAAAAATACGATGACCTCGATAGCCGCTCCGCTGCCGCTTCCCAATCGTTGGATACCTTGCAGCAACAACAAGCCGCAGCCGGTTACGGCCTTCGTGGCGACATTGTCTCCGCTCAGCAGCGCATGAAGGCGGACCTCAACAAAGCGCAATACTTCATGCAAAACCAGGATTCGAAAAACGCCAAGAAGTATCTGGCTATGGCCGAAGCCGAACTCCAAACTATCGAGAAATTCCTCGGCCACTAATCATTCCTCTCTAGTTCGCAGGGGCACGATACATCGTGCCCTCTTTCTTTTTCCGACTCACTTCCCTCAATTTACTAAGCACGACTCACTTGCATTTTCCCCTTGCTTACCGAGTGGAGCTTGTGTATCTTGCTCTCGGTAACCGAGGTGAACGCCCTTGGAGAACGCATGAGCAAACCTTCTGATCTCGTCCAAGGCACCCTGGACTTGCTCCTCCTGAAAATTCTGGCCCTCGAGCCCATGAACGGCTACGCCGTCAGCCTTCGCCTCAAACAAGTCTCCGGCGACGTCCTTCAAGTCAGCGACGGCTCCCTCTACCCCGCCCTGCACAAGCTCGAGCAAGAGGGCTGGATCACCGCCGAGTGGAAGTCCACCGAAAACAACCGCCGCGCCAAGTTCTACTCGCTCACCCGGCTGGGCAAAAAGCATCTCGAAAAAGAATCCGCCAACTGGAGCCGTCTCTCCGCAGCCATTTCCAATGTAGTGAAACTCAAAGAAGCCTAAGCGCCCGCGTCCTGGCAAGGAGGAATCTCATCATGCGCCCCCAACATTGGTTCTACACTTTGCCGCTTCGTTTGCGTTCCTTGTTCCACCGGAACCAAGTCGAGCAAGACTTACGCGAAGAGTTGCAATTTCACCTCGACCAAAAAACTCAGGAATATGTAACTTCAGGCCTCACGCTCGATGAGGCCCGCCGCAAAGCCCGCCGCGAATTCGGAGGCCTCGAACAATCCAAAGAAAATTGCCGCGACGCGCGCCGCGTCAGTTACATCCAGGACCTGCTGCAAGACTTGGGTTTTGGTGTGCGCATTCTTCGTAAAAGTCCGGCTTTCGCTCTCGTGGCCATCCTCACGCTGGCTCTCGGCATTGGAGCCAACACCGCGATCTTCAGCGTGATTCACGGTGTCTTGCTGCGGCCGTTGCCCTTTCCCAAGCAAGATCAATTGATCTTGCTTTGGGAGAAGGATAGGGATGGCACGCACTCGAACACTTCGTGGGCGACATTCATGGACTGGAATAGGTTGAACCATTCCTTCACCCAGATGGCCGCTGTAAGCTTTTGGTCCCCAACGATTGTCGGTGCGCATGATGCTGAGACTCTGATTGGCTTCCGAGTCTCGTCGGCGCTCTTCGATCTGTTGGGCGTGAAGTTTGAGCGAGGCCGCAACTTCTTCCCGACGGAGGACGTCCGGGGAAACAATTTTGTTGTAATCCTGAGTTACGGCTTTTGGCAGCAAAGGTTTGGCGGCGATCCCGCGATAGTTGGCAAGTCCGTCCAGTTGGGATCCCGCGCGTACACGGTTGTCGGTGTCCTTCCTACAGATTTTCCTTCCGTGCTCTCGTTTGATCCACGGAAGCCTGCGGACATCTACACGCCATTAGCCTACGATGCGACACTTCCCTACGCCTGCCGCGATTGCCGCCATCTCCGTGCGTTCGCCCGCCTAAGGAACGGTGTGCCCGTCACCCAGGCAGAAGCGGAAATGAATCAGATCTCCGCGAATCTGTTCCGTGAATACCCTACGGAATACTCGGCTTCCGGCGTTATCTTGACTCCACTTAAAGACTATCTCGTTGGAGACGTCAAAACAGCGCTCTGGGTTTTGCTGGGATCAGTTGGATTCGTGCTCCTGATCGCTTGCGTAAACGTCGCAAATCTGCTCCTGGCTTGGGCCGCGCGCAGGCAGCGCGAGGTCGCTCTTCGCGCGGCTCTGGGCGCTCGGCGGGCTCGCATGCTCCGGCAATTTGTTACCGAGAGTTTGCTTCTGTCTTTCCTCGGCGGTGGCTTTGGACTCTTCCTGGCGTGGGGCGGCGTCGCATTGCTGCAGAGTGTTCGCCTCGCAAATTTGCCGCGTCTTCAAAACGTGCATATCGACGCTTGGACGTTTGCATTCACTTTCGGAATTTGCTTGCTCACCGGTCTTGCGTTCGGCCTTCTGCCTGCTTTCCGTGCCTCCAAACTCGATCTCAACGAAGCGCTGAAAGAATCCGGCAAGAGTACCGCTGGAAGAGAACGGCACCGCCTGCGCAGTCTTCTCGTTTTTGCCGATATGGCGTTGGCGCTGCTCTTGTTGACTGGCGCTGGCCTCATGATGAAAAGCTTCGTTCGTCTCCTCGAAGTTAAACCCGGTTTCGATCCCTCTCACACGCTAACGCTGACACTCTCACTCTGGGGTCCCAAATCCGCAGACGCACCTGCGGTCGCGTTTTTCGATCAAGTTCTGCAGAAAATCCAAGCGCTTCCAGGAGTGGAATCCGCTGGCATCGTCAGCCAGCTACCGCTCGGCGGTAATTTGGATATGTACGGCGTCCACGTCGAAGGCAAGTCATTGCCAAATCCCGAAGAAGATCCCAGCGCAGACCGCTATTCGATCAGCCCTGATTATTTGCGGGCCATGCGCATTCCTCTTCTGCGCGGCCGTGGTTTTGACGAGCGCGACGTGGCTTCCTCACCATGGGTCGCGCTCGTCAACGAATCCATGGTTCATCGGTTCTGGCCCGCCGAGGATCCCGTCGGTAAGCGCTTCCGGTTGGGCGATACAAAAGGTCCGTGGAGAACGGTGGTCGGTGTTGTCGGCGATGTCCTACATAGGGGACTCGACGCCCCGCACACCATCCAAGTCTATCTACCCAACACGCAGTTCACGGACTCCCTCGTGATTTTGGCGGTACGCACTTCCAATGACCCTGCCGCGCTCGCCGCTGCGGTGCGCTCGGAGATCGCCGCCCTCGATCCTCAAGTTCCAGTCTCGGCTGTCGCGACCATGGACGAAGTCGTCTCCGCCTCCGTCGCCAATCAACGCTTCGGCGCGCTGCTCTTCTTGCTCTTCGGCGCCATTGCACTCGTCCTCACCGCCGTCGGGATTTACGGTGTAATCTCCTACGGCGTCGCCCAGCGCACGCACGAGATCGGCATCCGCTTGGCTCTGGGTGCAGGCAGGCGTGAAGTCCTCAGAATGATCGTCGGCGAGGCTATGAGACCCGCACTGCTCGGAGCGGCCGTCGGGCTCCTCGCAGCGTTCGCCTTGACGCGCCTGCTAACGCGCCTGCTCTACAACGTGAAGCCCACCGACACGCCAGTCTTCGTCGCCGTTCTTCTGTTGCTGGTTGGTGTCGCACTCCTGGCGTCCTACATCCCCGCCCGCCGCGCCACCTGCGTCGATCCCACGGTGGCCTTGCGTTATGAATGAATGAGCGACTGGACGCGCGCGGATGAGCGTCTGACCCGAACCACCGTCACTTCGCCAACAGGTTCTTCCACCGCGCCCACGCCTCCATTCGCGCTTTGCGATTGGCGTCATTCGCATCCGGCGCCTCGCCCGCGCGCATGAAGCCGTGTCCCGCGCCGTCGTATGTCTCGGGCACAAACGTTTTTCCCGCCGCTTTCATGTTCGTGATCGCATCGGGCAGCATCGCGTCAATCCGCGCGTCGTTGCCCGCGAAAAATCCATACACGGGAGCCTTGATGCGCGCCATGGCATCCTTCTCCGGCGGCGGCCCATAAAAAACAAATGTCGCCGCCAAATCGCCTCGATTGGTCGCAAAGCGGAAGGCTTGTCCTCCGCCCCAGCAGAATCCCGCAACGAACAGCCTGCCGTCCGATGACGGCAGTTGATCTGCATAATCGGCAACGGCGTTCAAATCCGCAGTCACCTGATCGGGGTTCAAATGGCTCACAGCCTCATTCGCTTTCCCCTCCGCAAACGACGAGCTTCGCCCGCCGTGCGGCCCCATCCCGGAAAGTAGGTCCGGAGCCACGGCGATGTATCCGGCCGCCGCAACCTCGTCGGCCAACTCTTGCACCCAGTCCGTCATCCCGAAAATCTCATGAATGATCAGCACTACCGGCCGCCGGTCTTTCGACTCTGGATACGCAACGAACGTCTCCACCGATCGGCTGCCACGCGTCACGGTCACCCATTCGCCATGCCGCGGCGATTTTGCCAGCTTCTCCCTCGCCCAATCCTGCGCCGAAATCGTTTGTGCCACTCCCAAAATCATCAAAGCCAAAAATAGGCGTTTCATTTCTCCCTCCACTCCTCAGCCGCAGCTCTCAGCACGTCAGCCAATCACCTTTTCATCCGTCGAACCCAAAGCGCAGGCATCATATCTGCTCTTCCTCTGTCGCTTCAATCCCCGTTCGCTCCCTGCCCTACCACCCCCAAATTGCTAACTATCGCGGCCTTCGAAACGCCCGGTTCAGGCACAACGAAATCCCACAATCGAACAGTCCAAAGCAGGTTGCAAGGAACAAATTCCATCTAAATCTCGTTCTTTCATATTGTTGAACGGCTCGGCAGCATGGCATATTCCTTGCCTATAAGCCCTCAACACGAAACCTGGGGGAGGATCTCCGATGGACTCGCTCCGGCAGGACTTCAAGTACGCTCTTCGACAGCTCCGCAAGAACCCCGGCGTCACCGCCATCATGGTCTTTACGCTCGCGCTGGCCATCGGCGCGACCACGGCAATTTTCAGCGTCGTTTACGGCGTGTTGCTGCGCCCGCTGCCGTACACCGATTCGAACAGGATCATGGCCGTCTTCGAGGTGACGTCGAAGGGCAGGCCGTCGCGTGTTGCGGACCCGAACTTCGACGACTTTCGCGACCAGAGCCGCAGCTTCCAGGCGATTGCCAAGTACAACGACAACGTCACGTCCGTTTCTGGACCTTCGCAGCCCACGCGCACGATTGTCGCGTCGGTCTCGCCCGGCTTTCTCAAGGTTTTCGATATTCAGCCCATCCTTGGCCGGGATTTCAGCGCCAGCGACGCTAAAAAAGGGGCCGGCCCCACCGTTCTTGTCAGCTATGGATACTGGCGACAGTATCTCGGATCGCCCCAGGATCTGTCGCACTCGCATCTGAAAATTGATAACGCGATCTACTCCGTCATCGGTGTACTCCCGGCCGGATTTCGTTTCCCGACAGACGTGGATCTGTGGCTGCCGGCCGATTTGGACGGCGAAAACCCAAGCCGGACGTCGCATAACTACAATGCAGTTGGGCGCCTCCGCGACGGTGTGACTGTCGCGCAAGCGAATCAAGACATCAGCGCGATAGCGCGTCGCATTCACAATACCTCAAGCGAGCAAAACGACTATCTTCTCAAAGATGGAATTGTCCTTCCGCTGCAGGACTCGATTACGCGCAAAGCTCGCCCGGCGCTGCTGGTCCTGCTCGGCGCGGTTGGATTTTTACTGCTGGTGGCGTGCGCGAACGTAGCGAATTTGCTGCTGACCCAAGCGTCGGTCAGAGAGCGCGAACTCGCCATTCGCAGCGCGCTCGGTGCGGTACGCGGACGGCTGATCCGTCAATTCCTTACCGAAGCGTTCCTGCTTTCGCTCGTGGGCGGCGGCCTCGGCGTACTGGGCGCGTTCTGGGGTGTGACGGGATTGGTTGCGCTGGCGCCGGAAAATCTGCCGCGGCTAGATAGCGTCTCGATCAGTATTCCCGTTCTTGTGTTCGCGTTTCTGCTTTCCGCGGCGGTCGCCGCCGGCCTCGGAGCGTTCACAGCCGCGCGCGCGACATCCGGGGACCCGCGCGAGGGCCTCGCGGAAGGCGGGCGTGGACAAGCGGGTTCGCAAGGCAGCCAGCGCGTCGGTCAGGCAATCGTAGCGGCGCAGATCGCGATCACTTTGGTGCTTGTCGTCGGAGCGGGATTGCTCGGGCGCAGCCTATTGAAAGTGCTCGAAGTGAATCCCGGCTTCCGCGTGGACAAAATCGTCGTCATGGACGCCTCGCTTCCGTGGCGGGACGATCCCAAAGCAAAAGCAGGTCAGGGAATATTCTTTTCAAACCTGATTGACCGGCTCAAACAAATCCCGGGCGTGCGCAAGGTTGGCGCGGCGAGCGCCCTGCCGATGGATGGCGGCCTTCCCGACGGAATGTTTCTATTGATGACGCAGAATGAGGTTCCCAAGACCATGGACGGTTTTGGCGCTCTGCTCCAGCAAAAAGAACGCATTGGGAATGCGGATTTCTGCGTCGCCACGGACGGATATTTCCAGGTTCTCGGAATTCCGCTGATTCGAGGGCGAATCTTTGACGAGCGCGACGGCGCCAATTCTCCGCACGTTGCCGTGATCAGCGAATCCCTTGCGCGCGATCGCTGGCCAAATCAGGATCCCATCGGCCACACCATCGAGTTTGGAAACATGGATGGCGACTTGCATTTGCTGACCATCGTCGGAATCGTGGGCGACACTCACGAATATGGCCTCGATGCGCCGCCGCGTCCGACCGTTTACGTGGATTTGTTCCAGCGGCCGCGCGCGGCGATCACCTTAACGATGCTAAGCGATGCCGACACGCAGTCCGTCGCTTCGGCAGCTCGAGGAATCCTGCGGAACCTCGATCCGGAGATTCCGGCCAGGTTCCGGACGTTTTCGCAAGTCTATTCCGCTTCGCTGGGCTCGCGCAGATTCAACGTCATGCTCATCGGATTCTTCGGAATCACCGCGCTGCTGCTCGCAACGGCTGGGGTATTTGGCGTGATGGCCTATTCGGTCAGCCGCCGCACGCGCGAAATTGGCGTGCGTGTAGCTCTCGGCGCGGGCCCCGGCGACGTTCTTAGGATGATCTTGGGCCAAGGACTGCGCACGATATTCATTGGCGTGGCGATTGGGATTGCCGGTTCGCTGGCGCTGACGCGCGCTGTTGAGTCGCTGCTCTTCGGCGTGACGGCCACTGATCCTCTCACGTTCGGCGGTGTGACACTTCTCCTCGTTGGGGCCGGGTTGCTGGCGTGTTACATTCCCGCTCGCCGCGCCATGCGCGTCGATCCCATAATCGCCTTGCGCTACCAATGAGCTTCGGGAGAGCCATGAATCAGCCAAGACTAAATTGACTGAACGCTCTCGCGCTCTCATTAGCTCTCTCCAAGACAGCCAATCTTTCAAATATTTGTTGCGCGCGCGCCCCGTTTCCAAGACACTCTCTCCCTAGTTTCTCGTCCCTCGGAGGCGACATGACCCGGCTTCGCACTCTCTTTCCGCTTCTCGCGCTCTGCCTACTTCTTCCCGCACTCGCACAACCTCCTCAAGTGCCGACCTCTCCTAAAACTGCCACGGCTCCCACCGTCGTCAAGACGGAGCCTCCTTCAGCAGCTCCGTCGTCCGCCGCGCATCCTCTCGAAAAAGCTGACCTCGAAGCCTTCTTCGACGGCCTCGTCCCGCTCCAAATGGAGCGCAGCGACGTCGCCGGCGCCACCGTCCTCGTCGTGAAAGACGGCCAGGAACTCCTGAAAAAAGGCTATGGCTTCTCCGACCTCGCGAAAAAGTCGCCCGTCGATCCTGATACCACCATGTTCCGCCTCGCTTCCATCTCCAAGCTCTTCACCTGGGTTTCCGTCATGCAGCTCGCCGAGCAGGGCAAACTAGACCTCGACGCCGACATTAACAATTATCTCGATTTCAAGATCGCCCCGGCCTTCGGCAAGCCCATCACTCTCCGCAATCTGATGACCCACACCGGCGGCTTCGAGGAAGAAGTTCGCGACATTATTTATGTCGATCCGCACAAATCTACGTCGCTAAGAGAATTCTTGATCCACAATCAGCCCCACCGCATGTATCTTCCTGGCGAGATTCCCGCCTATTCGAATTACGGCGTCGGTCTTGCCGGCTACATCGTCCAGCGCGTCAGCCTCGAGCCCTTCGAGCAATACGTCTCCGAGCACATCTTCCAGCCCCTCGCCATGAAGCACTCCAGCTTCAACGAACCCATGACCGCTGAACTCGCTCCTTACGTCTCCGACGGCTATCGGGCCAACACGGAAAAACCCGCCATCGGTTTTGAAATTTTCAATCCCGCTCCCGCTGGCGGCATCTCTTCCGCTGCCGGCGACATGGAAAAATTTGCGCTCGCTCTGCTCAACGGCGGCGAACTCGACGGCCACCGCATCCTCAAAACCGAAACTCGCGACGCCATGTGGACTCCTCAGTTCGACACTTCCAGCCAGCTGCCCCCCGCCTGCATGGGCTTCTATCAAACCTGGCGCAACAATCTCCATTTCATCGGCCATGACGGGGACTTAGTCGCCTTCCATAGCATGTTCTTGCTCGAGCCCACGCAAAAACTCGTTATTTTTGTTTCCTACAATTCCGCAGGCTCCGCATCGAAAAATCGCGCCGAACTTCTCGACGGTTTTGCGGATCGCTATTTTCCCGCGTACACGCCGCCCGCTGCTCCAGCGTTCTCCGTCGAGCAACTCAAGGACATCGCCGGCACTTATCAATCCACGCGACGCGCCGACAGCACCAAGCTGGCCATTGGAAATCCCTTCGGCCAAGCCATCGCCAAGGTCGACAAAGACGGCGTCTTGACCATCGACACCTCCAAGGACCTGCGCGGCCACACCCGCAAATGGAAGCCCATCGGCAAGGATCTCTGGCAGGTCCAGGGCGATCAGGCTCGTCTGTTCGCGATTCGCAATTCGTCAGGAAAAATCGTCCGCCTCGCCGTCAACTTCCCCGGCGTCCAGCTCCAGCGCGTCCCGTGGTACGAGCACAAATCCTTTGTGGAAATTTCTCTCGGCGTCAGCGTGTTGATCTTGCTTCTGGTTGTCCTCGCCAGTTTGATCCGCTTCGGCAGGAAGCTGCTTTTCCGTGATCGCCCGCCCCTCAAACCTCAACCCGGCGCACTTTGGATCACCATCGGCCCGCGTCTCGCCGCGTTCACCTGGATCATCGTTGGTATTTGGCTTTTAGCTCTGTCGATAAATCTTCAGAAGGAAGCTTTGCCTTCGTTCCCCACCATCGAACGCTACTTTTGGCTGATAAACTGGTTCTCCGTCCTAGCCGTTTTCTTCAGCATCTTTGCCGTAATCGCCGGAATCCGCATCTGGCGCCGCGCCGACGTGCTTACCATCTCGCGAATAAAATTCTCGCTGGTAGCCGCCGCCTGCGTCTTCCTAACCTGGTATTCCATCCACTGGAACCTGATCGGCCCCGTCCACCGCTTCTGATGCACGCGCCGCGCAATTTTTTGACCGCTCACACGGCCGCGCACGGCATGCCGGACCCCTACTCGGCAACGAAACAAAACTCTGCCGCTGTTTGCGGAATCCAAATCAAAACAATTCCGCACGCGAAATTCGGCCTAAATTTCCCAACCCTTTCGCCTCTCCGGCTTCACCAATTTCTGCGCCGCCTCCGAATTCGTCACCCTCAAGCCCGCGCGATCCCAACGCAATCTCTCCCCCGTGCGCGACGCCACATTCCCCAATAGCAGAGTCTCCGTAACCATCCCTGAAAATTCAAAATTCGCCCCCGGCTTCGTCTTGTCCCCCTTACATGCGTTGAGCCACTCGCGCTCATTCCCCGGCGACCGCGGCAAAGTCCTTGGCGGCTGCACGTAAGCGTCCATCCTTGACTTTGGGATGAGCTGTGGATGCGCGCCGTTAAATCCGCATAAAATCTTCCCGCGGTCCCCGACAAACAGTAGCCCTTCATCCTCTCCTTCGCCTTCTCCTTTGAACGGCCGATTTTCTTCCAACTCGTCCGGCCGCGCCGGCTTCAATCCTCCGTCATACCAATTAAATTTCAAGGCAGGCATGTCCCCGCGCGCCGGAAAACTGTAACGGCAAATCGACGCCAGCGGATAAGTCTCCTCATATCGCTCGCTCGAGCTTGCCTCCACAACTTCCGGCGCCTCCAGTTTCAGCACGCGGAAAAGCGTGTCGTAGCTGTACGAGCCCATATCGCCCAGCGCCCCGCATCCAAAGTCTCCCCATCCCCGCCACACAAACGGCAAGTACACCTGATTAAAGCCGCGTTCCGGCGCGGGCCCAAGCCACAAATCCCAATCCAACCCGGGCGGCACAGGCTGCACTTCCTTCGGCCGCTCAATTCCCTGCGGCCAATAAGGCCGGCTCGACCAGTTATAAACTTCCCGCACCGGCCCAATCGCTCCAGCCCAAATCCATTCGCAAAGCAGCCGCGTCGCCTCCGACGCCTGATTCCCCACGGCGATCTGCGTCGCCACGCCCGTCTCTCGCGACACTTCCGCCATCCGCCGCGCTTCATAAATCGTGTGCGTGAGCGGCTTCTGGCAAAAAACATGTTTGCCCTTCTTCATCGCCGCAATCGAAACCGCCGCATGCAAATTGTCCGTTGTGCACACCACCACGGCGTCCACATCCTTCTGCTTCTCCAACAGTTCGCGAAAATCAACGTAAGCCGCGCACCCGTTGTACGTTCCCGACCGCTGCTGCGTCCCGTAATATCCATTTACAATTTTCTGGCAAGGCTCGCGCCCCGCCACGCCGCTCGTCACCCGCAGCGAATGCGTCAACTGAATCGGTTCGTTCGGGCTCAGCCATTCCCACCCGCTGTCCACTCCCAGCAGCGTTCGCACCGATTTGGTAAATTCATGGTCATCCCACTGCGGATAATTCGCCGCGCTTGTAGTTACATCGCAAACCGCCACGCCCTGCACGTCCGGCTCCTTCAAAAAATGCAGCATCACGCGCAATCCCTGCGCCCCCACTCCAATAAACGCGATATTCACCTTGTCGCTCGGCGGAACAAATCCCGACCCGCCCAAAACGTGCCGCGGCACAATCGAAAATCCCACCGCCGCCGTAGCCGTCTTCCCCAAAAATTCCCGCCGCGTAACTCCGCTCTTCACCGCTTCGTCGCCCTTTGCCAGCTCCGCGCCGCTCGTGGCTTCATCGCCCCTCGTCGCGCCATTCAATCGTTTCAACTCTCTCATTTCACACCTCGCCGCGGGAATTCTACCCAATCTCCGCCATCAGGTCGATCATTCTCTGCAAACCGCGTCACCGGCCCTGACACTCACCGGCTTTCGCTTGAAGGCATTGCTCCGCGTAGCCAAAGAGACGGTCGGGCACAACTGCGACGTGAGGACAGCACTGACCAACCAGGCAGGTACTTGCAGTTAAGCGGTGGATTCGGAGCGGAAGACGCGCTGGAAGCGCGGCCCAGTGAACTGGACCCCTACCAACCTCTCACCCTTCGAGGGTGCGTCGACGACGTGCACGACTATGCCGTGAGTTTCGAAAGCGGCTTCCGGGCGGCGCGACGTGTGGTGAGAAAAGGGGATGTATATTTCAAGCTCGGATCCGATCGCGACATCGAAACGTGTGACGAAAGCGGCGCCGCTGCGGCAAAGATTTTCGCTGGAAGTGTTTTCTTCGCTGGTGACGCCGCGTTGATCTCGGCGGCGCAGTTTGACCGGAAGGTGGACGCTGATCCTTCGCTCCGAACGATTCCACGAGACGGACTTGCTGACGGGGACCGTGGAGTGGGTGCTCATTTCTGCTGCTCCCTGATGTTCAGCTTCCCGCGGGACTCTTCTTCCCGGATTTCTCGATTCTCGTATTCAAACGTAAACGCTACCTCTTCGCCCTGAATGTCAGGACACTCCTAGCTTACTGAGAATCTCCGTCGCGAGACTGTACACAATTGAACAATCCATATCGCTGGCTAAGATTCTTCGCTCACTCGCGAAACCAGCAGATTTCTCGTCGTTCTTCCCATCCCTGGCCTACTGAGTCCCGCATAATATTGCGAAGCAGCGATTTGGAGTGCGGCAGCCCTGCTGCCGCTTTTCTCGGTGACCCGCGCGACTCTATATTTGGCGAGGCTCAATAAACTCAATTTCGTCTAGTCCTAGAACGCCTAGCCTTTTCTTCCTACCCTCGCGCCTTCCGCCGGTTTGATTGCTTCCCCGTACCTCGCCGCGTATGATTATCGATTCATGCTCCCGGCTCGGCCTTATCTGTCCATGACTCCCCACATCTCCCGCTCACTCATTCTGTGGGCCCTACTCTTTACCGTCGCACCATCATTTTTCACCGCCCAAGCTCAAGTCCCAACCACCACCGAAATTATCCCCCTCAGCCAAATCCGCCCCGGCATGCAAGGCTACGCCTACACCATCTTCGCCGGCGACCAGGTCGAAAAATTCGACCTCGAAGTCATCGGCGTCATGCCCAATTTCCTCGGCCCCAAGCAATCCATCATTCTCGTCCAGCTCAAAGGTCCAAAAGTCGAGCACACCGGCGTCGTCGCCGGCATGAGCGGCAGCCCCGTCTATTTCGAAGGCAAGCTCGCCGGCGCGCTCTCCCTCAAACTCGGCGTTTTCACAAAAGAGCCCATCGGCGGCGTCACTCCCATCGAGGACGTTCTTCGTCCCCAGCCACAACTCACTTCGGAAGCCGACCCGTATCAATCCCCCCAGCCTCAACTCTCCCTCCCCCAAAACGCCGCTTCCAACACCAGTCTGCCCACCGGTTCCGCCCTTGAGCCCATCGAAACTCCTCTCGTTTTCTCCGGCTATCAACCCGAAGCCCTCCGCCAATTCGCCAGCCAGCTCCAAAGCTACGGCTTCGTCGCCGCACAAGGCGGCACCGCCGCTCCCAAACCGGACGACTCTCACCTCGTCCCCGGCGACATGGCCGGCATGGTCCTAGTCCAAGGCGACACCTCCATCAGCTCCGCCTGCACAGTCACTGCGATTCGCTCCGACAAGGTCTATCTCTGCGGCCATCCCTTCCTTAGCCTCGGCGACGTCCAATTTCCCATGGCCCGCACTGAAGTCCTCACCACTCTCTCTTCCGAACTCGCCTCCACCAAAATCATCAACGTAGGCGACTCCATCGGCACCATCACCGGCGACCATCTCACCGCCGTAACCGGTAAGCTCGGCGCTCCCCCGCGCATGATTCCTCTCGACCTGACACTTGTCGTCGGCGGCGCCGAAAAAAAACTCCACTTCGAAATGGTCAACCACCCCAAGCTCACTCCACTCCTCATCGGCCTCACCGTTTTCAACGGCCTCACGCAAAATTCCCTCTACGGCGAAGGCACCACGCTCCATCTCTCCGGAGAGGTCGTCGTCCACGGCCACGCCCCGGTTCAAATTGAGAATACTTTCGCCCCCGGCGATGCTTTCACTCCGGACGGTTTGCCGATCGCCCTCGACATCCAAACCGTATTCACGCGCCTCTTCACCAATACCCGCGAAGTCCCCGTCTTCGACCGCATCGCCCTTCGCGTCGAAAGCGTCCCCGGCCGCCAATCCTATAGCATCGAAAGCGCCTGGCTGGAAAAAGGGGAAGCTTCGCCCGGCGAAACTCTCCGCGTCCGCGTTTTACTTCGCCCCTATCGCGGCCCCGCGCGTATTGAAGAAACCACTGTCCACGTCCCCGATCAAGCCACTCGCGGAACCACCCTCCGCGTTCTCGTCACCGACGGCGACATGCTCAATCGCGCCTCTCGCGGCTTCTCTTTTGCCGGCGCCGGCGGCAGTTCCGCCAGCCTCGATCAACTCATCGCCCTTCTCAATCGCGAGCGCCGCAACGACCGCCTCTACGTCGGCCTCTTTGCTCCCACGCCGACAATCCTCTGGGACGATAAAGAGCTCCCCAACGTGCCGCTTTCCGAAATCAATGTCGTCGATGGCCGCCCCGCTCCCGGCACGGTTCAAATTCTGCGTGAATCCCTCGCCAGCGAATCTTCCATCCCGCTCGGCGGCCCTGTTACAGGAATCATCTCCCTAAATCTCCAAATCCGGTGACCACCGACATGCCAACGCGCAAGCAGCCCAGTCTTTCTTCCACTCACGACTCGTCACTTGCCGCTCGCCACTTCTCCGCGCTAGTTCGAATCTCCTTCTTGGCCTTACTTTTTTACTTCGTTACCTCCTCTTTCTCCCCGCTTCACGCCGAACATACCCGCCGCTGGCTCCAAACCACCTACGACGAATTCCTCAAAGGCACGGCCCACGGCGTCGCCGTCCGCAGCGACGGCCGTCTCGAACTCGCTCCAAAATTCACTCTGCTCGCCGACGCCGACGCCTCCTATCTCTGGTCGGTTCGCCTCGATCCCAAAGGCGTTCTCTACGCCGCCGGAGGCTCGCCCGCAAAAGTTTTTCGCTTCGATGCCCGCGGCAAACCCGCCACCGTTTTTGATTCCTCCGATCTCGTCGCCCAAGCCATCGCTTTCGACTCCAAGGGCGCTCTCTATGTCGCCACTTCACCCGACGGCAAGGTCTATCGCGTCTCTGCCTCCGGCGAGAAGTCCGTCTTCTTCGATCCCAAAACAAAATATATCTGGGACATCGCTTTTGGCCCCGACGGGGTTCTCTACGTTGCCACCGGCGACAAAGGCCAGGTCTTCGCGGTCTCCCCCGACGGCAAGGGCGAACTCTTCTACTCGAGCGACGAAGCCCACATCCGCGTCCTTGCGTTCGACGCAAACCACAATCTTCTCGCCGGCACCGAGCCCAACGGCCGCGTCCTTCGCATCACTCACCCCGACGTCAAGTCCCCGCGCAAAGAAAAAGATTCCGCCGCGTCCGCCGCTCCTCCGGCTGAAGGTTTCGTCCTCTACGAAACCCCCAAGCGCGAAGTCACTGCTCTCGCCGTCGCTCCCGATGGCTCCATCTACGTTGCCGCCATCGGCGAAAAGCAGCGCTCCACCGCCCCCATTCCCACCACCATCGTCACCTCCCCTCAGGGAACTACGACCATCACCAGCGGCGGCATTACCGGCACGATCACTGGCCAGCTCCAGCAGCAAACCCCTTTTATCGCTTTCCCTCCCGCGCTTTCCAGCAGCATTTATCGCCTCTCTCCCGATGGCGCGCCCGATGAACTCTGGTCATCCCGCGAGGACGTCGTCTACTCGCTCGGCCTGGCCTCCGACGGCCGCGTCCTGGCCGGCACAGGCAACAACGGCGCTCTCCTTGCCATCGATGGACACGGCGTTTTCGCGCAACTCGCCAAAGCCGGCTCCGCGCAAATCACGGGCATCGCTCGCAACGCCGCCGGCAAAGTTTTCCTTTGCACCGCCAATCCCGGAAAAGTCTTCTCTCTCGGCCCCGAATATGAATCTGAAGGCACTTTCGAATCGCGTTCTTTCGACGCCCAACTCTTCTCGCAATGGGGACGTCTCGATTGGTGGGGTCCGCCCGCCGATGCGGGTGTAGAAAAGTCCGCAAAATCTTCCGGCGAGCCGCGCCTCGAATTTTTCGCCCGCTCCGGCAATACCGAAGATCCCGGCAAGGAATGGTCCCGCTGGTTCGGTCCCTATTCCAAACCCGGCAGCCCCGTTGAAGCCCCCAGCGCCCGCTTCTTCCAGTGGAAAGCCGTTATCCACGACGGCCGCCCCGGCGACGGCATTGACTGGGTCAGCCTCGCCTATCTCCCGCGCAACGTCGCTCCCGTCATCGACGCCATCGTCCTGCAAGATCCCGGCGTGCGCGCGCAAGGCATCACCATCCTCTCCACCGGGCAGGCTCCCAGCGTCACCCTCAAGATGCCGCCGTCTCCAAATACTACTGGCGTGTTCATCACGCAATCCACCGCCTCGATAAAATTCGACCAGCCTCCTCAGGGCTACCGCGACAAAGGCTACCAATCCGTTTTGTGGAGCGCGCACGATGAGAATGACGACGATCTGCTCTATTCCATCTACTATCGCGGCGAAAACGAACACCAGTGGAAACTGCTGAAGGACAAGCTCGATCAAAAATTCTATTCCTGGGACACCACCACTCTTCCCGATGGCGCCTACTATCTAAAAATCGTGGCCACCGACGCTCCCTCGAATCCCCCCGCCATCGCCCGAAAAACTGAACGAAAAAGCGAGCGCTTCGAAGTGGACAACACTCCGCCCACGATAGAGCCCGTCATGGCTTCTCTCGCCGCCCCCAACATCGACAACCCCTTCACCGGCGGCCCCAATCGGGGCGTCACCGTTTTCTTTACCGTGCGCGACGCCGCAAGCAGCATCGAACGTGCTCAGTATAGCGTTGACGGTGGCGGATGGATTCTTGTCGCTCCAACCAGTGGGATTAGCGACGCCCCCGCTGAGCACTACGAATTCATGCTCGGCGGTCTCACAACCGGCGAACACACGATCGTCGTCCGCGCCTACGATCGCTTCGAAAACGTCGGCAGTGCAAAAACCACCGTCGAGGTTCCAGCCTCCAAACCCTAACGGCGCTCACTCAAACTGTTTTGATTTTTCAAGTACTCAGGCAGGAGTCAATCGAACCGCCACAACTACATCCACGAAACCAATCTGAAACCCAGGCTTCCGAACGCGCAATTTCGCCCAGCTTTTTCTGACTACCCACTACTCACTATCCACTACTCACTCTCTTCTCAACTCATCCAGCGCTCTGGCACGGGCACCGAACTGAATTTCACGATTTCCGCGCCAAATCCGATTCGCCCGTCAGCATAGGCTCCATTTTTCACGTGCACGACCCGCGCCATGCAATGCATCTCTTCGGTTTGGCTGCCCGTCACTTCTCCCGGCATCCGCAAAGTCACCTCAATCGGCATCCCCACCTGGAGCGGCGCGGACGAAGCAAAGTAAAATCCTCCGCGAGAGATATTCAGCGCTTCGGTGAAATGCTCGCTCTGATCCGCAGCCACACCTGTCGATCGGAATCGCAAAGGTGTGCGCAGATGGAGGCGGGTCAATTGGCGGCGTTCTGAGGCTTGCATTTTGTCCTCCTCCGCGCGAGGAAGTGAATTTGCGGCCCGCGCGCCTTTTGAGAAGAGGTATCTCAGCGTAGCAGACCCCAGCGTCCGGTCAAGCATCAATCCTTCGTACTAGAGGTACTCGCCGACCCGTGGCTTTGGTCGTCCTTCCCGCTCTCTCTTCAAACCCAAGCCCCCCGGCCCGCTCCAGCCTCCCGCACAAAAACTTGGCTTGCAAATCTCACAAAGAAGCGGAATATTACACCCTCTTTATCGGGCCGATCATCAAAGGGCAGCTTCACCTAAAAGGGGGAGTCCATGATTCTTGGTATGACTGCGTTTACTCTATTCCACGTCGCCTTGAGTCTGATCGGCATCTTTACTGGTTTTATCGCGGTCTTCGGCATGATTGCCGGCAAGCGCCTCGACGGATGGACTGCGATCTTCTTGTTGACCACCGCGCTGACGAGTATCACGGGGTTTTTCTTTCCGTTTCACAAAGTCACGCCCGGCATCATTCTGGGCATCATTTCGCTGCTCGTGCTCGCCGTGGCCATTCCCGCCCGCTACGGGAAGCACCTCGCCGGCGGCTGGCGCAAAACGTACGCAGTTACCGCCACCATCGCTCTCTACTTGAATGTCTTCGTCCTCGTCGCCCAGCTCTTCGCGAAGGTTCCCGCACTGCACGCTCTGGCCCCCAATGGCAATGAGCCGCCCTTCCTGATCTCCGAGGTCGTGGTGATGGCCCTCTTCATCGTCCTGGCCATCGCCGCCGCCATCAAGTTCCACCCCGAGCCCGTCCACGCCTCCTGATCGACCACGGGCCAGGCGTTATTTTCGCAACGTCTGGCCGACCTTCCTCGCAAGTTAGGACCGGGGTGTGGCACATTACCCTCGCCTCCGGTGTCAAATAAAACCGTGGGTCGGCCTCGTAAGCTGCGGAAGGTCCTCGTCGTTCTATTTCTGAGCGTGTCCGCACTCCTGTCTCTAACATTTGTTGCCTATCAGATTGAGCAGCGCCTCTTTTGCCGCCGCGCGGAACTTCTACTCTCAGAGACTCGATCTCTAGAACTACGCAAGACTCCGTGGCCCGAAGCACAAGCCAAGTTTGAGCACTGGAAGATTAATCGTAGGCTTGACCCTCAGTGCGACGTGCACATGTGTTCTATGCAAATTACCTTAAACGAATTTGTGTTTGGCTTCATTTCCGAGACCAATCTGTTCCTTCGCTTGGATGATTACTTTCGATGGCGGTTGAAACTCCATTATGATGTCGGACCTTTTGTGCATATGGAGGAACGCCTTCTTCACCTATACATGCTTGCGGGGGGCCATCCTGCCAGAGTCATCGCCTCAATTGGTATGCGCGACGGCACTGTCTGGAGCAATGGTTTCTCGGTTTCTATCGAAACGTATGTTCGCCAGGATCCCGAAAACTTCCCATACGGTTGGTCTGAGTACATGCTCATTGCATCTGCGCATAGCGTGCCACGTTTCGACTACTACGGTGGCGACTGGCCCAACCGGCAATTGATGATTCATCCGAATTACGCTATAGGCCGCCCCGGTGGATGTGAAGACTGCGTGTTCGGGTGGGCGGAGTTTACTCCCTACACTGACCCGGTGGATGTTCACCGCCTGATGCAGCTCAATCTCTCCTGCCTGACTCGGTGGCGACCCTGTACCACTCAGATTGACATCATGCCAGCCGCTTGGGCCCAGTTTCTTGCGGAGCGCCCTCGCGTGAATGATTCCTGGGGCAAAGTTGCATACTCCTCCTTTGTCATTGAGCTCCTCGGCAGAGATAGCACCAACATCGCAACGGGCGAGATCATCGGGTATCACGAAAATATCGACAGCGATGGATACAAACAGGGCGTTGCCAAGGTTCGGGTCTTGGAACTGCTCAAAGGTGATTCCGGTTGGAAAGTTGGCGAGGTTCGCGACGTGCGCGTCTTCTTGCGGCCAGACGCCCCAGACCTGAAACTTCGCTCCGGATTGCGATTATTCTTATTCCGCGGCGAGGATCGCTCGGAACCAGTGCAGATCGACTCCGGCGTGCCCTGCGCCGTTATTCCATGGAATGAGGCCAATTTGACGCTTGTCCATCGCGGGATTGATCAGGATTACTCAGCGGAGGAGAACGCAGAGTAGCCCCAGAACGATTCACGGCTTTGCAGACAGCTTGTCCAGCAACTCGTATTGCGGGCGCTGTTGGTCCTTCTCCGCTTGCGGCTTCGGTGCTAGGTGCATGACCTCATATCCATCCTGCGCATCGTACTTTGGCCATTGCGGCAGGCCCGCACCATTTGGATTTCCTGTCTTTGCAAAATTTGTCCAGTACGAACCCATCTGCTCGGATAGCGAATAGTCCTCGGGCCGCCACGGCAGGTTCTTCGTTTTCAGCATTCCAAATACGAATTCTATTTCCGACGAGTGATAAGCCGTCGGCGTCGCTCCGGGCGCTGCTCCGCTCTCCGCCAATGGCGGCGCGTCGTCGAACTCATAGCGGTACACCGCCGGGCCATCGAGCTTCGTCTGCTCCTCGATCCATTTCCACGTCCCATACGCGATGAAGTTCGCCGTGGCAAGCAGCCCCGCCGATTCCTTCGCTTGCTCGTCCGTTTCTCCCGGGAAGAGTTTCAGCACCTCATCCGCATTCTTTCCATAGGTCTGTTCAATTTTCTTCGCGTAGTTTTCCTTCGTCGCCTCGTCCTTCCCGAAGAATGTGTGGTAATTCCCCTCGTCGTGGTTCCACCCCGCCAGCAGCGCCACGTGCGCCTGCTCGCCCTTGGCATAAATCCCCGCCGGACTCTCCGGGAAAAAGTACCCGTCAATATTCGGCCCGAACCGGAACGAGCTGATGTCCTTCTTCGCCGCATCCAGAACTTGTTGCGCGCTCATGGCCCGCAATTTCTCGAGGCTGCCCGCGCCAATCGATTCTCCCCACTTCGCGCCATTCTGCTCGCTTTCCGCCAGCGGCTTCGCGCCCAGCGTCCTTCCAAAAAACGCGCCGCTCTCCCCCATCGCGCGATGAATCAGCCCCTTCGAAACCGGCGAAGCCATCAGCGCGCTCACGGAAAACGATCCCGCCGATTCTCCGAAAATCGTTACATTCTCGGGATCGCCGCCGAACTCCGCGATGTTTTTGCGCACCCATTCCAGCGCCGCGGCCTGATCCAGCAACCCATAATTTCCTGACGCGTGATGCGGCGATTCTTTGGTCAGCTCCGGGTGCGAAAGAAATCCAAAGACTCCCAGCCGGTAGTTCATGCTCACAATCACCACGCCGCGGTGCGCCAGCGCTTCGCCGTCCTGCCTGCCCTCCGACGTCGCTCCGGCTTGAAATCCCCCCCCATAGATCCACACCATCACCGGCAGCTTGGCATCCGCCGACGTCTTAGGCGTCCACACATTCAAGTACAGGCAATCCTCGCTCGGCCCCGCATCGTGAAACACCATGTCCCCAAACACATTCCACTGCATGCACCGCGCGCCAAATTCCGTCGCCTTCCGCACGCCTTTCCAGCTCGCCACTGGCTGCGGTTCCTTCCAGCGCAACGCGCCAACCGGCGGCGCGGCATAGGGTATCCCCTCAAAAATTTGCACCTTCCCATCCGCGCTCGCAAATCCCTCGACCTTTCCGGCCTTCGTCCGCACCTCATTGGCCGCCGCAACTTTCATCCCGCTGAGCATCGCTACAAAAACGAATGCTCCCGCCGCGCGTCGCATCCTCTTCGCATTCATTCCCATGGACTCTCCTCCGAACTCCAGCTTTCCCTTCCATAAAATCCGCGACGATAATACCTCTCAATCCCCGCACGGAACAATTCAGTTTATGGTTTTTTCCACTTACGGCTATCGAACGCCTCCGTCGCGCTATTGAGCCTCGCCAAATGTAGGGGCGTGCAAGGCGCTGAGAAAAGCGGCAGCAAGGCTGCCGCACTCCAAATTGCTTCTTCGCAATATCATGCGGGACTCAGTAATTCGCAATGTTTGATTGCGTCCACTTTGGCCTGCTCGTAAATCACCGCATCGCCTTCATCCTCTCCTGAACATTCTCTCGCTATGCCATAATGAATCTCGTTGCAAGCAGTCGCACACGCATCCGTACAATCTTCATATTCGCGTCAAGGCGTCCTATGAGCGCAGCTCCACAAGTAGATTCCCCCAATTATCAGCCGCCCACCTGGGACGCCATACGCGAAGCTCACGTCCGCATCGCTCCACGCATTCATCGCACTCCCGTTCTCACTTCGCACTCTCTGAACGCCATCGCCGGCGCGCAATTTTTCTTCAAGTGCGATAACTTTCAAAAAACCGGTTCTTTCAAAATCCGCGGCGCCGCAAATGCCATCCTTTCTCTCACCGACGCCGAAGCCGCCCACGGCATCGTCACTCCCTCCAGCGGCAATCACGGAGCCGCCGTCGCCTGCGCCGCCGCCTGGCGCGGTGTGCCTTCCTACATCGTCATGCCCAAGAACGCTCCGGCGGTAAAATGCCGAGCCGTCGAAAGCTACGGCGGCCACATCACTTTTTCCGAGCCGACCATCACTTCGCGGCAAGAAACTTCCGCGCGCGTCCAAGCAGAAACCGGCGCTATTCTCATCCATCCCTACGACAACGACCGCATCATCACCGGCCAAGCCACCGCCGCAAAAGAGCTTCTCGAAGAAGTCCCCGACCTTGACGCCGTTTTCGCGCCCGTCAGCGGGGGCGGTCTGCTCAGCGGCACCTGTGTAAGCGCAAAAGCCATTCGTTCAGATATCCGCGTCTTCGGCTGCGAACCGGCCCGCGCCGATGACGCTTACCGATCCCTGGCCAGTGGCATTCTCCAATCCCTCGATTCCAGCGACACCATCGCTGACGGCCTTCGCGCTTCCCTCGCCCCGCGCACCTTCGCCATTCTTCGCCGCCATCTCGACCGCGTTCTCCTCGTCACCGAAGAAGAGATCATCGGCTCGATGCGGCTCGTCTGGGAGCGAATGAAAATCATCATCGAGCCCAGCAGCGCCGTAGCCATCGCCCCCCTCCTTCGCTCAGGAGCGGTTGCCGCACTGAACCTCCCTGGGCGACCCGATGGCGCGCTTCCCAAATTGGGAATCATTTTCTCCGGCGGCAACGTGGACTTCTCCTCGCTACCTTTCTGAACGAAGCCGCCGCACGGATGAGATGGCAGCGATTTGGGGATAAACCCTTGTTGATTCGGCGACGGGAATGGACCTGGCTGATCGTCGTTTATATCTATCATTCTATCTGTCACTGATAGAATGATAGAACTGGGAAAGATTTCGAGAAAAAGGGGGTGAAGGGAATGAAGGAGGCGGAGGCGCGGAAGGTGCGGCGGACAGGTGGCGCCTGGACGTGAGAATGGGGGGAGTTTGAGAGCCATGAGGCATGGTAGCAGGGAAATTATATTCTGTCAATAGCTAACTTAATGGTACTGATTCGAACGACGATGCGCAGGACTTCGGGTAGAGGGAATGTCAAAGAGAAGAAAAGAAAGAAGTAAGGACGAAAAAAAGTGGCACGCAACGTGCGTTGAGACAGCTTGTGAGAATCCTTTGGAATTTATTTTGGATGAAAAGCGGCCGGTCGGGGGCGGTTGGGACGGAAAGGCAGAGCGGAGAGTGGCATAGTTGACGAAAAGATCATGGAGAAGGACAGTCTGGGCCACACAGGACCGGAGGGATACCAGGATGAAAACATGGGCTTGGGTGGGGCGGTACCGTTTACTGGATTGGGGCAAAGCATCCGGCGAGTATTTTTCGGAATCCAAGTGTTTAAGTGAGAAGGCTGACACCAGAATCTCGGCTGGGCCCCAGGTCTGGGAGAAGAGCATGAAGTTCTATCCAACTGTATTGATTAGAGGCGGATGGCTGTCTCGCGCGGGTTGTGCGACAACCCTGGCTCTTTGCCTTGGCAGCCTCGTACTCGCTCACCAGCAGCAACCGCAGCAGCAGCAAGATCAACCGATCCAAAGCCGAGATCAAGTCCCGCAGCCAGTTCAGCCACAAGCTGCGGCCCAGCCTCAGCAACAGCCTCAGGAACAGACACCGCCCCCGCGGTCCACGCAAAAAGGCGACAATCGGCCGCCCATCATATCCGTGGATCGCCTGCCACAAAGATCTCCGCAGAACAGGCAGCAGAATCAAGGCCAGTATTCCGAACAAAACCCGTCGAATCCCAACGGCTCCCCGAATGGTCCCTACGATCAATACGCTCCGCCGCCATCCATGCTCACGATTCCGCCGGGAACAGTGCTTATGATGCGCCTGAATGAGCCTCTTTCGAGCGACCGTAACCAGATTGGCGACCAGTTCAGCGGCGTTCTGGAGCAGCCCATTGTTGTAAATGGATGGGTCGTGGCGCGGCGCGGGCAAGTGGTGATGGGCCAGGTGAAATCGGTCAAGAAAGCCGGACGCATCAAGGGCGTGTCGCAGCTAGGCGTTGAGCTGACCGACCTAACCCTCGTGAACGGAGAGCAAGCGCCGATTCTGACCGAACTCTGGAGAGGCTCAGGCGGTACATCGCACGGCGCGGACGCCGCGACGATTGGCGGCGGCACCCTCCTGGGCGCGATTATTGGTTCAGCAGCGGATTGGGAGACAGGCGCGGCCATCGGCGCGGGAGCCGGCGCGGCAGCGGGCGTCGGAGCTGTTCTACTGACGCGTGGCCGTCCAATCATTCTCGAACCGGAGTCGCAGTTGTCATTCCGCCTCGTGGATCCGGTTAAAGTGGACACGATGCACAGCCAGCAAGCCTTTTACCCGGTTTCCCAGGATGATTTTGGGAACGGGCGAGGCGCCCGGCCGAGATTGCGAAGGGGAAGCGGCTACTATGGCACTTATGGTCCGTGCGGCTACTATAATTCGTGCTACGGCTATCCCGGCTTTGTTGGAATCTATCCGGAATTCGGCTGGTGGGGAGACGGTTTCTACGACGACGGTTTCTACGACGACGGTTTCTACGACGACGGTTTCTACGACGACGGTTTCTACGACGACGGTTTCTACGACGACGATTTCTAAGGTCGCGGGTTTTACGGAGGCCGCGGTTTTCGGCGCTAAAAATCCGGCTTGGTATTCCGGCATACTGAATGCGTAACGCAAGAGATGCGGCCATTCCGATCGAACCGAGCGCCCGCTTTTCGATAAGCTGCGATAGGAAAGTGTTTCGTTCGGATCTGGGTGTGGACGCAGGTGGTCCTGAGTAGAATGGCCGCCAGATCGGCTTGGGGCGGGCGAAGTGGTAGCAGTCCAGCGGCGCGCAACAAATGGGGTACCCAAGGGTTGATAGGTTTATGCCGACTGGCTGCCAACCAGTTACACGGAAGCAATGGGAACCCTGCGGGTGGTTTTGCGGAATAAAATGCTGCGACAAGCAGTTATTGTCGAAGTCAGGGTAACTCATTTTTGTTGGAGATTCCGGGTAAGTCGGGGGCGTGAATCAAGTTGTCACTAAGCACCACAATCGATGTTTAATCGGTGGAAACACGCCGGCAAGGCTGCATTCACTTTGTGCTAACCTCTCCGGAAGATTCTCGGGAGAACGCGCTTTCGTGCCGAGCCCCAGCCAAAGCAACCATTTCGCGTAGAAACTAATCTTTTACTTTACGGTTGCTCCCTCTGGACCGACTGCGGTTCCTTGAAGTGCACGCCAAATCTGCTGGGTGGACGGACTATGAAAACCAAGTTGCAGCTTATCCGCACTGCTATGTTGCTTTTTGCCCCAGCAATGCTGTTTTCGGCTGGGCCAGCATCGGCCCAATCCACGGCACAGAGCACCTCGGCCTTTTCCCAAGCGCCTTTCGTTCCCGCGCGGATCACTCGGGCAATTGATGACACGCAACTGATACGGCTAAAGGGCAACGTGTATCCGCTGGCACTTCCGCAGTTTGATCAGGGCCTCGTTTCTGACGCCGCACCAATGAAGAGAATGATGATGGTGTTGCAGCGTAGTCCAGAACAGGAAGCGGCACTGCAACAGTTGATGGACGAGCAATTAAGCAAGGACTCGCCGAATTATCACCAATGGCTCACTCCGCAACAGTTTGGACAGCAATTCGGGCCAGCGGACGCAGACATTCAGACCATCACAGACTGGCTGACACGGCAGGGATTCCAGCAAATCAAGGTGGGAGCAGGACGCACAGCCATCGAGTTTTCCGGGAACGCCGGGCAGGTGCGGAATGCGTTTCATACGGAGATTCATCAATTAAATGTGAATGGGAAAGCGCGCCAGGCAAATATGAGCGATCCGCAAATTCCCGCGGCGCTAACGCCGGTGGTAGCGGGCATCGTCTCGTTGAACAACTTTCCAAGAAAGCCTTTCGTGCGCAGCGCGGGAATTCACACCTCTAGCCGGGACAGTCATGGCGTCCCGCAATTCACGACGACTTCGGGGTGCGGAACAAACAACGCACAGCCTTGTTATGTGCTTGGGCCGGCGGATTTCGCGAAGGTTTACAACATCCCTGCCGCGCTCGATGGAACGGGCCAGCAGATTGCGATCGTGGCCGATTCAAACATTAATCCGCAAGACGTGACCGATTTCCGAACCCTCTTCGGTTTGCCCGCCAATCCTGCCAACATCATTCTTGATGGGCCGGACCCTGGCCTGAACGCGGACGAGGGCGAGGCGGATCTGGACGTGCAAGTATCGGGCATGGTTGCCCCGAAGGCCACGATCGATCTTGTTGTTTCGGAAGACACGCTGACTGCATTCGGCATCGACCTCTCGGCTTTCTACATCATCGATAACAATATCGCGCCGGTGATGAGCGTGAGTTTCGGCGCTTGCGAAACCAACTTGGGAACTTCCGGCAACCAGTTTTATAACCTTCTCTGGGAGCAGGCCGCAGCGCAAGGAATCACCGTGGCGATCGCCACGGGCGACCCGGGCGCCGCGGGGTGCGACAACTTCAACACGGCGACAGCAGCAACGCTGGGACTTGCGGTAAGTGGCATCGCGTCTTCGCCGTTTAACGTGGCGGTGGGGGGAACGGATTTCGACGATGCTGGGAAACAGACGAATTTCTGGAGCAGCACAAACGCTAGCGGAACTCGAGAGTCCGTCTTGGGTTACATTCCCGAAATCCCATGGAACGATTCCTGCGCGGCAACCGCCACGAGCGCAACGCTGAACACCGTTTGTCCAAGTTCCAGCGCAAGTCTAAATAACATTGTGGGCGGCGGCGGCGGGCCGAGCTCCATTTATCCGAAGCCAGCGTGGCAGAGCGGGATCATCCCGAATGGAATTGCCGCAGGCGACAACCACCGCTACCTTCCCGATGTTTCTCTGTTCGCCAGCGACGGACCGCAAAGCCAGAGTTTCTATCTGCTTTGCCAGGCGGACTCTGTGGCGGTTGGCCAACCACCTTCGTGTGCAACGAGCGGTTCCTTCAGCTTTGGAGGAGCAGGGGGCACTTCCGCTTCGTCGCCCGCCTTCGCCGCCATCATGGCGCTAATCAATCAAAACAATGGCCGCCAGGGAAACGCCAATCCCGTGCTGTATAAGATTGCCGCGACCTCCGGGCAGAGTTGTAACTCGTCGAGCGAGCTTCTAACAGGGTCCACGTGCGCGTTCAACGATGTGACCAAGGGGAACAACTCGGTCCCCTGCGTCGGGAACTCACCAAATTGCAGCAGCAAGGTTGCCGGCACGACCGGCGTACTTGTCAGCGCGGCGTCACCGACCACACCTGCATGGACGACAGCGGCCGGATACGATTTGGCGACAGGGTTGGGCACCGTCAACGTCACTAACCTGGCCACGCAATGGCCGCTGGCCGTGGGCAATTTTCACGCGACGACCACCGCGCTTACGATTAACGGCGGAACTTCATTGGTCACGATCACACATGGCACTTCGGTGGCGGCTGCAGTGACTGTGACCTCGGCGTCGGGAACACCTACGGGTGATGTTGCATTGCTGCCGCCAGCTACGACTTTTGTAAATCCAGGGATCGGCCACGGCACGCTTTCGAGTGGTACCGCAACGATCAACACTACATTTTTGCCCGGCGGCAGCTACAACGTAACCGCTCGCTATGCGGGTGATACTACCTTTGCGTCGAGCACGTCGCCTGGAGTACCAGTGGTTGTTAATAAAGAGAACAGCCGATTGCAGTACGGAATCGTCACTTTTGATCCGGTCAGCGGAGCTATAATCAGCACCAACGCAACGTCGCTCGTGTACGGCTCGCCCTATATATTGCGTATAGACATCCTTAACAGCACAAACAGTGCGTGCCAGCCTCTAGTAACGGGCGGCGCAACATCCGGCTGCGCGTCTGACGCAAGAGGAACAGTGACCATCAACGATAATGGAGGCCCGCTCGACACGGGGAGCTTTGTTATAAACAGCGCGGGACACGCGGAGGATCAGCCAATTCAACTTACAGGGGGCACGCACGCGCTCTCGGGGACCTATTCCGGAGACGTCAGCTATAACGCTGTCACGAATCCCGTGACAGACACCGTAACTGTCTCGAAAGCCGCGACGCAGCTGGCTGCTTTGACGGCTAGGCCGACGACTGGAGTAACGACGGCAACGCCTGTGACATTGACGGCGAGCATCACTTCCAACAGCAATAGTGCAGTTGGCACGACTGGGACGGTGACGTTCTTTAACGGCGGCGTGCAAATCGGCAGCCCAGCAGCCGTGACGCCCGTGGCGGCCACTGCCAGCACCGGGGCGGGCGGGACGGCAACGCTGACGACTACATTTAGCAGCACGGGAACGAAAACGATCACGGCTCAGTACAACGGGGACATGAATTACGCGCTGTCCGCAGTGTCGTCGTCGATCACGGTAACTGTGACGCAAGCAACTGTTGGAACGTTTACGATGGCGGCGGGACCTGCCACGGTGACAACCACGGCGGGAGCGTCTGGGACAATGGCGACGGGAACTTCGGCGATAACGATAACACCTAGCGGTGGGTTTGCGAGTGCGGTGACTGTGACGTGCGGGACGATACCGGGAGTGACGTGCTCGCCGTTGACGATCGCTGCGGGGAGCACCACAGGATCGCTAACAATCAACGTGAACGATCCTTCCAGTTCGATGACGGCGATGGTGATGCCGGATACGCAAAACTTGTGGGCAAGTACGACGTCGAAGGGGAGCAACGCAAAGGGCTGGTGGACGCTGAGCGCGGGAACAGGCTTTGCGGCTCTGTTCCTTTTCTTCCTCCCAGGCGAACGTAAACGCTACCGCGCGGCGTTGGGGCTTGGGCTAGTCTGCGTCCTGAGCTTCACGCAGGGTTGCGGAAGCGGCGGCTACATAAGCGGCGGTGGCGGGGCGACAGCGACGACCACGCAACTTACGGTATCGGCCACCAAGGTTGCCAATTCGCCGACTTCTAGCCTTACGGTGAGTGCCAAAGTAACGGGAGGAACGCCTACCGGAAACGTGCAATTCTTCGCCGACGGTGCGTCCCTGGGAACCGCAACGGTCACCGGCGGGACGACGGGCAATATCACAGTGACTGCCGCTCAAGCGCCAGCGTTCCTGCAACTCGTGGGGACGCACGCGGTGACGGCGCATTATCTGGGAGACGCGACGACGGCGGCATCCGCGTCGGGGACGCTGAACGTCACGATTACGGGAACGACATCATTGCCGATTACGGGAACGTCTGGAACAGATACGGCCACAAACAACGTGAGCCTGACGATCAACTAACGGTCAAGCAAACCATGCAGTGGAGCGGCTCCGCGTTTTTGGGGCCGCTTTTTTTGTGGTTGAACTGTGGCGGCGAACGCGAAAACCAAAGCGGGGAATTTTACACAGAGTTCACGGAGCACACAGAGAGCGCGGAGAAGCGGACCCGGCAATCAAGGCGGCGCCGCGGCGTCTGGAATGACGTCAGTTGACGATGGGAGGAAAGAAGACGCCCCAAAAATTTGGGGAGGGCGAGGTGAACTCGATGGGCACCTGCGAGCCTTCGTGGGACATTTGGGGCGGACGCACGACGCGGGCTTCCACCTTAGATTGCGTCTTGGGATTCTCGATGATGACTTTGGTGCCTTCCGAAAGACCTTGAGGAAGAATCAGCATCGCGCCGCTGGCGCTGACCGTATGCGTCGAGCCTTCAAGGGGGTCAGGCTTGCCATCCACCTGAACCATGACGCGGATCCTGAGCAGAACACGCTGCGCGCGGCGGCGCTCTTCAGCCGTCGGCGGACGCGTAGCGATAACTTTTGCAGGGGAGGTAGCCAGTTTGGCGTTCGTTTGAGGTTTCACAGTTCGAGCCCCCAAAAATCCATCTCCGGCGCGATGAGTTCGACGCCGTACTCCCAGCCGTCGGGACGCGGAACTCCGCGCCAAACCACGACGGCAGCATTGCTGGTATCGGTGGCAAGATTGGTAAGCGCGAGGCGGTGTTCGAGCTGAAGTTCCTGCTCGAGAACAACCATGCAACCGTAGGGATTGACGACGCGAGTATGCGCTTCGACGGAGATGCGCTTTCCAGAGTCCATATCCCATTCCAAGCGGACGGGGACCCGGGAATTCATGCGGCGGCCGCGGCGCTTGTCGCTATAGCGTCCGTCCACAAGTCTAGAATCGCGCATCTTAACCGGCATTTTTGCCTCTAGAAGGCATGCTAGAGTTGAGGGGAAAAAGGGTCAATGGTACGGTCGAATGGTGGAGCACGAAAGGATAGCTGTACGAAAGGACAGGCCCGCACGAGGGGACAGGTCGGGACGTGAGAAATCTAATCGTAAATGCGGATGACCTGGGATGGACGGAGGGCGTGAACCGGGGGATCGCCGAAACGCATCGCAACGGGATCGTGACGAGCGCTTCCCTGCTGGCGAATGGAGCGGCGTTTGCGTCGGGCGTGGAACTGGCGCGTACGACTCCTGGGTTGGGAGTAGGCGTACATTTGAATTTGAGCGAAGGAAAACCAGTGGCTCCGCGGGAGATGGTGAAGAGCCTGGTGAACGAGCGGGGCGAGTTGGAAGGCAGGCCGGAGAGTCTGCTGCTGCGGCTGGCGAGACGGAGCGTTTCGCTCGAGGAAGTGGAACGGGAATGGAATGCGCAGATTCAAAAGGTGCGGGATGCAGGGATCGAGCCGACGCACCTCGACGGACATCGGCATGTGCAGATGCTGCCAGGGCTGTTTGAACTTGCGCTGCGGCTGGCGAAGAAGCACGGGATCGCGGCGATACGGATTTCGCATGAAGAATCGAGTCTGCGGCTGGCGCTTTCCACGGGAGCGAAGCACAAAGGGGCGGTGGTGATCAAGCAAGGAGTGCAGGCGCGGGGCCTGAAGCTGCTGGCTCCGGACGCGCACGAAAAAGCGGAACGCGCGGGAATTGCCGCGGCGGACTATTTTTGCGGAATTGCCCAAACAGGAGAAATGACGCGCGAGGGCGTGCTGCGGCTGCTGGAAACCTTGCCGGAAGGCACGACCGAGCTGATGTGCCATCCGGGATACATGGACGCGGAGCTGGCCAAGTCCGCGACGCGGCTGCAGGCTTCGCGGCAGACGGAACTGGAAATACTTACAGACACAGCAATACGAAATCTTGTCGCATCGCAGGGGATTCGGCTGATAGACTATGCATTCATAGCCCAAGAAGCCTGAGGAAAGCCCAAAACAGCAAGTATGAAGAACGATCCGCCCATCCGGTACTCGATAGTCGTTCCGTTTTATAACGAACAGGAAAATATTCCGCCGCTCTACGTGAAATTGACGGAAGTGATGGATGCGCTCGGCGAGCGGTATGAGCTGGTGTTTGTAGACGACGGAAGCAAGGACAAAACGTTCCAGGTACTGTCCGACATATATGAGCACGATCCGCGGGTGAATATCGTGCAGTTGCGCAGGAATTTTGGCCAAGCGCCGGCGTTGAAAGCGGGATTCGATTTCGCGCGGGGCGAAATTATTATTTCGATGGATGGAGATTTGCAACACGACCCGGACGAGATTCCGCGGTTTTTGGAGAAGATCGAGGAAGGCTACGATCTGGTAAGCGGATGGCGGGTGACGCGCACGGACCACTGGCTGACGAGACAGTTGCCGAGCCGGATCGCGAACAGAATGATGGCGAAGCTTTCCGGAGTGGATTTGCACGACTTTGGAACGACGTTCAAGGCGTACCGGCGGGAAGTTTTATCGGAGATACATTTGTACGGAGAGCTGCACCGGTTTATTCCGGCGCTGGCGAGCTGGGCGGGAGCTTCTGTTGCGGAAGTGCCGATTTCGAATATTGCGCGGAAGAATGGGGAGTCTAATTACGGGATTTCGCGAACGGTGCGCGTGCTGCTGGATTTGATGAGCGTGAAATTTTTATTGGATTATTCGACGAAGCCTTTGCAATTTTTCGGGCTGCTGGGATTGGCGTGCTTGAGCGGAGGAGCGGGAATCGGATTGTGGGTGTTTGTACGAAAAGCGGTTTTGAATGAAGGGCTGCTGGCGAATCACGGGCCACTGATGCTGCTGGGAATGGCGCTGGTGATGGGCGGGATACAATTTATTGCGACGGGATTGATCGGCGAGATGCTGGCGCGGACGTATTACGAGTCGCAGAATAAGCCGGTTTACAGCGTGCGCGAGTTTCGGAGCAGGCGTGAGGCCATGGCGGGGCGCGATGAACCTCCGCGAACGGCGGGAGCCGGGGGCTGGTAAGCCGGCAGGGATTGCGCGGTAAGACGCAAAGTTTTGCGGTGAATTCCGCGGTGTTTTGCAACGGCGGCGAGAACCAACACCTTCCTTTTAAATATTTGAAGAGTTTTTACATTCCTTTGTATTTCCAGGCGAGATGCGACGAGAAGCCCTGAATTATTTTGCTTGCCCGAATTGCGGCGGTGAACTTTCGCTTCGCGAGGAAGGAGTTCGCGAAGAAAAACAGCACGTCATGGCGGGCAAGCTGGCGTGTGCGGGGTGCGCGGCGGAGTTTTCGATTCGCGACGGCGTGCCGATTTTGCTGCCGGCGAGTTTGGAGAACGTGAAACTCGAGACGGCCTCGCGATTTGCCGAGGAGTGGACGCGGTGGAGCGACTTGCGAGGATATTACGAGCAGGAGTTCTTCGATTGGATCGCGCCGGTGACGGGAGACGACTTTAAGGGGCAGACCGTTTTCGAAGGAGGATGCGGGAAGGGGCGGCACACGGCGATTGTGGCTGGGTGCGGAGCGAAGGCGATTGTGTCGCTCGATTTGGGAGAAAGCGCGTTCGTGGCGTTTGCGCACACGCGCGATTTGCCGAATGCGCATGTGGTGATTGGAGATTTGCTGCACCCGCCAGTGTGGGCGATCTTTGACATGGCTTTTTCGGTGGGAGTTTTGCATCACTTGCCTGACCCGGCGGCGGGGTTTGCGAGTTTGGCTTCGCGAGTGCGGAATGGCGGACGCGTGTTTTTCTGGGTGTATGGCTACGAGGGGAATGAGTGGATACCGCGATTTATCAATCCGCTTCGAACGGCGGTGACCTCGAAGCTGCCGGCGGGATTGTTGCGCGTGTTGTGTTTGGTGCCGTCGGTGTTTTTATGGGGGGTGATCAAAGCTTTTTATCGGCCGCGCGCGGATGGGAAAGGGCCGAAGCATTTGCCTTACGGGGATTATTTCGCGGCGATGCATAGCTATCCGTTCGACGAAATTCATGCGAATGTTTTCGATCAGCTGGTGACGCCGGTGGCGTATTACTTGAAGGAAGAGGAAGTGCGGCCGTGGCTGGCTTCGGGATTTAAGGATGAGTTGTTGCGTTCGCAACGAGGATATAGCTGGACGGGGCTGGCGATCGTGGACAGGCAGTGACGGATTGGGAGGTCTTCGTGAATCGAGAACAGTTTTACGCGATTATGGGCGGCGAAGGAAAGCTGGATTATGAGGTGTACCTGAGCACGAAGACGCTGCTCTCCTGCCAACTCGACTACGACAAGCTTTGCAATGCGGATGAGATGCAATTTCAGATCGTGCACCAGATCGAGGAGCTGTGGATGAAGCTGATGGCGTACACGCTGCTGGATATCGATGAGTATTTGCAGCAAGAGAATACGAATCGCGTGATCACGCTTTTTCGGCGCGTGCATACGGCGCAGAAATTGATGATTCAGCAGTTGGCGCTGCTGGAGACGATGTCGCCGAAGGAGTATCAGGAAATTCGGAAGAAATTGGGAAATGGAAGCGGGCAGGAATCGCCGGGGTTTCGCGTGCTGTTGAAGATGTACCAGCCGATTTGGAATTCGTTCAAGGAAAATTACCTGGAGAAACACGGGCTGACGATCGAGAAGATTTATGATTCGGCGTACAACCACGGGGATGCGTACATGGTGGCGGAAGAGCTGGCGGAGTTCGATGAATTGTTTCAGAAATTCCGGTACGAGCACATGCAGCTGATTTACCGGACGATTGGATTTGGGTCGAAGTCGCTGAAGGGGCGGCCGGTGGAGATTCTTGAGGAAGGAATGCGCCACAAGTTCTTTCCGGAGCTTTGGGAGATTCGGGGGCAGATGACGGATCGATGGGGCGCGGAGTATGGAGTGAAGAGGGATTCGCTGGGCGGGCATTAGGAAGAGTCGAAAATCGAAATTCGAAACGCGAAATACGAAAATAAAAGAGCCAAGGACGGTCGCCTCGGAAGGCTGACCCTACAACACCGTGGACCGAAGAATCAGCGGGGCGGGGCGAGTTGGCGGTAGTGGCTGCGGAAGAAGATTAGAGGCTCACCGGGAAACAAATCGGCGGATTGGACTTCACCTAGAAAAATAGTGTGGTCGCCGGCGACGTAGGAGGCTACGACGCGGCAGACGATTTGGGCGATGGTGTCTTCGAGGAGGGGGATGCCGGCTGGCGTCCAACGATAGCGGATGCCGAGATTGGCTTCGGCCTCGGGGGTTTGCTCGGCTTGGGCAAAATAGATGGAAAGTGCTTGCTGGTGCTCTTTCAAAACGTTGACGCCGAAGAACCGGTTTTGTTTGAGAAGAGGCAGGAGATGGCTGCGCTGGTCAACGCAGACGAGAGTGAGGAACGGGTCGAGGGATACGGATGCAAAGGAGTTGGCGGTCATGCCGTAGGCCTGGCCGGGACCGCGCGGGGCGGTGATGACGGTGACACCGGTAGCGAATTGGCTAAGTGCGTGGCGAAAGTCTGTCGCGGTGAAGGGAGTGGCGGTCATGTTCGAAGTTTTCGACGATACCATACTGTGAGGCGTGGGGGAAAAGGGAGCGCGGTCGGGTAACGGGTCAGCTTGCAAGCTCTCGTCCGATTCCTTGCGCTCTTCAACACACACACACCGTCCCGCCGCCAATCGCAACAGTAGGAGTCAAACTTCGCTAAGCTTCCTCAGACTTGTTCCATCAATTCGTCTGCCGCGAGATTGACGGATTGTCTCCGGAACGTACCTCCGCCGTCATCCCCGTGGTCTTCCGCCAGTCGACTTCGTTAACGTCCACCCCGCCTTTCCGTCCTTGGGAGTCTTGGAACATCAACAAGTCTCCGTTCCTCTGATAGCTGGCCACTTCGTATATCTGGTTCGATTTCGTCACCAGTATCGTAAGTCTTTCGCTGGTCTGGGCATTGACGGGTTGCCGTCCAATGATTCGCATGGTTCCGGCGGTTTCGCTCGCGGTACGCGCATTCTTCTCCACCGCCTGCTGCATCGCGTTCGACTGCGGCACTACGCGGTATGAGCTTGGGCGTGTGGAAGAGGCGTACGGCGGACGGTCCGGATGAGCGAATTGCGCCAGGCTGCGCGGGATCACGATGTCGTCCATCAAGCGTAGCTGGAGCGGCTCCTCACCCTTCAAGGTCGGCCGAGGCCCACGAAACGGTAAGCTGATTACCTTCCAAGGCCACAGCGGCGGAAGCATCCACTCGACGACGTCACGTCTGGGGTGCCCCTTGCCGTCGATGTCGCCTTCCTTGTTCACCTTGTAGCCGCGGGCCATGATGACCTTCGCCGGGACGGGCAGATCCCCGCTGGGCAAGATCACCCGGTCAAAAGTGATCCTCATGTACCCCTTCCCGACGAAGTGTCCGGGATCCTTGGCAGCTTCGAGATGGCCGCCGAGCATACTGCCTCGGGGGAACACCGGCCTGCCAAACTCCTGCATGGTTCTCAGATAACACAACACCGGATCACCAACGGCAGCGGTCGCCGAAGAGAAATTCGGCTCGTTCAAGGTGCATTGCAGAAGCGTGCCGGCCGGTACGAGCTGGTCCTGCGCATAGACCCCCTCCGCCAACACCAGTAGCGCCACCGCACTCACCAACATGCCGATGAGTCGTTTCATGGTCAACCTCCTGATTGTCGTTTTGAATCAACGGCCAAGCGAGCTAGCCGCTTTCACCGGCGGTCAAACCTGAAAGCTCACAACAGGAGACACCCAGGCGTGGCCCCAGTTGTTCGACGCAAACCCATAGTTCCTCAAAAAGTTGCGGGCATGCCTTGATTTTCGTTTCAAACGCAATCTTGCTTGACCGGTACCAGGACCGACCTTGGGGAACCTCTACTTCGCCCTCCCATGAGCCCCCCTGTGATCCAGTAAGGGGCATATTCAGCAGTCTGGCGGATCAGCGTTTGGGTGGCGGGGCCGGGGTTTCGATGGTTTGGAGGAGCTTGACGATTTCGGGGGCGGCGATGTGGTGATAATCGGGCGTGAGCAGGCCGAAGGTTTCGACCGCGTCGTATTTGCGAGTGATGCCGCTGGATTGTGTGCCGTTGAGGGGCCAGTAACTCCAGCTTAAGTCGTTTTCGCGGAGGTATTGGACGAACCAGCGGAACCACTGGCCTGCGTTTCCGCATTCGAGAGTTTGGCAGGCGCCGAATTCGCCGACCCAGAGCGGGACTGCGGGCTCGGTGTGGAGCAAATAGCCGGCGCGCGCGTCGTAGGTTTGCTCCAACTCGTCGTAGCTTTGAAACGTGTGGCCGACGGGAGCGTAGGCGTGAGGCGAATAGATGACGCGATTCGGAATATTTAGCGTGACGGGCAACTTTGCGAAGGCGGTGAAGTCCGTGGAGTAGTCCGGGCCTTCCACCATGACCAGCAAATTCGGATTTGCGGCAAGCACGGCGTTGCCGCCGCGTTCGGCCGCGGCGTGCCAGTCAACGCGTGGATTATCGCCGCCCCATTGCGCGCCGTTGCGCAACTCGTTGCGCAGATCGGCGCCGACGACCCAAGGCTGATTCTTGTAACGCTGAACGATGGTCTGCCAATCCGCCAGCCACTTCTCTTCTGGATATTCCGCGTTGTACCAGAGGCCGTTGCCATCGCCGTCTTTGCAGCACCAGTCCGCGCGGCTCATGTGATTATCGAGAATGACCATGATGTGGGCGCGTGCCAGAGCTGCAATCACCGCGTCCATTACGTCGAGCGCGTGCTTGCCACGAAATTGCGGATTTGCTTTTACGGCGTAATCGGGGAAAGACGGATTGCGCTCGAGCGTTTCGTTGGCCCAGGGTAGCCTCACGGAATTGACGCCAATGGCGCGGATCTGCTTGATGATGGTGGCGAGTGGAGCGTGGTCCAGTCCGCCGGCTACATATTCTTTTTGGTCGAAACCGTACCAATTGACGGAGGTGAGGCGCACGACATGGTTGACTGAGTCCATGATCTCGTGGCCGGCGGTATGAAGCGGTGGACGAATCTTCTGCTGCTTGGCCGACATGACCGGCGTCACGACTGCAAGGAACACAACGAGAAAGAAATGCGCGGCTCGAATTGGTATGGGTTTCATGCTCTCTCGCTCTCCGGTTTGCCAACGCCTACGGCGGTTTCGCTGTAAGATCGGCCACTGACCGCTGGTCCGTAACATTTATCTCGCGTGCGCTTGCAACAGCTACGAAAGATTATATGACTCGAAACCGGCTTGCTTGGCAATTTCCGGCGGACTACCTCGGCGCGTTCCTCGGCGCGCGGCTCTTGAAACCTGATGGTATGTGCAATAGGCTGCAATGTTTCGCGTGTAGCGCATGAGATGCAGGAGCAAAGTGTTCGACGGCTGCGCGCAAGATGCGGTATAGGAGACACTTATGCAAACGCAGCAAACAAAACTAGTTCGCACGTTCACGGGCTTGGTCATCGCGACGGCGATGGCGGCGATAACTTTCTCGGCGCTCGCACAGACGCCTTCCGTTGCGCCCGGAGCTTCGCAGCCTACGATTCTATACGGCGCGGCTTATTACAACGAGTACATGCCCGCCGAACTGCAGCCCGGCCGCTTGGAAAAAGATGTGGCGCTGATGAAGGCCGCGGGCATTACCGTCGTGCGCATGGGCGAATCGACGTGGAGTTTGTGGGAGCCGAGCGACGGGCAGTTTGAGTACGCGTGGATGGATCGCGTCGTTGATGCGATGGGCAAGGCGGGCATCAAGGTGATCATGGGCACGCCGACGTACTCGATACCGACGTGGATGGCGCATGCGCATCCCGAGATTCTCGCGCGGCCGCTGGGAGGCGCGTTTGTCGGCTACGGGATGCGGCAGAACATGGATTTCGACAATTTGAAGTTTCGGTTTTACGCGGAGCGCGTGATCACAAATCTTGTGAGCCACTATAAAGATAATCCCGCGGTGATCGGATGGCAGATCGACAATGAAACGAGCAGCTATGGCGCTTCGAATGCGGATGTGTTCGCTGGATTCGTGGAGCATCTCAAGAAAAAATTCGGCACGACCGATGCGCTCAATAAGGCCTGGTTTCTGAACTACTGGGGCCAGGACGTCAACGACTGGGCTGACATGCCCACGCGGGACAACGCCACCAGCACCAGTTACAAACTCGAATGGAGCCGCTGGCAGGAGATGCGTGTGGCAGATTTTCTTGGGTGGCAGGCTGCGCTGGTCCGCAAGTATCGCCGAGCGGACCAGTTTGTGACCCACGATTTCGGCGGAATGATGGGCGGCGGAACGGATGAGCCCACGGTCGCCGCGGTTCTCGACGTCGTCGCCAACAATCCTTATCACGGCACGCAGGAGCATCTCGATGGAGCCTGGCAGGCGCTTCAAGGCGACTTCGCCCGCTCGCTCAAACACACCAACTTCCTCGTGACCGAAACAAACGCGCAAACGCTCGGCTGGGACTCGGCAGGCCAGTTTCCGCCTTATGACGGCCAGTTGAGGCTTGACGTTTATACGCACGTATCGAGCGGGGCCAACATGGTGGAGTACTGGCATTGGCACTCGATTCATGCGGGGCAAGAGACGTATTGGAAAGGCGTGCTGAGCCACGACCTGGAGCCGAATCGCGCTTATGCGGAGGTGACGCTCGTCGCACACGAGCTTCAGAAGATCGGCCCCGAGCTGGCCAACATGAAAATCCACAACGACGTCGCGATTCTTTACAGCGTCGATTCCTCGAATGCCATCAGCTTCATGCCTTTCAAACGAACGCCGGATGCTGGGTGGATGCCTGGAAGAGCTGCGGGAGGTTACAACGCTATTCTCACGCAGCTTCACAATTCGCTGTATTTTGCTAACGTGGGCTCGGATTTTGTTTTTCCGAGCGTTACCGCGGCTGAGCTTGCGCAGTACAAGCTGCTCATCGTTCCTTGCCTGTATGTTGCGGACGACGCGCTCCTGGAGAAAATTTCCGACTACGTTCACAACGGCGGACATGTGTTGATGACATTCAAGAGCGGCTTTACGAATGAGAATTCCGCCGTGCGCTGGGAGATGGCGCCAGGTCCGCTACGAAAAGCCGCTGGCTTTACCTATCAGGAATTTTCCAATCTCGAGCAACCGCTCGCTCTGAAGGGCGACCCCTTTCACGTTGGGGCGGAAGACAAAGTCAACACTTGGGCTGAATTTCTCCAGTTGGAGACGGCGAAGCCGCTCGCTTACTACGAGCATCCCTTTTTTGGACAGTGGGCTGCCGTCACGTCGAACAATTACGGCTCGGGAACGCTTCTCTATGAAGGCGCGGCGATGTCCGACAAGCTGCAGGACGCGATCGTGTTGGATGCGTTGCGCGAGGCGGCGCTTACGGGACCGGACCAGAAACTTCCGCCAAGCGTGCGCGTGAAGCACGGAATCGGCCAAGACGGGCGGAAAATGCACTACTTTCTCAATTATTCGAGCTCGCCCGCGACGGTGGTTTATTCCTACGGCGCGGGGACGGACCTGCTGACCGGCCAGTCGCTTGCGCAAGGCCAACAGACAACGCTCAAGCCATGGGATCTCCTCATCGTGAAGGAATAAGCAGCAAAATCACGGATCAGCAGTCCCTGAGTGAAGCGTGCGCGAATCCGCTAGAGGGCGAGGAGGGCGCGGGCTAGTTTGCGTTTTTGGGCGCGGGTGCGCATTACGGTGGGGAGGATGGCGACTTTCATGCCGAGGGCGCGGATGGCGGGGGCTTGCGCGGCGTCGCGGCGGTCGATGACGAAGGTGCCGGTGAAATCGGCGTAGAGTTTGGCGACCGCGGAGGCGGAGGAGCCGCAGCCTAGTTGGATGAGCATTTTGTCGCTGGGGCCTTTTAGAGATTTGCCGCCGACGATGGGGCAGACGGCGATGACGCTTTCTCTCCGTGCTCGGAGTTGTTCGCGGACGCGAGGGACCGCGAGGATCGGGCCGATGCTGATCAGGGGATTGCTGGGGCAGATGATGACGCGGCCGGCGTCGCAGATGGATTCGAGGACGCCGGGAGCGGCGTGGGCGTGTTTGATTCCGGCGAAGTGGATGCCGCGGACCCCCGGCTCGGTGCGATGCTTGATGAGATATTCCTGGAAATGCATGTTGCCATCGCGGGTCTCGATGATGGTGGGGATGGGTTGATCGGACATGGGGAGGATGCGAGATTTCACGCCTAGAGCGGTACGGATGGATTCCGCAGCTTGGGTGAGAGTCTTGCCACGAGCAAGCAGATCCGTGCGGTGAACGTGTGTGGCAAGGTCGCGATCGCCGAGATTGAACCAGGTTTCGCGGCCATAGGTGGCGAGGCGTTTTAGGAAATGAAAAGTTTCGCCGCGCATGCCCCAGCCTTTGGTGGGATCGACGACGCCGGCTAGCGTGTAGGTGACGATGTCGAGGTCAGGGGAAATTTTTAGGCCGTGCAGGACGATGTCGTCGCCAGTGTTGACGATGACGGTTAGGGCGTGGGGATCCATGGCGTGGTAGAGGCCGAGGAGAAGCTTTGATGCGCCGATACCGCCGGCTAGAGCGGTGACGGTGAGTTTTTTTGCGGGGGACATGATTGAAGATAAGGATGCCGGGTGGGAGGAGTTTCGGGCAAGTGGAAAACTGGGGCGAGGGGCAGAAGGCTAAATAGCGATCCGGGCGGAATCTCCGCGGTTCGCCAAAGCTCACAGCCGACAGTTTACAGCTCACAGTGAAGAAAGAATAAAAACGCGGGTCTAAAGACGCGCCACTGCAATTGTTTTCAGCGGAAGAGGTCTTCTTTGGCGGGGCGGATGATGCGGGCGGCAGGATGTTGGGCGGGGCGGTAGCGATAGCCGCGGATGACGACCACGGGCGTGCCTGCGGATTTTTCCATGAGGAGGCCGGCAGCGGC
>Ga0207416_1000176_pt1 | contig 119033 bp, 112 predicted proteins | sample PaiPotPPM11metaG_FD_184107 | JGI IMG/M metagenome (GOLD analysis project Ga0207416, IMG submission 184107) | Iron sulfur acid spring bacterial and archeal communities from Banff, Canada, to study Microbial Dark Matter (Phase II) - Paint Pots PPM... ... | reverse complement strand
AAGACGCTACTTTGCTGTCGCACGGCGTTGACCCCCATTCGTATCCAGATGATTCGAAACCAATTGGAGCCGAGTAGAATCAATGCCGTGCACATCATCAAGCACAAACCGTGCCGGACAGCCGTGGACTTGTTCCGGCCGTCCACGACTTTCCCACTAAAGGGCTGCAAAGACGTAGATGCCCGGCACAAGGCTCGGACTCGATCGGCCGAAGGTCCGACCCGCGTGCCGGCCATGACGCGTACCAATCCCGCTCATTTCCGCGCGACCGCGAATCCCAATCGGGTCCCCGCTTTCGAAAGCCGGGACAAGCGGAGCGCGATTAGTTGTCCAAGAACGAGCGCAATTTGCGCGACCTACTCGGATGCTTCAGCTTGCGCAGCGCCTTGGCTTCGATCTGGCGGATGCGCTCGCGGGTGACCGAGAACTGCTGGCCGACTTCCTCCAGCGTGTGGTCGGTGTTCATGCCGATGCCGAAGCGCATGCGCAAGACGCGCTCTTCGCGCGGGGTGAGCGAGGCGAGTACGCGCGTGGTGGTCTCGCGCAGGTTCGATTGGATCGCCGCGTCGATCGGCAGGATGGCGTTCTTGTCCTCGATAAAGTCGCCGAGATGCGAATCCTCCTCGTCGCCGATGGGGGTTTCCAGCGACAGCGGCTCCTTGGCGATTTTCAACACCTTGCGCACTTTTTCGAGCGGCATGCCGAGCTTCTCGGCAAGCTCCTCCGGCGTCGGCTCGCGGCCGATCTCGTTGAGCATCTGGCGCGAGGTGCGCACGATCTTGTTGATGGTCTCGATCATGTGCACCGGGATGCGGATGGTGCGCGCCTGGTCGGCAATCGAGCGCGTAATCGCCTGGCGGATCCACCACGTCGCATAGGTCGAGAACTTGTAGCCGCGGCGGTACTCGAATTTATCGACCGCCTTCATCAGGCCGATATTGCCTTCCTGGATCAGGTCGAGGAATTGCAGGCCGCGATTGGTGTATTTCTTGGCGATGGAGATGACGAGCCGCAGGTTGGCCTCGACCATTTCCTTCTTGGCCTGGCGCGCCTCGCGCTCGCCCTTCTGCACCATGTGCACGATCTTGCGGAACTCGCCGATTTCGAGCCCGGTCTCGGTGGCAAGCGCGTGGATATTGGTGCGCAGATCCTTGATGCGGTCCTTGTCGCGGGCGACAAAATTCTTCCAGCCCTTTTCGGAGAGCTTCGACACGCGGTTGAGCCAGCGCGGATCGAGTTCGGAGCCCTGATACTGCTTGAGGAAGCTTTCGCGGATGACGCCATGGCTTTCGGCAAGCCGCATCAGCCGGCCTTCATGGCCGACGAGCTGCTTGTTGATGCCGTAGAGCTGCTCCACCAGCGCGTCGATGCGCGCCTGGTTGAGGCGGAGCGATTTCACCTCCTGGATGATCTCGTCCTTGAGCTTCTTGTATTTGCGCTCCTGGTTGGGCGACAGCTTCTCGTTGACGAGGCGCCGCTCGATGTCCTGGTCCTGCAGGCGGCGCAGCCGCTTAAACGCGTCGGCGATGTTGTCGAAGGTTTCCAGCACCTTCGGCTTGAGCTCGGCCTCGATGGCCGCGAGCGACATCGAGTTTTCGAGATCGTCCTCGTCCAAATCGGCGTCGGCGATGGCGGCTTCTTCGCCGCCCTCCTCGCCGTCGCCTGCGACCCTTTGGGCCGGCTGCGGCTTGAACGGCGTGGCGCCAGGCGGCGCCGACGGCGGAGCTACGGTCTGCATCGGCTGCGCGGCAAAGCCGCCGTTGCCGGACGGGATACCGTTCGGCCCGGTCGCGGAGCCCATGCCGGAGACCATGCCGGAACTCATACCGGACCCGATCGGCGCGGCCATATTGGCGCCCGCTGCGGCGGGATCGCCGCCGGGCGCACCCCCCGGGCCGACCTGCTTGGCGTCTGGGCCGGCATAGGTCGCTTCGAGGTCGATGATGTCGCGGAGGAAGACCTTCCCCTCATTGAGCTCATCGCGCCAGATAATGACGGCCTGGAACGACAGCGGGCTCTCGCACAGGCCGGCGATCATGGCCTCGCGGCCGGCCTCGATACGCTTGGCGATGGCGATTTCGCCCTCGCGGGACAATAGCTCCACCGAGCCCATTTCGCGCAGATACATGCGCACCGGGTCGTCGGTGCGTTCGGTCGGTTCCTTGGCCTCGGATTTGACCGGGGTCTTGGGGGCGACTTCGACGATCTCGCCGCCTTCGCTCTCCTCTTCCTCGTCGGCGGCTTCCTCGCCGTCGGCCTCGGCTTCCTCGGTCTCCACGACGTTGATGCCCATTTCGTTCATCATCGCCAGGATGTCTTCGATCTTCTCCGAAGTGACTTCTTCCGACGGCATGACCGCATTGAGCTGCTCATAAGTGACATAGCCGCGCTTCTTGGCGGACTTGATCATCTTCTTGACGGCGGCGTCGGAGAGATCGAGCAGCGGCAGCGGAGCGTCGGGCGTTTCCGGGGTTTCCTTCTCCGGAGCCTCGGGATCCTTCGGCGGGGCCGACCCGTTCGGTCGCAGTATTTTGGCCTTGGTCGCGACGGTCTTGGTGGCCACGCTCTTCGATGCCATGTCTCTGTCTCCACGGGGCGCGTTTCGCGTCCCCCTACTCTATGTCGTGAGTCTCGCCCCCAGGCGAAGCCGGAAGCGGAGCGCACACCGGGACTGGGGCTTTTGGGCCCCGCGATCCCGTCGTTGGGCCGCGCCACCGCCCCGCAGGAAGGCCGGGGACGGAAGGCTTCGGCCAAAACAGCAACGCGAGGGGGCGAAAGCCCGCCCGCGCCATCCGAATCGAGGTCGAAGGTGGCGGAACTCCGTTAAGCTCCGACTAACCCTAACCGCGAGAGCGACCTCTTAATCCCTCGCCGGCGGGCCTGAGTCCAGCCGGTCCGCCCCGGTCAGGCCGGCGTCCGATCGGACCACGCCTCGCCTACAGCGACCGCGATGCCCGGCCCGACGACGCGCCGAAGCCCTCGACCAGGGCCTCGGTTCCATCGACTGAGGACAACCGGGCTTTGACGTCGCGCAACCGCGCGTAGTTCGCTTCGCTGTTGTCCGCTCCGAGCGCGGTTTCCGCGTCCTTAAGTTCCCTAGTTAGGGAATGCCACTGCCGATGCAAGGCGACGAGCTGTTTCCAGGTCAACAAAACATCGGCGGTGGCGGCGTTTGACCCGGCGCCCCACACCGAAGGGGTGGTGATGCTTCGCTGAATTCGCTCGACGAGGCCGTCCAAACCCAGCCTGACGAGCTCGGCGGCAAGCGCCGCGCGCTCGTTATCGCCGCCAGGGCCCGAATCCTTGGCGAAATCTTCGGCGAAATGATGGGCGAACACGTCGATCAGCGCGCTTTTCAGCTTTTGCGTATCGGCGTGGCGGAACTCGGCCGCGGCAAACTCCTCGAGGTGGTCGTGCAGGAGCCACGGATGATTGAGCGCCGCTTGCAGGATCAGAGCTTCGCGACGCGGGATCGCGGCGCGGTGTCCGCGATGCAGCGGGCTTGCCGCAAGCTGCGCGCTCGCCGCCACATAGGATTCGTCCCGGCCGAACGTCGAGGCCGCCGAACCCGCTGCGCTACCCCCGCGTGCTTTCCGGTCGTAGCTCTTTTCACCGAAACCTTTGTTGAAACCGCCTTTGTTGAAGCCACCTCTGTCGAAGCCGCCCTTGGCGAAGCTGCCGCGGCGCGTCGTAACTTCCGTCGGCGCGAACATGCGGTGAAGCTTTTCGGAAAAATCCTGCCGGTAATAGCGGCGCACCGCTTCGTCGGCGATGGTTGATGTCACTTCGGCGAGGCGCGATTCGAAGGCGGCGCGGCGCTCCGGCGTATCGAATGCGCCGGTTTCGCTCTCGCGCGCCCATAGAACATGGGCGAGCGGGCGCGCCGCGGACAGCACGTCTTCGATGGCGTCGCGTCCGGCGGAGCGAGCAAGGTCGTCCGGATCCTGACCGTCCGGCAGCGTCGCCAGTTTGAGGCTCTTGCCGGGCTTGAGCAGCGGCAGCGCGAGATCGATCGCGCGGTAGGCGGCGCGGCGGCCGGCCTCGTCGCCGTCGAAACACAGGATCGGCTCGTCGGCCATCCGCCACAGCAATGCCAATTGGTCGGCGGTGAGCGCGGTGCCGAGCGGCGCCACGGTCGCCTCGAAGCCGGCCGTCACCATGGCGATGACGTCGATATAGCCCTCCACCGCGATGACGCGGGCGCCGTCATGGGCGGCCTTGCGGGCGGCGGCGATGTTGTAAAGCGTCGCGCCTTTGTGAAACAGCGGCGTCTCCGGCGAATTGAGATATTTCGCTGAAACGTCCTTATCCAGCGCGCGGCCGCCGAACGCGATCACCCGGCCGCGCCAATCGCCGATCGGGAACATCACCCGATCGCGAAAGCGGTCGTAGGGCACCGGAATGTCTTCGCCGGTGACGACGAGGCCGGCTTCCGCCATGTCCTCCGTTGAGATTTTCAGGGCGCCCAGATGTTCCTTGAGCGCATATTGCTCGGGGGTTGCGTAGCCGAGGCGGAACTTGAGCTGCGTCGAAGCATGGACACCGCGATCGAGCAGATAGCCGCGGCCGCGCGCGCCGTGTCTTGACGCAAGCGTCGATTGGAAGAACCCCGCCGCCAGTTCGACGATGTCGTGCAGCGTCTTGCGGCGCTCCTCATGGGCTGCCGCCTCGTGCGTCATGACCGGCAGCGGCACGCCGGCCTGCGCCGCCAGCCGCTCGACCGCTTCCGGGAAGCTCACGCCCTCGGTCAGCATCAGGAAATCGAAAATGTTGCCATTCTTGCCCGACGAGAAGTCGAACCACATTGCTTTCTGGTCATTGACGAAGAACGACGGCGTCTTCTCCTTGTTGAACGGCGACAGGCCCTTGAATTCGCGGCCGGCCTTGCGCAATTTCACGCGCCGGCCGACGACTTCCGAGACCGGAAGCCGCGCGCGCAGTTCGTCGAGAAATTGCGGAGTAAAGCGCATGGTGATTCGCTTAGACCAGGTAGCGTAACGCCAATATGGAAGGAATATAGGGCGGCACCGGCAGGGGCGACGCTTCGCTTGGTTAGTCCCGGTTATCCACAGGGTGGCCAAATTGGAAGCATTGACGGCCCCTAGATACAATTGTATATACGAAACTGAGGTGCGGTTCGGGCCAAGACCGGAACGCAACTACCGTTGCGAACCTAGCAGCATCAAAACCGTCATAGCGAACCCTCAGCGGTGCGTGCGTATCGCAACCTCCCTGTTGGGGATATTCGCTATGGCGGAAGAAGATTTCGAGCGGCGGCTCGCGAATGTTCGAGATTTCGATTGGAATCCGAGCAAGCGCGATCAGGTTTTTCGTGAGCGCCACATCGCCTTCGAAGATGCGTGCGTTGCCTTTGAAGGACCGATCACCGTGTTGCGGTCGGACCGAAAAGGCGAGGCGCGCTACATGGTCTTCGGACTTCTGGAAGACGTAGAAGTCGCTTTCGTATGCACATTCCGCGGCGACATCTGTTGAATCATTTCGGCCAGACGGGCAAGACGCGATGAGAGGAAGAAATATTACAATCGTGTCTCGCGAAGCGCCGCGAAAGATCAAGAGTGATCTCGATAAGCTGCGCAAGCTAACCGACGCGGAAATCGACGCATCCATCGCCAACGATCCGGATTGGGAAGAATTCAAGGATATCGATTGGTCGAAAGCCGTCCTCGTCATTCCGCCGAAAAAGAAAGCGATTTCGATCCGCGTCGACGAAGACGTGCTCGATTATTTCAAGAAAGAAGGCGCCGGCTATCAGCGCCGGATGAACGCGGTGCTGCGCTCCTACATGCAGCAGAAGCGCAAGAAGCGCGCGTAGCCGCTTCGGCGAGTTCTGATTAGCCTAGTTGATCCCCATCGGCGGTAAAGCCGAACAGCCGCTGCACCCGGTAATAGCGCTGTGAGCGTGGCTGGGTGATGCCCCATTGGTCGGAGCGGCCGGGCTTGAATTTCCAGTAGGCGGACGGGCGCGGCTGATAGCTGTCGTCGACCTGAAGTACGTCGGCGGCGTATTCCAGCGGCACTTCGTCGGGTCCGCAGAAATAGGCGAAGACATTGTTGCCCGGCCCGTGGCGGCCGGGACCCCATTCGATCGGATAGCCGTTATCCTTCATGCGGCCCATGCCGCGCATCACCGAATCGAACTCGGGCATTTCAAACGCAATGTGATTGAGCGTCGGCAGGTTCATCTTGCACAACACGATCGAGCAATGATCGGAATTGGCGCAGTGCAGGAACCACAGCGGCGCGTTGTCGTCGATGACGCGGAAGCCGAGCGCTTGCGTGAAAAATCGCAAAGTCCCGTCGAAGTCGCGTGTATTGAGATTGACGTGAACGATCTTGCGCGGACGGTCGGGCTGGTCCGCCGTGTCGGCATGGTCGGCGCAAGCGGTGACGAAGGCGAGATTGCGTCCGTCAGGATCCTTGCAGGCAAAACCGTAACCGCCGCCCGCGGCCGTCAGCTTCGCCGGCGCACCGGGCTTGCCTCCCGCCGCTGAAATTCCTTCATGCAAGGCATCGACGCCGGCGCGATCGGCGACGTCGAACACGATGCGCACGACCGCCGGCTGGGTGCCGCCATGCAGGCCGAGCACGTGATGATAGCCGCCAGTGCCGCGGAAATAGCGCGGCCCCAAGTTTCCCGCCCTAGCTTGCCGGGGAGAGGACGAACGCGGCGCTTCGACCGGAGTAAGGCCCCACACGGTTTCGTAGAACAGCGTCGCCTCGTCGAGGTTGGTTGCAACCAGCTCGATGCTGCGCACGCCACGAATGAGGCAAGCCGGCATATTGTTGTCCCTGCTATCGGTTCGCGCAGATTGGCACGATCACGCGGCGTGCTCAAACCATCGCCGCGTCGCGCGCGGCGAGGCCTTTGGCAAAGGCGCGATGCAGGCGCGCGAGGCCGGGCGTTACGCCGGTGAGGAGCCTGAACGCCTCCGCTGCCTGGTGCACGCACATGCCGCCGCCGTTGAGCACGCGTGCGCCTTTATTAGCTGCGGATTTGAGGAACTCGGTCTCGACCGGTGTATAAATGACGTCGGCGGCCCAATGCGTCGGCTTGAGCGCGGCGACGGTTATCGGGCTGCCGGGAAAGCCGGTCATGCCCATCTGCGTGGCGTTGACGACGCCGTCGGCCGCCGCGATGTCGCGGTCGAGGTTGCCGGTGACACGGCAGCGCGACGCGCCGTAATGCTTTGCAACATCGTCCTTCAGGGCGGTCGCGCGCACGGGATCGAGATCGTGGAGGATGAGGACGGCGACGCCGAGATCCATCAGAGCAAACGCGACGGCGCGTCCGGCGCCGCCGGCGCCGATTTGCACGACGATTGCGTCTCGCGCGCTATCGAGCCCAAGACTCTCCGCGAAGCTATTGCGCCAGCCGCGGCGATCGAAGTTATAGCCGGTGGTGCGGCCATCCGGCGCGATCGCGACGGTGTTGACCGCGCCGACTTGCGCGGCTTCCGGATCGACGTCGTCGAGCAGTGGCATAATCTCCTGCTTGAACGGATAGGTGATGTTGGCGCCGGCAAAACCCGCGGCCTTGATGGCTTCGAGCAGCGGCGCCAGCCGCCGCCCCGGCAAGCGATCGACATCCATGAGATGGTAATAGCCGTCGATCCCGGCGGCCTCGAAGGCATCGGCGAACAAAGGGGGCGATAGCGATCCCTGAATGTTGCTGCCGATCAGCCCGAGCAAGATCCTGCGCTTGGTCATGAAACCTGTCGCCCACGCACCGCAACGGAGTGGTCTAACCGCCGAGCAATTTCTTTACTTGCGCGCTCGCCTTGGAGAAATCCATCTGGCCGGAGAAGCGCTGTTTGAGCGCCGCCATGGTGCGGCCCATGTCTTTGAGCGTTTCAGCTTCGATGTCCTTGATCAGCGCGGAAATAGCATGCGCCGCTTCCATGTCGGACATTTGCTTGGGCAGGTAGGCGGAAATGATCTCGATTTCTTCGCGCTCCTGGGCGGCGAGCTCGGTGCGTCCAGCTTTCTCGTAGATGTCGAGCGATTCGTGGCGCTGCTTGATCATTTTACCCATGACGTCGAGAATCTCGGCGTCGCTCAGGGTCGACCGCTCGGCGCCGCTGGTCTCGCGCTGCAAAATCGCGGCATTGATCAGGCGCAGCGTCGAAACGCGGCGCGCCTGGCCAGATTTCATGGCCACTTTCAGGGCGCTGTTGATATCGTCGCGCAACACGGCTAAGGCCTCTCGCAATGGCGCCCGTTGGGGCTTACCGGTGAGCGCAATGATTTAGGCCCTTGGCCATGTCAACACAACCGCCGACACAACCGCAGCCGTCAAAGACACCCGGGGTCTGGGACGATCCCAAGCCGACGGCGCTCCTGGTGCTTGCCGATGGTACCGTGCTCGAAGGCATCGGCTTCGGCGCGACCGGCCATGCCGTCGGCGAAGTCTGCTTCAACACCGCCATGACCGGCTACGAGGAGATTCTCACCGATCCGTCCTATGCCGGGCAGATCATCACCTTCACCTTTCCCCATATCGGCAATGTCGGCACCAACGAGGAGGACATCGAGACCGTCAACCTCGCGGCGACGCCCGGCGCGCGCGGTGTCGTGCTGCATTCCGCCATCACGCCCCCGTCGAGCTATCGCGCGACGCGCGATCTCGACGCCTGGCTGAAAAGCCGCGGCGTCATCGGGCTTTGCGGCCTCGACACCCGCGCGCTGACCGCGCTGATCCGCGAAAAGGGCATGCCGAACGCCGTGATCGCGCACCAGCCGACCGGCCGCTTCGACATCGATGCGCTCAAGCGCGAGGCCAAAGCGTGGCCGGGGCTCGTCGGCATGGATCTGGTGCCGTTGGTGACGACGGGTCAGCGCTTCACCTGGGACGAGACGCCGTGGCGCTGGGGCGAGGGCTATGGCCGCCAGGCCGACGCGGAGTTCAACGTCGTCGCCATCGATTACGGCATCAAGCGCAATATTCTGCGCCAGCTTGCCGGCAATGCCTGCAAGGTGACGGTAGTGCCGGCGACGACGTCGGCTGCCGACATTCTGGCGCTCAAGCCTGACGGCATTTTTCTGTCCAACGGTCCGGGCGATCCGGCCGCCACCGGCGAATACGCGGTGCCGGTGATCCGTGCGCTGATCGAGAAAAAGCCCGTCTTCGGCATCTGCCTCGGTCATCAGATGCTGGCGCTGGCGGTCGGCGCCAAGACCGTGAAAATGCACCAGGGCCATCACGGCGCCAACCATCCGGTGAAAGACCTGTTAACCGGCAGGGTCGAGATCACCTCGATGAATCACGGATTTGCCGTCGACGGCGCAACACTGCCGGACCACGCTGTCGAGACGCATGTGTCGCTGTTCGACGGTTCCAATTGCGGCCTCGCCTTGAAAGAACGGCCGGTGTTCTCGGTGCAGTATCATCCGGAAGCCTCGCCCGGCCCGCGTGACAGTCATTTGTTGTTCGACCGCTTCGTCGACATGATGCGCGGGGCTAAGCGGGCATGAAGCAGCCGAACCGGCAGCTAAACTTGGGTTATAAAATCTCAACCTAGACCCGGGTAGAACTGCCAGGCCGCAAGTGAGTTGACGTACATAGATGGCCTCTGTCGCCCCCATCACCCACAATTTTGCCGACGATGGCCGGATTCCAAACAATCCGACCTTGCCGCTCGTGCTCTATCGCGGCGGCGTCGACCTCACCGGCTCGCCCGATCCGGAAGCCGTTATCGAAAAGACTTTTGCGGCGAACGGCTGGGGCCATATGTGGCGCAACGGGATTTATCCTTACGTTCACTATCATTCGATGATCCACGAGACGATGGGCATCGCACGCGGGCGCGCCACGGTGCGCTTCGGCGGCGGCAACGGCCAAGAGATCGAAATCACGCCCGGCGACGTTGTCATCCTGCCGGCTGGCACCGGCCATCAATGCCTGGCGCAGAGCCCGACGCTCGTCGTCGTCGGCGCCTATCCGTCGAGCGGCACATACAATCTCTGCCGCGGCACCAAGCCCGATCACGCCAAGGCCGTTCTCACCATTGCGAAAGTGCCGCTGCCGGCGACCGATCCGGTGTTCGGATCGAACGGCCCTTTAATCGCGTTGTGGCGCTGATTGAGCGATATATCTCGGCGTGATCGCCAGACGAACCGGAGCAGGCTCGAATCTGCGGCTTGATTGGCACGGCCGGCCGCATCGTGTGGTCGGGCAGTTCGCGTGAACTGGCGAGTGCGCCCGACATCGCGCAGCGCCATCTCGGCGTTTGACGCCTACGGCGACGTGGCCGTATCAGCTCGGCTTGATGTCGGCGAACTTTATCACTTTGGCCCATTTGTCGACTTCGCCGGCGATGTATTTGCTGAATTCCGGACGCGTCATCGGCGTCGGCACCGCTCCCAAATTGGCGAACTTCGGCATCAAGGCGGAATCGGTAAGGACGGCGTTGATTGCTTTGTGGAGCTCTTCGACGATGCCATCTGGCGTGCCCTTGGGCGCACCGATGCCGTGCCAGATGTTCGCCTCATAGCCCGGCACGGTTTGCGCCACGGTGGGAACGCCGGGCAACGCCTGCGACTGAGTGAGGCTCGTCACCCCGAGCGCACGCAGCTTACCCGCCCTGATATTGGCGATGGTCAGCGGGATCGGGGTGAACGCGACTTGCACTTGGCCGCTGAGCAGATCGGGCATGAAACTCGACCGATACGGCACGTGCACCAGATTGGTGCCGGTCATCATCTTGAACAGTTCGGCGGCCATATTGGGCGCGGTGCCGGTGCCGAACGACGCATAATTGAGCTTGCCGGGATTGGCTTTGACGTAGGCGATGAATTCCGGAACGGTCTTGGCCGGAACGTCCAGATTGACTTCCAACACATTGGCCGACTGGATCGTGCTGGCGACCGGTACGATGTCGTTCATGAAACTGAAGTCGGCCGTCTTTGCATAGAGCGTCGTATTGACCGCGTTGGTGACCGTCATCGCCAGCAGCGTATAGCCATCGGGCGCCGCGCGAGCGACCGTCTCGGCGGCGAGGTTGCTGGCCGCGCCCGGCTTGTTCTCGACGACAAATTGCTGACCGAGCCGCTCCGACAGCGATTGTGCGATGAGCCGCGCGACGATGTCGGTCGCGGCGCCGGGCGGAAAGCCGACCATGATGCGCACCGGGCGCGTCGGATAGTCTAGCGCGAAAGCGGTGCGCGAGATCGCCGGCAGCGCCACCGCGCCGGCCGCAAGATGCAAGAACTGTCGGCGCGGAATTCTCATGGCTGTTCCTCCCCTGACCTGGATCGACTTTCGCGGATGCAGAAAGCGCCGAACCGAGGTTGAATTGTTAATTGAATGCTCGCCCGCCGCAGGCACACTCGCTGCCGTTTTATCTTCGCGGGACGCCGGCACAAGCCCGCTGGCAACTCGACCGCCAAACTATACCAGTTCAGGGACCGTAATTAGGGCAAGCGACATCCCACCGCGCCGGGGCTGCGTTATACCGGCCGCTCTTCCCTCTCTATCGAATCTGGTCTAAGACCCCCTCGCGCGGGGCCGAGCCCCGGCGCCGGCGCGCGAATTGCGCGCCTTTTTTGTGTGTCCCAGTCATTCCGGGACGGCCGCGGGCCGGGCCGGGAATCCATAACCACCGCCGGTGAATATGGATTCCGGGCTTGCCGCCGCGCGGCGCCACGGAATGACGATGATAGATGCGGAAGCAATGCCGAAACGGACCGACATTTCCTCGATCCTGATCATCGGCGCGGGTCCGATCGTCATCGGCCAAGCCTGCGAATTCGATTATTCCGGCACCCAAGCCTGCAAGGCGCTCAAGGCGGAGGGCTATCGGGTCGTTCTGGTCAACTCCAATCCGGCGACGATCATGACCGATCCGGACTTGGCGGATGCGACCTATATCGAGCCGATCACGCCGGAGATTGTCGCCAAGATCATCGAAAAGGAACGCTACGCCGTTTCCGGCGGCTTTGCGTTGTTGCCGACGATGGGGGGCCAGACCGCGCTCAACACGGCGCTGTCGCTGCGCAAGATGGGCGTTCTCGAAAAATTCGACGTCACCATGATCGGGGCTACCGCCGACGCCATCGACAAGGCCGAGGATCGCAAGCTGTTCCGCGAGGCGATGACCAGGATCGGCCTTGCCACGCCGCGGTCGCATCAAATCAAGACGCTCGTCCAGGCGCTCGAAGCGCTCGACGATATCGGTCTGCCGGCCGTCATCCGGCCGTCGTTCACGCTCGGCGGCACCGGCGGCGGCATCGCCTATAACAAGGCCGAATTCATCGAGATTGTCGAGCGCGGCATCGACGCTTCGCCGACCAGCGAGGTCTTGATCGAGGAATCGGTGCTCGGCTGGAAAGAGTTCGAGATGGAGGTGGTGCGCGACAAAAACGACAATTGCATCATCATCTGCTCCATCGAGAACATCGATCCGATGGGCGTGCATACCGGCGATTCGATCACCATCGCGCCGGCGCTGACGCTGACCGACAAGGAATATCAGATCATGCGCGACGCCTCGATCGCGGTGCTGCGCGAGATCGGGGTGGAGACGGGGGGCTCCAATGTGCAGTTCGCGGTCAATCCGGCGGACGGCCGGCTGGTCGTGATCGAAATGAATCCGCGGGTGTCGCGCTCGTCGGCCTTGGCGTCGAAGGCGACCGGGTTTCCCATCGCCAAGGTCGCCGCCAAGCTTGCGGTCGGCTACACGCTCGACGAGATCAAGAACGATATTACCGGCGGCGCCACGCCGGCCTCGTTCGAGCCGACCATCGATTACATCGTCACCAAGATACCGCGCTTTGCCTTTGAGAAATTTCCCGGCGCCGAGCCGGTGCTCACCACGTCGATGAAGTCGGTCGGCGAGGTGATGGCGATCGGGCGCACCTTTGCCGAAAGCCTGCAAAAGGCGCTGCGCTCGCTAGAAACCGGTCTCACCGGCTTGGACGAGATCGCCATTCCGGGTCTCGGCGAGGGCGACGACAAGAACGCCATTCGCGCGGCGCTCGGCACGCCGTCGCCCGACGGCATCCGCAATGTGGCGCAGGCGATGCGGCTCGGCATGAGCGACGCCGATATTCATACCGCCTGCCGGATCGATCCGTGGTTCCTGGCGCAAATCCGCGGCATCGTCGAAATGGAAGCCGAGATCCGCGACAAGGGGCTGCCGGGATCGGCGCCGGCGCTGCGCCGGCTCAAAGCCATGGGCTTTTCGGACGTGCGGCTCGGCCGGCTCACCGGACTTGCCGCCGAAGACGTGGCGCTGCGTCGCCGCGCGCTTGGCGTGCGGCCGGTTTTCAAGCGCATCGATACCTGCGCCGCCGAATTCGCTTCGCCCACAGCGTACATGTATTCGACCTACGAGGCGCCGTTTAACGGCCGCGCGGTCGACGAGGCGGCGCCTTCGGACAAGAAGAAGGTCATCATCCTCGGCGGCGGTCCGAACCGGATCGGGCAGGGCATCGAATTTGATTATTGCTGTTGTCATGCCTGCTTCGCGCTCAAGGAAGTCGGCTACGAAACCATCATGATCAATTGCAATCCGGAGACGGTGTCGACCGATTACGACACCTCCGACCGGCTCTATTTCGAGCCGCTCACCGCCGAGGACGTGATTGAGATCATCGAGACCGAACGCGGCAATGGAATTCTGCACGGCGTCATCGTGCAATTCGGCGGCCAGACCCCGCTCAAGCTCGCCGAACCGCTGGAAAGGGCGCAAGTGCCGATCCTCGGCACCTCGCCCGACGCCATCGACCTTGCCGAGGATCGCGATCGCTTCAAGCAATTGCTCGACCGCTTGAAGCTGCGTCAGCCCAAGAGCGGCATCGCCACCTCGCCGGAGAAGGCCAACGCGATCGCCGAATCGATCGGCTATCCGATCGTGATCCGCCCGTCTTATGTCTTGGGCGGTCGCGCGATGGAGATCGTGCACGACGCCAACCATCTTGCGCGTTACGTCGCGCGGCTCGCCGCCGATCTCGACCGGCCGTCGGAATTCGCGGTCTCGGAAAAGCGGCCGCTGCTGATCGACCGCTACCTTACCGACGCCGTCGAGGTCGACGTCGATTGCCTCGCCGACGGCACGGACAGTTATATCGCCGGCATCATGGAGCACATCGAGGAGGCCGGCATCCATTCCGGCGACTCCGCCTGTTCGCTGCCGCCGCACAATCTCTCCGCCAAAGTCATCGCCGAACTCGACCGGCAGACCCGGGCGCTGGCGCTGGCCCTCAAGGTCGGCGGCCTGATGAACGCGCAATACGCCATCAAGGACGGCGACATTTATGTGCTGGAGGTCAATCCGCGCGCCTCGCGTACGGTACCGTTCGTCGCCAAGGTGACCGGCATTCCCGCCGCCAAGATCGCGGCGCGCATCATGGCGGGCGAGTCGCTCAAGAGCTTTCATCTCGAGCCGCAGCACTTCGAACCCGGCGGCGCCGGCCATGTCGGCGTCAAGGAAGCGGTGTTTCCGTTCGCGCGTTTCGGCGACAAGGTCGACACCGTGCTCGGTCCGGAGATGAAATCGACCGGCGAAGTGATGGGCATCGACCGCGACTACAATATCGCCTTTGCCAAAAGCCAGCTCGGCGGCGGCACTCGCCTGCCGAAAAGCGGAACGGTTTTCGTCTCGGTCCGCGACGCCGACAAGCCGCGCGTTCTCGAAGCCGCCCGCTTGCTCGCCGGGTTGGGCTTCCGGGTCATGGCGACCTCGGGCACGCAACGTTACCTCGCCGAACAGGGCATTGCCGCGGTCAAGATCAACAAGGTCGCCGAAGGCCGTCCGCACATTGTCGACGCTATCAAAAATGGTGAAATTCAGCTTGTCTTCAACACCACCGAAGGGGCCACGGCGCTGGCCGACAGCCGCTCGCTCCGGCGGGCTGCCCTCTTGCATAAAGTGCCGTACTACACCACTCTCTCAGGGGCCGTTGCCGCAGCGCAGGGCATCAAGGCTTACCTCGGGGGCGACCTCACGGTGCGCGCGTTGCAAAGTTATTTCGGGGCCGGGTCTGATCGAGCATCGGGGCGGCCGCAGCGACGGTACGTGTAGAGCCAGGGTTCGTGATCGTAGGCCGGACGTTGCTTCGGCCCGCGATCAAATTTTTGACTCTGCAGGCACTGGAGATTGAGACCGATGGACAAGATTCCGATGACGGCGGAGGGCTACTCGGCGCTCGCGTCCGAACTCAAGCACTGCCAACAAGTGGAGCGGCCGCGCATCATCCAGCAGATCACCGATGCGCGCACCCATGGCGACCTTTCCGAGAACGCCGAATATCACGCGGCCAAGGAATCCCAGTCTCTCAATGAAGGCCGTATTGCCGAGCTCGAGGACAAGCTGGCGCGCGCCGAAGTAATTGACGTTTCGAAGCTTTCCGGAGACACCATTACGTTCGGCGCAACCGTGACGCTGGTCGACGAGGACACCGATAAAAAGGCGGTGTGGCAGATCGTCGGCGAGCCGGAAGCCGACGCCAGGAAGGGCAAGATTTCCATTACCTCGCCATTGGCGCGCGCTTTGGTCGGCAAGAAAAAGGGGGCGCAGGTCGAGGTGGTCACCCCGGGCGGCGCCAAGGCCTACGAAGTCATGAAGGTCGAATGGAAATAAGCGGCGAAAGCGAGCGAGGCGTTGAATTGGTCCTATTCGCCGTTCGAGTTGGCCAATTTCCTGCAGGGACACCCATCCCGGCGGAGTGACGAAAGCCCCTGTGAGTATGCGGGGTTGCGTATCTTGCATAGCTCCTGAGAATCCCTACATTGCTTCGCAACGGCTGGACGTCAAACTTCGGGTGTCGCTCCGGGTTTCGGGGCATTTCCGGTTGAGCGAAGTCCAAACAGCCGACTTCGCGGGGGCATCCGGGCAGGGTCTAGCGATAAAACCTGCCGTAACGATCGAGATAGACCGGTGTCGAACACTACCCACGCCAAGGTCGTGATCGTCGGCTCGGGCCCGGCGGGCTATACGGCCGGAATCTATGCCGCCCGCGCCATGCTCGACCCTGTCCTGATCCAAGGACTGGCGCCCGGCGGTCAACTGACTGTCACCACCGATGTCGAAAATTATCCCGGCTTTGCCGACGTGATCCAGGGCCCCTGGCTTATGGAAGAGATGCAGAAGCAGGCGGCCCATGTCGGCACCAGGCTGGTTGCCGATTATGTCAACAAGGTCGAGCTTGCCCGGCGTCCGTTCCGGGTCGAATGCGATTCCGGCGATGTGTATTTTGCCGAGGCGTTGATCCTGGCGACCGGTGCGCAGGCGCGCTGGCTCGATCTGCCCGGCGAGCAGAAATTCCGTGGCTATGGCGTTTCGGCTTGCGCCACCTGCGACGGATTCTTTTATCGCGGCAAAGAGGTTCTGGTGATCGGCGGCGGCAACACCGCGGTCGAGGAGGCGCTGTTTCTCACCAATTTCGCCGCCAAGGTGACGCTGGTGCATCGGCGCGACAGCCTGCGCGCCGAGAAGATTTTGCAGGACAGACTGTTCAAGCATCCGAAGATCGAGGTGATCTGGGACACCGCGCTCGACGATATCGGCGGCTCGCACGATCCGCTCAAGGTCACCCATGCGCGCTTGAAGAACCTGACGACCGGCGTCACCAGCGAGCGGGCGATCGACGGTATTTTCATCGCCATCGGCCATTCGCCGGCGACCGAACTTGTCGCCGGTCAAGTCAAGATGAAGCCCTCCGGCTATATCGAAACCGCGCCGCATTCCACCGCGACTTCGGTGCCCGGCCTGTTCGCGGCTGGCGATGTCGCCGACGAGGTCTATCGGCAGGCCGTCACTGCCGCGGGTCTCGGCTGCATGGCGGCGCTGGAAGCCGAACGCTTCCTGGCCGCGCACGCCGCATATCGCGCCGCCGCGGAGTGATTTTACCTCTCCCACGCGCGGGGCGAGAAGAAAGTGCTAACAATGGATTGGGACAAGCTAAAAGTATTTCACGCCGCCGCCGAGGCGGGCAGCTTCACCCATGCGGGTGAGCAGCTCGGGCTTTCGCAATCGGCGGTGTCGCGGCAGGTGAGCGCACTCGAGCAGGAGCTGTCGGTCTCGCTGTTTCACCGCCACGCCCGCGGGCTGATCCTAACCGAACAGGGCGAGCTGCTCTATCGCACTGCGCATGATGTCTTCATAAAGCTCGAAGCCGCGCGCGCCAAGCTCACCGACTCGCGCGAGCGGCCGAACGGCGACCTGCGCGTGACCACGACGCCCGGCATCGGCGTGCATTGGCTCACCCCACGGCTCGGCGAATTCGTCGATCTGTATCCGGAAGTGCATATCACGCTGCTCACCACCGACGAGGAGCTCGACCTTGCCATGCGCGAGGCCGACGTCGCCATCCGGCTGCGTCAGCCGACCCAGCCGGACCTGATCCAGCGCAAGCTGTTTTCGGTGCATTTTCACGTCTATGCCTCGCCCGAATATCTCAAGCGGTTCGGCACGCCGCGTGCGTTCGAGGATCTCGATAGTCACCGCTCCTTGGTGCTCGGCGGCAATGTACCCTCGCATCTCCAGTCCTCGCGCTGGCTGATCGAGGTCGCGCGCGACGGCAAGGGGCCGCGGCAGCCGCATCTCGTGATCAACAATATCCTCGGCATCTACCGCGCCTGCCAGCGCGGGCTCGGCATCGCAATGCTGCCGGACTACCTCGTCGAGGAAAACGGCGGATTGGTACAACTATTCGGCGACGCCGAAGCGATCGCGCTCGACGCCTACTTTGTTTATCCGGAAGAACTCAAGGCCGTCGCTCGCGTGCAGGCGTTTCGCGACTTCCTCGTCGCCAACGCTCAACGCTGGAATTTCTGACGCGACTTTATCCGTCGGCACTGACGCAGCGGTCTGCGCGCAAACGCCGCAAGTTGTCCATACCGCATGGCTGTCATGTGAAGCTTCGCGTTGTGTGGGCAGTTAGCGAATCGCATACTGCGGTCCTGCTGCACGGCAGCGGTTGCCGCCATCCTCCCAGATAGGCAACCGTAACGCAGGCAGCTGTTCCCCTCTGGAAGGTGTCGTCGGCGCCCCCACGCCGGCGAACTGAACCGGGCCCGCAAGGGCCCGGTTTCTTTTTGGCAGATGGCGGGTAGCGAATGGCGAATGGGAAATGAGAGGATTAGACTTGACCTCCCGCCATTCACTCATCGCCTTCGTTTCATGAAAATCTCGATATTGGATGACTATTTCGACACGCTGCGCACGCTGCCGTGCTTCCGCAAGCTCGACGGCTACGATGTCACGGTCTGGAACGATCATGTCCAGGACGTCAGCACACTGGCCGATCGATTGCGCGATACCGAAGTCGTCGTGCTGTTTCGCGAGCGGACCCAGGTCCGCGCGCCGCTTCTTGAGCGGCTACCCAAGCTGAAGCTCATCAGCCAGCGCAGCGTCTATCCACATATCGACATCGACGCCTGCACGCGGCTCGGCGTCATCGTCTCGTCGAGCCAGCATGCCGGCACGCCCTCTTACGCGGCGGCGGAATTGACGTGGGGTCTCATTGTGGACTCGATGCGCCTCATTCCGCAGCACATCGCCGCCCTGAAAAAGGGGCAATGGCAAATCGGCATTGGCCAAACGTTGCGCGGCAAAACGCTCGGCATTTACGGCTACGGCCGGATCGGCAGCTTCGTTGCCGGTTACGGCCGTGCATTCGGCATGAATATCCTGGTGTGGGCGCGCCCGGCGACGCTCGCTGCGGCGCGCGCCGACGGCTACGCCACTGCGTCGAGCAAAGAGAAGTTCTTCGCCGCGTGCGACGTCGTTTCCCTGCACATGCGCCTGGTGCCGGCGACCCGCCACATCGTGACCGCAGCCGACTTGGCGTGGATGAAGCCGACCGCGCTTCTGGTCAATACCAGCCGCGCGCCGCTCATTGAGCCGGGGGCGCTAGTCGATGCGTTGCGCGCCGGCCGGCCCGGCATGGCCGCAGTCGATGTCTATGAGGAAGAGCCGTTGTCCGATCCGCATCATCCATTGCTCGGCATGAACAACGTCGTCTGCACGCCGCATATCGGCTATGTGACGCGCGACGAATATGAGGTCCAATTCACAGAGATTTTCGACCAGATCAACGCCTATGCGGCCGGCAAGCCGATCAATGTGGTCAATCCGGACGTGCTGAAAGGGCGTGGGTCGCGTTAGCGCACAGCGCGCAACCCAACATCGCGTGCCGTAGATGGTGGGTTACGGGCTTCGCCCTAACCCGCCTGACAGAATCACGCTGGCTCCAAGCCATTCGCCTTGATGACGCTCTTTGCGGCCGGCGTGGTGAGGAAGTCTATGGCGGCACGGCCAGCCGCAGGGTGGCTCGCGCTGACCGGTATCGCGGCAGTGAACATCGTTACGCTCTGCAATTCCGCCGGCAGCGGGCCGACGACATCGATGCCGGCAACGGCGATCAGCTCCGCCATCTGCTGAATGCCGATATCGGCTTCGCCGCGCAGCACGACGAGGCCGGCGAGCCCGGCGGCGCCGCCGGCGCCGTATTTGGCCTTGGCTTGCATCGCCTCGGTGATGCCGAGCCGCTCGAACACTTTCGCCATGTGGGCGCCGCTGGCGCCGCCGCCGACCGGCTTCGACAGCGCGACGGATCTTGCCGCCAGCAAGTCCCGCTTGAACCCTTCGACCGAGGCCAAATCCGGCCGCGGCGCGCCTTTCGGCACTGCAACGCCGATCAACGACCGCGCCACTTCGACCAGGCTTCCGGCGACGATCTTGCCGCGCCCAACCAGTGCCTTCGCGCCGGGGCCGGTGACGATCGCGACATCGGCGGCTTCGCCTTCGCTGAGGCGCTTTTCGAGCACGAGCGACGGCCCGAGCACGACGGCGAGGCGGTTGCCGGTTTCGCGCTCGAAGCGAGCGCCAAGCTCTTCGAACACCATTTTCATGGCGGTCGTGCTCAAGACTTTGATCTCGACCGAAATAGCCACCCGATCCCCCCGGTTTTTCCCGTTGCCACCATAAAGCCCAGAAACACGGGCTGAAAGCCTGTGCCTTATCGTCAGGCCGGCTGGGGCGAGCCTTCAAGCGGACGACATCAACTCTATGTGAGCTTTTTGTGCGGCGTCATCAAATCGCGCGCAAAGTGGTCATTGTCTTATGGAACTGTCGTATAGTCATTTGGTGCTTATTGGCGCGTTACGGCACGGCTGCCGGTGCGCGCGGGAGGGACGACACATGCTCACACGCAGACACGTGTTCTATGCCGGCGCTGCGGGATTGGGACTGGCCGTTTTCCGTCTGGTGCGGCCGCACGCCGCGACCGCCGCGACCCATCCTTACGAAGTTACCCACACCGACGCAGAGTGGCGCAAGCTCCTGACGCCGGCGCAATATAATGTGCTGCGCGAAGCCGGCACCGAACTGCCGTTCACCAGCCCGCTGCTTCAGGAGCATCGCGAGGGCACCTTCAGCTGCGCCGCCTGCGACTTGCCGCTGTTCTCATCGAAGACGAAATTCGACAGCGGCACCGGCTGGCCGAGTTTTTGGGCGCCGCTTGCCAACGCCGTCGACGAAACCAATGACCGCTCGTTCGGCATGACCCGCACCGCGGTGGCGTGCCACCGCTGCGGCGGCCATCTCGGCCATGTTTTCACCGACGGCCCGAAGCCGACCGGCTTGCGCTATTGCATGAACGGCGTCGCGATGAAATTCATGCCGTCGCCAGCGGGGTCGAGCTGAAAAATGCAGCCCGGATGAGCGTAAGCGAAATCCGGGAGCGGCATTCCGGCCTAACGTTCGTTCCCGCAAATCGCTGCGCTCGTGCGGACTACGCTCACGTCCCGACTTTCAGCTCCGAAACCAGCCCGCGCAGCGCCGCGATCACGCTCAATGGCACGATGCGGCCGGTGCGCGGATTCTCCGACGGCACGCCTTCGATCGTCATCGAGAAGCGTGCGGTGTCGGCGTCGACCTCGATGCGATGGGTGTTGCGCGTGAGCGCCGGATCGGCCCAGATTTCGAGCCGCGTCTTGTCCGGGCCGATGCCGGCGAGGCTGAGCGCCGCCGCCACGTTCACATTTGCCGGAAAGCCACGCGCGCCCTCGCGCGCGCTGCCGTCGAAAATCTTCAGCGGCGCTTTGAGATTTTTGAGCGAAATGCCGCGCTCGACCAGGTAGGGCGCGCCGTCAAGTCCGTTCGGCGGCTTGCGCGTGATCATGGTCACCGAGCGGATCGTTCCCTCGGCGGCGGCGCGCACCGCATCGAGGCCGAGAAGCGCGCCGGTCGGAACCAGAATGCGCGCGCCGCTCGCCTTTGCCCGTTCCACCAGGTCCCAGTTGTCCAGAAGCTGGCCGGCCGACAGCGGCATAAAAATTCTCCCGGCCTCGATCGCCGAAGTCGCCACTTTGCGAAACATGTCCGGCGGCAGGCATTCGACGACGATGTCGCAAGATTGTGCCAGCGCCTCGGCCGCCATGATCGGAATCCGGGCACCGGCCTCCGGCAGATTGCGTCGCGCCTTGTCCTGATCGCGCACTGCGACCGCCGCGAGAACGAGCCCAGGTATGCCGGTTTCGAGCCGCCGCGCCACGCCGAGGCCGACGGCGCCGAGCCCCGCCAGTCCCACTTTAAGCGTCGCCTTCGACACGGTCTCTTCCTTCCCCTGGCAGCGCTGCCTGCAGCCCGATACATTGTTTATGCGCCGGTCGCTACACGGGCAATATGATCGCGCGACCGCCCGGATCGCTCTCGCATGCCAGACCTCAGCAAGAGATTGTTCATGACCAATATCAATCCCAGCGCTTTTACGACGCGGCCGGAAATCGAGGGCACATTCGGCGTGGTGACCACCACGCACTGGATCGCGACCGCCGTCGGCATGGGCATCCTCGAACGCGGCGGCAATGCGTTCGACGCCGCGGTCGCTATCGCCTTCACGCTGCAAGTGGTGGAGCCGCATTTGAACGGTCCCGGGGGCGACGTGCCGGTCATTCTCTATGACGTGCGGCACGGCAAGCCGGAGGTGATCTGCGGGCAGGGCGTTGCGCCTGCGGGCGCCACCATCGCGCATTACCGCAGCGAAGGCCTCGATCTGGTTCCCGGCACCGGGCTTCTCGCCGCCGTGGTGCCCGGCACATTCGAGACCTGGATGTTGCTGTTGCGCGATTACGGCACCATGTCGCTCGCGCACGTATTGGGGCCGGCGATCGGTTACGCGCAGAACGGCCATCCGCTGCTTGAACGCGCTCATGCCACCATCGGCACGGTCGCCGCGTTGTTCCGCGAGCATTGGCCGACTTCGGCCGCGGTCTATCTGCCGAACGATCAGGTGCCGGCCACCGGCTCGCTGTTCACCAATAAAACATTCGCCGCCACCTATGGCCGCATCGTCAAGGAAGCCGAGAGCGCCGGCGGCGATCGCGTCGCGCAAATCGAACGCGCGCGCAAAGCTTGGAGCCATGGCTTTGTCGCCGAGGCTATCGACCGCTTCTGCCGCACGCACGAGATCATGGATACCAGCGGCAAGCGGCATCGCGGCGTGCTCACCGCCGATGATATGGCGCGCTGGACGCCGCATATCGAAGCGCCGCAGACTTACGATTACGGCCGTTACACGGTGTGCAAGACCGGCCCGTGGGGCCAAGGCCCGGTGACGCTGCAGCAGCTAGCGCTGCTCAAGGGCTTCGATCTCGATGGGCTCGATCCGACCGGGCCTGATTTTATCCACTTCATCGTCGAATGCTCGAAGCTCGCTTATGCCGACCGCGAAGTATTCTACGGCGATCCGGATTTCGTCGAAGTGCCGATGGCGACGCTATTGTCGGATGCCTACAATTCCGAGCGCCGCAAGCTCGTCGCCGACGAGGCCTCGATGGAGCAGCGTCCCGGTTCGATTGCCGGTTTCGGCGCCGTGGTAAAATTGCGCCGCGAAGCCGTTCCGATGGCGGTCGGCGCCGGCGAACCGACGGTCGGCCGGATGGGCGCGACGCGCGGCGATACCGTACATTTCGATATCATCGATGCGGCCGGCAATATGATTTCGGCGACACCGTCGGGCGGCTGGCTGCATTCCTCGCCGGTCATTCCCGAGCTTGGTTTCTGCCTCGGCACCCGCGCCCAGATGTTCTGGCTTGAAGAGGGCCATCCGGCGGCGCTTGCCCCCGGCAAGCGGCCGCGAACAACCTTGTCACCCACATTGGCGCTACGTGACGGCGAGCCCTATCTCGGCTGGGGCTCGCCCGGCGGCGACGGCCAGGATCAGTGGATCACGCAGTTCTTCACGCGCCACGTCCATGCCGGCATGAATCTGCAAGAAGCCATCGACGCGCCGGCTTGGCATTCCGAGCATTTTCCAAGCTCGTTCTGGCCGCGCACGGCGCGGCCGGGCGTGTTGGTGGTCGAGAGCCGGGTGCCGAAAAAGACGATCGCCGAATTGCAGCGCCGCGGCCACATCGTCGAAGTCGGTCCGGATTGGTCCGAAGGCCGACTCACGGCGGCATCTCGCGAGGGCCGCCGCCGCCGCGCCGCTGCCAATGCACGCGGCATGCAGGGCTACGCGGCGGGGAGATGAATTTTGTTTGCGCATGATCTTTTCCGAAAACCGGTTCCCGCTTTTCGGGATCATGCTTTAGGCCGCCACCATCCCCAAAAACTCTTCGACTTCACGGCGGAGCTTCTCGGTGGCGTTTTCGACTTCTTCGGACGCCGCGAGCATGGTTTGCGCCGAACTGCGGGTCTGCGTCACACCGCCGGCGACTTCGCCCAAAGCGGCGACGATCGCCTTGGCGCCGGTTGCGGCGCTGGCGACGTTATGGGAAATCTCTCCGGTCGCCGCTTCCTGCTGCTCGACCGAGATGGCGACGGCGCTGGTATAGCTGCTAATGTCCGCCATCCGCTGCGTGATCTCGCGGATCGCAGAGACCGCTTTGCCGCTCGATGCCTGCACCGACAAGATTTCGTGCGTGATCTCTTCGGTGGCCTTGGCGGTTTGCACCGCGAGCGATTTTACCTCGGAGGCAACCACCGCAAAGCCGCGTCCGGCCTCGCCGGCGCGCGCCGCCTCGATGGTGGCATTGAGCGCCAGCAGGTTGGTCTGGCCGGCGATGTCCTGAATGAGCTTGACCACGTCGCCGATCTTCTGCGCCACATGCGCCAGCGCGGCGATGTCTTCGTTGGTCGCATCGGCGTCGGCGGTGGCGCTGCGTACGACGTCGTTGGCTTGACCGAGCTGCCGGCTGATCTCCCCGATCGAGACCGAGAGCTCGGCGGCGGCCGCGGCCGCAGTTTCGACGTTGGCCGAAGCCTCGTTGGAGCCGTGCACCGCGCCCTCGGCGCGCTGCAGCGTGTGATCGGAGGTCGTCAACAGCGTCTTCGCCGCCGACTTCATCGCACTGGCGCTTTGGCTTACGGTTTTGAGGACGTTCTCGACCCGGGTGCGGAACGCGGAGATCGCGGCGTCAGTTGAGCGCCGCCGCTCGTCGCGCTGCCGCAGTGCGTCCCGCTCTTTCTCGGCGAGCAATTGGTCGGTGATGTCGGTATGGGTGGCGACCCAGCCGCCACCTGCCATCGGCCGGCTGACCACCGAGACGACGCGGCCGTCCTTGAGCCCCTGGGTCTTGGTTTCCGTGCGCCCTTCGGCCACCTGCTTGAGGCACTCGGCGACATAGCGATCCACGTCGCCGGAGAAATTCCTCGCGGACAACCGGTGCATCAGCAGATCGTGCAATGGCGTGCCGGCGCGCGCGTGGTCGGCCCGCAAGTGATACATTTCGATATAGCGGTCGTTGCACAGCACCAGGCGTGCCGCGCCGTCGAACATGCACAGGCCCTGCGTCATATTATTGAGTGCGGCGCGGAAGAGCAGCGCCTGGCCGCGCCGGCGGTCGGTCACGAAAAAGCCCGCCACTGCCGCCGCGCCGAGACCGAATGGTGCGGCCATCACGGCGCCGGCGAGCGGGGCGGGAGCCTGCGTCAAGGCCGCAACGATCCAACCGACGCCACCGACCAGATAGACCGCGACGCCCACGGCAAAGCCGGCTGCCCCCGTCATAACGATGAGCTTCCAGTTGCGGCTGGCTTTAGACAAGGATGGACCGCCAAGCATCGCGCGCGCCCGATCAACTCGATCGACGGTAGACATCGATCCGTTGTTTTGAGGTTAAGAAATGATGCACGATTCCTTAACAAAAGCTGAGCGGGCGGCGATTTCGGGTGCTTGCGGCCGGAATCGGCTTGGCAGGGTGCGGCGCGTGCCCGCTTGGTTCACGCGTGGCAAAATCGTGGAAGTGCGATGCCGACGCGGTCGCGCATCAGTAGACAATTTTGCCCGCCCTACGGATTCCCGGGAATCACCGGCAACAGCAGGTGGGCGTCCATGTCGCCGCCGGCATGGACGGTGTTGGCGGCGCCGGAATTGTAGTCGGCGTGGTAATGCATGTAGTGGCTCGAACCGACGCCGTCGCGCGGTTGGACGTCGAGCCGGATGCGGTGGCCCTTCTTGAACACCATCGAGGTCGGCCAGATTTCGACCTCGACGCGCACGATCTCGCCGGGCTTTAGATAAAGCCGGCGGACGTGGCGGTGATAGGGGCGATAGGGCAATGACAATTCCGGATCGAGCTCGCGGTGCGACACCCGCAGCCAGCCCTTTGCCACAGGCACCGGCGCGCCCTGTTGGCCGGTCTCCATGACTTCCTTGCCGTCGGCGTCGAAGTTGCGCAGCGTCAAGAACAGATCCATGTCTTCGCTCGAACTGGACACCCACAATACGGCGGCGAGTGGCCCGGTAATCTCGGTGTCGGCGGCAATCGGCGGCGTTTCGAACGAGACTCCCATTCCTGGCTTGATGCCGCCGCCGAGGACTTGCGACGAAGCGGCCGATGTCGACCCCATCGAGCCGAGGCTAGAAGCGGAGTATGTCCTCGACTCGGCCCGCGGTGGTTTGTTCTCGGTCAGCGCGCCAACCGGCGACGCGCCCTGCGCCGGCGACAGATCGAGGTAAAACTTGGTCCAGCGCGTGCGCCCAAGCGGCCATTCATGCTCGTGGCGCCACTCGAAGGCGTCGCCGCCCTTGCGGATCGCAAGCTTGATCGGTGGCTCGTCCATCACGCCGTTGTCGATGCCCTTGAGCCAGTAGTCGAAAAACCGGATCTGATCGCGCCGTCCGTCCTCGGTGTAGAACGGATGCACGTGCGAGCCCAAATGGATGCGCAATTTCCTATGCGGCGTGGCCGCGCGCATAAACGCCTCGGTATTGCCGCGCAAATGCAGTCCCATGCCGGACCAATTGCCGACGGAGAACATCGGCACCTTGATCTTGTCCCATTGTGCCTGCGAGCCGCGGAAGGCGCCGCTGTCTAGATTATTGTGCAGCCAGCAATACAGCGTGTTGACCTGCCAGCCGTCGGGCAGCTGCTGCGACGCGCGTCCCAGCACGTGATGCAACAGATGCGCGGTGTACCAATTGGTCATGAACAGCGAGAGGATGCCGCCGTGGTAAAGCGCGTCGCGATAAAGGTCGGCGAAGCCCTCCCAAGGAATGATCGCCTTCAACGACGGCGGCTGCAGGTTGGCGACGAACCATTGATTGATGGCGTAATAGGAAATGCCGTTAAGCCCGACCTTGCCGTTGCACCACGGCTGCGCCGCCGCCCATTCGATGGCGTCATAAAGGTCGACCGCCTCGGCGAGCGACCACGGCTCGCACTGGCCGGGCGATTTGCCGCTGCCGCGACCGTCGACCCGCACCGCGGCGTAGCCGCGCGGCGCCCACCATTGTGGATTGACGGTCTCCCAGTTCATCCATTCGTTCGCCGCTTCGGCGAGCGTATCCGGCACGATCCAGAGCTTGTCTTTCTGGTAGGGACCGAGATTGAGGATGGCGGGAAATCTGCCGTCGTCGTCCGGCCTGAATACGTCGGCCTTCAGCCGCGCGCCGTCGCGCATCGGCACGTCGACATCCTTGTCGACGACGATCGGATATTCGGGGTCGGTCATGTCCCGATGGGATTTCCTTGGCGGCTGCAACTGTCGGCGCGGATCGTAGCCGAGCGCGGTCGGGGATTCTAGAGCTTCACGCTTCCGACACTTTTTTGCCGGCACTATGATGCCCGCGTCTGGGGGAGATTGCCAATGATCCGGCCGCTTGCCGCGCTCGTCGTTTGCGGCGTCGTCTTGACTGCGGCGGGACTAGCCGATTGCACCGACAATGCGCCGCCATCCGGTCAGCCGACGTTCTATCGGGACTTGGCGCAATCCAACGCCGTGCTCGACGCGGTGGCGGCGCAGTCGATGATTTCCGGCTATCGCGTCAATAACGGCCTCGGCGTCGTTACGATCGATCCCGATCTGATGCGGCTCGCCACCGCGCAAGCGCAGGTCATGGCGGCCAAGGGCAAGCTCGATCACGATGCCGGCGAGCCGTTTCAGGCACGCATCCGCAAATCGGGCTTCGACGCTGCGGTCGCCGTCGAAAATATCGGTGCGGGCTATCACACGCTGGCCGAGGCATTTTCCGGCTGGCGCGATTCGCCGCCGCACCGCGCCAACATGCTCAACGCCAGCGTTACCCGCATGGGCATCGCCGCGGTCTATACGCCGAAATCGAAATACAAGGTGTTCTGGTCGCTGATTCTTGCCGCGCCCGGCGATCGGCACGGCTGACGTCAAGACGCCGGAACTAGACCGAACATCTTCCGCCCATAACGCGTCCGCGCTTCGTCAACAAGCGGCGCGACGGCGGCTCGGAATTGGGCGTGTTCGTCCGCGGTCAGCTCGGCGATCTCGCAACCGGCAGCCGCGATGGCGGCGCGGGCGTCGCGGTCTTCGACGATAGCGAGATCGCGCTGGAACGCGACCGCGCGCCTCACCGCTTCGCGCATGGCGTTTTGCAAGTCCGCGGGCCACGCTTCGAACGACGGCCGGTGCAGGAAAATCGGCCGCGAAATATAGAAATGGTTGGTCACGGTATGGAAGTGGTGGAATTTGTGCACGCCGTAGGTCACGGTGTTGGCGAACGGGTTTTCCTGGGCGTCGAGCGTGCCGGCCTTGATGCCGGCGATCGCCTCGGTCAAGTCGCAACGCACCGGGACGGCGCCGAGCAGTTCGAAGGTTCTGGCCTGCACCTCGCTCGGCAGCACGCGGATGCGCATGCCCGTAAGATCCGCCGGCACCCGGACGCGCCGCAATCGGTTCGAGATATGGCGAAAGCCGTTTTCGAACCAGCCGAGGATGCGGTAATTGGCGCGTTCTTCGATGTTGGCGGCGAGACGGCGTCCGAGCGCGCCGTCCATCGCGGCGCGCGCCTGGTCCCGCGTTTGAAATAAAAACGGCAAATCGACGAAGCCGAGCTCGCCGACGCGGTCGGTCAGGTAGCTCGACGACTGGTAGCCGAGCGTGAGTACGCCGTCCTCGACCAGCCACAAAATATCCTCGGCGCGATAGCCGAAATCCATGATGTTCCAGACATACTTCACGTCGATACGGTCGCCGAACGCGGCCGCCAGCGTGTCGCCGATCAAGTTGAGGCTCTTCGAAAACGAGGTATTGGGCGGTCCATAGCCGCCCATGCGGATGGCAATTGGCTTGATCATTGTCGTTCGAGAGCCCTGCACGCTTCGCGTGATCGCCAAGTTACGAGGGAAACGCACGGGGATGTCAACGCTAGCCCCGCATATGGCTCCGGATAGATTTCGCCGCCGCGATGGCGACGCCGCGCAGCGCCTCCAACCGGCAGGCGCGCGCGAACGGCGCCTCGGGCCGCACCGCGATCATGCGGTTGCACAATGCCAACCGCTCGCTCCAGATGTGATCCAGCATCGGATTGCCGGGCGCAGCGCAGGAATCGGTGCGGGCGATCACAGGGTTGTCGGCAAGCTCCTCGGTCAGCGCCGCGCTGAGCAGGATGCCGGGAGCAAAGCGGGCGAAACTCTCATCGTAGGCGGTTTTCCAGTACCATGCCGTATCGCCGCTGTGCAGGGTGACCGCGGCGGCGATCGGACGGCCATCGAGCAGCAGGCGATGGATCGCGACTTTGCCTTCCGCCGCGAGCGCGGCCAACGCCATTTTTATGAAGCTCGTGGCTTCTTCATGATGCGCCGCCGCGGTGCCGGCTTCGCCTTTCCAGCCGCTCGCCTCGATCGCGAGGAAATCTTCCATGGCGGCGGCGACCGCCGCAGGCTCGGACGCCGCCGTGAATAACAGCGCGCCGGCATCGGACAAGCGCCGCCCGGTGCGGCGCAACTCGCGGTGCCGGCGCGCCGAGAGTGCGTTATCGAGATAGTGCGCACGGTCGTTTCGCGGCGCCAGCAGGGCCCGGTGATGACGTGCAAAATCGGCACACGGCATCTGGGTGCGCTGCAGTCTCGTGCCGAGAGCGGCGGCAAACGGCTCGTCCTCGGCGATAAGCGGCAGCAGCACCAAGCCTGGCAGCGCCGGATTGCCGGCAATGTAGGAGAGCCAAGCCGCGATCACCGGCTCCGCTGCCTCGCAGTCCACGAGCGGCGTTCCCAGCGGCCCATAGGGATGCGTCCAGCCGACCAGGACGGGAAGCCGCAACCCGTAGCGCCGCGCGCTGACGCGCGCCGGAAAGAATCCGAGCAGCTGCCGCGGCGTCGTGCCAGACCACACCAAGACGGCGCCGATATCGTTGCCGAACGCGGTCGCTGCCGCCAGCGCGAAACCCGGTTCATAAAAGATATTGGGCTCGATGGTGCGCGCGGCGAGATCGCGCCAGTCGTTTGCGACGGCAAGAAGATCCGCGAGCCAGCGCCATTCGACGGCGAACGAGTTGATCGCATAGCGGTCGGCGATCACGGCGCGCCGTGCGCTGGCAATGGCCGACACCGCGCGATCGAGCGCAACACGCGGCGCGAACTGCGAACCGATCGATGCCACTACGACCTCTGGACAGGGACCAGCAGGTTTATCAAGGAGGCGTTAAGAATAAGTTGGAATAAATTAATAAATGCGGCGGACGCCGCGGCGCGGCGAATTCCGCCGAAGCCATTGTGCCGTCGTCGGCCAACGGTCCCGGCCGAAGTCGGTCATTCAGCGCTCCGCCTTGTACTGGGCCATCGCATCGGTCCACACTTTTGCACGATCGTCATCGAACACCAGTTTTGGATCCTCCGGCATGGTGACCCAAGCGCCGCGCGCAATCTCTTCTTCGAGTTGCGATGCCGCCCAGCCGGCATAGCCGAGCGCGACGAGGCTTTTGGCCGGACCCTTGCCAAGACCGAGATCGCCCAGGATACCGGCGGCCTCGCTGAGGGCGACGCGGCCGTCGATGTCGAGCGTGCCGTCACGACGATAGCCGGCGTCGTGAATGACGAAGGCCATTGTCGAACCGACCGGGCCGCCGAAAAAAATCCGCACGCTGCCGGTCACGCCGGCGGCATCGGCGCCGAGCGCTTCGAGCAGATTCGCAATGGGGCGGGTGGCGAGCGGATGATTGATGATGATGCCCAGCGCGCCGTCGCGGTTGTGCTGCGCCATCAGGATGACCGCGTGATCGAACGGCTCGCGCATTTGCGGCGAAGCAATCAGGAGTTGACCGGCAAGCGACGTCGGCCCGGTAACATCCGGCTGCTCGGGCGATAATGCGGCATGCAGCACCGCCGCCGGCAGCAAAACCGCGGCCGCGGCCAGAATCCAACGCAGCCCCTTGCGAGGCCTGTTGTCGAAAGCACGCATGATCGATCCGCCACGTTGGCCCGCTGCCACCTCTACTCTACACGCTCGCGCCGGAACGGGGAGGAGGGGTTAGGGCGAGATTTCTTCAAGCACGCGTCGCTTGGTCTCCACGGCGAACAGGCCGGTTACGACCGCCCCCACCGCCGCCACCACGGCAAATACGAGAAAGACCGCCGCCAGGCCCGAACCGACAATAAAGCCGACGATGGCCGGTCCGAGGATTGCTGCGAAGCGCAACCACGCCGTCGCGGTGCCGACGGCGATGGCGCGGGCGCGGGTCGGATATAGCTCCGGCGTATAGACATAAACCCCGATCGACAGCACCGAGACGAAGAAATAGCCGCAGGTCACCAGCACCAGCACGCGCTGCGGCGAATCGGGGCCGAGGACAAACAGCACGCCAAGCGCAATCGCGTTGGCCGCGAATGCCACGGCGAACCAGGGTCGGCGGCCGATGCGGTCGATGGTCAGCGCGCAAGTCAAGGCGCCGCCGAGCCCGACGGCCTGCGTGATCAAGCCGTATTGCAGCGCTTGTTGCAGCGGCAGCTTGAACACCGTCGAATAGATCGTCGGCAGCCAGACGATGAGACCGTAGTTGAAAAAATACGCGGCGAACCAGATCACCCACACTACCAGCGTCCGCCGCAAATAAGTTGGACCGAACAAATCGGACCATGAAGCCGTCAGCGGCCCGCTGACGGTAACCCTTTGCGGCGGCGGCAGCGGTTCGCCGGTAGATCTCTCCGTTTCGCTTTCGATCCTCGCCAGCGCCGCTTGTGCCTCGGCATTGCGTCCGCGCGTCGCCAGCCAACGCGGCGATTCCGGCAGCAGCCGCTGCAGCATCATGGCGACAAAAGCCGGCAGCGCGCCGATGACGAACATCCACTGCCAGCCGAAGCGCGGCACGATCCACGCGCCCATGAATCCGGCGGCAACCAGCCCGATCGGGAAAACGAGCTCGTAGAGCAGGACGAAACGGCCACGGCCCTTGGCCCGGGCGAGCTCGCTGATATAGGTCGCGGCCACCGGAACCTCGCCGCCGAGACCAAAACCTTGGATGATTCGTGCTGTGACGAGCGACTGATAATTCCAGGCGAAGGCGCAGGCGAGGCTCATGACGGCAAAGATCAGAATCGACCAGAACATCGCGGTAATGCGGCCATGGCGCTCGGCGATCCAGCCGAAGAACAGCGCGCCGCCGAGCTGGCCGAGATAGCCGGCTGAAATCAGCAGTCCGATTTGCGGACCGCCGAGCTTCCACGCCCGCACCAGGACCGGCAACACGAACGCGATGGCGAGCGCATCGAAGGCGTCGAAGAACGTGGCGACGCCGATGATGATCCTGGCCTTGATGTGCCACCACGAGACCGGTAGGCGCTCGATCCGCGCGACAACGTCACTGATGGAGCCGCTGCCGCCGGCAGCGGCGTCGCTCACGCTCATGATTTCCTCCCCGCATTATTTCGCCTCCCCACAAGGGGGAGGGAACCGATCAAACAAACTGTACCGCGATGCCGCCGAGTTGGCCGAAGTCGGCATGTAGCGTATCGCCCTTGCGCGCGAACACCACGCGCGTGAACGAGCCGGCGAGCACCAGATGGCCGACTTCCAGCGCCACGCCGTGCTGACCTAGCTTATTGGCGAGCCAGGCGACGCCGAGCGCGGGATGGCCGAGCACGCCGGCGGCGACGCCGGTTTCTTCGATTTCGGAGTTGCGATACATGATGCCGCCGACCCAGCGCAGGTCGACCTCGAGCGGGCCGACCGGCCGGCCGCCGACGACGATGCCGGCCGCGGCGCCGTTGTCGGATACGGTGTCGAATATTTTGCGTGGGTCCTGCAACCGCGCATCGACGATCTCGATCGCCGGCACGACATATTCGGTGGCGCGCAGCACATCGGTCAGGCCGATGCCGGGACCGCGCAGCGGCTTACCGAGCACGAAGGCGAGCTCGACCTCGACGCGCGGCAGACAGAAATGCTCATGCGGAATGCGCGCGCCGTCGGCGATCATCATGTTGTCGAGCAGATGGCCGTAGTCCGGTTCGTCGATCTGCGAGGAGCGCTGCATTGCCTTCGAGGTGAGGCCGACTTTATGGCCGATCAGCTTGGCGCCGGCCGCGATCTTGCGGTTGGCTACCGCGGTCGAGATCGCATAGGCGTCCGCCATGGTGATGCCCGGCCAGGTCTTGGAGAGCTGCACCGCCTGCTTACGTTCCTTCTCCGCGGCGAGAAGAATATCGGCGGCCTTGTTGCGATCGGCATCGGACATCATGGCGATAAAGCTCCCGTTCATACGCACTGGCGTTGCCGCCATCCCGAGTTGCGCGCCAATCGGGCACCTCAGGATGAGGCGGCACAGACACTTAGCACGTTTGACGTTGGAGCGAGGCGCGACCGGACGGAGCGCTACTGGCAGGCCACGCGCAGCAGCACGGTTTCGACCGGACAATCCGCGGCCGTCGGAGTTTGTCCCGACACCCAAAGCGAATCGGCGCACTTTTCCGCGGTGCGAACGTCGAGCGGCTGGCCGGTGCTAAAGCCCTTGGCCTTGCACACATTGGTAGCCGCGGTGGCGCAGTCGGCCGCGCCGTTGCCGGCAATGGGACAGGTTTGCTGGATTTCGATCACGTGCGACGGCCGCAAGGCGTCTGCGGCGTTCTTCATCGCCTGCTGGGTGGCGTCGGCGGCGTCCTTGGCGGCGTCTGCCGATTGCTTGTTGAACGCGTTGAGCTTGGTCTGCTGCTCTTTCAACTTGGCCTTCCAGTCGGCGATCGACTGGTCCCACCATTTGCCGAAGCCGTTGAGGAGACCGCGCTTCTCGGTTGGCGCCTCGGCTAAGGCGGGCGGCGGCGGTTGCGACGGCAGCACCAGTCCTGACGTCGCCGATGGCGCCGCGGGGGCAGATGGCGGTGGCGGGGCCGATAGCGATGGCGACGATGCCGGCGCGGTCGCCGGTTGCGCGTTCGCTGCGCCGACGGCAGGCGCCGGCGCGGTCTGGGCGAGCGCGGTTCCGGTCAATGCAGCGATCATCGCGGCCGCGGCCAGCCAGCCGACCGCGCACGATAGCGCTGCCGCGGACTCAGGGGCTGGAGTTGTACGATGTGCTGTCACGGCCACTCCGGTGATGGCCAAAACTTGAGCCCGCCCTCATGGGCCCGACGGGCGCTCCTTAGGCTCAGGCGCGCCCAATAGTCCTGGCCGCCAAATTAGGCACCAACATGGTCAGAATAGCCGCATTGCAACGAGAAGACCAATCATAAGAAAGATCGAGCGGGGCCGCCCATAATTGCAGCCCCGTCTCTCGTCGCGTGGCGCTATGGTTTGGAACCCTGGCTGTTCCGCCATCCAGCCCAGACGAACCACGCAAATCCGGCAAAGAGGAGAGCGACGGCGAGGCCGTCGAATTCGTGGAACAGCCGGCGGAATGTCGGATCGCTGTTCCAGTGCGCGCCCAGTAGAGAGCCGATATAAGCGAGGCCGAAGCACCACGGCCACGAGCCGAGAAACGTGTAGATCTGGAATTTCAGCATCGGCATTCGCGCCAGCCCGGCCGGAAAGGCAATGAAAGTTCGCACCACCGGAAGCAGCCGGCCGACGAAAACCGTGACCGCGCCGAAGCGGGCAAAAAACTGTTCCGCGCGATCGATCTCGTGAGGCCGCACCAGAATGTAGCCGCCCCAGCGTTCGAACGCCTTGCGGCCTCCGGTGGCGGCCACGTAATAGGCGACCGTCGAACCGACATTGCAGCCCAGAGCCCCCGCCGTCGCGGCGCCGATCAAACTGAACCGTCCAACAGACGCCAGATATCCGGCGAACGGCATGATCACCTCGGAAGGAAGCGGGATGCATGCCGATTCGATGGCCATGAGCAGGACGACACCGAAATAGCCGGCGGCGGAAATCACCTCGACGATGAGGGACACCACCGCCGAGACGAGCTGGTCGATCATTGCCGAGCTGAAATGGCGCGGGGCAGGTCAGCGCCGCTTGCGCACGCGGCGGCCTTCGAGCACGACGATTTTACGTCGCGGAAAGTCCTCCGGCATCTTTTTCGGTACCTTCTCGGCGATGCCGAGGAGCCGCTCGCGCCGGTCCATCTCTTTCCAGACGTCTTCCGGGCGGATGCCGGAGGCGACCCACAGCACGACCAGATTATAAATGAGGTCGGCGCTTTCCTTGACGACGGCATCGCGGTCGCCGTGCATGGCGTCGATCACGACCTCGACCGCTTCCTCGGCGAGCTTCTTTGCCATCTTGCTGCGGCCGGAACGCAACAGCCGCGCCGTCCGCGAGGTCGACGGGTCGTCGTGGCGGCAGGACAGTGCGGCCTGATAGAGCCGTGAAATCGAATCAGTCATTTTCGAATCAGCCTTAGCCCATCAGAATACAGCGATCTTGTCGCGATTGTGTTAATTCCGACGGTCGTAGGGGCATTCGAGCGCCTGTCTTTATTCGTCCTGGGCCAATAGGCCGGCATTGCCGCCGGCCGCTGCCGTATTGACCGTGACCACCTGCTCGGCCGCAAAGCGTCGCAAGTAGTTTGGCCCACCAGCTTTTGGGCCGGTGCCGGACAGATGCGAGCCGCCGAAGGGCTGGGTGCCGACTACGGCGCCGATCATGTTGCGATTGATATAGACGTTGCCGTGCGGGAGCTGGGCCGCGATGCGCCCGGTCGTCAGATCGATGCGCGACTGCACGCCGAGCGTCAGCGCCGTGCCGTTGCCGACGATACCGTCAAGGAGTGCGTCCAACTCTCCGGCGCGCCAGCGCACGATATGGAGAACCGGGCCGAAAACTTCCTGATCGAGATCAATCGCCCGGTCGAGCTCGATAATGGCCGGAGCCACATAGCTGCCCGCTGCCGGCAGTGCCCCGTCCCAGCGGAAGCGCAGGCGGCCGGCACGCTCCATGCCGGCGATCCAGCTTTCGAGCTTGGCCTTGGCTTCGGCATCGATCACCGGGCCGACATGGGTCGCGAGGTGGCGCGGGTCGCCGACTTTCAGTTCACGCGCCGCGCCGATCAGCATGTTCAGCATGCGCTCGGCAACATCGGCTTGCAGGCACAATAGCCGCAACGCCGAGCAGCGCTGACCGGCGGAACGGAACGCCGACGCGATGGCGTCGTCGCTGACCTGTTCGGGCAATGCCGTCGCATCGACGATCATGGCGTTGATGCCGCCGGTCTCGGCAATGAGCGGCACGATCGGACCGGCCTTTTCGGCCAGCGCGCGGTTGATGGCGCGGCCGACTTCGGTCGAGCCGGTAAAAACCACGCCGGCGACCCGCGGATCGGCGACAAGGCTCGCACCGACAGCGCCGTCGCCGGGGACGAAATGCAGCGCGCTTTCCGGCACGCCGGCCTCGTGCAGCAACGCGACGGCACGCGACGCGATCAGCGGCGTCTGCTCGGCGGGCTTGGCGACGACCGTATTGCCGGCGACCAGCGCGCCGCCGACCTGGCCGAGAAAAATGGCGAGCGGAAAGTTCCACGGACTGATGCAAACGAACACGCCGCGGCCGCGATAGCTCAGTTCGTTGCTTTCACCGGTCGGCCCCGGCATCGGCTGGGGGGTCAGGACGCTGCGCGCCTGCCCGGCATAGTAGCGGCAATAATCGACCGCCTCGCGCAGCTCCGCGAGCGCGTCGTCCAGCGTTTTGCCGGCCTCGCTCTGCAACAGCCCGAGAAGCCGGCCGCGATCGATTTCGAGCCGATCGGCGGCGCGGTCGAGCGCCGCGGCGCGTCGTTCGATCGGTGTCGCCGACCAGGCGGCAAAGCCGGCCGCGGCGGCCGCCATCGCGGTGCGCACGATCGCGTCGTCGGCCTCGCATACCAATCCGATTTCTCTGCCGTCGATCGGCGAATGCACCGCGCGCTCGATGCCGGACAATGCGACGCCATCGATGAGCGGCGCAGCCGTCCCCTGCGCCGTCTGCAGGCTGCTCGCGCCGTCGCGCATTTGGCACAGCAGCGCGTCGAGGCTGGCGCGGTCGCCGAATTCGAGACCGGCTGAGCCGCGCCGCTCCGGCAGATAGAGCTCGCGCGGCAACGGGATTTTTCGATTGCGCGCCTGCTGGGCCTCGGCAATCCAGCTTTGCGGCCGGCGCAGTATTTCCGCGATCGGCACCTTGGGATCTGCGGCGACGGATACGAAGGACGAATTGGCGCCGTTCTCCAATAATCGCCGGACCAAGTAAGCGAGCAGATCGCGATTATTTCCGACCGGCGCGTAGATGCGGCAGGCGGCATCGGGGAACTCGGCGGCCAGCGCGTCGTAGAGCGCCTCGCCCATGCCATAGAGCCGCTGGAATTCGTAACCCGCGATGCCGCCGGCGTCTTCGATCACGCTGGCCACGGTGAGCGCGTTATGGGTGGCGAATTGCGGAAACAGCCGCGGCCGCGCCGCCAGCAAGCGTTTGACGCAAGCTGCGTAGCAGAGATCGGTCATGGCCTTGCGCGTGAACACCGGATAGTCGGATAGGCCGCGCTCCTGAGCGCGCTTGATCTCGGTGTCCCAATAGGCGCCCTTGACCAGCCGCACGGTCAGCTTTCGGTTTTTTGCCGCGGCAACGTCCTCGATCCAGCCGATGACTTGCAAGGCGCGCTTCTGATAGGCCTGCACCGCAAGCCCGAAACCGTCCCAATCGCCGAGCGAAGCATGGTCGAGCACGGCGCCGATGATTTCCAGCGACAGTTCCAGCCGGTCGGCTTCCTCTGCGTCAACGGTGAACTGTAAGTTGTGGTCCTTGGCGAGCCGGGCCAGCGCGATGATGCGCGGTGTCAGCTCGGCGACAACACGCTCGCGCGAGACGGCTTCGTAGCGCGGATGCAGCGCCGAGAGCTTGACCGAAATGCCCCACACACCCGCTCCCGCATGCCGGGGAGGGTAGGGCGGGGGACGCAGCGCCGCCTTGCCCGCATTCGCGCCGATGGCGGCGATCGCTCCTGCATAGGCATCGAAATATTTGGCGGCGTCGGCGCCGGTGCGGGCACCCTCGCCGAGCATGTCGAACGAATAGCGAAAATTCTCATGCGTGTGGGCACGCCCCAGCGCCTCGTCGATATCTTGCCCGATGACGAAATGCGAACCCAAGAGCCGCATCGCCTGCCGCGTCGCCGCGCGCATCGCCGGCAGGCCGAGGCGGCGCAAGACAGCGTCGAGAATGGTTTCCGGCGTCTCGCCGGGATGAATGATGCGGGCGGCGATGCCGAGCGTCCAGGCCGAGGCCGAGACCAGGATCGCTGTCGATTTGACGTCGCCGTCGAACCAGCGACCGGCGGCGAGCTTGTCCTCAATCAGCCGGTCCGCGGTTGCCGCATCGGGCACGCGAAGCAGTGCCTCAGCCAGCACCATGAGCGCCAGCCCCTCCTTGGTCGATAGCGAATAGGCGTGCAGGAAATCGTCAACGCCGCCGAGTCCGGTCGCTTTGGCGCGGATCGCCTCGACCAGGCGACGCGCGCGCGCATCGATACGGCTCTCCGCGGCGCGCCCGCGCACGGCGTCGGCGAGGAGGCCCGCCGCCAGCTCCTCGTCGGGTGGCGCAAACGGAGCTTGAAAACTAGGCACCCGGCTTTCAGGCGCGTCCATCGCAGGAGTTTATCCTCCCACACAAAAGTGGGGGAGGGGAAACGCGCGATCAAGCACCGCTCGCCAGCAACGCCTGCAATTTGTCGATGCTCATGGTCCAGCCCATCTCCATGCCTTGCAGATAGGCGATCGCTTTCTCGGCCATCGCGCCACCGCGCGTGTGCAATGTCAATCTGGTTTTGCCGCTTTCATCGGTGAAGGTCACCGTGGTGAACCCTTCGATGATGTGATTGCCCGCCTCGTCCACGGCGATATTGGTGAAGGCGAGCCGCTCGGGCGGAACGATCTCGCGGATTTCGCCCTTCATCGGATAGATGTTGCCGTCGGGCGCGCGCATGTGAATGCGCAGAGTCCCGCCGACCCGAGGGTCGATCTCGCAGACCGGATTGGTGAAGCCTTTCGGGCCCCACCACAGCGCCAGTTGCGCGGCATCGGTCCAGGCTTTGAATACCAGCACACGTGGCGCATCGAACACGCGCGTGATCGTGACTTCGCGTTCGGCGAGCGGCCGGGGTCGATCGGTAGAGGACATGACAGGCCCTGTTTTAGTAGCCGGCCTTCTCGCAATTGACCATCCACGGCGTGCCGAACTGATCGGTCAGCATGCCGAAGCGCTGCGCCCAGAACGTTTCCTGGATCGGCATGCGTATCGTGCCGTTTTCGGATAGCGCCTTGAAGACGCGTTCGGCTTCGGCCGGCGTATCGACGCCGAGCGTGACCACCATGCCTTTCATCGGCTCGTAGAATTGCGGCGGCGCGTCGGCGCCCATCAACAGCATGTCGCCCACTTTCAGCCGCGCATGCATGATGTTGTCCCTGGCTTCGGGCGAAGTCTGCGCCGCCATCGGGCTGTCGCCGTATTTCATCATCATCAGCGTCGTGCCGCCGAGCACCTTCTCATAGAACTTGAACGCCGCCGCGCATTTACCGTTGAAACTCAGGTAGGGATTGATCTGCATCGCACACTCCTTTTTTCATGGTCTATTTCAGGCCGGCCCGGCATGGGCGCGGCGCAATGTTTCCAGATCGAACTTTTTCATTTTCATGACAGCGTCGATGATGCGATTGAGCCGTTCGCCTCCCGCCTCGGTCATCATTTGCGGCAATTCGGACGGCACGACCTGCCAGGACAATCCGTATTTGTCCTTCAGCCAGCCGCACTGGCCTTCGCGACCGCCGGCGGCGAGTTTGCTCCAGAACTCGTCAATCTCGGCCTGGGTGTCGCACATCACCTGGAACGACACCGCCTCGTTGAATTTAAAATGAGGGCCGCCGTTGAGCGCGGTAAAGGTCTGCCCCTCGATCTCGAAGTCCACGACCATGACCGAGCCGGCTGCCTTGCCGTGCACCTCGCGGCCCGCTTCGCCGTAGCGGCTGATTTGCTTGACGCGAGAGTTTTTGAAGACCGACGTATAGAATTTCGCTGCGTCCTCGGCTTGGGTGTCGAACCACAAACAAGGCGAGATTTTCTGCTTGACGAATCCCATCTGTGCTTCCTCCTCACTTCGCCGTGGCGAGATAGCTGTCGAGGCGATCGAAGGAGCCGTTCCATCCAATGGTCGCGCCATCGCGCGCTGCCTCGAAGGTCTTCTGTTCCTCCGGCGTCGCATTGAGCGGCGTCCAGTGCAGCGTCACTTTGGTCTGGCCGTTGCCCACGTCCTCGAAGGTCACGGTGGTGAGCAGTTCGAGCGGCCAAGTCGGACTGAGCGGATGCCGTGTTAGGCCGCCCGCTTGGTCCGAGAAGGAATGCACCCAGACAAGGCGCTTCGGCGCTTCGATCTCGCGATAGACGAATTTGGCCCACATGATCCGGCCCGTCTCATCGCGCAGGGCCCCGTGGTAGCTGCCGCCGGCGCGCAAATCCATTGTTGACGAGACAATGACCGATCCCTTGGGTCCGAACCACACCTGCATCCGTTCCGGCTCGGTGAAGCATTTCCACACGAGATCGCGCGGCGCGGCGAAGACGCGGGAGATGACGAAATCGGTGGGCTTCGGTTCCTCGGATTTGACTACGGCAAGCATGACACGCTCCACTCTCTTGCGGCGAGGCTCAAGACTTATTGCTGGACCAGGACCATCCAGCCGACGCCGAATTTGTCGGCCAGCATGCCGAAGCGTGACGAGAAGAATGTCTTCGCCAATGGCATGTTCACTTGGCCGCCCTCCGACAGCGCGCCGAAGATGCGTTCGGCGTCGGCGTCCGTCGCAACGCTGAGCGCGAGCGCAATGCCGTGGAAATTCGGGCTACCGGTGCAGCGTCCGTCGGACATCAGCAGTTGCGTATCGCCGGCGTGGATCGCGGCGTGCATGACCTTGTCGGCGTTGCCAGACGAGATCATCGACTGATCCGGCGCTTCTTTGAAGCGCATCAGCATATCGACCTTGGCGCCGATCGCCTTCTTGTAGAACTCGATCGCTTCGTCGCAGCGGCCTTCGAAAGACATATAGGGTTGGACTTGCATGGATCTACTCCGGTATGGGGCAAGGTCTTGACAAATACGTTGATATCAACATAATTAATCCATGTCAAATTCGGCTGCAAACGCCAGTGACAAACGCGACGATCTGCCGTTCTCGTTCACCCACCATGTTCGCGACAATTGCCTTTGCCTTCACATCCAACGGGCGGCGCGGGCGCTGGCGCGGCGCTTTGACGCCGCGTTGCGGCCGTTCGGGCTGACGCAGGGTCAATTTTCCCTGCTGATGTCGCTCAATCGACCCAAGCCGCCACGCATCGGCGATGTCGCGGCGCTGCTCGCGATGGATCGCACCACCTTGACCGCGAATCTCAAGCCGCTGGAGCGCCGCGGCCTGGTGAAGGTCAAAGCGGACAAGGCGGACAAGCGCAGCCGCCGCTTGATTTTGACGGCGGCAGGGAGGGCGCTGCTCGTTGCCGCGGCGCCGGTGTGGGCGAAAGCGCACGCCGAAACCGAGCGGGCACTCACGCGTTCGAGCGCCGATACGTTGCGCGCCACTTTGCAAGAACTCTACTGACATAACGCACCCGGTTCGCGGCCGCGCCGCGCGATCTACTCACGCCACTTTCGTCGCGACATATTCGGCGAGCCGCGCCAGCGTCTGCACCAAGCCCTGGTCGGCGCCGTATTCCTTGATGACGCGGTCGCGTTCGGCGGCCGATGGGAAATCGCCGCGCCATGTGATGCGGGTCCGGCGGCCTAAATCCTCGAAAACGATCGTCTGCCGGAACTGCACCGGCTCGACGTCGTCGCCGCCGGCATCGTCAGTTCCACCATGGCGATAGACGAGGCGTTGCGGCGGCACGACCTCCTCATAGGTGATGCGGTTCTGATAGTCGCGGCCGTCGGGTCCGTGCATGACGAAGCGCCAGACACCGCCCGGCCGCATGTCGAAACTCGAAGTGGTCGTGGTGAACCCGTTCGGTCCCCACCACTGCGCCAGATGCTTGGGATCGGTAAAGGCGGCGAACACGAGGTCGCGCGGCGCGTCGAACTCGTGGATGCCGATGATCGACCGCGGATCGCTGTTGAGGTCGAGGCTATTTGTCGCCGCCATCCGTCGGATCCTTATTCGTTTGCTCGGGGGCCTTGGCTTGCAGGAGCTTCAGGTAAGCGTCGAGGCGATCGAAACTCTCGTCGTAAAAGCGGCGATAGTGCTGCAGCCAATCGTCGATGTCTTTGAGCGCCCGCGGCTCGATGCGGCACGGCCGCCATTGCGCCTCACGGGAGCGCGCGATGAGGCCGGCGCGTTCCAGCACTTTGAGATGCTTGGAGACCGCGGGCAGGCTCATCGCGAAGGGCTTGGCCAGTTCCGTCACCGAGGTCTCGCCGAGCGCCAGTCGCGCCAGGATGGCGCGGCGGGTCGGATCGGAGAGGGCGGAAAAGGTATAATCAAGGTTCAATTTGACCGTCCGGTTAAATAACCGAATGGTTTAATAGGATCTCGGAATGGCCCTGTCAAGCCCGGTGCCGGCAGCCCCCGCCGAGCGACCTTCGCTAGTTGTCCATTTGCGTTTCGGCGCTAAAACCGCGCAATGTCCTTTATACGCATCTACCTTCGCGTTCTCGGCTTGCTGCGGTCCGACGCGCGGCTTGCGCTCACGCTCGCCTGCGCCAATATCGCGCTCGCTGCGGCGCAATTCGTCGAGCCGGTGCTGTTCGGGCGCATCGTCGACGCCTTGTCCGGCGCGCTGCCCGCGGACGTGCGTCTTTCGGCGCGGGCGCTGGCGCCGCTCGTCGGCGCCTGGGTCGGCTTCGGGCTTTTCGTGATTGTCGCCGCCACGCTGGTCGCCTGGTTCGCCGACCGGCTGGCGCATAAGCGCCGCAACATGGTGCTGGCGGATTATTTCGAGCACGTGCTGCAATTGCCGCTCGCCTACCATGCCGGTGCCCATTCCGGCCGCCAGATGAAGGTGATGCTCACCGGTACCGACACGCTGTGGTGGCTCTGGCTGTCGTTTTTCCGCGAGCATCTCTCGGCCTTCGTCTTCATCGCTTTGCTGCTGCCGGCCACGCTGGTTCTGAACTGGCGGCTGGCTCTGCCGCTGATCGTGCTATGCGTCGCGTTCACGGCTTTGACCGCATTCGTGATCCACAAATCCTTCGCGTTGCAGCGCGCAGTGGAGCGGCATTATTCCGATCTCGCCGAGACTGCGGCCGATGCACTCGGCAACGTCGCACTGGTGCAGAGCTACGCTCGCGTCGAGTTCGAAGTGTCGGCGCTGAAGACGCTGGTGAACTCGCTCCTCAACGCGCAGATGCCGGTGCTGTCGTGGTGGGCTATCGCCACCGTGCTCACGCGCGCCGGCACCACGCTCACTTTGCTGGTCATTCTCCTGGTCGGAACCTATCTCAAGCTGGTCGGCCTGGCCTCGGTCGGCCAGATCGTCAGCTTCATGGCGATCGCTGCGATGCTGATCACCCGGCTGGAGCAGGCGGTCAGCTTCTCCAATCGGCTTTTCATCGATGCGCCGAAGCTTGTCGACTTCTTCGGCGTGCTCGATACGGTGCCGGCGGTGCGCGACCGCGCCAACGCGATCGATCCGGGCCGAGTACGCGGCCTGGTCGAATTCAAGGACGTGTCGTTTTCCTACGACGGCAGGCGTTCCGCCGTGGCGGATTTGAGCTTCACCGCAATGCCCGGGGACCGCGTGGCGCTGGTCGGCCCAACCGGCAGCGGCAAATCGACGGCGCTGGCGCTGTTGCATCGCGCCTTCGATCCGCAGGCAGGCGTCATCTCGATCGACGGCAAGGATATTCGCGGCTTTACGCTGTCGGGCCTGCGCCGCAATATCGGCGTCGTGTTCCAGGAAACGCTGTTGTTCAACCGCTCGATCGCCGAGAATCTGCGCGTCGGTAAGCCGGAGGCGACCGATAACGAATTGCGTGGAGCGGCGGCGCGGGCGCAGGCCTTGGAGTTCATCGACCGCAATCCCGACGGCGTGGAGGCGCGGATCGGCGAGCGCGGCAGGCTTTTATCCGGCGGCGAACGGCAGCGGCTGGCGATCGCGCGCGCCTTGCTCAAAGACCCGCCGATCCTCATTCTCGACGAGGCGACCAGCGCGCTCGATCCGGTCACCGAGGCACGGGTCAATTTGGCGCTCGACGAAGTGATGATGGGCCGCACCACCTTCGTCATCGCGCATCGGCTGGCGACGGTGCGCGAGGCGAGCCGCATACTTGTGTTTCAGAACGGCCGCATCGTGGAGACCGGCACGTTCGACGAGCTGCACCGCCGCGGCGGCTTTTTCGCCGAGCTGGTGCAAGCGCAGTTTGGAATTGCGAATGCCGTCATTGCGAGCGAAGCGAAGCAATCCAGTCGGGCGTTGTAATCTTCTGGATTGCTCTTCGTCGCGGAGCCTGTCATCGGGCCGGCCACTTCGGGCCGGACCCGTTGGCTCCTCGCAATGACGATCTACCGCAGCCGTTCCAGGATGCTGACGTAATTGGCAACGGCAGTGCCGCCCATGTTGAAAATGCCGCCGAGCTTGGCGTCCTTGATCTGCATGTCGCCCGCGGTGCCGGTGAGCTGCATCGATGTGAGCGCATGCATCGACACGCCGGTGGCGCCGATCGGGTGACCCTTCGCCTTCAAGCCGCCGGATGGGTTGATCGGCAGCGCGCCGTCTTTGGCGGTGATATCGTCGGCGCTTACTCGCACACCCCGGCCTCACGTCCGCTTATGACTGAGGCTGTGTAAAAACTCAAACGCGCTCAATGGTGACAGAAGAAACGCTCGTCCAAATCGTCGATAGTTGCGTAAACATTCCCTAGCGAGTCTGATTTCAGTTGGCCTGAGGAAGATCATTCTCGCGACTTTTCAATTTTCGCGTTTTCACACAGCCTAGACCCGAAGCCGACATTTAGAGAATTTCAGCGCGCGAACCAAGCAACGTGTGCATCGTAATATGTTTTGACGGATGGACTGCAACTAACAACGCGGCAGTGTCCGCGCCTACTTCGTTGCGCGCATTCTGCAAGGGAGCGGTACGAGGCGGCGGTTTGGCTCCGAAAGCCCCATGATCGACCCGTCGCGGTTCCGTCCGTCGCACCGCATCCCCAAGCGTGTCCGCTTATATTATTGCCGCTGCTGGTCCGGGGTGTCGCCGTTGACCCCGTTCTTGGCGGCGCAGGATCAAGCTGACAATATCCATTCGTTGCGTGTAAGGCGCACGCTTGCTGTTTGCGGCGTCTTTCAACGAGGTAGGGAAGACCAACTTTCCCGGCCGCGTAGGCTTTTTGCAGCCGTGAACCTGGCGGCATGTAATAACGACGCCCGTCTCCCGTGTAGTAGCAGTTCTCCGGCGCAAGGTCGCAATAGGAGAGATGCGCTTTGGCCGGATGGACGCCGAGTGGCATCAGCGTCAAAACTGCTATCGCAGTACAGCCAAGAAGCCCGCGCATCGTTTCGTCCAGCACCCAAAATGGACCCGTGTATAATTGCATGGCGGTTTTGACAGTTCAACCAAATATATACTAGACGAGTTTGATTGATAGGCCGGTGCAAAATGGGCAAAGGTGCTTGCCACCGGGAACTTGTTCAAAAAGCGGCGCAAAGACAGCATCCAATGTAAGTAATTGCTCGGCGAGAAATTACCGCAAATAAGAACGTCGAGAATTGGTTTATTGTTTTTCGGAAGAGAGCTTTCGTGGGCTTGCTCCTTTCATGCTCATTTGTGTCCAACCGTCTCGCGAGAAATACAGTCGTTGAAGAGTGCCGTTAAGCCTCCTTGCGGTGTGCCGCTTCGGCCACAATCTCCGTATGTACGGGTGTTGCCATAGCACCAGTGACCTGTCTGTGGATTGCATTTGCCGCCGATTTCTACGGCGCAGCGCGCTTGGAGTGTATTGCATTTGCCGTTAGCTGCCGTCGCGGCTACGGGTCCGCTAAAACAGTATGGAGTCGTTGCGAAGGCAGCTGTAATTAAACAGGTGCGTATCATCATGCGTTCCTCCGATCAGATCATTAGTTTTTCAGACACTGAGCGATGTCTGCAAATACTTCACACCGTTACGAAGCCTTGCGCGATTTGGTTTCGCTTACAAGTCCGCTCTTGGCCTGGGCTGTGTAAAAACGCAAAAAATTGAAAAGTTACGAGAATGATTTTTCTCGGGTTAACTGAAAGCGGACTCGCTAGGAAACGTTTGTGCGACTATCGACGATTCGGACGAACGTTTCTTCTGTCGACTTCGCGCGTGTTCGAGTTTTTACAGAGCCAAGGCCCAAGGCGGACATTCGGCGCCTGCGGTTTGACCTCCGCCATGGACGAAAAAGCGCAGCCCGCCGCTATTACCGCAGCCGTTCCAGAATGCTCACGTAATTCGCAACGGCGGTGCCGCCCATATTGAAAATCCCGCCAAGCTTGGCGTCCTTGATCTGCATGTCGCCCGCGGTGCCGGTGAGCTGCATCGCGGTGAGCGCATGCATCGATACGCCGGTGGCGCCGATCGGGTGGCCCTTCGCCTTCAAGCCGCCGGATGGGTTGATCGGCAGCGCGCCGTCTTTGGCGACGAGGCCCTCGGCGATGACGCGCGCGCCCTGGCCTTCGGGCGCCAGCCCCATCGCCTCGTACACGATCAGCTCGGCGATGGTGAAGCAGTCATGCACCTCGGCGAAGGAGAGATCTCTTAGTCCGATGCCGGCCTGCGCCAGCGCGCGCTGCCACGCCACCGCGCAGCCTTCGAATTTGAGCACGTCGCGCCGCGACATCGGCAAGAAATCCTGCACGTGCGCCGCGGCGCGGAATACGATCGCCTTGTCGAGCTTGAGCGCGGTCTCGACGTCGGCGAGCACCAGCGCCGCGGCGCCGTCGGAGACGAGCGAACAGTCGGTGCGCTTGAGCGGACCGGCGACCAGCGGATTCTTGTCGCTTTCGGCGCGGCAGAACTCGTAGCCGAGGTCTTTGCGGATCTGCGCGTAAGGATTGCCGACACCGTTCTTGTGATTCTTCGCGGCGATCCGCGCCAGCGCGTCGGACTGATCGCCCCAGCGCTGGAAATAGAGTGCGGCGATCTTGCCGAAAATACCGGCGAAGCCGCCATCGATATCGGCTTCCTCGCGCACATAGGAGGCCTTGAGCAGATTGCGGCCGATCTCCGCGGGCGGTGTCGCCGTCATTTGCTCGACGCCGACCACCAGCACGATTCTTGCCGATCGCGCTGCGATCGATTGCAGCGCCCCGTGCACGGCGGCCGAACCGGTCGCGCAGGCATTCTCGACCCGCGTCGCGCGCTTAAAGCGCAGATCGGGCGAGGCCTGCAGCACCAGGGAAGCGGTAAAATCCTGCGCCGAGAAGCCGGCATTGAAGTGGCCGAGCACGATTTCGTCGACGTCTTTCGCCGCAACCGCCGCGTCCGCGAGCGCCTCGGTAGCGACCCGCACGACAAGGCTCTCGACCGTTTCGCCGCTAAGCTTGCCGAACGGCGTATGCGCCCATCCCACGATGCAGCCGGTCATAAATCCTCTCAAGGTTCGTAGATTGCCGAACTTTCGTCGCTTTTCCTTGGCTTACGAAAGCCACACCGGGGGTAACGATATCGGTATTCGCCTTTGCCTTCGAGCCCGCTTGGGCTTAGATAGTGACGCGCCCGCTATTCGCGAACTATCCGTGAACCCTTCGCCGCCCGTTTAACGTTACACTGGGCCGACCAACCGATAACGTTAGACTGGGCCGACCAACCGAACGGACCGCGACACGTGCAGTGTACGAAATCTCTCCGGGCGCGGCTGCTCGGTCCTGTTTTGGGTTCCATCGCGGCAGGGGTCGTCGCGCTCGGCGCTATGATGGCGACGACGCCGGCGCGGGCCGAGGCGACCATTCTGGTCGACGCCAATTCCGGAAAAGTCTTGCGTGCCGACAACGCAACCTATCCGTGGCATCCGGCTTCCACCACCAAGCTGATGACGCTCTACTTGACGCTGAGCGCGCTACGCGACAAGCGCATCACGCCCGATACGTTGTTCACGGTGTCGACGAATGCGGCCATACAGTCACCCACCAAGATGGGCTTCCCGGCCGGCACCCAAATCACCGTCGATAATGCGATCAAGATGATGATGGTGAAATCGGCGAACGACATGGCGGTCCTGCTCGCCGAAGGCATCGGCGGTTCGGTCGATCAGTTTTCCCAGGAAATGACCGACACGGCGCACCGCCTGGGCATGTCCGAAACCAATTACGTCAATCCCAATGGTTTGCCGGACGACAATCAAATTACTTCGGCGCGCGATCTCGCCATTCTCGCCCGCGCGCTGCTTCACGATTTCCCCGAATACAGTTTCTACTGGCACGTTCCGGCGATCAAATATGGCCGGCGCATCGTCCGCAATTACAATCCGCTGCTCGGCCGTTATCCCGGCGCCGACGGCATGAAGACGGGTTTCGTCTGCGCTTCGGGCTTCAATCTCGTCGCCACCGCGGAGCGCGACAACAAACGATACATCGCCGTCGTGCTTGGAGCGCCGTCATCCAGCGCGCGTTCGGTGAAAGCCGCAGAGCTCTTGCAATATGGCTTCAATCAGGGTCCGTTGGCATGGCTGACGCCCTCGCTCGGCACGGTCGACACGCTGGCGCCCATCGATGCGGCGCCGCCGGATCTGACCGACGAAATGTGTGGACGCCATCGGCGGCGGCCAGCCACCGAGCAAGACGATCCTGACGCCGATCTCGATAATGGCGCCAGCGCCGCGTCCGGCAACGGCGGCGATAGCGGTCCGAAATTTTCCGTCATCCTGTCGGCGTTGCGCGCGCCCAATGCGAATAACCTGTTGTTGGACCCTGGTCCGGTGACGCCGGTCGTCGTCTATACCGGGCCGACGCGCACCGAGGCGGAGATCGCCAAACTCGAGGCGCAGATTGCGGCCGAACCGGTGAAGCGGAGGGCCAAGCGAAAATCGGTTGCGGCCAAGCCCGGTGAGCACGAGGCCGCAAAGCCCGAGGAGCCTAAGCTGGCAAAGGCTGAAGGCCACAAAGCCGCGAAACCGGCGAAACGCAAGCCGGCGGCGGCAAAGCTCGACGGCAAGCCGAAAGACGGCAAGCTGAAAGACGGCGGAGCCGCGGCGAGGCCATGGACGCCGATGTCGGCTGCGGCGCTCGCAGCCAGCCCGCCTCCCGAACTCAAGGGCGCCGCCGCCAAACCGAACAAGCCGGCCAAGCCCAAGTCGTCAGCCGCCAATATTCCGCAGTAATCTTCATTTCCGTGCAGCCAACGCTCAGTGCGGCCAAGGCGCGCCGGGTGTGCCTGCGTGGGCAAAATGATGGACATGCGGTGCATCGCGCGATGATTTTGCCGCCCCTCCGCCGCCTCGTCATCGTGCTAAAAGTATACCGCCATACGGGGCAACGAGGCAGCATGTCAGCCAAGGTCACCATTGCCGCGCTCCAAAAGATGAAGCGCGAGGGAAAAAAGAGCGTCGGCGTCGTCGCCTGGGACTATCAGCTCGCGCGCATCGCCGACCGCGCCGGATTCGATTTCGTCTCGGTCGGCGATTCGGTCGGCGTCAATCTGTGGGGCCGGTCCGAGGTGGTCGAAGTCACGCTCGACGAAATGCTGATCTGCTGCCAGGCGGTGCGGCGCGGCGTCGAACGCGCGCTGGTCAGTTGCGACATGCCGTACGGCCCGGTGCAGCAGGGCATCGATAGCGCGCGGGCGGCGGCATTTAAGCTCATCAAGGAAGGCGGTGCCGACATGATCAAGGTCGACGCCGCCGCGGAATTTCCCGACGTCGTGCGTGCATTAGTCGGCGAGGGCATCCCGGTCTTTGCGCAGTTCGGCCTGACGCCGCAGACGGCCGCAAAATTCGGCATCCCCTACAGCGCGCAGAATTCGCCGCAGGCGCAGGCGAGCAGCGAAGCCGCGGCAATGCTCGTCGCTGAGGCCAAGCTCCTCGAAGCGGCCGGCGCCTGCCTCCTCGATTTCACCAATTCCGGTCCGGTCGCCGGCGCGGCAGTGGTTGCCGCAGTGAAAATTCCGGTGATCGGCGGCTTCGGCGGCGGCCCGTGGCTCGACGGCCGCGTGCGGCTCGCCCACACGGCGATCGGCTATGGCGAGAAATGGCTCGACGCTAAAACCGACACCTATTTCAACTCGGCCAAGGCCACGCTCGACGCGTTCATCGCGTTGATCGGGGACGCGCGCGCCGGCCGCCAGATCAAGGGCTGACCATGCCGAGCGCGGTCATCGACGGCATCGCCACGCGCTACGAGATCGTCGGCGCAGGCCCACCGCTTTTGATGTATGCGCCCGGCGGCTTCAACGCGGTGGTCGAGGCGTGGACGACGCTCGGCAGCTACGCCAAGATCAAGCTGCTCGATCATCTGCCGCAACACTTTACTTGCATCGTGTTCGACCGCCGCGAATGCGGACAATCCGGCGGCCGCGTCGAGCGCGTAACCTGGACGCATTACGTCGCACAGGGCAGGGGACTGCTGGAGCATCTGCGAATATCGCGCGCGCACCTCATCGGCGGCTGCATGGGCTGCGCGCCGGTCGCGGCCTTTGCCGTCGCGCATCCAGAAATGGTTGCCGGCATCGTGCTCTATTGGCCGGTCGGTGGCGCCAGATATCGCATATCGAGCCACCAGCGTTTTGCCGAGCATCTTGATTTCGTGCGCAGCGTCGGCCTCGCCGGCGTCGTCGCGCTCGTGCGCAAGGAAGGCAAGCCGTTCGGCGCCGATCCGCGCGGCGGCCCGTGGGCTTCGGTCATCAAGCGCGATGACGCATTCGCCGCCGCCTATGCCGCGCGCGACCTGCACGAATACGTCCGCATCTGCCAAGACATGCGCGACGCGCTGTTCGACTGCGATACCGCGCCCGGCGCCAAGCCTGAGGATCTGTTGCGTAGCGAGATTGCGGCTTTGATCGTGCCGGGCCACGACGCCGCGCACGCCACCTCGGCGGCGCGCTATCTGGAAGAATGCCTGCCGCGCGCGCAATATTGGGACGCAACGGTGGAAGCGCAGACCGAAGGCGCGACCAACGCGCGGGTCTTGGAATTCTTGCAGAATGGCCGCGTTTAGGCGGTGCTGAGCGATGGTCGATTATTATTCGATGTTGTTGCGAGCGGTGACCGCACCCGGGGCGGGCGATGCGCAGTGGCGCGGCGGCATTTATGACCGTGCGCGGCGCATGCTGGCGAGCCGGCTGCGCTCGCTGCAACCGCCGCCGCCGGCCGCGGAAATCGCCGCCGAACAATCCGCATTGGAAACGGCGATCGAACGGATCGAGGCGGAACTGTCGTGGACCGAGCATGGCGCGATCGCGCCTGACGCGCGAACGCACGAGCGATTTGGCGACATCGGCGGCGAGCCTGGGACCGCGCGCGAACAAGGACTGGTCGCCACGCCGTCGCGAATGAGCCGGCCGGCCTGGATCCTGGTCGCCATCCTCGCCGCGGCACTCGGCGCCGGCGGCTACGTCACGTGGGTCGAGCTGGCGCAAAAATCCGCGCCGCCGGGCAAAATCGAGGCGCAAGCCGGTTCGCCGTCGGGCCGTGCCGTCAACGCCGCGCCGAACGGCGAGCTTGCTCCGGGCGTCAACGGCGGCAATTCCGACCCCGACATGCCTTACGTGTTTCGCCGCCAGCCGACCTTTTACCGGACCTTGCAACCCGTCGGCACCATCATCGTCGATAAGCCGCAACACTATCTCTATCTGATCGAGCCCAACAATGTCGCGCTTCGCTACGGCATCGCGGTCGGCCGGCAATGTGCCGACCTCGTTGGGCTACGGCATATTGCCAGCATGGCGGAATGGCCGCCCTGGCAACCGCCGCCCGACCTGTTCAAGCGCACTCCCGCCGTTATGCCCGGCGGCCCCGGCAATCCGCTCGGCGCGCGCTTGATGACGCTCGACGACGGCACATCCCGCATCAACGGCACCAACGCGCCGCGGACCATCGGCAATGCCGTCACCCTCGGCTGCATCCGCCTGGTCAACGACGATGTCGCCGATCTGTATGGCCGCGTGAAGGTTTCGACTCCGGTTGTGGTGAATTAGATTCGCAACGGATCGCCGCCGCGTCGCGCCCGGTTGACCGCTTTGTCCGAACGGTTAGCATCCTGTCGCTGCGATTGTCGCCAAAACCAGTGCCAAAAACCACGCGGGACGGAAGCCATGCCAAGCGAGGGAGACCATCGCACCGATTGGGAACACCTGTTTTTTCTCGCGATCGTTCTGGCCTTTCTGTTGTGGTATCTTTGGACTGCAACCGCCGCGTCGCCGACTTTCACCAATCTTATTCTCATTGCGCCGGTGGGAGCGGTGGCGGCAATTCTCGCCTTGTATGTCGCATTGACGGAAATTTTCGGACACACCGCAGTCATGAAGGCAGCGGCATTCGGTCAAGCCGCCGCCGCGGAAACCGCGCCGTCACGCTTCCGCAGCGGCTCGCTTGCAACGATCGCGCTGTTGATGGGCTTGTTCGGCCTGTTCGTGGCGGCCATTCCCTATCTCGGTTTTGATATCGCGACTTTTTTCTTCGTTCTCGCGACGCTCTGGCTGCTCGGCGAGCGCCGCGTGATATTTTCGCTGTCGCTTGCGCTCGGCATCGCGGCGGCGCTGAGCATCGCGGCGCTGACTTTGCTGACATTTCCGATGCCGCTCGGGATTGCCCGCTTGTTATGGAGAGGCATTTGATCGACTGGCAAGCGCTCCTGTCGGCGTTCCACATTCTGGGAAGTTCCTATAGCGCCTGGTTGCTGACGATTCCGGGCATCGCGCTCGGCATGCTCGGCGGCGCAATCCCCGGGGTTTCTTCGGCGCTGATATTGGCGATCGTGCTGCCGGCGACGCTGTGGATGAGCCTGCTTTCGGCGCTGATCTTCATGACCGCGATCTACACCGGCGCGGCCTTCGGGGTCGCCATCCCTGCGATCTTGATGGGCGTCCCCGGTTCGCCCGCCGCGGTCGCGACGTCGTTCGACGGCTACCCCATGACGCAGCGCGGCGAGCACAATCTCGCGCTCGGGCTGGCGCTGGCGGCATCGACGCTCGGACACATGGGCGCTTATTTGATCCTGTTTCTGGGTATCGGCGCGATCTCGCACGCCGTGCTCAAGCTCGGGCCTCTCGAAATGCTGCTGCTGATGCTGTGGGGACTCACGCTGATCGCGGCGCTGCGCGGGCGCTACGTGTCGCGGAGTCTTCTCTCGGGCTTGATCGGCATATTGATCGCCACCATCGGGCTTAGTCCGCGCGATGTGATCCGCGGCACCTTCAATCTGCCGGAGTTGCTGGATGGCGTGCCGATCGTGCCGGCAATGATCGGCCTGTTCGCCGCGAGCGAGCTCTTCAACCTTGCCGGCACCAGCTATCTCGTGCAGCGCTCGGATTTGCGCAATGTCAGCGTGCGGGAAATTGCGCGCGGCATGCTGCAAGCGTTGCACCACCCGATCGTCATTCTGCGGGGACTTATCATCGGCGCGACAATCGGCGGCCTGCCCGGCGTCGGGGCGGCGGTCTGCAATCTCGTCTCCTATGCCGAAACCCGGCGGGGCGACAAGCATCCCGAGAGTTTCGGCAAGGGCAATCCCAAAGGGGTGATCGCCGCGGAAGCCGGCAACGCCAGTTCGGAAGCCGGATCGATGGCGACCTTGCTGGCGCTCGGCATTCCGGGCGGCGCATCGTCGGCGGTGATGCTGGCGGCGCTGTCGCTGCACGACGTGACCAGCGGTCCGCAATTCCTCGACGCGTCGAAGGACATCGTCTACGCGATCATCCTCAACAATTTCGTCCAGGGCGCGATCATGCTGGTGCTCGGCCTCGGCCTGATCGGGTTGATGGCCAACGTCATCCGCATTCCGGTGCGCGTGCTCATTCCGGTCATCCTGGCCCTGGCGACGTTCGGCTCGTATGGCCTGTCCGGCAATATGACCGGGCCGGCCACCATGGTCGTCTTCGGCTTTATCGGCTGGTTCATGCAGCGCCACGATTACTCGGTACCGGCATGCGTCGTCGGGCTCATTCTCGGCGGCAAAGTGGAAACGACCTTGCTGCAGACCTATCAGATCAGCGGCGGCGGGCAGCTTGGCTATTTTGCCGGACGGCCTATCGCGATGGTGCTTCTGGCGCTGCTCTTATTCTCGCTGTTCAGCCGGCCGATCATGAAATGGTGGCGCGCGCGAAGGACGACGCTCGTCGACGCGGCCCAGGAAGATGCCGTCAAGTCGGTTTGAAAAAACGCACATGTTGAGGAAACGAAGATGACAGGATCGAAAAACACGCGATTGATAGGGCGACGACCATTGTTGTGGATGCTGGCCGGTGCGGCATCGGCCGGCAGTTTTTCCACGCGGCGTGCCTTGGCCGATTCATGGCCGACCGAACCGATCACCATCGTCGTGAGCACGAAGGCGGGCGGCGGCTTTGACCACATGGCGCGCAATCTCGCGCCAGCGCTCAGCAAGGAACTCGGCGTTCCGGTCAATGTGCTCGATAAGCCCGGCGGAGCGATGGTGCTCGGCACCAAATATTTTCTGAGCCAGCCGCATGATGGCAATACGCTCTTGGTCTCCGGTCCGTCGCCGTATTGGTATACGGACATCAATAAGTTTCACGCCGGCTACGACTTGAAGGATTTCGACATCCTCAATGTCCAATGGGCGGACAAGACGGGTGTCTTCGTTCCCAAAGCCGGCCGGCTCCAATCGTTCAAAGCGATTGTCGATGCCATCAAGGCGCAGCCTGGAACGGTCAGTTGCGGCGTGGTGCGGGATTCCGGCGAGTTTTTCAATGCGGGAATTCTGATTGAAAGTCTCAAACTGCCGCCCTCGGCGATCCGGCTGGTCACCTATGAGGCGAGCGCTCCGCTGCGCACCGCCATCGCCGGCGATCAACTGGATTTCGGCATGGTGTCGCTTGAAGCAAGCCTCGGCATGCTCAGCCTGATCAACCCGGTCGCGGTTTTCAACGATACGCGGATTCCGGAAATCCCGGATACCCCAACCGTCAACGAGCTGCTCAAGCCGGACGGCATCACGGTTGAATTCGTGCCGAGCTCGATGCGGGCGCTGATTACCTATGCCGATCTAAAAGAGAAGCATCCGGATCAATATGCCAGGTTGCACGATGCCTATAAGAAGGTGCTTCACGATCCGGACTTCATCGCCAAGGCAAAAAAGCAAGGCATCGCGACCGACTGGCTCGGGGCGGAACAGTCGCTGGAAAAGATCAAGGCCGCTTACGCCATTTTCGATAAGCACAAGACGCTATTGAGCGCGCAATAGGCGCGTCCGGCTTAGGCGCGAGCATGCGACGGAGCTATAGCCAGGGCAACGATTTGCCGTGGGCATCCTCGAAGCGTCTTATGGCGGCGCCGTATTCCTGGGTGTGCGCGATTTCATCCAAGCCGCGCAACAAGCGCTTCTTGCTCAGCGGCTCGATTTCGAAACGGTATATCTTGCCGTCGGGGCCGGTGACCGCCTGATTGGGCAAATCGACGGTCAGCCGCGCACCGCGCTCGTCGAGCAATTGCCGCATCAATGTGGCCACGGTCGCTGCCGGCAGCCGCACGGGGAGCAAGCCGTTCTTGAGCGAATTGTTGAAGAAAATGTCGCCGAAATTCGGTGCGATGACGGAGCGGATGCCGAAGCCAATCAGACCGAAAACGGCCGTCTCTCTCGACGAGCCGATGCCGAAATTGCGGCCGGCAACCGCAATCACCGCGTGCCGATAGGCGTCCTGATTGAGGATATAGTCCGGCTTTTCGGAACCGTCCGCGTTGAAGCGGCGGTCGTGAAGGAGAATCTGCGCAAAGCGCGGACCGCGCGGCACCTTGTTGAAGCGGGTCGGGCAAAGCTGATTGGTATCGAGATTGGATTCGTCGAGCGGGACGGCAATTCCGGACAAAATCGAAAATGGTTCCATGACGCTTATTTCCTTGCTCCGAATTCGCGGACATCGACCAGATGGCCGCGTAGCGCGGCGGCGGCGGCCATTGCCGGGCTCATCAGATGGGTACGCCCGCCCGGACCTTGCCGGCCCTGGAAGTTCCTGTTTGACGTCGATCCGCAGCGTTCGCCGGGCTTCAATTGATCGCCGTTGAGGGCGGTGCACAGCGAACAGCCGGCGTCGCGCCACTCGAAGCCCGCCGCGACAAAAATTCGATCGAGGCCCTCGGCTTCCGCCTGGCGCTTTACGCTCTGCGAACCGGGCACGACCCAGGCCGGGACAACCGCGCGACCGAGCTTGGCGACTGCCGCCGCGGCGCGAATATCGTCAATCCGGCTGTTGGTGCAGGAACCGATGAAGATGCGGTCGACGGCGATGTCGGTGAGCGCCATGCCCGGCTGCAGGCCCATATAGGACAGAGCCTTGTGGTATTCGGTTCGCCGCTCGATATCCTGCTCCTGTGCCGGATCGGGAACACGACCGGTGATCGGCAGCGCCTGCTCCGGATTGGTTCCCCAGGTCACCATCGGGACGACGCGTACGGCATCGAGCTCGACTTCCTTGCTGAAGCCGGCGTCTGCGGCGGACGGCAAAGTGCGCCAGAATTTCAAGGCCTCATCCCAGGCCGGGCCTTTCGGCGCAAACGGACGATTGGCGAGGAATTCGTAGGTCGTATCGTCGGGAGCAATCATGCCGGCTCGGCCGCCGGCTTCGATCGACATGTTGCAGATCGTCATCCGCTCGTTCATCGACATTCGCGCGATGGTCGAGCCGGCATATTCGATCGCATAGCCGATAGCGCCGCCGATGCCGATCTTCGCGATGACGGCCAGGATGATGTCCTTGGCGGTTACGCCGAAGCCGAGCGCGCCGTCAATCTTGATGCGCAAGGTGCCGGGGCGGCGCTGCCAGATCGTCTGCGTCGCCACGACATGGGTGGTCTCTGAGGAGCCAATGCCGAACGATATATTGCCGAACGCGCCATGGGTCGAGGTGTGCGAATCGGCGCCAACCAGCACGATGCCCGGCTGACTGAGGCCGAGTTCCGGACCGGCGACGTGGAGAATGCCCTGCCGTGCGTCGCCCCAGCCATACCTCGCAATCTTGTACGCGTCGGTATTGCGGATCAAAAGCTCGACCATATTGCGAATGTCCGCATCGGCAATGCTGACGACGCCGTGCGCCCGGGCTTGCGGATCGGTCGGGATGTAGTGGTCGGAAAATGCAAAAATCTTCTCCGGATGCGCCACCGGCAAACCGCGCTCGTGCAGGGTATCGAAAGTGTGCCGCGAGCCTTCGTGGATGAGACAGCGATCCACGTAGAGCAGCGTCTCATCTTCCTCCTGCGCGACGACGTGACTGTCCCATACCTTGTCAAAAAGCGTCTTCATCTTGTTTGTTGCTCCAATGGGCGCGGGTTTTGCTGTCGGATCGGCGTGCGCGATCGGCTAATCGAGGCGAAATCCCTTCCGGCGCACGAAGCCGCCAAAATCACCGCGTGTCGGCTCGGCATATTGCCGGGCTTTGTCTTCGGACCAGCCGTAGAGCCGCGCCGCGCCCCAACGATCGCCATCACGTTGGCGCCGATAGGGCCGCAATTCGGCGCGGCGCCGATCATAGGCGTCGATTTCGTCGGCGAGGTTGTGCCCGCGATAGCTGTGTTCGACGAGCGTGGTTTCGAGCGACAGCCGCGGCGTGATTTCGCCCGCCTGCGCCGGCCAGCCGACGCAGAGGCCGGCGACCGGAATGACCCGGTCCGGCAAATGCAGCGCCTCGCTTACGACCTGCGGGTGATCGCGGATCGCGCTGATCGGACAACAGCCGAGCCCGACCGCCGCGGCCGCATGGATGAACGTCGTCATCACGATTGCGGCATCCACGGCGGCATTGAAGAATTGATCGAGGTGATCGTTGGGAAACGGCTTGCCGCGCATCGCGCACAGCATCGGCAGCCGCGCGCCGTTTGCCGCGAAGACCAGGAACGCCGGCGCGTCCTCGATCCACGGCATGTCGGGTATCGTCGCGACGATCGTTTTTCTCGTTGCCGCATCGCTGACGACGACGATGTCGCATTGCTGCAGATCGCTTTTGGACGGCGCCGACAGCGCGCAGGCGCACAGCAGCCTTAGCAGGTCGGGCTCGATCGCGCGGGGCGTAAAGCGCCGATGCGAACGGTGGCCGGCGATTTTTGCAAGCGCGTCCAGCCCCGGCAGGTCGGCATCGATTGCAAATTCCTCACCGAAGCGCTCGAACAGCGCGGTGCGGATCGAGCTTGCGACCTGGTCCCTCGCCATGAACGCTACTGCCATCCCGCCACTAATCGGCGCCGGCTATTTGGCGCTGCGGTCGAGCAGCTCGATCGATACGCCCTCCGGTGCGCGGATAAAGCAGATACGCACGCCCGGCCGCACGGTGGTCGGTTCGCGGGTGAACTCGACGCCCTTTTTCTTGAGATCGGCGGCGATCGCGTCAATGCCGTTCACCGCGAGGCCGAAATGATCGAGGCCGCGATAGGGTATGGCGGGCGCGGCGTTCGTTCCGTCGCCGTCAGCCACCGGAGCGATGAAAATATTGGCGCCGCCGAGCTTCAGATCGATACGCGGCTTGCCCTCCTGCATGCTGCGCAACACCTCGGCGCCGAGCATTTTCTCGAACCATTGCGCCATGGCGTCGGGATTGGCGGTGCGAAGGTGAATGTGGTCCCACGTGTAAGCGGTCATCTGGCGCGTTCTCCCTGTAACTTATGGCGTCGGACGTTAGGCCATGTTGGCGAAACTGCCAACGCCATTTTGGCGGCACCACCGCGGCAGCACAATCTTCAATGGCGCGCCGGTTTGGCTTGGGGGATCGCCGGCGTCGGCGCAGCTTGCGGCTTTGCCGGCGCCGCCACCCAGCCGGCTTTGCCAATCTCGCCTTGCAGCATCTGCAACAGGCGTTGCAGCTCGGCCCGGGCGACGATGCCCGCCGCGCCTTCATCGCTCCGGCCGCGCAACTCGAAACGAATGCCGTTTGCTTGCTGCGTAACCGTGAGGCGGTCGGCGAGCTCGGCGGCCTCGGCGGTCGAATTGAGGACGACGCCGGGCGTGACCGACATCGCCGGCGCGGTCTTGGCGATTGCGGCATCGCGCTCGAACGCAACCATCTCGGCGCGAAGATCCGCCGGAGCGCGTTGCGCGAGATCGGAACTGCCGGAGATATAATCCGTCGTGCGTTCGAGGACCGCCAGCGCCAGCCGTCGCGTCAGCCAGCACGACCAGGCATCGCTGTGGCCGGCATTGATGGCGGCCAGGATGCGGTCCTCCCGTAGCACATAGACAAACGTCACGCTTCGCAGCGTCCTCATATCTTCTTCGCCATTCGCAACGGGGCAACAGTGACTTTTTGCAGGGCGGCGAGGGTGAGGCCGGGGACCATTTCGGAAACGACAAAACCCTCGTCGGTGATATCGAGGACGGCGAGATTGGTATAGACCCGCTTGACCGCGCCAAGGGCGGTTAGAGGATAAGTGCAGCGATGCACCAGCCGGCTGTCGCCGGATTTGGTCAGATGCTCCATCAAGACCCAGAGCTGGCGCGCGCCGGCGGCGAGATCCATGGCGCCGCCCACGGCCGGTGCGGTGTCGTTGTCGGAGGTCGACCAATTGGCGATGTCGCCGTTGTCGGCGACCTGAAACGCGCCGAGCACGCATAGATCGAGATGGCCGCCGCGGATCAGCGCGAAACTGTCGGCGTGATGCATGTAGGAGCCGCCGGTGCGCAGCGTGACATATTGCTTGCCGGCATTGATCAGCCAGCGGTTGATGTTGTCCGGCGCCGGAGCCGAACCCATGCCGAGCACGCCGTTCTCGGAATGGAAAACGACTTCGCGCTCGGCCGGCACGTAGTCGGCGATTTGCAGCGGCGCGCCGATGCCGAGATTGACGTACCAGCCCTCGGGAATGTCGCGGGCGACACGCGCGGCCATCTCGCTGCGGCTCAACGGCTTGTAGGCGTCGGCTATGCTCACGATCTGCCTCACGTCACCTTCGGTTCGCCATAGGGCACGTGCAACACGCGATTGACGTAGATACCGGGCGTGGCGATTTTCTCCGGATCGAGCGCGCCGAGTTCGACGATATGCTGCGCCTGCACGATGGTCAGCTTTGCCGCCGTCGCCATGACCGGATTGAAATTGCGGGCGGACGACCGGTAGGTCAAGTTGCCCCAGCGGTCGGCCTCCCAGGCTTCGACCAGCGCGACATCGCCGTCCAGCGCCGTTTCCAGCAAATATTGGCGGCCGGCGAATTCACGCTGTTCCTTGCCTTGCGCGAGCTTGGTGCCGGCGGCCGTGGCGGTGAAGAAGGCCGGAATGCCGGCGCCGGCGGCGCGCATGCGCTCGGCCATGGTGCCTTGCGGTACGATTTCGAGCTGGATGCGGCCAGCACGGTAAAGCTCCTCGAATACCACCGGATCGGAACTGCGCGGAAATGTGCAGACGATCTTGCGCACGCGGCCGAGGTCGAGGAGCCGGGCGAGGCCGATCCGGCCGACGCCGGGATTGTTGGCGACCACGGTCAAATTTTTCGCGCCCTGCTCGATCAAGCCGTCGATCAGCGCATTGGGCTGGCCGATGCTGCCAAAGCCGCCGATCAGCACGACGGAGCCGTCGCGGATTCCGGCCATCGCCTCGGCCATGGTTTGAACGAGCTTGCTGATCATAGACGACGCTGCATGATCCGCTCGTCGCCGCGCGGGCGGGGAGCGAGAAAGTTCAGTCGCAAGACGTTATTCCTTCCGGATTGCCGCTGGCGCGGGAATGAGCGGAAGCAAAATCATCCCACCACCCGCATCCGCGCCGCTTCGGCAAAGGCCGGCATCACTTCGCGGGCGAAGCGGCTCAGATTGTCGCTTGCCTTGTCGAGCACCAGGCCGCCGCCGTTGAGCAAGAGATATTCGGCGCCGAGCGCTCGCAGCTTTTCCAGCTTGCGCGCGATCTCGTCCGGCGTGCCGTAAAGCGCGCTCTCCTCGCTCGCTTCGCGGGTGTCGGAGTACGTCATGATGCTGGCCTTGCTCTTGGCGCCATCCGGCGCACTTGAAATCGCCTCGAGGCGGCGTTGCGCCTCCATCCGGCGTTCCAGCGCGGCGTCCTTGTCGACTTGATTCTTGGCGACGTAGAACGCGCGCGCAACGCCGACCTCCAACGGATCGAACACACGTCCGCGCTCTTCCACGGCTTGTTTGAAGATGGCGATCCGTTCGGCGACGGCTTCGAACGACGCGAACTGGTCGAGCAAAAGATTGTAGCCGCGCGCCGCGACCTGACGGATCGAATCCGGACTGCCGGCGCCCATCCACATCGGCGGGTGCGGTTTTTGTGCCGTCGGCGGCTCGACGATGATGTCCTCGAAGTCCCAGTATTTGCCGTGATGCGAGAAACGCTGCTTCGAGGTCCAGGATTTCACGATGACGTCGAGCGTCTCGTTAAAGCGTGCGTCGGCTTCCGCGATCGGCACGCAGAAACCGTGGAATTCGTTGTGGCGGTAGCCTTTGCCGACGCCGAAATCGAGCCGGCCGCCGGAAAGCAGGTCAATCGTCGCAGCTTGCTCCGCCAGCAGCACCGGATTGTGCCACGGCAGCACCAGCACGGCGGTGCCGAGCCGCAGCGTCTTGGTTTTCGCCGCCACCCAGGTGAGCAGTGCGAGGCTGGCCGAAACCTGGCCGAAGCCGGTGAAGTGGTGCTCGACCAGAAAGGTCGAATGATAGCCAAGCGCCTCGGCCTCGATATTGTAGTCGACGAATTGCCTGTAGCCTTGGCCGGAATCCACGTCCGGCCCGCCATGACGGGCTGTCGCGCTGCCGAATAGACCAAACCGCATGAGCCGGCTCCCTGCGTTGCGGCGGTAATGTAGCGCATGCCCGGCGGTCGGAGCTATAGTGGCGCGGGGAGGAAATCATAATGTTGCAACGTGTCGTTTTCGCCGTGCTGGCGACTGCCGGCGTGGTGGCGGCTTTCGCTTATCCCGTGCCGCAATCGGCCGCGGCCGACGATTACCCCAGCCGCCCGATCACCCTGATCGTGCCCTATCCACCGGGTGGCGGCGTCGATGTCATGGGCCGTCTGGTCGGGCAAAAGCTCTCGGTTGCGCTCGGCCAGCAGGTCGTCATCGAAAATCGCGGCGGTGCCGGCGGCATGATCGGCACCCGCGACCTCGCCAAGGCGGCGCCCGACGGTTACACGCTCGGCATGATGCTGACCGGCATCAGCCTCGGCGCCAATACCGGCTACGACGTCAACAAGGATTTTGCGCCGGTCGGGATTATCGCTTCGACGCCGATCATCGTCGATGCCAATCCGTCGCTGCCGGCAAAGTCGCTCGCCGATGTGATCGCGCTGGCGAAAAAAGAACCAGGCAAGCTCGCCGCCGGCACGCCGCCGCCGCCGACCATCAATTATTTCGCCGCGGAACTGTTCAATACGATGGCCGGCGTCGATATCACCGTCGTGACCTATAAAGGCACAGCGCCGCTTACCAACGATCTGCTCGGCAACCACGTGCCGCTCGGCTTCAACACGATCCCGGCTTCGGTGAGCCAGATCGCGGCGGGGCAGTTGCGCGCACTCGCCGTGACCGGTGTCACGCGCTCCGCGGCGCTGCCGAACGTGCCGACCGCCGCGGAATCCGGGTTGCCCGGCTTCGAGGCGGTGCAATATTACGGCATGGTCGCGCCGGCGGGAACGCCGCGGCCGATCATCGAGCGGCTCAACAAGGAGCTGCGAACGATCCTGACCTCAGACGACATGAAAAAACGTCTGGTCGCCGACGGCAGCGATCCTGCTCCCTCCACGCCCGAGCAATACGCGGCGAATATCAAGCGCGAGGAAGGCAAGTGGGCGGCACTGGTCAAGAAGCTGGGCTTGAAGATCGAATAACCATCATTGCGGGCTCTCGGGCTAACCGCCGCGCCCCGGAGCGACGACTAAACCGGCTTGAACATCGGCACCGGCGGACCGGCCTCGGTTTCTTCGAACACCACCGTGACCGCGTCGCCGATGCGCAACGCATCGAAATCGCAGTCGACGATGTTTGTCATCATGGTCGGGCCCTCGGCGAGTTTCACGTAGGCGATGACGTAAGGCTCCTTGGCGCGGCGCATGACGCTGAACGTGTAGATCGTGCCCTTGCCCAACGTGTCGCGCCATTCGATTGTGTCGCTATCGCAGAACGGACAGATCGCGCGCGGATACCAATGCGCCTTGCCGCAGGCGGTGCAGACCGGCACGACGAGCCGGCCTTTGCGCGCCGCGTCCCAGAACGTCCCTACCCAACCCTGCCCCGCTTGCGGGGGAGGGAAAGGGAGGGGGACCGGAGCGGGAATTTTGCGCTTCATCGCATCACTCCCGTTCCAGGATCAGGGTGGCGCTGCAGTGACGCGTGCCGAGCTGCATGCCGGTGCCCTGCGCCAGCGCCAGATCGCAGTTCTTCACCTGCACCGCGGGATGCGCGTCGCCGCGCAATTGCCGGACCGCCTCGATCACTTTGGTCATGCCGCCGCGATTGGCCGGATGGTTGTTGCACAGCCCACCGCCGTCGGTGTTGAACGGCAATTTGCCGACGCCGGAAATGAGATTGCCGTCGGCAACGAATTTCCCCCCGGCGCCCTTTTCGCAGAAACCCAGGTCTTCGATCTGAATCAGAACCGTGATGGTGAAGCTGTCATAGATCGATGCGTATTTGATGTCGCCAGGCGTTATGCCGGCTTCGGCGAAGGCGGCGGGGCCGGAGCGCGCGGCGCCGGACGTGGTGAGATCGAAGGCGCCGCCGGAAAGGTGCTTCACCGTCTCGCCGGCGCCGATGATTTTTACCAGCGGCCGGTTGAGCTTTCGGGCGATTTCCGGCCGCACTACGATAAGTGCGCCGCCACCGTCGCTGATCACGCAACAGTCGAGCCGGTGCAACGGATCGGCGATCAGCGGCGAGCCGACCACATCCGCAACCGTGACGGGGTCGGGCAGCATGGCATTCGGATTGTGCTGCGCGTGATGCGATGCGGCGACCTTGATCCAGGCGAGCTGCTCGCTGGTGGTGCCGTATTGGTGCATATGGCGCATCGCGCACATGGCGTAGCCATTGGCGGTGGTCAGGCCATAGGGCGCTTCCCATCCCGCCTCGGGCTGGTTGGCGTCGCGCAGCCGCGGCACGGTGCCGGTCGCCACCCCTTCGCTGCGCGGGCGCCCCGCCAGCGTGATCAACGCGACGTCGCACTTGCCGAGCGCGATCGCCGCGGCGGCGTGCCCGGCGAGCGCGACATAGGACGAGCCGCCCAGCTCGGTCGAGTCGACGTGGCGAAGCGTGAGATTCAAATACTCCGCCATCGATGCCGGCCCGGGACCGGGCGCATCGCCGGCGCAGAAATAGCCGTCGACGTCGGCCCGCGTCAGCCCGGCATCGGCCAGCGCGCCCAGCGCCACCTCGGCATGGAGCTGCGCCACCGTCTTGTCCGGCGCATGCCGCGTCGGATGTTCGTATGCGCCGGCGATATAGGCCTTGCCCTTGATGGTCATGGGTCGCGACCGTATCGCGGATTGAGCGCGGGCGAAATCCGGCTACAACGGGGTGAGCCAAGGAGGAACTGGGGATGGAGCTTGGACTGAAAGGCAAGGTCGCACTGGTGACCGGATCGAGCCGCGGCATCGGCCGCGGCGCCGCGCTCGCTTTGGCGGCCGAGGGTTGCGATGTGATGCTGACCGGACGCGATGCGGCGGCGCTCCAGCAGAATGTAGATGCGATCGGCAAAGCCGGTCGGCGCGCTGCAATGGCCGTGCTCGATCTGCGCGAGAAGGACGCCGCGCAAAAACTGATCGCTCAGGTGCGGCGCGAATTCGGCGGGCTTGATATACTGGTTAATAACGCGGGCGCCACCAAGCGGGGCGATTTCCTCACTTTGACCGACGCCGATTTCGAGGACGGCTATGCGCTGAAATTCTTCGCCCATGTGCGGCTGGTGCGCGTCGCCTGGCCGCTGTTGCGGGAGCGGCGCGGTTCGTTGATTTCGATCGGCGGTACCGGCGGGCGCAAACCCACCGCGGAATTCACCATCGGCAGTTCGGTCAACGCCGCCGTCGCCGCCTTCAGCAAGTGTCTCGCCGACCGCGGCAAGGAGGAGGGCGTGCAAGTCAACTGTATCCATCCCAGCATGGTCGAAACCGACCGGCTGTGGAAGCGCATCAAGGCCGAGATGGAACGCACCGGCTGGCCGGAGGATAAGGCCCGCAAGGAAATGTGCCGCGGTTTCGGCATCACCCGTTTCGGTAGGGTCGAGGACGTCGCCGATCTCATCACATTCCTGGTGTCGTCGCGAGCGACCTGGATGCACGGCGCCACCATCGATCTCGACGGCGGCGAGATTGCGGTGCTGTGACAAACATCCTCCTCACGCCCGCGCACATCGGGCCGGTCGAAATCAAGAACCGCATCGTCATGCCGCCGATGACGACGCGCACGGCGGATGCGGAGGGCTTCGTCACCGACGACAGCCTTGCCTATTACATGGCGCGGGTGCGCGGCGGCACCGGGCTCATCACGGTGGAAATGGCGGCGCCGGAAAAATGCGGCCGGCATCGCCGCCATGAAGTCGGCATCTACGACGATCGCTTCCTTCCCGGCCTGACCCGGCTGGTCGGTGCGATCCATGACGGCGGCGCCAAGGCATCGATCCAGCTCGGCCATGGCGGCGGCCACACCCGCGTCGATATTTGCGGCGAAACGCCGATCGCCCCGTCGGCAATTCCGCATCCGGTCTACGAAACGACTTTTGAGACCATCATCCCGCAGGAGATGACCAAGGAGCGGATCGCCCAAACGATTGCCGCCTATGCCGCTGCGGCGCTGCGCGCGCAACAAGCCGGCTTCGATTGCGTCGAGATTCACGCCGCGCACGGTTATCTGATTTCGCAATTTCACGCGCCGTTCGAAAACCGCCGCGGCGACGAATATGGCGGCTCGCTCGAGAACCGCGCCCGCTTCGGGCTCGAAACGTTACGCGCGGTGAAGGCCGCGGCCGCGGGGCTCGGCGTGATTTATCGCCTGTCGGTCGAAGATTTTTTTCCCGGCGGATTGCCCTATAGCGAGGGCCGCCAGATCGCGATCTGGGCCGCCGCGGCCGGCGCCGACGCGGTGCACGTCACGGCCGGTCATTACCGGTCGTTGCCGTCGGCGCAGGTGGTGTTGCCGCCGATGAGCTTGCCGGACGCCACCTTTCTCGATTTCGCCGCCGACGTGAAAAAGCTGATCGGGGTGCCGGTAATCGCGGTCGGCCGGCTTGGCGATCCGGCGACGGCGCAAGCCGCGGTTGCGAGCGGCAAGACCGATTTTGTCGCGCTCGGCCGCACGCTGGTCGCCGATCCGCAATGGGTGGAAAAAGTCGCTCGCGGCGAGCCGATCCGGCGCTGCCTTGCCTGCAACACCTGCATCAACGAAATGCGCGGCGGCGCACGCATCGGCTGCGTGGTCAACGGCGCCGCCGGCCGCGAAACCCTGTTCGCCCATCCGCAGCCGCCGCGCGGCGAACGCATCGCCGTGATCGGCGCCGGGCCGGCCGGGCTGACTTATGCGGCGCTGGTCGGGGCAGAAAACACGGTGACGGTGTTCGAGAAAGGCCAGCGTCCCGGCGGCAGCTTCCGCTACGCCGGCAAGGCGCCGCTCTATCAGGAAGTCGAGGCCAGCGAGCAAAGTTTCGCGCGTTATATTGCCGATCTGGTGGCCGCTTGCGAGATCAAGGGCGTCGTGTTTCGTCTGGCGACAGACGTCAATAATCTTCCCGGATTGCTGGCGCCATTCGATCGCATCGTGATTGCGACCGGTGCTGCCTATCGTTGCGGCCTCGGCGGCGTCGCCAATTGGCTGCTCGACCACGATCTGGCGCGCGCCCCCGGCGTTGCGCGCCTGGTGTCACGGCCGGCGTTGCGCGAGTGGTTCTATTATCGTGCGCGCCGCGCCACCGGCGAGAGCTTCGAAGGTCTGGCGCGGCCCGGCCAGACCGTCATGGTGATCGGCGACGCGGTCCGCGCCGGGAAAAGCAAGCAGGCGATCTCAAGCGCATTCGAGGCGGCGCTGCTGCGCCCCGCCAATGCTCAAACGGGCATTTTGCCGCCATAGGCGGCGTGCAGCACGCGCGAGAAGGTCAGGCCCTGGACGACGATGGTGAAGACGACGACGGCGAAGGTCACGACCAGCAATTGCGTTCGCCACGGCGAGGAGGGCAGCGTCAGAGCGAGCGCAATCGAAATCCCGCCGCGCATACCGGCCCAGGTCAGGATCGTCGTGGCCCGCCACTTTTCGTGAATTTTATCGCCGGTCAGCGCGATCGGCACGGCGACGCTGACCAGCCGCGAGACGATCGCCAGCGGGATCGCGAAAACGATCGGCACCAGCTCGATGGGCGCAACGACCAGGCCGAGAATCTGCAAGCCCATGAGCAAAAACAGCATGGTATTCATGACCTGATTGAGCGGCGACCAGAATCCGATCAGCACCGAGCGGGTATCGGGGGTCATGCCGAATTGCGGCGACGGCGAGCCGAGGCACAGCCCGGCCGCGACCACCGCGATCGGGCCCGACAAGTTGGCCAGAATGGCCAGGCGGTAAGAGCCCAGCACCAGCGCCAGCGAAATGAGCAGTTGCAAGCCGTCGTCGTCGATGCGTCGCAGCAACAGCGCCGCGAGCCAGCCGGCGATAATGCCAAGCAGCGCGCCTCCGGCAATCTCGCGCCCGAACGCGATCAGCACATGGCCGTGGCCGAGATCAATGGAGGCGCCCTGCGTCACCCCGAGCGCGAGCAGGAACAGCACGACGCCGGCGCCGTCATTGAACAGGCTTTCGCCGACGATGGCGGCGCGCAGGCCTGCCGGCAGGCCGGCGCGACGCAGCAGGCTTTCGACCACGACCGCGTCGGTTGGGGCGAGGATCGCGCCGAGCACGAAACACCAGACCAGCGGTATGGCGGCGCCGAGACCGAGCATCGCCCACATGCCGTAGCCGAAGATGGAGGTGGATACGATCACGCTCACGGTCGCGAGCAGCAGAATGACCCAGCGGCGGCGGTTCAGTTCGGCGACGTCGACGTGGAGGCTGCCGGCGAACAACAGCAAGGCCAGCGCGCCGTCGAGAAAGAAATGCGGCAAATCCGCCGCACCGAGCGTGCCGCGAAACCACCGCATCACGTGCAGATGCAGCGTATGATCGCTGGCAACAATCAGCAACGAAACGACAAGCGAGCCAAGCAGCATGCCGATCGCCGGCGGCAGCTTGGCCCAGATGTGGTTGATGCAGCCGATCAGCACGGCCAGCGCAAGCACCATGGCGAACAGATCGACCGGCCCCATGGCAACCCCATCGCTTGCGGGAAGTTAAGTTCTTCCCGCAAATTTGCGCGCGGCGTCGAGGTGCCCGTAGCTGCGAACCGGTGCGCACATCAGGAAGCGGTAACCCTGCTTGACGATACGCTCGGCATTGCCGGCCTCGACATGGGGGTGGCCGACGACGACGTTTGCCTCCTTGCAGGTATTGACGATCTGCGCCATCGCCTCGAGCACCACCTTGTGCTCGTATTGGCGCGGATAGCCGAGCTCCTGGGACAGGTCGCCTTCGCCGATCAGGATGGCGCCGATGCCGGGCACGTTTTTCAGGATGTCCTTGAGGTTCTTGATGCCTTCGGTGTCCTCGATCATCAGGATCACGAAGATCTCGCCCTTGGGATTGAGCGGCCACACGTCGGCGCGCTCGTAATATTCTTGTTGGGTCAACCCCCAATAGCGCACCGCCTGCGTCGGACCGTCGCCGCGGATGCCGGCCGGTTCGTACAGCGGCTTGTCCTTGAGCCGCGGATAGCGGCATGCGCCGACCGCGTTATAGGCCTGCTCGACATTGCTGATATGCGGCCAGATGATTCCGTAGGCGCCGAGATCCAGCACCTGCTTGGCGTGGAACTGCGCCTTCTCGCCGCCGTTCGGCGGAATGCGCACGTGGGGCGTAACGGCGGGCGCCAGCGAGCCGGACTTGGCGATCTGGCTGCGGTTGAGCATGTATTGCAGGCAGTCGCGGAAGGCGCGGATATCGTAGGCGTTATGCTCCATCTCGTAGAACACGCCATCGTATTTCGCGGTGGCGAGCGCGATCGCCGATTCGACCTCGGCCGGCGAGAAAGTCACCAGAGCGTGTTGGCCCTTTTCCAGCGCGCCAATGACGCTGTTGAGCCGCGGTAGTTCAGCCATGCCTTGGTCTCCCTGGTTGCGGCCGGCATCCTAGCGTTTCCGTTGCGTCATTGCGAGGAGCCAACGGGTCCGGCCCGAAGTGGCCGGCCCGACGACAGGCTCCGCGACGAAGCAATCCAGAGCCGAACCGCCGCCTGGATTGCTTCGCTCCACTCGCAATGACGCTGCCGGATCGGGGTTTGACAATCGCGCCGCGCGCCGTAGCATCGGGATTTCCCCCAACCGCGGAATGGCGCTGTCTCATGATCATCGATTGCCACGGCCACTACACCACCGAGCCCAAGGACCTGCATCGCTTCCGCAAGGAACAGACCACGGCCGCCAACGCCAAGGACAAGACGGCAATGCCGTCGCGCGCGTCCTTGAAAATGTCCGACGACGAAATCCGCGAAAGCATCGAGGCCAACCAGCTCAAGCTGCAGCGCGAGCGCGGCACCGATCTGACGATCTTCTCGCCGCGCGCCTCCGGCATGGGCCATCACATCGGCGACGAGAGCGTCAGCCTGGAATGGTCGCAAATCTGCAACGATTTGATCGCCCGCGTCGTCTCGCTGTACCCGCAGAACTTCATCGGCGTATGCCAGTTGCCGCAATCGCCGGGCGCCGACCCGAAGCACTCCGTCGCCGAGCTCGAACGCTGCGTGAAGATGGGGTTTGTCGGCTGCAACCTTAATCCCGATCCGTCCGGCGGCTACTTCAACTCGCCGCCGATGACCGACAAATCGTGGTTCCCGCTGTACGAGAACATGATCGAGCTCGACGTGCCGTGCATGATCCATGTCTCGGGCTGCTGCAACCCGGCGATGCACACCACCGGCTCGTATTATCTCAACGCCGACACCATGGTGTTCATGCAGGTCCTTCTGTCCGACCTGTTCAAGACCTTCCCCAAGCTGAAATTCATCATTCCGCACGGCGGCGGCGCGGTGCCGTTCCACTGGGGCCGCTTCCGCGGCATCGCGCTCAACAACGGCAAGCCGGAACTCGCCGAGATCATGGGCGACAACATTTTCTTCGACACCTGCGTCTATCACCAGCCCGGCATCGACCTTCTCACCAAGGTGGTGCCGATCGACAACATCCTGTTCGCCTCGGAGATGGTCGGCGCGGTGAAGGGCAACGACCCGCGCACCGGCTTCGGCTTCGACGACACCAAGCGCTACGTCGACAAGGCGCCGATCAGCGACGCCGACCGCAAGAAGATTTTCGAAGGCAATGCGCGCAAGGTTTACGGCCGCCTCGACAAGGCCGCCGCGGCGGCGAAGGCGAAGGCATAGGCATAGGGCTATTCCGGTTTGGCGAAGACCTCAAGAAAGACCGAAGCCGGACGGCGCGGCAGGACACAAATTGTCCGCGTCGGCGCCCGCTTTATCGAGACCCGCGGCCTGGCCGACAGCTTCTGGACCGACCTCTACCACCGCGCGCTGACGGTGTACTGGCCGGTATTCTTCGGCACCGCCGCCGCGATCTTCATCACCCTCAATGCGGTGTTTGCGTTGTTGTACTGGCTCGGCGCCGAGCCGATCGCCAATGTGAACCCCGCCATCCCGCTGCCGCTCAATCTTTTCTATTTCTCGATCGAGACGCTCGCCACGGTCGGCTACGGCGACATGCATCCGCAGACCAACTACGGTCATCTCGTCGCCACGGCCGAAATCTTCACCGGCATGTCGTTTTTGGCGGTGATGACCGGGCTCATTTTCGCGCGGTTCTCGCGGCCGCGCGCCCGGTTCATGTTCGCCCGCCACCCCATTGTCGGCCGCCATCGCGGACAGAAGACGCTGATGGTGCGGGTCGCCAACGAACGGCATAACACCATTTCGCAAGCTACCGCGCGGCTATGGCTGTTGCGGCTCGAAGACGCCGACGACGGGGCGCAACTTCGCCGCTTCTATGAGCTGACGCTCGACCGCAACGAACATCCGATGTTCGCGCTGAGCTGGACGTTGTTTCATATAATCGACAAGACAAGCCCGCTGCACGGCGTGACCGCGAACGATCTCGCCAAGACCGACGGGGCGCTGGTGCTCAATCTCAGCGGTGTCGACGACAACTCGGCGCAGCATCTGTATGCGCGGCAGATCTATTCGCATAACGATATCCGTTGGAACCACCGTTACCGCGATATGTCGAGCTACTCCGAGGCGGGCAAGGTCCTGCTCGACTACAGCCTGTTCCACGAGGTTACGCCGGAAGAGGCGTAGGCGATCGGGGTTCGAAATTGGCCGATTGCAAACACCGATCGTTGACCGGGCTCAAGGCCGTTCGCGCGCGGCGATATCGATAATATAAAGGACCGGGGTCGCCGTTTCGGAATTGCAGCGCCGTTATGATCGACAGGCTCGAATTCATCATCGCCTTGGCGCGCGACCAGCATTTCGGCCGCGCCGCCGAGACCTGCCGCGTCAGCCAGCCGACGCTTTCGGCGGGCATCAAATATCTCGAGGATATGTTCGGCGTGCTGCTGGTGCATCGCGGCTCCCGGTTTCACGGCTTCACGCCGGAGGGCGAGCGCGTGCTGGAATGGGCGCGCCGCATCGTCGGCGACACCCGCGCCATGCGCCAGGATATCGACGCGCTCAAGCGCGGCCTCGTCGGCCACATCAAGATCGCGGCGATCCCGACCGCGCTCGCCATGACGGCAATGCTGACGACGCCGTACCGCGCCAAGCATCCGGAGGTGCGTTTCAGCATCGTCTCGAAGACCTCGATCGACGTGCTGCGGCTGCTTGAAGATCTGGAGGTCGATGCCGGCCTGACTTATCTCGACAACGAGCCGGTCGGCCGGGTCAATACCGTTCCCCTTTACCTGGAAGAGTATCGCCTGCTGACGTCGCCCGATGGCGTACTCGGAGACCGGGACAGCGTCACCTGGGCGGAAGTCGGCGAGGTGCCGCTGTGCCTCCTGACACCCGACATGCAGAACCGGCGCATCATCGACAGTCTGTTGCGCGCGGCCGGACGCGAGCCGTCGCCGACGCTTGAATCCAATTCCATGATCGTGCTGTTCGCCCATGTGCGGACCGGAAAATGGGCGAGCATCATGCCGGCAAAACTCGCCGAAACGCTCGGCCTGACGGATAAAGTCCGTTCCATCCCGATCCTCGAGCCCGCGGCCACGCATGCGGTCGGTCTCGTCGTTCCGTACCGCGAGCCGATGACACCGCTGATCGCCGCACTGGTCGCCGAAGCGCGTCAGCTCGCCAAGATTTTGCAGCGGCCGATTCCTCCGTCCAACACCAGCAGCGGCAACAAGCCGAAAATGCCGCCGTCGCAGCCGGAGCGGCCGGTGAAGGATAAGAAACGCAAATCGCGTCATTGAAATTTCTGCTCGTCGCTCCCCTGGGTTAATCGGCATTTCAAATCGCGCCACAGTTTGGCTTTATTGATTTTTGGAGCAATTCCAAACATTTATGACGCTTCGCGCTGAAGGCAGATGCGTGTCGAATTACGAACCATGGAGCGCGGAGAAAACCGCGCAGATCATCGCCGAGCATAAGGGCCTTGAAGGTCCGCTGCTGCCGATCCTTCATGCCTTGCAGGCAGCGTTCGGTTATATCGACCGCGCCGCCGAGCCCATCGTCGCCGAGGCCCTGAATATCTCGCGCGCCGAAGTCCACGGCGTCGTTACCTTCTATCATGACTTTCGCGAACAACCGGCGGGGCGTCACGTGCTCAAGCTGTGCCGCGCGGAAGCCTGTCAGGCCGCCGGCGGCGAAGCGCTCGCATCGCACGCCGAGGCACGGCTGGGCGTGGCATTCGGCCAGACCAGCGCCGACGGCCGCGTGACCCTCGAACCGGTCTACTGCCTCGGGCTCTGCGCGGTGTCACCGTCGGCCATGCTCGACGGCCGTGTCATCGCCCGGCTCGATGCCAAGAAGCTCGATGCGCTGGCGGCGGAGACCGACCGATGAGCGCGCTTCGCATCTATGTTCCTGGCGACGCGGCCGCCGTCGCCTGCGGCGCCGACGAGATCGCAGCCGCCACAGCGGCGCTCGCGGTCAAACAAAAGTTCGCGGTCACGATCGTCCGCAACGGTTCGCGCGGCATGCATTGGCTTGAGCCGATGCTCGAAGTGGCAACGGACAAGGGCCGCATTGCCTATGGCCCCGTCGATCCTGCCGATGTCGAGAGCGTATTCGAGGCGATGATCGCCGGCGGCGGCACGCATAAATTGCGCGTCGGAGTGCCGGAGGAGCATCCGTTCCTCAAAAAGCAGACCCGGCTCACCTTCGCGCGCTGCGGTATCGTCGACCCGCGCTCGCTCGACGACTACCGGGCGCACGACGGCTACAAAGGTCTCGCCAAGGCGCTCGCTGTTGCGAGCGTCAATCCCGCCGGCATCGTCGAGGAGATCACGCAGTCGGGCCTGCGCGGGCGCGGCGGCGCCGGGTTCCCGACCGGCATCAAATGGAAGACGGTCGCCGAGGCCAAGGCCGACCGCAAATACATCGTCTGCAACGCCGATGAAGGCGACAGCGGCACCTTCGCCGACCGCATGATCATGGAGGGCGATCCGTTCGTCCTGATCGAGGGCATGACCATTGCCGGCATCGCGGTCGGCGCGACCAAGGGTTTCGTCTATATCCGCTCGGAGTATCCGCACGGCCTCGCCGCGATGAACGACGCCATCGGCATCGCGCGGCGTGCCGGCATGCTCGGCAAGAAGGTTGCCGGCTCGGACTTCGACTTCGATCTGGAAGTGCGCGCCGGCGCCGGCGCTTATGTCTGCGGCGAGGAAACCTCGCTCCTCGAAAGCCTCGAAGGTAAACGCGGCGTGGTGCGGGCCAAGCCGCCGCTGCCCGCGCATAAGGGGCTGTTCGGCAAGCCGACCGTCATCAACAACGTGCTGTCGCTCGCCACCGTGCCGGTGATCGTGGACAAGGGCGCGGCTTTCTACAAAAATTTCGGCGTCGGGCGCTCGCGCGGCACCATGCCGATCCAGCTCGCCGGCAATCTCAATTACGCCGGACTATTCGAGACCCCGTTCGGCATTACGCTTGGCGAACTGGTCAACGATATCGGCGGCGGGTGCTTCACCGGCCGGCCGGTCAAGGCGGTGCAGGTCGGCGGCCCGCTCGGCGCCTATTTTCCGCCGGCGCTGTTCGACACGCCATTCGACTACGAGGCTTTTGCCAAACGCGACGGCCTGATCGGCCATGCCGGCGTTGTCGTATTCGACGACACCGTCAACATGGCGAGGCAGGCGCGCTTCGCTTTTGAATTCTGCGCCGTCGAATCCTGCGGCAAGTGCACGCCCTGCCGTCTCGGCGCGGTCCGCGGCGTGGAGACGGTCGACAAAATCATCAGCGGCGAAGACCGGGAGAACAATCTCGCGCTAGTCGCCGACCTCTGCAACACCATGAAATTCGGATCGCTGTGCGCGCTCGGCGGCTTCACGCCTTATCCGGTGATGAGCGCGCTTACCCATTTTCCCGACGATTTCAATGCCACGCCGCGCCTGCAGGCTGCGGAATAAGGAGAATGCCATGTCGCTCGTCCACGAGATCGACTACGGCACGCCGAAGTCCAAATCGGCAAAGCTTGTCACCCTGACCATCGACGGACGGGAGATCGCAGTGCCAGAAGGCACCTCGATCATGCGCGCGGCGATGGAGATGGGGACGCAAATCCCGAAGCTCTGCGCAACGGATATGGTCGATGCGTTCGGCTCGTGCCGCCTGTGCCTGGTCGAGATCGAGGGCCGTCCGGGCACTCCGGCGTCCTGTACCACGCCGGTCGCGCCGGGCATGGTGGTGAAGACGCAAACCGAACGGCTCAAAACCATCCGCACGGGTGTGATGGAGCTTTATATCTCCGACCATCCGCTCGACTGCCTGACCTGCTCCGCCAACGGCGATTGCGAATTGCAGGACATGGCGGGCGCGGTCGGCTTGCGCGACGTGCGCTACGGCTATGCCGGCGAGAACCACGTCTTTGCCAAAGAGGCAAATGGTGCGGCCAACGCCAACTGGCTGCCGAAGGACGAGTCGAACCCTTATTTCACCTACGATCCGTCGAAATGCATTGTCTGCTCGCGCTGCGTGCGCGCCTGTGAGGAGACGCAAGGCACCTTCGCGCTCACCATCGCCGGCCGCGGCTTTGACAGCCGCGTCTCGGCCGGCATGGAAGAGTCGTTCATGTCCTCGGAATGCGTCTCCTGCGGCGCCTGCGTGCAGGCCTGTCCGACGGCGACGCTGAACGAGAAAAAAGTCATCGACATCGGCAAGCCCGAGCATTCGGTGGTGACGACCTGCGCCTATTGCGGCGTCGGCTGCGCGTTCAAGGCCGAGATGCGCGGCGACGAGCTCGTCCGCATGGTGCCGTACAAGGACGGCGAGGCGAACCGCGGCCATTCCTGCGTCAAGGGCCGCTTCGCCTGGGGCTATGCGACCCACCGCGAGCGCATTCTCAAGCCGATGATCCGCGCCAAGGTCACCGATCCCTGGAAGGAAGTGAGCTGGGACGACGCGATCTCTTACGCCGCGTCCGAGTTCAGGCGCATCCAGGCGAAATACGGCAAGGATTCCGTCGGCGGCATCACCTCGTCGCGCTGCACCAACGAGGAGACGTTCCTGGTGCAGAAATTGATCCGCGCGGCGTTCGGCAACAATAATGTCGATACCTGCGCCCGGGTCTGCCACTCGCCGACCGGCTACGGGCTCGGCCAGACCTACGGTACTTCGGCCGGCACCCAGAACTTCGACTCCGTCGAGGACACCGATGTCGCTGTCGTCATCGGCGCCAATCCGGCGGCGGCACATCCGGTGTTCGCTTCGCGGTTGAAGAAGCGGCTGCGCCAGGGCGCCAAACTGATCGTGATCGATCCGCGGCGCACCGAAATGGTGAAATCGGCGCACATCGACGCGGCCTATCATCTCGCGCTGCGCCCCGGCACCAATGTCGCGGTGGTTACCGCGCTCGCCCACGTCATCGTCACCGAGAAGCTCTACGACGAAAAGTTCATTCGCGAGCGCTGCGATTGGGACGAATTCCTGCACTGGGCGGAATTCGTATCGCAGCCGCGCAACAGTCCGGAACAGGTCGCCAAAATTTCCGGCGTGCCGGCGCAAACCATCCGCGAGGCGGCGCGTCTCTACGCCACCGGGGGCAACGGTTCGATCTATTACGGGCTCGGCGTCACCGAGCACAGCCAGGGCTCGACCACGGTGATGGCGATCGCCAACCTCGCCATGGCGACCGGGAATATCGGCCGGCCCGGCGTCGGCGTTAATCCGCTGCGCGGGCAGAACAACGTGCAGGGCTCTTGCGACATGGGCTCGTTTCCGCACGAGCTTTCCGGCTACCGCCATATCTCGCTCGACGAGCCGCGGCATCTGTTCGAGAAGGACTGGGGCGTGACGCTCGACAAAGAGCCGGGGCTGCGCATCCCCAACATGCTCGACGCCGCGGTCGATGGCACCTTCAAGGGCATCTACATTCAGGGCGAGGATATTTTACAGTCCGATCCCGACACTAAGCATGTCTCGGCCGGACTCGAGGCGATGGAATGCGTCGTCGTGCAGGACCTGTTCCTCAACGAGACCGCGCGCTTCGCCCATGTCTTCCTGCCGGGTTCGACCTTCCTCGAGAAGAACGGCACCTTCACCAATGCCGAGCGGCGCATTCAGCCGGTGCGCAAGGTGATGGCACCGAAGAACGGCTATGAGGACTGGGAGATCACCGTGATGCTCGCCAAGGCGCTCGGCTACGAGATGCATTACAACCATCCGTCACAAATCATGGACGAGATCGCGCGCCTGACGCCGGGCTTTGCCAATGTCAGTTACGACATGCTCGACAAACGCGGCTCGGTGCAGTGGCCATGCAACGACAAGGCGCCGGACGGCTCGCCGGTCATGCACGTCAACGGCTTCGTACGCGGCAAGGGCAAGTTCATCGTCACAGAATATATCGCCACCGACGAGAAGACCGGGCCGCGCTTCCCGCTGCTGCTGACCACCGGCCGCATCCTGTCCCAGTATAATGTCGGCGCGCAGACCCGCCGCACCGCGAACTCGCTGTGGCATGAGGAAGACCTTCTCGAAATCCATCCGCATGACGCCGAACAGCGCGGTATTCATGAGGGGGATTGGGTGCGGTTGCGCAGCCGCGCCGGCGAAACGACGCTGCGCGCGCAACTCACCGACCGGGTGGCGCCCGGCGTGGTCTATACGACGTTCCATCATCCCGACACGCAGGCGAACGTCATCACCACCGATTATTCCGACTGGGCGACGAACTGCCCGGAATACAAGGTCACTGCCGTGCAGGTATCGCCGTCGAACGGTCCATCGCGCTGGCAGGAGGACTACGACGAATTCTCCCGCCAGAGCCGCCGCATCGCGCCGGCGCAAGCCGCGGAGTAGGCGCGTGACGGCACCGCTGCATCGGGTCAAGCGCGACATCTGGCGGCGGCAAGGCCTTGCCTGCGGCGAGCGCGCCATTCCGGAAGAGACCGCGATTTCGTTCACCTATGACGGCGGGTCCTATGCGGTGATGATGGCGACGCCGCAGGACCTCGAAGATTTCGCCTATGGCTTCAGCCTGACCGAAGGCATTGTCGGTACGACAGGCGACATCGAGCGTCTGGAAGTCATCGAGCAGGACTTGGGTATCGAGTTGCGCATGTGGCTCAAGGCGCCGAGCGGCGCCGCTTATGGCGAGCGCCGCCGGCATCTGGCCGGCCCGACCGGCTGCGGGCTGTGCGGCATCGAGTCGCTCGCCGAAGCCGTGCGCACGCCGCGCCGGGTGGGCAGCCGGGCGTCGTTCCGGGCGGATGAGATCATGACGGCGCTCGATGCGCTCCCTCCGGCGCAAACGCTGAACCAGCAAACCCGCTCCGTTCATGCCGCGGCGTTCTTTCTGCCGGGGCAGGGACTGGTCGCGGTGCGCGAGGACGTCGGCCGCCACAATGCGCTCGACAAGCTTGCCGGCGCGCTGGCGCGGCGCGGCATCGACGCCGCGGCGGGCTTTGTCGTTTTCACCAGCAGGGTCTCGGTCGAAATGATTCAGAAGGCTGCCGCCATCGGCGTGCCGCTCGCGGTCGCGGTCTCGGCGCCGACCGCGCTTGCGGTGCGCATGGCGGATGCGGCCAACATGACGTTGGTCGCGGTCGCGCGTAAGGACGGTTTCGAGATATTCACCCATACCGACCGCGTCAAAACCAGGACGGCCGCTTATGCCTGAGGCGCACGCAGAGGCTCACACCAGGTCGCTGGACAAGCTCGTCACGATGGCGAACCAGATCGGCAAGTTCTTCGCCAGTCAGGGTCGGCAAGCCGCGGTGTCCGGCACCGCCGAGCACATCAAGAAGTTCTGGGATCCGCGCATGCGCGCGCAGATATTTGCGTATCTCAACGACGGCGGCGCGGGACTCGATCCGCCGGTCCGCCAGGCACTGGATCGATTGCGTTCGAACGGCTGAGCTTTAAGCGGCTAGCCCGCGAGCCGCAAATGCCGCGCGCGGCCGGCCCAATTGCCGAGCGCCTTGACCGTGCTCGGCGAGGTCTTGCCGTAATCGAGCGCGATCACATGCTCGACCGGAGCCGGCGGCAGCGTGCGGCCGCGCTTGGTGTGGCGCGTCGCGCGCCGCGATTTGCCGGCGGCAAACTTCTTGGCGTGCTTGAGCGCGATCGGGCCGACATGGGTGAGGAACACTTTCTCATGCGGCCGGGTCAGCGTCTCGATGGCTTTCTTCAGCGGCAGGAACTTCACGGCTTTGACGTCCCCCGTCAGCTCGTGCGACGGCGCCCCGACCACTCGCATCAGCCAGAACTGCACGATCTTGAGCCGGCCTTCGGCCATGTAGGACATCGAGCCGAGGAACTCGTGCACCGAACTGTCGTAGCCGGTCTCTTCCGCCACCTCGCGCTTGGCGGCGATATGGGCGCGTTCGCGCGGCAACAGCTTGCCCTTCGGCAGCACCCATGCCTTCTCGCGCCGCATCCGCACCACGGCGATGCGCGGCCGCGCCTCGCCGCGAAGCACGATGCCCCCGGCCGCCAGGATCGGCGCGTAGCCCTTCGCCGAATCAGTCATGGCAAATTTATGCCGAACGAGTCCCCGGCCCGCAAGCCGGGAATTGCCGGATGTTGTTTAAGACATCGTGATGACGATCTTGCCGAAATGCGCGTTGGCGCGCATCACGGCGAGCGCCGGCGCGATCTCGGCCAGCGGATAGGTCTTGTAGATCGGCAAAGCGAGCTTGCCGGCCTCGATCGCCGGCCACAGGTCGGCGCGCATGCGCCGGTTGATGTCGCGCACCTCTTCGGCGCTGCGGGTGCGGAAGGTGACGCCGATATAGTCGATGCGCCGCATTGCGTGCTTGTCGAAATCGAACTCGCCCTTCATGCCGCCGAGCCGGCCGACATTGACGATGCGGCCGAGGATTTTCGTCGCTTCGAGGTTGCCGTTCATCACCCCGCCGGAAATCAGGTCGACGACGAGGTCGACGCCCTTGCCGTCGGTCGCCTTCTTCACCTCGGCGGGCCAGTTCGGGTCGGTGGTGTCGAGCGCGAGGTCGGCGCCGTATTCGGCAAGCCGCGCCCGGCGCGCCGCATTGGTCGAGGTGCCGATGACAAGCGCCGCGCCCATGACTTTGCCGATCTGCAGGCCCATCAGCCCCATGCCGGCGCTGGCGCCCTGCATCAGGAACGTCTCGCCGCGTTGCAAACGCCCGGCGGTCACCACGGCGTTGTGCATGGTCTGCAGCGCGATCGGAAAGCAGGCCGCCTGCTCGTAGGTCATGTTGTTGGCCGGAATCCTATGCACGCGGCCGGCATCGGTTGCGACATATTCGGCGAAGCCGCCCGGCGCCGAGCCCATCACGCGGTCGCCCGGATGCAAGTCCTTGACCTCGCTGCCGACCGCGGCCACCTCGCCCGAGCATTCCAGGCCGAGCCGCGCGCCGACGCCGCCGACGCTGCCGTGCCGATGGCCGGAAGCGACCAGAAGATCGGCGCGGTTCAGGCTCGAGGCCCGCACTTTGATCAGGACCTCGTTCGCCTTCGGCTCGGGCTTCGGCAAGTCGCGGACTTCCGCTCCCTGTTCGCCGACCACGGCAGCTTTCATGACGCTTCCTCCGGTTCGCGGTTATGACCGCTATTGTGCTATTGTTTCTCCCGGCGTCAAATCAATGGGTTGGATTGCGCAAGAGATCGACCGCCGATGAACCAGGCCGTCCGTCCGCAAAAAATCGCCGCTTCGGCCTGTCCGCACGACTGCCCGTCGACCTGTGCGCTCGAGGTCGAAGTGCTCGATGCGCATAGCATCGGCCGCGTCCGCGGCGCTCCGGATAATGCTTACACGGCGGGCGTGATCTGCGCCAAGGTCGCCCGCTACGCCGAGCGCGTCCATCATCCCGATCGGCTCAAGCATCCGCTGCGCCGCACCGGCGCCAAGGGCTCGGGCCAATTCGCGGCCGTTTCCTGGGACGATGCGCTCGATGTCGTCGCCGAGGAGTTCACCCGCGCCGAACGGCGCCACGGCTCGGAAGCGGTGTGGCCGTATTATTATGCCGGCACCATGGGCTACGTGATGCGCGACGGCATTCATCGCCTGCGCCACGCCAAGAAATATTCCGGCTTCTTCTCGACCATCTGCGTCAATCCCGCTTTCACCGGCTTCATCGCCGGAACCGGCAAGCTTGCCGGCGCCGATCCGCGCGAAATGGCGAAGGCCGATGTCGTGGTGATCTGGGGCACCAACGCGGCGAACACCCAGGTCAACGTCATGACGCACGCGACGCACGCCCGCAAGGAGCGCGGCGCCAAGATCGTCGCCGTCGACATCTATATGAACGCGACCATGAAGCAGGCCGACCTGGCGGTGCTGATCCGGCCCGGCACCGACGGCGCGCTGGCCTGCGCGGTGATGCATTGCCTGTTCCGTGACGGCAAGGCCGACTGGGATTATCTGGAGCGCTACACCGACGCGCCGCATGAGCTTGCCGCGCACGTCAAATCGCGCGATCCGGCCTGGGCGTCGCGCATCGCCGGCTGCCCGGCCGAGACCATCGAGGCCTTCGCGCGCCTCGTCGGCGACAACAAGCGGACGTTCTTCCGGCTCGGTTACGGCTTCTCGCGGTCGCGCAACGGCGCGGTCAACATGCACGCCGCGAGCTGCATCGCCGCCGTCACCGGCGCCTGGCAGCTCGAAGGCGGCGGCGCCTTTCATAACAACGGCGGCGTGTTCCATCTCAACAACAGCGTGATCGAAGGCAGCGATTTGCGCGATCCGTCGATCCGCATGCTCGACCAGTCGCGCATCGGCGCCATCCTGACCGGCGACGCGGAGGCTTTGCTGGGCGGCCCGCCGGTCACGGCGATGCTGATTCAGAACACCAATCCGCTGTCGGTTGCGCCGGATCAGGAGACCGTCAAGCGCGGCTTTGCCCGCGACGATTTGTTCGTGTGCGTGCACGAGCAATTCATGACGGATACTGCCAAGGCCGCCGATATCGTGCTGCCGGCCACCATGTTCGTCGAGCACGACGATTTCTATACCGCCGGCGGCAGCCAATACATCTTGCTCGGGCCGAAGCTCGTCGAACCGCCCGGGCAATGCCGCTCCAACCATGAGGTGATCTGCGGCCTCGCCAAGCGGCTCGGCGCCGCGCATCCGGGTTTTGCCATGACGCCGCGCCAGTTGATCGACGTGAGCTTGCAAAACTCCGGCTGGGGCACGCTTGCGGAGCTTGAGGCCAAGCGCTGGATCGACTGCCAGCCCGATTTCGCCGCGGCGCATTATCTCAATGGCTTTGCCTATGCCGACAAGAAATTCCATTTCAAGCCGGACTGGCCCAAGGTGCCGTTCCAGCGCTGGCACCGCGACGAATCGCGGCGGCCGCTGCCGGCGCTACCCGACCACTGGGACGTCATCGAGGAGGCCGACAGCGAGCATCCGTTCCGGCTCGCCACCTCGCCGGCGCGCGGCTTTCTCAATTCGACCTTCACCGAAACGCCGACCTCGCTTGCGCGCGAGCGGCGGCCCGAAGTGATGATCCATCCCGACGACGCCTCGACGCTCGCCATCGCCGACGGCGACGAGGTGGTGCTCGGCAACCGCCGCGGGCAAGTGCGCCTGCACGCCAAACTGTTCGACGGCGTGCGCCGCGGCGTCTTGATCGCGGAATCGCTGTGGCCGAACTCGGCTTATGCCGACGGCCGCGGCATCAACACGCTGACCGGGGCCGACGCTATCGCGCCGTTCGGCGGCGCGGCGTTCCACGACAATAAGGTGTGGCTGAGGAAGCATATGTAGGGTGGGCTGAGCGCAGCGAAGCCCACGCGGACGACGAGGCCTGCCGTCAACGGCGTTGGCGCGGCGCCGCGCGTCTTTATCCACCCTACGCTTGCTACGGTGATTTCATTCGTCATGTTTGTTTCCGGCGATAATTTCGTCGATATAGCTCTTATCCCAAGCGAGTCCTATTTGAGCCTCGTGAGGATGGTCGGTGAGAACCCGACCGGAATAAACACCCAGCAGCTTCGTCCGCATACGTCCGTCAAATTGTTTGCTGCCTATTGACACAAGGTGATCGCACCAACTTCGTTGGAGAACTGGTGAACCAGACATGCCTGGCCGGCTAGCGGTATCAACGAGCATATAGCCGGTAGTCATTCGAGTTATCTCAGGTTCCGACGCGATGCTGCCGCGTTTCCACACGGGAAAGGCTGGCGGACTGATTTCAAAAGGGTATCCAGGAATGAAAACGTCCATTCCGATTGCAGTAAGCAATTGATCGTTCGCATATTCATTGAGCGGATAAAGACCGACGATGATCGGCTTATCTTGTGGAACGCTTAGCGGGATGAGCGCGAGGTCGTAACGGCTTACCGGGTGAACTAGCCAGAGGGGCTCGTCGTTAGAATCTCGGATTCGGATATCCCACGGTTGTTTTTCGAACTGCCCAGGTATCTGAAGCCGAGTTAGAATCCTATTCGGTCGCGCTGCCGTTTTGTTAAGGTTGCGCAATGTGAAGAAGTCTTTTGCAGATACTACGTGCCAGTTTGTCACGACGTAGAGCTGACGGGTCGCGCTCGCGCGCCAAAGGAAGCCGGTGGCATGGCCGAGCGGTAGGTCGTTGAAGAATAGCTCAAGAGGCAGAACGGCAGTGGTGAACAGGTCTATCTCTGTCATGATAAACATCTCATTGAGCGTCGGCACGGGGGGAGGGCGCAACGCCATGCCCTGGATGCCTCTAAGGCGCTACTACCCGGAACCAATCTCGCATGGTCTGCTTAATGCGTTCGATTTCTTCAACCGGGATCGTGCTCATATGGCAAATCGTGTTGCGCAAATGGACGAGTAGACGGGCTTCCTGGATAAGGCCTTTGTCTCGAATGAGATCGTCGAAGCCCTCTTTCCAATTCTCTTCGATCACTTTGAGCAGCTGCGGCAGCGTCATCAGAGCGGATTTGTCGCGAGAGCCGAGCGACATCCAGCTTTTTATCTCCTCCGTGGCTTCGAGCCTTGTGATCTCATCCTTCACGTCTTTTGGCACTTTGTCGTACCAGTTGGCGTCTTGCCCTTCTTTCGATAGCACCTCGACGATCATTTGCCGCAGATAGGCCTCGAAGGCGAAAAACAACTTGTACGGTTCGGAGGCCTCGACGGCCTTGCGCACCGTATCTGGAGCAAGGAGCGCTAAGTCGTACGCCTGAGACAGGAGCAACGACTCCTTGGGTACTATGTCTTCCAGCTTGGCTACGGTTTTTTCCGCCGTTTGACCGAGCATTACGAATAGCGAAGCGGTGGAATCCAAGCTCATTGGAACGTCTTGCGGATTGCATTGAAGATATTCAGGTACACTTCTTCAGCTCCGTTCGACGGAAGAACGACCTGAATGTTGTAATGAAACTCCGTACGCAGGCCTTTAATATTGTCGGCGCTCGCCTCATCGTGCTTCTCAGCTTCGTTTTTGTCGCCCTCACCTTTCTTGTCCTTCTCAGGCTTTGAGCTTACCTTGAAGTCTGCAAGACGAGTTACAGCCACGAACGTGTTAGCGATACGAGCCGTCATGTCCTCATCTGTCCCAGCAACCTGGGAGATGAGGCCGCGGAGCTTTTCGCCCGTGTATTCCCACGCGCTCTCATCAGAATCGAATATCGGATGGTATGCCTTGCGGATGCCTTCGGCGATCGCGATCCTGCGTTGCTGCTCTGCGCCCTTCAGGAGATTATATTCGCTTGTCGGCTTCCCCGAATTATCGATGAAGCCGAGGCTGCGCAGAAACGGAATGAGCGGACGGTCGGACGTGTTTTTCAGACCTAGCGTGTTCTGTAGAAAATTGTGCGTGAATGTCTCGGGCACTTTGGCTGCGGCGATCTTCTCAAAGATCGTCGGAACGTTCTTGTAACTGCTGAGGTATGGCAACTGGACCGGCATTGAATGGCTCCCCGCGAATCAGCGAGAGAAACTTAACACGAACGTTAGAAGTCAACCGCGCGATGGTTGCGCTTTCCCAGCAATTCACATTCGCACGCCCCATTATTCGTCGTAGGAGAGTGTGGAAGCAGCGCGTAGCAAAGGCGCCAACGGGTCCGCGCAAAGCCCGGCCCGATGACAAGCTCCGCGCCGTGCCCACGCGTTCACTCGCCGAACCTCCCGGACAATCTCGCGTCTCCCGCCCAATCGCCGGGCAGGATGCCTTGGGCGACATAGCGGTGGAAGCTGCTGAACGGCCAGTCGGCGACGCGCGTCACCAGCCCGTGTTTTACCGGATTAAAGTGGATGTAATCGACGTGGCGTTCGAGATCGGCGTCGTTACGGATGGCATGTTCCCAGTAGCGGCGTTGCCAGATGCCCTTTTCTCTTTTCCGTATCTTGCTTATTGAACGTCTCGTTGCAGGAAGACCACGCGAGAAACCGGATTTGAACAGGCTCCAGCGCGAGGCGTAGTCGGCATCGCCGTCTGGGAGCTGCCACAGGGCATGGATGTGATCAGGCAGGATGCAGATGGCAACAGTCTCAAACGGATGCCGTATTTCCACCTCGGCATAGGCGCTCCGCAAACGTTCGATGTGCCGGACCAACAGATTGCTGCCGCGGTCGGCGAGTGCAAGCGTGAAGAAGAACGCCCCACCTTCGATCTTAAGCCGACGATAGCGGGACATCCGAGTTCGCCGTCACGGTTTGGTGGGCACGGCGCGGAGCCTGTCATCGGGCCGCGCTTAGCGCGGACCCGTTGGCGCCTTTGCCCACCCTATACCGCTTAAAATATCACGTCGCCGCGCCCGGAAACCGCGGCGCCGCGTCCGCCGCCACGATCTCCTTGCCGATCGGCCACAGCGCGATGCCGGCGAGCTTCAGATGCGCCCAGGCGAACGGGATGCCGATGATGGTGATCGCGAGCAGGATCGCGGTGACGAGATGGCCGAGCGCCAGCCACCAGCCGGCGAGAACGAGCCAGATCAGATTGCCGGCAAAGCCGAACAGCCCGGTGCCAATGTCCGGCCGGCCGGAATATTCGGCGCGCGACACCGCCTTGCGGCCGAACGGCAGCAGCGTGTAGGAGGCGATGTTGAGCGCCGCCCAGGCCCAGGGCAGGCCGATGATGGTGATCGCCATGATGACGGCGGCAATCACCCAGGCGAGCGCCATCCACAAACCGCCGAAGACGATCCACAGAATGTTCAGGAGCAGCGAGACCGGGCCCATGGGCCCTATCTAGCTCGATCGGCGGCGGCTGCAAGAGCGGCCTCCGCCGCCCCAGGAATCCTGTCGCGTATCGTGTGACTAAAGCTTGACAATGGTCCCCGTTACCGTTACATAGGGCAGGCTCGCTCCTCGAAGGGACGTCGACCGGTGACAGCCGATCGATGGGGCGGGCGCGGTTCCCGGATGGGGCTTGTAACCCTGATCCGGGCGGTTCTGGGCATCGACCGTCCGGCGCGTGATCGGACTGCCAGGTGCTGGCTGCACTGGTGCCGGAGAGGGTCCTCCCGTTTGCATCCGGTGATTCCAGGAAGCGCGGCCCGGAGCCGAGTCGAGGTAAGTCCCTCGGCGCATGACCGCGGTGGGGCGCCGAAAGGCGAGCGCGCCGCCTCTTACGTTCCGCGCCAATGCGGGGCAGGGGCGAAAATAGCGCGCGCCGCATACGCTGGCAGGCTTTCTTTGCTGCAGCGGGGCGGACTCCAGTGGTGCGCTTGTCGGCGCTCCGCCTCCCTTCTTTTTAAGGGAGGCACGAAGGGCTTTCTTACAGTGGCGTGGCAAAGCTCGGATGCAAAGGCGCATCGCGAGAACGAGCAAGCTTTGCCTCATCCTGAGGTGCCCGCGCCCAGCGCGGCCATCGAAGGATGCCGCTCAAGCGCCGGGGCCGTCTCCTTCGAGGCTCGCTCCGCTCGCACCTCAGGATGACGGAAATGAAGACATCGCTGTTTGACATCACTCGGCTGTTCGACATCACTCGCGCGCGAAGTGCATCCGCCCCCGCAACGCGGGGGAGGGGGACCACGCGTAGCGTGGGGGCTTCTGAGATGGAGTTTTGTTGTCGGTGCAAAATTATCGTCGTGGCCCGCGCTCCGCCCGCCGGGCAAATGCGCGGTCCCCCCTCCCCGTTTTCGCGGGGCGGGATGAGCCTAATCGAACAGTGCCACCGCGCGGGTCCAGCCGGCGGAGCCGGCTTTGATCTTGTGCGGGAAGCAGGCGACGATGAAGCCGTGAGCGGGAAGCGTTTCGAGATTGGCGAGCTTTTCCATGTGGCAATAGGGAATCTCGCGGCCGGCTTTGTGGCCCTCCCAGATGATCGAGGGGTCGTGGGTCTCGAGCCAGCGCTGGCGGGTATGCGTAAACGGCGCGTCCCAGCCCCAGGCGTCGATGCCGGTGACGCGCACGCCGCGCGACGTGAGATAAAGCGTGGCCTCGCGGCCCATGCCGCAGCCGGCGGTCAGATACTCGTCGCTGCCGATGCATTCCGAAGCGCGCGTGTTGACCAGCACGATGTCGAACGGCTTGAGCTCGTGGCCGATGCGCTTGAGCTCGGCCTCGAGCTCCGCCGCCGTCACCACGTGGCCGTCCGGAATTTTGCGGAAGTCGAGCTTGACGCCGGGGCGGAAAAACCAGTCGAGCGGCACCTGGTCGATGGTCATCATCGGCTTGCCGTCGATGGTTTTCGATTGGAAATGGATCGGCGCGTCCATATGGGTGCCGTTATGCGTCGTCAGCTGGATGTTTTCGATGGCCCAGCCTTCGCCGTCCGGCAAATCCTCGCGGCGAAGGCCGGGAAACAGTTCGCACAACAGCGGCGCGGTGTCGGCGTTGCTCTTGTACTCGATCTTCGGCCGCATGAAGGGCGGATCGTACACCGTCTCATTTTCGAGCGGCGACGACAGATCGATCATGCGGCTGGGCAGTTTCATTTTTCCTCGCTGGGGTCCCCGTTTGGGTCCGCGCGCTTATGGCTTGGCGCCCTTGGCCGGGTTCTGCGTATAAAGCCCGAGCTCTTCGCCCTGTGCCAGGATCTTGCCCTTCATCGCGTCCTGCGCGACGGGGCCGTCGAAATCCTTGGGCAGATCGAGCGACTTCACGCCGAGCGCATAAACCGTGAAGTGATACCGATGAACGACGTCGTCGTTCCAGGGCGGGCAGGGGCCGTCATAGCCGTAATACTGGCCCTTCATCGCGTCGTTGGCGGCCGTGACCTTGGTGTAATCGTTGAGGCCTTTCACTCCGGCTGCGGACGGCGTTGCCGGCTTGCCGTGCAGCACGCGGGCGCTCGAATCGGCGCCCTCCTTGATCGATCTGACGTTCGGCGGAATATCGGCCAGGACCCAGTGATAGAAGTTGTGCCGCTTTATGTCGGCCGTCATCGTCGCGCCTTCCTTGTTCATCAATTCGCGATGTTCGGCCGGCGATTTGGTGTCGTAGAGAATGACGGCGTAGGACTTGGTGCCTTTCGGCCCCTTCGACCACGAGATGCTCGGATTGATATTCTGGCCGCCGGCCGTGTGGCCCTGCGCCGCCGGGATGCAGAAGGCGTATTTGTTCGGCACCGTGCCGCCGTTCTTGAACGAATCGACGTGCACTTTCAGCGTGGCGGCGACTGCAGGCGCCGCGACCAGCGCGGCGCCGGCCGCAAGCAGTATCGTAACTTTGACGTTCCCCATGTTTCCCTCCCACTATGTTCTGCCGCGCCGTTGTCGGCGCTGACGCGATCTCCCTGCATGCCCCCAAGCTGGAGTTCACCCGTCAAACTATACCGGTTATTGATGGGCGAGAAAGGGGTGGGCGGATGATCCTGATTACCGGCGCCAGCGGTTTTATCGGTTCGGCGGTGGCGCGATCACTGCTGCAATCCGGCGAACAGGTGCGCGTCCTCGTTCGTCCGACAAGCCCGCGCATGAATCTTGCCGATCCCCGGCTTGAGCTCGCCGAGGGTGATATTGCCGACGCCGCCTCGATCGCGCGCGCCATGACAGGCATCCGCTATTTGTTTCACGTCGCCGCCGATTACCGGCTGTGGGCGCGCCATCCCGGCGACATCGTGCGCACCAATGTCGAGGGCACCCGCACCGTGATGAGCGCGGCGCTCTCCGCCGGCGTCGAACGCGTCGTCTACACGTCAAGCGTCGCCACGCTGGCATCGCGGCCGAACCGGCAACCGAGCGATGAGACTTGTCCGCTCGCCGCCGATGACGCCGTCGGCGCCTACAAATACAGCAAGGTCATCGCCGAACGCCTGGTCGAGGCCATGGTGGCGCAGCAGAAATTACCGGCGGTCATCGTCAATCCGTCGACGCCGATCGGGCCGGGCGACGTCCGGCCGACGCCGACCGGGCGGATCATCATCGAGGCCGCGGCGGGGCGCATGCCGGCCTATGTCGATACCGGTCTCAACCTTGTCCATGTCGACGACGTCGCCGCGGGACACGTCGCAGCCTTGCACAAGGGCCGCATCGGCGAGCGCTACATTCTCGGCGGACAGGATGTTCTGCTCGGCGACATGCTGCGCGACATCGCCCGCCGTGTCGGCCGCGCGCCGCCGAAAATACGTCTGCCGCGGCAGCTTATTTTCCCGATCGCTTACGGCGCCGAGGCGATCGCGCATTTCACCGGCCGCGAGCCGTTCGTGACCACGACCGGGCTAAAGCTGGCGAAGGATCACATGTTCTTCACCTCGGCCAAGGCCGAGCGCGAGCTTGGCTACCAGGCGCGGCCTTATGGCGAGGCGGTGGCCGAGGCGATCGGCTGGTTCCGCGATAACGGCTACCTCAAGCGCCGAGGTTTTGCCTAATGCGCGGTTTCGCGCCGTGCACGCAGGAAGTGGAAGAATTCGACGCCCTCGCGCAGGCGGCGCACCAACATATCGCGGCTGGTCAGCATCTCGCCGACGATCTCGGCGATCTTGGAGGGGCGAAAATAGAATTTCTTGTAGAATTCTTCCACCGAATCGAAGATTTCGGTGTGACCGAGATGCGGGTAGTTCAGCGGCGCGATCTGCGTGCCGTCGTCCGTGAGCAGGTCGACGTCGGAGGCGAACCAGCCGTTTTCCTTCGCCTGCCGGTAGAGGAACGTGCCGGGATAGGGAGCAGCCAGCGACACCTGCAGCGTGCGCGGATTGACATCCTTGGCAAATTGCAGCGTTTCCCTGATCGTCTCGCGCGTCTCACCCGGCAGGCCGAGAATAAAGGTGCCGTGCACGATGATGCCGAGCTCGCGGCAGTCCCTGGAGAAGCGGCGGGCGACGTCGACCAGAACACCCTTCTTGATGTTGTGCAGGATCTTCTGATTGCCGGACTCGTAGCCGACGAGCAGCAGGCGCAGACCGTTGGCCTGCATCGCCTCGAGCGTCTTGCGCGGTACGTTCGCCTTGGCGTTGCACGACCAGGTGACGCCGAGCGGCCCCAGCGCGCGGGCCAGCGCCTCGACGCGCGGATGATCGTCGGTCAGTGTGTCGTCGTCGAAGAATATCTCCTTGACCTGTGGAAATTCCGTCATGACGTATTTCACGTCTTCGACGACGCGGTCGATCGACATGGCGCGATACTTGTGCCCGCCGATGGTCTGCGGCCAGAGGCAAAATGTGCAGCGCGATTTGCAGCCGCGGCCGGTGTACCAGCTCATATAGGGGTGCTTGAGATAGCCGCCGAAATAATCCTCGACCTTCAGCTGCTTGTAGACCGGGAGCACGGACGGCAGCCTGTCCATGTCCATCAAGGCTTCGCGCTCGGGATTATGGACGATCCTGCCGTCCGGACCGCGATAGGACAGGCCCTTGATGGTCGGCCAGTCGGCGCCTTCGGCAAGCTCCTTGATGGTGAATTCGTATTCGTTGCGGCAAACGAAATCGATCGCCGGTGCGGCCTCCAGGCTTTCCTGCGGCTCGACCGCGACTTTGGCGCCGATGAAGCCGATCTTGGCCGCCGGATTGATCGCGCGGATCATTCCGGCCGTCTTCACGTCGGACTTGAAGCTCGGCGAGGAGGTGTGGATTACGATGAAGTCGTGCGACCTTGCATCGCCTTCGATGTCCTCGAAGGTCAGCCGATGCGGCGGCGCGTCGATGATCTTCGAGCCGGGCACCATGGCGGCAGCTTGCGCCAGCCAGGTCGGAAACCAGAACGACTTCACCTCGCGCGTCATCTGGTAGCGCGCGCCGGCGCCGCCGTCGAAGCCGTCGAACGACGGCGCCTGAAGAAACAAAGCCCGCATCACGTTTCGACCTCGCCGTAATAGGCCAGCGTATTGTCGGCCCGCACATCGTAACGATGGCCGCGCCATTCGATACCACGACCGAAAAAGCTCGCAACAAAAATGACGAATGACAGGACATCGCGCAGCGGCAGAAGCCAGATGGAGCCAGTGCGCAAATCGAAGGCGCGAGCGAGTTGCAGCGCCAGCGCGAAGCGGCAGGCAAGCGCGACGGCCACTAGAAGCGCGCCTGGCGCGCCGCCGCCGCCCAGCGCCATACCGGACAGGGCGAGCGGCACCGGATGGGTCATAACGAGTCCGGCAAAGCCAAGCGGATCCACCGATCGGATCGTCCGCGCCCAGCGCAATTCATGTCGAAACAGTGCACCCGCGGATCGTTCCGTACAAACATGCCCAATGGTGAAATGCGGGATCGCCACGGTGAGCCCGGCGCGACGCACCAGCGCCCCCAGCGCATAGTCGTCGGCCAATTGATCGGAGACCGCTTCGAAACCGCCGATCATGGCGAGCGTTGACTTGCGCAGCGCGATGGTCGAGCCGAAGCACGGCGTCGCCAGAGCGAGTTTCAGTCCGACCAGCACATTGGGCAGGAAATGATAATCGATGGCGGCAGCGGCAAGGCGCGACCAGATGCCGGCCGCCGCGATCCCGTGATACAGGCATGTCACGAGGCCGACGCCGGGCTGTTCGAGGCTGGCCACAATCTTTCGCAGATAATCGGGCGCAACGACCATGTCGCTGTCCGACACGACCAGCACGTCATGCTGCACCTGGCTCAGCATGTTGATCAAGTTGGAGACTTTGGCGTTGACGCCGTGCCGACGCGAATTCATCGCGAGCGTGAGATGGCGATCCGGAAAATCGGCGATGAGCTTGCGGACGATTGCGATCGCGGGATCGGCCGGATCGGCGACGCCAAAGACGATTTGCACCGGACTTGGATAATCCTGCATGCAAAAGCCGGCCAAATGGCGGTACAGACCCGGCTCCGCGCCAGCCAGCGGCTTGAGGATGGCGACGGCCGGATAGTTTTTAGCGCGCGCGTGGGTGGTCGATCGCACGAACGCGCGCGCCGTTAAGGCGGCAAACAGCGCATAGACGCTGCCGAGAGCGGCAGCGGCATAGCAAGCCACCGATACCCAACCGGCGGAAATGGCGAAAAACGCGCTCACACGGACCTCTGGCGGCGACGGCTTTTATCTCCGGGACTATATGGCGCAACCGCGCGTCATGCACGCTAAAGAAGCGGCGAAAGTCAGGCGCCGTTCGATCTGCCAAATCGTCAGGCAAAGGCTCATTTGCCGCGTGAGAAGAGCCGCCGGCCCTCGATCGCCTGCCATGCCACCAATGACGGGATGCCGAGCACCAGATCGGGCACGCGCTTGATCAACGCCATTGCCAGGGCGACGTCGGCTGGAACCCCGAATAGCGCGCTTGCGGCAATCAAAGTGCCGTCCTGCACGCCCAGTCCGCCCGGCAGAACGAAGGCGGCGGCGCGCGTTCCCTGGCCAAGGCTTTCAATGGCGACCGCCGCCATGGGAGTGATCGGATAGCCCATGAACGTAAGCGCAATCCACACTTCGGTAGCGCCGAAAAAGATCGTCGCGACATGGACGACAAGCGATGCCAAAAGATTGCGATGATTCCGCCAGATTTGCCGCAAACGATCGCCAAGATCGACAGCGTGATCGAACACCGGCCATTGGCGCTTTTCGCCGAATGCGATGAGCCACCGCACCATGGGCTCGAACGCGCCGAAATTCAACGTCAGGAAAAATCCGGTCACCGCAGGCACCGCGAGCGCCAAGATGATTAAGGCGACGCTGGCGAGCCGGTGGGCGCCGGCCAGATCGGACACAATGCCGAGCCCAGCCAATAAGAACACCATCAAGCCCACCACTTGGAGAAAAATGTCGACGAGGACGCTGGCGATAGCCGAATTGCGGGCCATGCCGAATTGGGCCAGTAGCCTTGCCCCGATGACGTCGCCGCCGACCATGGCGAAGGGGATCAGCGTGTTGATGGCGTCACGGATAAATCGCAGCCCGATAAAGACACGTGCTTGGGGCCTGATCGGCGTGAGCAACAGCCACCAGCCGATGCCGGCCCCGGTGAGTGCTGCGGCCCTGGCCACAATGACAAATGCCGTCCCCCATCGCGAGCTGACGAGAGCCTGCAAGACCGAGGTAAAACCGAAATACGCAATCAGTGCGGTAAAGAGCGCCAAGCCGAATATAGCGGCAAGTGGGGCGAATAGCTTCATTTAGCGGCCATTATGCTGGCTTTTGCGCGTCGTATCGTCCACGCGGGTTCTCGATGCGAATTTGCCCATGCGTGTGCATGGCGGTGAATAGGGTGTGCACTGTGTCTTTTCTGCACTAGTGGAGTCCGGCCGCTGTTTCTATTCTGTAGGCTGGTACTAACAGGATGGGGGCTCCCATGAAAAAGCTTGCACTTGGAACGGCGATTATTCTTGCACTTCTCAGCATTGCCGGTTGCGCACAGACCGGCAAGGGCAAGGCGCCGCCGCCGGTCGTGACCAAAGGCTGATCCCACCGAGGATCATGGCATTTGCGGTCGCGTGCAGAAATTGCCGAGGCAAGAGAGGGCCGAATAGCGGCCCGTCTCTTGCAACGCAGTTGAACGTGGAAGCGGGGATACTGTGATTATCGTCGTTGGACTGGCGTTTGAAGCGCGCATCGCGGCGGGACCCGGGGTGCATGTCATTTGCAGCGGTGACGGACGCAATTTGGCGGCCAAGCTCACAGCGGCCATTGTGGAAGCCCGCACACTGGTGCGCGGGTGTCCCGGAATTATCAGTTTCGGCGTCGCCGGAGGGCTGGCGCCGCACCTGCGACCCGGGACCTGCGTCGTCGGCTCGGCGGTGATCTCCGGCGCGAACCGTATGCCGATCAGCCGGGAGTGGTCGCAGAAATTGCTGCAGACGATCCCAGACTCGGTGTCAGGGGCGCTGCTCGGCGTGCCGGTGCCGATCGCGCACCCGGACGAGAAGCGCGCGCTCTATCTGAAGACGGGCGCAATTGCGGTGGACATGGAATCGCATATCGTCGCCGCCGTCGGTCGGGCGCACGAGGTGCCGGTCGCCGCGATCCGTGTCATCACCGATCCGGCCAGACGCGCCTTGCCGGTCTCCGCGGTCGCCGCCATGCGGCCGAACGGAACCACCAATATCGGCGCCATGCTGCGATCGGTGCTGAGCCGGCCGCGCGACCTGCCCGCGCTGTTTCAGACCGCACTGGACGCGCGCGCCGCGCGGGCGACTTTGGTGCGCGGCAGGCATTTGCTCGGGCCCGCCTTCGCGTCGCCGCTGACGACTTGAGAGGCTGAAAGCCATGTTCAAGTCCGCCGCAGACGAAATAAGCCAGTGGGCAGATCAGTGTCGGCGTTGGGCCGGTGGCGCCCGTACGCGCGAGCAGCGGTTGACCCTGCTGAGCCTGGAAAGGCTCTTGGACGACGCTGCGATCGAAGCCGAACAGGAATTGAACGCGATCGCTTCGCGTCCCACCGCGCCGACACTGTCCTGACGCGACTCGCATTATAGCGGGGCCGTTGCCATCGGTGTAAAAGGATGGCAACGAGGCCCGTAATGGTTCCACAGGCTCCCGCTCCGCAAGCTCTGGGCTATGTCGGCGTTCGCGCTAAGGATTTGGGCGACTGGGCGAGCTATGGTTCCGGCTTGCTCGGCCTGCAACGCATCGACAAGTCGCGCTCGACGCTCGCCTTTCGCATGGACGACCGCAAGCAGCGCATCATCGTCCATGCCGATGGCGGCGAAGGGGTCGGCTTTTTCGGCTGGGAGGCCGCTGACGCGGCGGCGCTCGACAGTCTGGCGGCGCACCTGGACGATAGCGGCATCAAGGTTGCGCACGGCGCCCGCGCGCTCGCCGAGGAGCGGCACGTGCAGGATTTGATCGTGCTCAACGATCCGCTGGGCAACCGGTTGGAGATTTTTCACGGCGCCGAAGCGGCCACGGAGCCGTTCAGGCCCGGCCGCTCGATTTCGGGCTTTCGCACCGGGCCGCTTGGTTTGGGCCACGTCGTTCTCAACGTTGACACCCCGGCGACGATCGATCGGCTGATGGCGTTCTATCGCGATACGCTTGGTTTCCGCCTGACCGATTATTATTCGCAGCCGTTCGTCGCGCGCTTTCTTCACCTCAATCCGCGGCACCACAGCCTCGCCTTCATCCAGACCGGCAAGAACGCGATCCATCACATCATGATGGAGCTGTTCAGCTTCGACGATGTCGGCCAGGGCTACGATATTGCGCTTGGCGAGGCCGGCCGCGTCGCCACCACGCTCGGCCGGCACACCAGCGATTTCATCACCTCGTTCTATACCTGGACGCCGTCGGCATTCATGGTCGAGTACGGCTGGGGGGCGCGCTCGATCGACGTCGATACCTGGCAGGCCTACGAGCGCAAGGAAGGCCCCAGCATGTGGGGCCACGACCGCGCCTGGTTGTCGCCGCAGGACAGCGCCAAGGCCCGCGCGCTGCGACTGAAGAATGCCGCAAGCGGCTATCGCCGGCCGGTGCAGGTGATGGACGGCAATTACGAGGTGATGTCCGGCGTCTGTCCATGGTGGGACAGCGTGAAGTCGCGATCCGCCGCGCAATAAGTCCTGCATGGATGCGCCGGCCGACAACCTACACACCCGCGCGATCGCCGAATTCGTCTCGGCTCTGACCTACGAGCAAATTCCCGCCGAGGTTCGCAGCCGGATCAAGCTTCTCATTCTCGATTCGCTCGGCTGCGCCATCTACGGCGCCAATCTCGAATGGTGCCGCATCCTGCGCGATACGCTTGAAGCGCTCGATGCCACGCGCACGACCTCGGTCTGGGGCACCGACCGGCGGCTGTCTTCCCCGCACGCGGCCCTGGTGAACGGCACGCAGGTGCAGGGTTTCGAGCTCGACGACGTGCATCGCACCGCAGTTCTTCATGTCGGCGCGGTCACGCTGCCGCCGCTGATCGCGGTGGCGGAAAGCCACGCCAAGCTGTCCGGCCGCGATTTCCTCACCGCCGCCGTCGCCGGCTACGAAATCGGCCCGCGCGTCGGCTTGTGCATGGGCCAGGAGCATATCGGCCAGGGCTGGCATTCCGGCGCCACGGTCGGCGTGTTCTCGGCTGCCGCCGGCGCGGCGCGAGCGCTGAAACTTTCCGCCGATGCCACCGTGCACGCGCTCGGCATTGCCGGTACGCAATCCTCCGGGCTGATGGCGGCGCAATATGGCGCCATGGTCAAACGCATGCATGCCGGCCGCGCCGCGCAGAGCGGGCTTTATGCGGCACTACTGGCGAGGCAGGGTTTCACCGGCATCGTCGACGTGTTCGAGGCGCCCTATGGCGGCTTCTGCACGACGTTTTCGCGCTCGCAAGACCGCTTTAATCTCGCGGCCTTGAGCGAAGGGTTCGGCGAGCGTTTCGAGACCATGCGCATCTCGCTGAAATTCTATTCCTGCGTCGGCAGCAACCACACCGCGCTTGACGCTATTCGCGACATCCGCAAACGCCGCCCCTTCACGCCCGAAGACATCGAGCGCATCGTCGTGCACGCGTCGCAGGTCACGCTCGATCATGCCGGCTGGCCCTATAGGCCGGAAGGGCTGACCGCGGCGCAGCTCAACCTGCCGTTCTGCGCCGCCACGCTCTTGATCGAAGGCGACGTCTTCATCGACGAGTTCACGCCGGAATGCGTCGACGATCCGGCGCGCGTTGCGCTGTCGCGCAGGGTAACGGTGGTTCACGATCCGGCAATAACCGCGCTCGGTGCGGCGCACCGCCACAAGGTGCGCGTCGAGGTCCATTTCCGCGATGGCGCGGTCGAAACCGAAACCCGCGAGGCGCCGCGCGGCAGCGAGCACTCGTTCGCCAGCATCGACGATATCGCGAGAAAGTTTCGCAAGCTCGTGGGGCATTCCATGGGCAAGCAGGTCGATGCGATTATCGCAATGACCTTGGACCTCGACGACCTGCCGGACAGTCGTGTGCTGATCGATTTATTGCGGCTGCCACCGCGAGGCGGATGACGGAATAGATCCATCCGGGTTAGGCTCGCGTCATGAGCAACGAAAAAATCGAATTCGGCGTCTTCGACCATCTCGATCGCACCGGGGCCTCGCTTGCGGACTACTACGAGGACCGCCTCAAGATCGCCGAGGTCTACGACCGCGCCGGCTTTTACGGCTATCATCTGGCCGAGCATCACGCGACGCCGCTCGGCATGGCGCCGTCGCCCAACGTATTTCTTGCCGCGCTGGCGCAGCGTACGCGGCGGCTGCGTTTCGGCCCGATGGTGTTCGTGCTGCCGCTGTACCATCCGCTGCGCCTGATCGAGGAAATCTGCATGCTCGACCAGATGAGCGGCGGACGCCTTGAGATCGGTTTCGGCCGTGGCGCTTCGCTGATCGAGCTGGCAATCTACGGCGAAGACCCCGCCGCCGCGCAGGAAATTTATAGCGAAAGCCTCGATCTGATCCTCAAGGGGCTGACGCAGAAGCGGCTCGATTTCCACGGCAAGCATTTTTCTTTCGACGATGTGCCGATGGCGCTCGAACCGCTGCAGAAGCCGTATCCGCCGATCTGGTACGGCGTTCATGCGCCCGACAGCGCCGAACGCGCGGCCAAGCGCAACCTCCATGTCGTCAGCCTCGATCCGCCGGGCGATACGCGACTCTCGATCGAGCGCTACCGCGCGACTTGGCGGCCGCCGCAGCCGGGCGCGGTTCTGCCAAAACTCGGACTGGGCCGCTTCATTGTCGTCGGCGAAACGGACGCGCAGGCGTTGCGTCTGGCGCGGCGCGCTTATCCGGTATGGCATCAAAGCTTTACTTATCTTTTCCGCTTGCGCGGCCAAGCGCAAAGCCATCCGCGGCCGGCGGATTTCGACGCGCTGATGGAACGCGGGCAGGGCATTGCCGGCGCGCCGGCGACGGTAACGGATTTCCTCAACCGCCAGCTTGTCGAGACGCAATGCAATTATGTCGTCGGCCAGTATGCCTTCGGCGATCTGACGCGCGAGGAATGCGTGCACTCGATCGGGCTTTTCGTGAGCGAGGTCATGCCGGCGGTGCACGCGGGAAATGCCGGGGCGCTGGCGGCGGCCCGCCAAATCTAAGCGTCGCGCGCCGCTTTCAAGTGCTGCAGCACTCTGGCGCGTAGCGCGGCTTGGTCTTCGGCGCTCCATTTGCGAAAGCCTTCGCCCGATTTGAACCCGAGCTTGCCGTCCGCCACCAGCTTTTGCAGATAGGGCGACGGCACGGGCCGGCTGTCGATTGCCGGCAGCACCGTGTTGTGGATCGCGAGCGTCAGATCGGTGCCGACGAGGTCGGCATTTTCCAGCGGGCCCAGCACCGCGAGTCTCCGCCCGAACGATGCCTTGATCACGGCATCGACGGTTGCCGCATCGCAGATACCGTTTTCCACGAGCGAGATCGCCTCGCGCCATAACGCGTGCTGCAGCCGGTTGCCGATGAAGCCAGGGACGTCTTTTTTGACGTGCGCCGGCTTCTTGCCGGCCGCCCGGTGCAGTTCCATGGTCCAGGCGACGGCCTCCGGCGCAGTCCATTGCGTCTCGATCACTTCCACGAGCGGCACCAGGAACGGCGGGTTCCACCAATGCGTGCCCAGCGCGCGCTCGCGCTTTTGCAATCCTTGCATGATCGCGGTGATGGGTATGACCGACGTGTTGCTGGCGAGGATCGTATCGGGAGGCGCGTGGCGTTCGATGTCGGCGAACAGTTTTTGCTTGAGCGGCAAATCTTCCAATATCGCCTCAACAACGTAATCGGCCTCGCGCACCGCTTCGGCGAGTTCGAGGCAGGGCCGCACCCGCGCGATCGCCAGCGGGTCGTCGCCGAGGTCGCGCAAGTTGGCGGCAATGCGCGCTATCACCGTATCGAGGTTCTTCATCACCGTGTCGGTGATGGTCACGTCGTGGCCGGCCAGCGCGAAAACCTGCGCGATGCCGTGACCCATAAGCCCGGCGCCGACGACGGCAATGCGGGCTTGCGCCACTTCCTTCGCCATCGTTTAGCCCGCCGTATAGCCGCCGTCGGCGTAGAGAGTGTGCCCGGTGTAGAAATCGGACGCCTTCGAAGCGAGGAACAGAAGCGGCCCGGCAAGGTCCTCCGGCTCGCCAAGCCGGCCCTTCGGCACGCGCGTGAGAAAGCCGGCGCGCACCGTCTTGCCGCGCTCGTCGTCGGCGAACATCCATTCGGTCAGCGGCGAGCGGAAGACGGTCGGGCCGAGCGCATTGACCGTGATTCCGGTTGCGCCAAGTTCGCAGCCGAGCGCCTTGGTGATGCCGTCGACCGCCGACTTTGACGCGCAATAGGCCGTGTAGCCGGCCGGATGGCCAAGTAAGCCCCGCGCCGAGGACATCAGTATGATTTTGCCGCCGCGGCCCTGTTTGATCATCTGCCGCGCCGCGGCGCGCGCCATCAGCCAGGACTGCGTGACGTTGGCGTCCATCACGTCGAGGAAATCCTCAGGTCTCTGGTCGACGATCTTCGCCACCTTGTTCTGGCCCGACGCCACGACCAGGATATCGAGACCGCCGAATTTGTCGACCGCGGTCGCGACGATGGCGTCGCAGTTTGCTTCCGAGCTCGGGCGCTTGGCGACCGTTTCGGCCTTGCCGCCGAGCTTGCCGCATTCCGCCGCGATCTTTTTCAAGCCTTCGGCATTGTTCGCGGTGAGCACGACATTGGCGCCGGCCGCCGCCAAGGTCTTCGCCGCGATCGCGCCGAAGGCGCCGGTGGCGCCGGTGACGATCGCCGCCTTGCCTTTGACGTCGAACAACGACAGCGGGTTTTTCAGGAAGTCTTCGGACATGGACGCGTCCTCACATTTGCATCTATTGCTTTGGCATGCTCGGGCTTGTGTCGGGCATCCACGTCTTTGTGCTCAGGAAAGGACGTGGATGGCCGGGTCAAGCCTGGTCAAGCCCGGCCATGACGCCTGCGGCGTCACTTCACCGGCGCGACAGCGACCGCGATGGTGCAGACCTCGTTGCTGCGATTGACAATTTCGCGGCTTTCGTTTGGGCCGATGTAGACGCTGTCACCTGCTTTTGCGATCGTCTCCTTGCCGCCGACGATCACCGTCAGCTCGCCGGCGAGCACATAGTAGATTTTCTCCGGCGGCGATGCGTCGGGACCGGCGCCGCCGCCCGGCAGGAAGTGCGAAATGCCGAACACCAGCGTCTGCGAGCCGCCCATTTCCGCGCCGAACACGCGGAAGGATTTATAGCCGCGATGGTTCGGCGCTTCGTAGGGCTTGGCTTCCGAAAGTTTGCGCACGATCATGTGAATTTCTCCCCGTTCTCGATCCGGTAGGCGCCTTTGGGATCGACGATCGCCACCAGGCGGATGATGCAGCCGTCGCCGCGGTCCCAGTTCCACGGAAAGAACGCGAAGGTGCAGCGCCGGCCGGTGACCTTGTCGATATCGCCACCGACATTTTCGATGCCGAGGATGCCGTTCTTGAACAGGATGCGGTGCACCGGCTCCCAATCGGGAAAATCGGTCTTCCAGTCGCGGCCGCCCGACCATTCCTTGTATTCGGCGGCGAGATGCGGATGCAGCGGTCCGTTGCGCTGCGGGCCGATGGCGGTCGCCAGCGGATGATCGTTGGCCTGGGTGTCGTGGCCGACGACCTTCACCTGCTTTTCGACGAACCATTCGCCGGCCGACGATACGAAGCCCGGCGAATAGCAGAAATAGTCCTCGCTGTCCTCGTACTTCTCGTGCCAGCCGGTATTGACGATGACGACATCGCGCGGCCGTACGATCTTGCCGGCGGCTTTTTCGAGGTCGTCGTAGGTGATCTGCTCCCACTTCTTTTTCGGCAGCGCCACCACGATCCCGGAGCCGAAGAAGTGCGGCAATGGCACCTCGTCGATGAACGGCGTGCCCTGCACGACATGGGCCGGGGCGTCGATATGGGTGGTGTTGTGCATCGAGGTGGTGATGCGCTGCGACAACACGCCCGACTTCGCCATGTAATGGATGCGTTCGATCTTGACGTCTTCGAAATACGGCCAATTGGGCGACTGATAGCCGAAACGATGGGACAGATTGAAGAACTCGAGCCCCATCGAATTGTTGAGGTTTTCCTCAAACGTCACCCCGCGAATTTTCTGCGTCACGGGCGTTCCTCCACTCAAGCGTAAGCCACTGTTGTACGGTCCGCTGTTTCTAGCGAATATCGGTTATAAGGTACAGAGAGCCGCGATGGCTCGATAATTCGAGGGAGGCATGGTCAAAAAAATCGCGCTGGAGGAGCACTTCCTGTCTCCCGGGTTCGAAGACTACTGGGGGCCCACCGTCTCTACCGTCGATCCGAAGTTCGCAGGCGCTCTGCTGGCGCGACTCGCCGACTTTGGCGAAATGCGGCTGCAAGCCATGGATCAGGCCGGCATCGCCCGCGCGGTGCTGGCGATCGCCGGTCCCGGCGTGCAAAGCGAGCGCGATGCCGCAACCGCGGTCCGGCGCGCGCGCGAATCCAACGATTTCCTGGCGCGCGAGGTGCAAAAGCGCCCCGACCGCTATTGCGGCTTCGCGCATCTGCCGATGCAGGAGCCGGCGACCGCCGCCGACGAACTGGAGCGCTGCATGCGCGAACTCGGATTTGCCGGCGCCATGATCAACGGCCACACCAACGGCCAATATCTGGACCATCCGACGCTGCATGTGTTTTGGGAACGGGCCGAAGCGCTCGGCGCGCCGATCTACATTCATCCCACCGATCCGGTCAGTCTCGCCCCGGTGCTGGAGGGCTATAACGGATTGCGCCGCGCGACTTGGGAATGGGGTTTTGAGACCGGCTCGCACGCTTTGCGGCTGGTGTTCGGCGGGCTGTTCGACCGCTGCCCGGGCGCCAAGGTGATGCTCGGTCATCTCGGCGAAACGCTGCCGTACATGCTTTGGCGTTTCGACAGCCGCGCCAAGCTCTACGGCGTCAAGCTTGCCAGCGCGCCGTCCGACTACATCAAGCGGAATTTCATGGTGACGACCTCCGGCATGTGCTCGGTCGAACCTCTCAACTGCGCCATCGCCGCGCTCGGCCGCGATCACGTGATGTTCGCCGCCGATTATCCTTTCGAATCGGCGCAGGAGGCGGGCGAATTCCTCGATCACGCGCCGCTTAATGAACGCGCGCGGGAGGACATCGCCTTCAACAGCGCCGTCCGGCATTTAGGCCTGCCGCGCGTATGACCAAAATCCTTGTCGTCGACGTCCACGCCGAAATCTATCGCGACGCGCTGCAGGCGGAATTTCCGCAGCTGCAATTTGCGCTGTTCCACGGCGCGGCGGAGGTGACGGGCGGCCTCTCCGATATCGACGCGATGCTGATGTTCGGCATCGAGCTGCGCGATCACATGCTCGTCGGCGCGCCGCAATTGCAGTGGATTCAATCGCTGGCGACCGGGGTCGATCATTTCCTACGCTGCCCGTCGCTCAAGCCCGAAGTTCTCATCACCAGCGGCCGCGGCATCCACGGCCCGCCGATGCGCGAGCAGGTCGTCTATATGATGATGGCGGTGAACCGCGATGCGACGCGCCAGGTCGAGGATCACCAGCATCGCATCTGGGCGCGGCGGCTGTGGCGCACGCTGCACGGCAAGACCGCGGTGATCGTCGGCACCGGCATCGTCGGCGCGGCGATCGGCGAGCTCTTGAAGGCGTTCGGCATGCATGTCGTCGGCATCAGCCGCACGCCGCGCTTGGAAAACGGCTTCGACGAGATCGTGCCGGTGGATCGCCTGCTCGCCGCCGCCGCCAGGGCCGATTATCTCATCAACGTCCTGCCGGCGGCACCTCACAACTTTACGCTGTTCGACGCCGCCGTGTTTGCCGCGATGAAGCCGTCCGCCTACTATATCAGCGCCGGCCGCGGCCAAACCGTCGACGAGACAGCGCTGATTGCCGCATTGCGCGAGGGTCGCATCGCCGGCGCCGCTCTCGATGTGTTCCAGACTGAGCCGCTGCCGCCCGACAGCCCGTTGTGGAACCTGCCGAACGTGTTCATCACGCCGCATGTCGGCGGCTATGTCGTCGAATACGAGGATTTCATCATGCCGCTCATTGTCGACAATATGCGGCTATTCCTCGCAGGGCGGCGAAGCGAGATGAAGAACATAGTCGCGCGCTAGCCCACCATTCCAGGCTTCTCCAGGCGTTCGGCCCCGGAATGACAAGCCCGGGGAATTATTGCAAAATCGGTTGCGGAGATGCCGGAGGAGACGATGTTCGCCAAGCTCAGATTCCCGATCATCCTGTTCGGCGCGGCGGCGCTTCTCAAGCGGGCCGCGCAGCGGCATCCGGAATTCAGCAATCGCCTCGAAGAGCACGATTTCGTCGCCCAGATCATGGCGCGCGACGAGGGCATCGGCCGCTGGTTCGAATTCAAGAAAGGTATCGTCACGTCGGCCGCGGGCCTGCACGACAAGCCTGACATTAAGTTGATGTTCAAGAACGCCACGATCGGCGCCAAGTTGCTTACGCCGCCGATCAACTGGCTCGACCAGATCAATGCGCAAAAGGATTTCGTGCTCACCGTCGACGGGCCGGAATACCTGACTAATTGGTTCGCGCAGACGCTGATGATGAGCCAGTCGGTGGGGCTGAAATACGGCACCAAGCTGCGCCGCGGCGTCACGCGCTATTGCAATATGACCAATGGCGGGCCGGTCTTCGTCCATGTCAAGAACGGCAAGATTATCCGGATGACGCCGATCGACCTCAAAGACGAAGACGGCGCGTCTTGGACCATCGAGGCCAAAGGCCAAAAACTCACGCCGCCGCGCAAGACGACGCTGGCGCCGCACGGCCAGAACGCCAAGTCGATCGTCTATTCGCCCGATCGCCTGCTCTATCCGATGAAGCGCGTCGACTTCGATCCTACGGCTGAGCGCAATCCGCAGAACCGCGGCAAATCCGGCTACGTGCGCATTTCCTGGGACGAGGCGATCAAGCTCGTCACCGACGAGATCAAGCGGCAGAAGCGCGACTACGGTCCGGGCGCCATCACCTTCTCGCACGGCTCGCATCATACCTGGGGCAATGTCGGCTACTACCTCTCGGCGCTGTTCCGCTTCGCCAATGCGGTTGGCATGACGCGCATCCACCACAATCCGGATTCCTGGGAGGGCTGGTATTGGGGCGCCGTGCACCACTGGGGCTACACGCTGCGCGTCGGCCAGTCGGAAACCTACGGCACCGTCGAGGACTGCCTGCAGAACTGCGACATGATCGTGTCGTGGGCCGCCGATCCGGAATCGACGTCAGGCTCCTACGGCGCGCAGGAAGGCACCACGCGCCGGCAGTGGCTGAAAGATCCGAAGCTCGGCATCAAGGTCGTTCACGTCGATCCCTATTACAACGCCACCGCGCAATTTTTGCCCGGCAAATGGTTTGCGCCGAAACCGACGACCTCGGTCGCGATGGCGATGGCGATCGCCTACGTCTGGATCAAGGAAGGCCTCTACGACAAGCAATATGTCGAGACGCATACGATCGGCTTCGACAAATGGAAGGCCTATCTCCTCGGCGAAGACGACGACATTCCGAAAACGCCCGAATGGCAGGAAAAGGAAACCGGCGTTCCCGCCAAGGACGTGCGGGCGCTGGCGCGCGAATGGGGCAGGAAGCGCGTCTATCTGGCGCCCGGCGGTTGGGGCAACGGCCATGGTGGCGCCTGCCGCAACCAGACCGGCGTGCAATGGGCGCGCGTCATGGTCTGCCTGGTTGCGATGCAGGGGCTGGGCAAGCCCGGCATCAATATGGGCAATCTGCAATGGGGCACGCCGATCGACTTCAATTTCTATTTCCCGGGCTACGCCGACGGCGGCATGTCCGGCGATCTGGAAAACACCGCGATGCCGGTCGAGCTTTACCAACGCATGCCGCAATTGCCGTCCATGAACTCGAACGGCCAGCGCATCCCGCGCATTTTCGTGCCGGAGGCGATCCTCGACGGCAAGGCCGAGGGCTATCCGTGGGTCGGCAAATCGATCGAGCACCAGTTTGCGCGCTTTACCTATCCGGCGCCCGGCCATTCGCCGGTGCACATGCTCTACAAATACGGCGGCTCTATTCTGTCAACCATGAACAATACCAACCGCTGGGTGCGGATGTATCAATCGCCGAATCTCGAATTCGTGGTCAACCAGTCGATCTGGTTCGAGGGCGAGGCGAAATTCGCCGACATCCTGCTGCCGGCTTGCACCAATTTCGAGCGCACCGATATCAGCGAATGGGCCGGGCTCGGCGGCTACGGCCATCACGGCCAGCAGCAGCTCAATCACCGCGTCATCGTATTCCAGGCGCCGGCAATCAGGCCGCTCGGCGAGTCGAAATCCGATTTCTGGATCTTCAACGAGCTGTGCAAGCCGCTCGGCCTCGCCAACTATTTCTCCGAGGGCGTCAACGAGATCGACTGGGTCAAGCGCGTGTTTCTGGCCTCCGACCTGCCGAAATACATCTCATGGAAGAAATTCCTCCAGCGCGGCTATTTTGTCGTGCCGGCCGAGAAAGAGAAGCTGCGCGCGCCGGTGTCGTTCCGCTGGTTCTACGAGAACCGCAAGAAGGATGTGCCGGAAGCGCAGCCGCTGCCGTCCGGCTACACCGAGGAATATCTGCGCGGTTTGCAGACCCAATCGGGTAAGCTTGAATTCGAATGTAATTCGCTCAAACGCTTCAACGATCCGGAGCGGCCGCCGATCGTCAAATACGAGCCGTCATGGGAGGGCGCGCATTCCGGCGAATTGTTCGAGCGCTATCCGCTCCAGCTTTTGACGCCGCATTCGAAATATTCCTTCCACACCCAGGGCGATGGCAAGGATTCGTTCCTGCTCAATATCGAGGATCATCGCGTCAAGGTCGACGGCTATTATTACTGGATCGTGCGCATGAATGCGGACGACGCCAAGGCGCGCGGCATAAACAAGCACGACCTGGTCAAAGTCTTCAACGATCGCGGTGCGGTGATCTGCGCGGCGCTGCCGACGCAGCGGCTGCCGCGCGGCGTCGCGCACGGCTATGAATCGTCGGCGATCTACGATCCGATGGGTGAGCCGGGAAAATCCGTCGACCGCGGCGGTTGCCTTAATCTACTGACGCCCGAGCGCACGCAGACCAAGACCACGCATTCGCTCGCCGGCTCGAACTCGCTGGTGCAAATCGAGCTGTGGGACGGCGCTACCCAGCACATGTCGGCTGCGTTCGCGGCGATGGAACGGGACAAGGAAATCAGGCGCACGCTCAAGGAAGCGCAGCTGGTGCCGGCAAAATGAAAAAATGGAATATGGTCATCGACGTGGCCGAGTGCACCAACTGCAACCTGTGCACGCTTGCCGCCATGGACGAATATGTCGGCAATGACTGGCCCGGCTATTCCGCGCCAATGCCAAAGCACGGGCACAAGTGGATCAATATTTTGCAGAAGGAACGCGGGCAATTGCCGATGATCGACATCGCCTACGTTCCGACCATGTGCAACCATTGCGACGATGCGCCCTGTGTGAAGGCGGACAAAACCGGAGCGATAAAAAAGCGCCGCGACGGCATCGTGCTGATCGATCCGAACAAGGCGAAAGGCCAAAAGCAGCTGGTCGAGGCCTGTCCCTACGGCCACATCTGGTGGAACGAGGAATTGCAATTGCCGCAGGCCTGGACCTTCGACGCCCATCTCCTCGACCAAGGCTGGGAGCAAACGCGCGGCCAGCAATCATGTCCGACCGGCGCCATGCGCGCGATCAAGGTCGAGGACGACGAGATGGCGCGGCTCGTCGGCGAACAAAACCTCGAAGTGATGAAGCCCGAGCTCGGCTCGAAGCCGCGGATCTATTACCGCAATCTGTGGCGCTATTCGAAGTGCTTCATCGGCGGCACGCTGGCCGAGGAGAAAAACGGTGTCGTCGATTGCGTCGAGGGTGCGAGCGTGCAACTCGTCAAGGACGGTACCTCGGTCGCGCTGACCACGAGCGACAATTACGGCGACTTCAAATTCGACAAACTGGACGAGAATTCCGGCCGCTATCAGGTGCAGATTTACGCCAATGGCCGCTCCAAGAGCGTGGAGGCCATTCTCGGCGCCAGCATCAATCTCGGCGAAATCAGGCTGTAACGGAAACGCCATGAAAAAATATCTGAGCGCATTGATCGTGCTGATCGCGTGCGGCGGTTCGAGCGCGGCGCAAACGCCGGCCTATCCGTTGCGGCAAGTCACCCTGGTCGTCACCTCGGTGCCCGGCGGGGTGACCGACGTTGTCGGCCGCGCGCTGGCGCAAGCGTTAACAAAAGACTGGGGCCAAGAGGTCATCGTCGAGAACAAGGGCGGCGCCGCGCACATCATCGGCGCCGGGGCCGTCGCCAAGGCGGCGCCCGACGGCTACACGCTTCTGGTCGGCGAGTCCGGCACGTTTACCGTCAACCCGACGCTGTTGCCCAAGGACAAAGTGCCATACGACGCCGACAAGGACTTCACGCCGATCACCGGCTTGGTGCGCATCTACCAGTCGATCCTTGCCGCCAAATCGCTGCCGGTATCGAATATCGCCGAGTTGATCGCGCTGGCGAAAGAGAAGCCGGGGCAGCTCACCTACGGCACCGCCGGCGTCGGCTCGGCGCTGCACATGAACATGGCGCTGTTCGGCAGCATGGCCGGTATAAAAATGGTTCCGGTGCATTATCGCGGCGCCACTCCGGCGCTCAACGATCTCATCGGCGGGCACATCGACACCATGGTGGTCAGCGTCGCCTCCGGCATGCCGGCCTACAAGGCCGGCCAGATCAAGATGCTTGGCGTCGGCGCTGCGAAGCGAATGCCGCTGGTGCCGGAAGTCCCGACGGTGTCGGAGAGCGGACTGCCCGGCTACCAGGCGACCGCTTGGTTCGGCCTATTCGGTCCCGCCGGCCTGCCCCCCGACATCGTCACGAAAGTCGACAAGGAAGTGATAAAGGTGTTCAGCGATCCGGCCTTCCGCGCGCGCTTTCTCGATCCGCAAATGTTCGAATCGATGGCGGGACCGCCCGACGCGTTCAAAGCCTACATCAAGTCCGAACGCGCCAAATGGGCGAAGGTCATCCACGACGACGATATAAAAATTCAGTGACCTTCATTCCGGCGGCGTGCCATTGGCGGACAAAACTTCGCCGGCAAGGTAAAGCGAGCCGGTAATGAGAATGCGCGGCGCCGGATGCAGATCGAGCTTGCCGGCAACCGCAATCGCGCTTTCGACGTCGTCGCGGGCCAACGCCGGAATGCCGACGCTGCCGGCGACCTCGGCGAGCTCGGCCGCAGGCATTGCCTTGTCCTGGTGGATCGGCACGGTAATGACCCGGCGGGCAAGCCCCGAGAAATTCTTCAGAAATCCCGCGCCGTCCTTGGTCGCCAGCATGCCGACGATGAGCACCAGCGGCCGCGACACGCGCTCTTCGAGATCGGCGAGAGCTGCGGCGATGGCGCGGCCGCCGTCGGCATTGTGGCCGCCGTCGAGCCACAGTTCGCACTCCGGCGGCGCCAAAGCCGCCAGCCGGCCGTGGCCGAGCCGCTGCATGCGCGCCGGCCAATCGACCCGCGTCATGCCGGCTTCGTAGGCCGCGGTCGGTAATTTCAGGCCGCTGGCGCGCAGCGCCGCGACCGCGGCGCCGGCATTCTCGAACTGGTGGCGGCCGTAGAGTTTCGGGGCCGGCAGGTCCAACAGCCCGTCGTCGTCCTGATAGACCAGCCGCCCGCGTTCCTCGGTCGCGGTCCAATCCTCGCCGGCAATGTGCAGCGGCGCCTTGAGCCGCGCTGCTTGGCGCTCAATCACTGCAAGCGCCTCGCGAGTCTGGCTGGCGACGACCGCCGGCGCGTCGCGCTTGATGATGCCGGCCTTTTCGGCGGCGATCTTTTCAAGCGTATCGCCGAGAAATTCGCGGTGGTCGAGCGACAGCCGGGTGATGATGCTTGCCAGCGGGCGTTCGACGACGTTGGTGGCGTCGAGCCGGCCGCCGAGCCCGACTTCCAGCAACAAGACGTCGGCCGGATTGCGCGAGAACAACAGAAACGCCGCGGCGGTCTCGATCTCGAACACCGTGATCGGCGCGTCGCCGTTTTTGGCCTCGCATTCGGCGAGTGCGTCGCCGAGCTCGGCATCGCCGACGAACTTGCCGCCGCCCTTTTGTCCGATACGAAAGCGCTCGTTGAGGTGCACCAGATTGGGCGACGTATAGACGTGCACGCGCTTGTCCGCCGCTTCGAGAATGGCGCGCATGAAGGCGATGGTGGAGCCCTTGCCGTTAGTGCCCGCGACATGAATGACCGGCGGCAGTCTCCGCTCCGGGTCATCGAGCGCGGCCAGGATGCGCGCCATGCGGTCGAGCCCGAGGTCGATGCGCTTGGGATGCAGCGCGAGAAGCCGCGCCAGCATGGCGTCGATCGGCGCCGCATTGGCCGCCCGGTCGCTCACGTGGTCGCGGGTTCGGGCGCCGGCAGGCTCATACGCTCCGCTGGCGCAGTCGCCGGCGCCTTGTTGAGGAGCCGGCACAGTTTGGCGATTGTTGCGCGCAAATCGTGACGATGCACGACCATGTCGACCATACCGTGGTCGCGCAGATATTCGGCCTTCTGAAAGCCGTCGGGCAATTTCTCGCGGATGGTCTGCTCGATGACGCGCGGACCGGCGAAGCCGATCAGAGCGCCCGGTTCGGCGATCTGGACGTCGCCCAGCATCGCATAGGACGCCGTGACGCCGCCGGTCGTCGGATTGGTCAGGACGACGATGTAGGGCTGGCGCGCCTCGCGCAGCCGCTGCACCGCGATGGTGGTGCGCGGCATTTGCATCAGCGACAGGATGCCTTCCTGCATGCGCGCGCCGCCGGAGGCGGCGAACAGCACGCACGGACAGCCTTTGTCCACCGCCGTGCCGAGGCCCGTGATCACCGCCTCGCCGGCCGCCATGCCGAGCGAGCCGCCCATGAAATCGAAATCCTGCACGGCGATGACGGCGGCGAAACCGTCGAGCTTGCCGTAACCGAGCTTGACCGCGTCGTTCAGCCCGGTCTTGCTGCGCGCGTCCTTGAGCCGATCGGCGTAGCGCCGTTCGTCGCGGAATTTCAACGGGTCGACCGGCACTTCCGGCACCGCAATGTCGAACCAGGTTTGGTTGTCGAACATCGATTTGAGCCGTGCGGTCGCGCTCATGCGCATATGGTAATTCGAGCCCGGAATGACGAACAGGTTCGACTCGACGTCCTTGTAGAAGACGAGCTGGCCGGTCTCCGGACATTTGATCCAGAGATTTTCCGGTACTTCGCGCCGCAGGATGCTGCGGATTTTCGGCCGTACTACGTTGGAAATCCAGTTCATCGACGCATCACCTGACCCGCGAACTTGAAGTTTCGACGATCACTATACCATTCTCTCTATAGGCGGCGCGTGGGAACCCGAAGCCGGCCTCATTCGTTCTGTCCCGGGCCCCGGTACTGGCCTGCGGCCGGTACCGGGGCGCCGTCAAGCCGCCCCGGCACCGGCACAATTTCGCCTTTCTGGTCAACCAAGTAGGGGTCGGGGCCGACGCTGCTTCGGGGCTTATCCGTGACGGTAAGACCGGGGTAACCAAGTTAGGCGCACAGTGGAATGGCGAACGGCGGCCAAACAAGTCGCCGACGCGTGTGAGGCCGGAAATTCTATGCTGAAAAAGAATTCCATGATGAAACAGCTCGTCGCCGGATGTTTTGCGCTTGGGGTGCTGGCTGCGGCGCAATCCGCCGCGGCGGCCGATCTGTCGGTCGCGCCGCTTTACACCAAGGCGCCGCCGGCGGTGGTGACGCAGGCTTACAACTGGACCGGCTTTTATCTCGGCGCCAATGGCGGCGGCGGCTGGGGCCGCTCGTCGTGGAGCGCGACCGCAACGCCGGTCGATCTTTCCGGCGCGCAGGCCGGCGGCACCGCCGGTTACAATTGGCAGTTCGGCAACACCGTGCTCGGCCTCGAAGGCGACATGGACTGGTCGAACCTCAAAGGCACCGGCACGACCGGATGCGTGGCCGGCTGCACCACCGAAAACGACTGGCTCTCGACCGTGCGCGGCCGCGTCGGCTATGCGTTCGGCGGCGTCCTGCCTTATCTCACCGGCGGTCTCGCGGTCGGCGATGTCAAGGCCTCCACGCCGGGTTTTGCCGGCGCCAGTTCGACCAATGCCGGCTGGACCGTCGGCGGCGGCCTGGAAGTCGCGCTGCCCGGCAATTGGAGCGCCAAGGCCGAATATCTGCATGTCGATCTCGGCAGGACGAACTGCGGGGCGAATTGCGGCGTGGCGCCGGCCGACAATGTGTCGATGCACGAGGACGTCGTGCGCGCCGGGCTGAACTATCACTTCGGCTGGGGCAAATAGGCTGTCGCGTAAAACGCCGCGGCGCCGGCTTTTTCGCGCCGGTTGACTTATAGCCCCGGCACTGGTGTCATTTCCTCGATCTGGTCCGCTCGTCCCCGCGCAAGTGGGGGCCCATTTGCGCGGGAATGAGCGGGGAACCGCAACACCATTGAGCCGGCAATGCCTCACCAAGCGTCCAATCTCGATTTCGACAAATACCGGCTGCGCAACTTCGTCGAGCGCTTGATCGCGCTCGGCGAAGTCGACGTGCATGACCGCCCGGTGCCGCTGACCGAGCTGAGCGCGATTATCGAGCGCAGCGACAAGGCCGTGCTGTTTAGGAAAGCCGGCCCCGAGCAGGTCGAGCTGGTCGCCAAGACCGCCGGCAATCGCAAGCGCCTCGCCGCCGCCTTCGAGACCACCGAAGCCAAGCTCTACGACGAATATTTCAGCCGGCTCGCCCATCCGCAGCCGGTGGTCGAAGTGCCATCGGCGGACGCGCCGGTGCACGCCGTCAAGATCACCGGCAAGGACGTCGACCTCACCAAGCTGCCGTTCCATCCGCAACACGCGCTCGACGGCTCCTGCTATCTGAGCTCGGCGATCGATTACACCATCGACCCGGCAACCGGGCGACGGAACGTCGGCTGCCGTCGATTGAGCCTGCGCAACCGCACCGAATGCGGCATCAATGTCACCGCGCCGTCCGATCTCAAGCGCATCTACACTGCGAGCGTCGCGCGCGGCGAGAAATTGCCGGTAACGTTCACCGCCGGTGCGCATCCGCTCGATTTCTTTGCCGCAACGACGCGGCAGGGCGGCGACGAGCTGGCGCTGGTCGCGCAATTCCGCGCCGCGCCGGCGCCGGTGGTGAAAAGCCTGACCAACGACATTCTGGTGCCGGCCGACGCCGAAGTGACGCTCGAGGGCTATCTCGACGAGCGCGGCTACGTCGAGCCGGAAGGACCGTACGGCGAATATATGGGCTATTACGGTTCGATCCACATGGATCCGGTGTTTCATTGCACCGCGATTACCATGCGCGCCGACGTGCTGCATCACACGCTGCTGCACGGCTCGGCGTTCAAGCTCGACGAGACCGACAGCGCGGTGATCTCGGCGCTGCGCGCCGAAGCGCAGGCGATGCGGATTTTGAAAAATTGCGTGCGCGAGCCGATCGCGGTCTATCTGCGCGAAGTCTCCGGCGGCTCGAACACGCTGCGGGTTTCGATCCGCCAGCGCGTCTATGGCGAGGCGCGCGTCGCCATCGCCGCTTTGTTCGGCGGCATCATGCCATTGAAGCACGTCTATGTGTTCGACGAGGACATCGATATTCACAACGACCGCCAGGTCGATTGGGCCATGGGCACGCGGTTCCAGGCCGACGAGGATCTGGTGGTGCTGCAAGGCATGATGGGCATGACCATGGACCCCTCGCTCAACGGCCGGCGCACCGGCGCCAAATCCGGTTTCGACTGCACCCGGCCGTTCGGCCGCGACGGCGAGATTCCGCTGATGCGCTGCGCCGCCAAAATATTCCAAGGCCCGGCGCGCTATCAGACCGTCGAGCAGGCGCTCGGCTCCGGGGCGATGTTCTATGCCGACGTCGTCGAGGGCGTCGGCAGCCGCGACGGCCGCGAAGTCGCCTGCGCGCTCGACGAATTGCGCCAGGCCGGGAAGCTAAGCCGCGACCGCGACGGCCGCTATCATCTCGCCGACTCCAAGCCCGGCGTCACCGGCATCGTCGGCGCGCTCTATCACGACCCCAATGCGGGGACGTGATTGTCCCTCTTCCCGCCTGCAGCGGGAAAAAAATCAACCGCTTCGCGCGGCGCTTGCGCACGCCTTCTCCCCGCGCGCGGGGAGAAGGTTGGGATGAGGGGGCCTCTCCGCTGGGCGCGGAACTGCGGCGCTCAGAATCGCGGAGAGGCCCCCTCATCCTCGTCGCGTCGCTCCTCGACTTCTCCCCGCACGCGGGGAGGAGTGAATAAGCAATCCCGTTCTCGCGGCGCTTCTCTGCGCCCGAGCTTTGCTTCACGCCACGGTAAGAAAGCCCTTCCAACAACCTCCCCCAAAAAGAAGGGAGGCGGAGCGCCGATAGACGCATCCGAACCGGAGTCCGCCGCAGACGATCTGCGCGATTGCGCGCCAACCGTCTTCTGCGCGGCGCGCGCCCTTGGTCTCCCTTCCGCCCCCGCTTGCGGGGGAGGACGAAGGCGGGGGCACGCTCGCCTTTCGGCGCTCCACCGCGGCACTACGCCGAGGGCCTGACCTCGACTCGGCTCCGGGCCGCGCTTCCTGGAATCGCCGGATGCAAACGGGAGGACCCTCTCCGGCACCAGTGCAGCGAGCACCTCGCAGTCCGATCACGCGCCGGACGGGACGATGCCCAGAACCGCCCGGATCGGGGTTACAAGCCCTGCCCGGGAACCGCACCCGCTCCATCGATCGGTTGTCACCGGTCGACGTCCCTTCGACGAGCGAGCTTTGATTCGGCGTATGTAATGGAAATGGTGACGGATGTCAAGGTGGTGTCCCCAATAAAAGGACAGGCTGCGCTCGGTTCAAAGTGGCAAACGCCGGCTTTGCAATCGGCGCGAATAAGGCTAATGCCCATATGTCGTTCCGTAGCAGAAGCGTTGCCCGGAAGGCATACGGGCGACGCCGGCTTCGGTATCGGAAAGAGTTCTATTAATTGCAGAAACAGAGGGCGGAATGCCGACGCTCGATTGGATCGGGAAAAAAGCCGTCGTCAATCATCATCAGGATGTGCCCTACCGCCTGATCCATTGCAATGGCGCGCTCTCCGCTGGCGATCCCGATGCGGGCAATCTTCTGGTCGAGGGCGACAACCTCGTCGCGCTCAAGGCACTGCTGCCCTATTACGCCGGCAAGGCGAAGTGCATCTACATCGATCCGCCGTACAACACCGGCAACGAGAACTGGGCCTACAACGACAACGTCAATTCGCCCGAGATCGTAAAGTGGCTCGGCGAGACGGTCGGCAAAGAGGCGGAGGACCTGACGCGCCACGATAAGTGGCTTTGTATGATGTATCCGCGGCTGCGGTTGCTTTACGAGTTCCTCGCCGAGGATGGAGTTCTTTTATGCAGTATCAATGACTTCGAAGTTCACAGTTTGAGAGATATCCTTTCGAGCATTTTTCAGGCGAACAACTTCGTAGCGACCTTCATCTGGATCAACGAGGGTAACATCGATAACCAAAGTAAAATCAAGACCAATCACGAATACGTCGTTGCGTTTTCTCGTCGAGAAAAACATTTCTCACCAGGTGCTGTCGTCGATCCTACAATTGAAGAAAGCAGCAAACTTCTGAACGAACGAATAGCGAATACGATCGTAAAGAACGGACCTAAAAACCCCATTTCTGAAATCACACTCCCCCTTGGCTTTCCTACAAACTTTGAAGAGGGAATCATTGAGCCAAACTCCAATCCAAAGTTTTGGCCAAAATTCGATACGCCAATCACCGTCCGCAATAGGAAGATTCAACATGAAGTTCGTGTGAGCAGTGGGTGGAGTTCCAAGAATTTCCTTGAAATGTTTATCGCCGCACAATTCCACGACATCATAGATCGAAAAGGACAAAGGACGCGGTTCTATTTGACCGAAACGGGGGCTGTGTACGTAGAGAAGGATCGATCAGAGGAGCAGAGTCACGTGCTCACTGTACTCGCTGGCATGGGGACCGTGCAGGAAGCTGCTGCCCAGCTTAACACTATGGGCGTTTCATTCTCCTATCCGAAGCCTGTCAGACTTATTTCATATCTCCTCACGGCGAATTGCCGAGACAAGGACGCAATATTCATCGATAGCTTCGCTGGCTCGGGGACAACAGGTCACGCTGTACTGGAGATGAATGCGAAAGATTCCGGCAATAGACGGTTCGTATTAGTTGAAATGGACAGTGATATTTCTAAGCGGGTGACGGCCCCACGATTAACTGCTGCGGTCAGTGGAATTGGTCACACAGGCGGTCTGAGCGGCGGCTTCCGCTATTGCACACTCGGCGAACCACTGTTCGATGCCGACGGCGGCATCAACCCGAGCGTGACGTTTACCGACCTCGCTGCCCACGTGTTCTTCGCCGAGACGGGCCAGCCGATTCCGAAGAAAGCGCAAGACGGCAACCCGTTCCTCGGCACGTTCCAGAGCCGCGCGGTCTATCTGCTGTGGTCGCGCGAAGGCGCAAGCAAATCCGGCGCACACAAAACTAACATCCTGAGCGGCGACGCGCTTGCAGCGCTGCCCTCGCCCGGCGATAGTTTCTCTGGCGAGCGGGTCGTCTATGCCGACGGTTGTACGGTGTCGCGCGAGCGTTTGACCCGCGACAGCATCCTGTTCAAGCAGGTGCCCTATAGGGTGGCGGGAAACTGAGATGGCCGCGCCGCTGATCGAGCTGAAAAGCTATCAGGAAAAGGCGCTCGACGCGCTCGAAAGCTATCTGGCGAACGCGGCGTCGGACAATCCGAACGATGCGTTCTACAAGGCGACGCGACGGGCTTACGTCCCGGTGCCGGCGCTGCCGGACTTGCCCTATGTCTGCCTTCGCGTGCCGACCGGCGGCGGCAAGACGCTGATGGCGGCGCATGCCGTGGGACGCGCGGCAGACGCCTATCTCAAGCACGACCGCCCGGCCGTGCTCTGGCTGGTGCCGAGCAACGCCATTCTCGACCAGACGCTGGCGGCGCTGCGCAACCGCGAGCACGCCTATCGCGACGCGCTGGCGCGGCGCTTCGGCGAGGCCGTGAGCGTGATGGATATCGAGGAAGCGCTGTATGTCTCGCGGGCCGACCTCGACGGTACGGCATGCGTCATCGTCGCCACGATTCAATCATTTCGAGTGGAGGATACGGAAGGCCGCAAGGTCTATGACCAAAACGGAAACCTTCAGGATCATTTCTCGGGCCGGGATGCGCGGGAGTTCGAAGGTTTGGATATGGATGGGGACGGCAAGCCTGTGCCGTCGCTCGCCAACGCCTTGCGGATGCACCGCCCCATGGTCATCGTAGATGAGGCCCACAACGCCCGCACAGCGCTTTCATTCGACACGTTAGCCCGACTCAGGCCGTCGCTCATCGTGGAGTTTACGGCTACGCCAGTTACCGATCACACCCCGGACAAAGGCGTGTTCGCGAGCAATGTGCTGACGCAGGTTTCCGCCGCCGAGCTGAAGGCGGAAAACATGATCAAGCTCCCGGTCGTGCTGCGCGGGCGCGAGGACTGGAAAGCGGTGGTCGGCGACGCCATCCGCTGGCGCGACCAGATCGAGGACATCGCCAAAGCCGAGCGCAGCGTCACCAAGGAATACATCCGGCCGATCATGCTGCTTCAGGCGCAGCGCCAAATCAAAGATAAGGAAACCGTGACGCCGCCGGTGCTGAAGCAGGTTCTCATCGACGATTTCCGCATCCCGGAGGAGCAAATCAAGATCGCGACCGGGAGCCTATGGGAGCTTGGCGATATCGACCTGTTCGATGAGACTTGCCCGGTACGCTACGTCATCACTGTGCAGGCCTTACGCGAAGGCTGGGATTGCTCCTTTGCCTATGTACTCTGTTCAATCGCAGAACAGCAATCGGCGCGGGCGGTCGAGCAACTGTTGGGCCGCGTGCTGCGGCTGCCGCACGCGAAACGCAAGGTCCGGCAGGAGTTGAACGAAGCCTATGCCTTCGCCGCGACTTTGAGTTTCAAGGACACCGCCAACGCGCTGGTAGAGGGCCTTGTTGAGAACGGTTTCGAGCAATTCGAGGCCCGCGCTGCCATTCGTGAGGCCGAATTTGAGGGCTTTCAGGATGGAGGCGCTGCCTACAAGCACGATGAAAAGCTGCCAGAGAATGAGAACCTTGAGGAGGTCAAGCAACAAATCGAAGCGGCAACGAGTGGCCGCGTGACCATCGATACTGGAAGTCGCACTATTTCGGTTCAAGGCGCCATGTCGGAGCAGGACCGCACAACGCTGGCGCTAACGCTAGCCGACAAGCCAGACATCGACAGGATTGCACGCAGGCTTTACCTGAAAAGTCGGGGCGCACGTTTGGCGGAACGGGAGATGGCGAAGACGAAGCCGGTATTTCGCGTTCCTCTGCTGGCGGTAAAAGTCGGCGACCTTTTCGAACCGTTCGAAAAAGATCACTTCCTCAACGAACCGTGGGCGATGGAGGACGAGAATTCGACGCCGCTCGTCGAGCGATTCAGCGCCCGGGAGCAAGCCGCTCAGGAGGCGCGCATCGACGTCGATCAGGGCGCCTTGAAGCTGAAATTTATCGACGACATTCAGCTTCAGTTGGCTCTAATGGTGGGTGAGCGGAACTGGACCAAGGCAGCGCTCGTGAATTGGCTCGACCGTCGCGTGCCAAACCGAGCCGATATTCTGCCGCTGTCGTCCAAACTCTTTATCGGAAAGCTGCTCGACCGGATCGAAGCGGACAAAGGCCTGAAGCTGGCGGACGCAGCCCAAGCAAAGTATCGCCTTTCCGAGGCGTTCAACCGCTTTATCGCCGAGCGCAAAATCGAACGGGCGCAGCAGGCCTTCAGGACATGCCTCGAAGGGCTTGGTCCGAAAGCATACGAGTTTCGGGCGGCAAGCGATATCGCGCTGGTGTTTGATGAACGGAATTATGCGTATCGCCAACCGTACCGCGGGCGTACGGTCTTGGATAAGCACTATTTCGAGATCATCGGCGACCTCGAGGGTGACGGCGAGGAATTCGATTGCGCGTTGCACATCGCGCGCTTGCCGCAAGTCGAAACATGGGTGCGCAACACCGATCGGCAGAAGGGTTCATTCTGGCTGCAAACCTCCAGCGATAAGTTTTATCCGGATTTCGTCGCCCGGCTGAAAGACGGGCGCATCGTGGTGGTGGAATACAAGGGCGCGCTCAACATAGAAGAGGACACTCGCGAAAAAGAGTTCGTTGGCAAGGTCTGGGCAGACGCTTCCAAAGACCCGCGTTGCATATTCGTCATGTGTAAGGACAAGGATTATCAGGCTATTGACAGAGCGATTGCGACACACTGAGGCGCAGCGGATAGCATCGGGGATTTCCGCTTGCCGCCCTCGCGCCGGTCAGAATTCTAGAGCACGATCCGCGCTATCAATCGAACGGTGAACCATGTCCTCTTTCCGCCAAGGCGACCTGTTCCGGAACAAAGACGATGCCGGGGAGCGCGAGACGCCAACCTATCGGCCCGATCCCGACAAAGTGCGGCGACGGCTACTGAAGATTCTTGCCGAAGCCCGCGCCGCGCAGAAGCTGCCGTGGGAGCCGACGACGGTCTCGCTCTACCGCGAGACGGTGTGGCCCTATCTCTACGCCAGCCTATCTCGGTATCCGGACCGTGCGAGACATGGCGTCCTGCCGCCAAGGCTCAGCCTCGTTCACGCGGCCTCGCCCGCACGCGCATGATATGATAAAAGCGCGGCTGGCTGTGGTGGCCTCGGGCTAGTGCCGCTGCCAACGGAGAGAACATGTCGAAACCGGTGATCTTCACGATTTCCGCCGCCTGGGACGACGAGGCGTCGGTCTGGACCGGGCATTGCGACGATATCCCGGCCGCAGCCGACGCGCCGACGCTCGATGACTTGTTGGCGAAGATTTCCGCGATGGCGCTCGATCTCTTGCCCGACAACCATCCCGGCGTCGACCCGGGCGAGTTGTACCTGCAAATTACCGCGCTGCGCGAAGCCGAGCCGGCCGCGGCCTGAATGGCACCGCAGTTTGACCGCCTGTTGCGCGAGCTCCTTAGCGCCGCAGGCTGCACCATGGTGCGGCAAGGAAAGGGCAGTCACGAAATCTGGCACAGCCCGATCACGCGGCGAAATTTTGCAGTCCCGATCGGCATCCCGAGCCGACACACGGCCAACGCCATCCTGCGGCAGGCCGGGCTGCCAAAAGCGTTCTGATCGGGCGCCGCTCAAAAAATCTCGATTTGATCGCCTGGCGCGATTTCGCCGCCTTGCGTTACCTCGGCATAAATCCCGCAATCGGCGTGATCGAGGTTGCGCATCAGCGTCTGCGGAATATTCAGATCGCGATTGCCGGTTAAGGGATCGACGTTGGTCGCGGCGCAGCGCACGATGCGTTTGACGACTTTGAGGCGCACGCCCCCTCCCTGACCCTCCCCCGCAAGCGGGGGCGGGAATCCG
>Ga0207416_1000175_pt1 | contig 119040 bp, 132 predicted proteins | sample PaiPotPPM11metaG_FD_184107 | JGI IMG/M metagenome (GOLD analysis project Ga0207416, IMG submission 184107) | Iron sulfur acid spring bacterial and archeal communities from Banff, Canada, to study Microbial Dark Matter (Phase II) - Paint Pots PPM... ... | reverse complement strand
AAACTACAGCTACCGGTCGATTCTGGTCATCAACCAGCGGAATGTGTCGAAAACCCTCGATCAGCATTTTATTCAGGGCAAAGGCGACGGTGGCTTCGACCGGCAATGTCACTGGGTCGATGGTCATCGTCAGCAATGAATGCCCCACCGGCCACGCATCGCCGTTTCTGATTGTCGGTGGTCTCAACTTCCACACAGCCCGACAGTACGAGAACGATCTGACGCGCTGGTGCGTGATGCCAGCTCTGTTCGAGGCCGGCCGGCAGCTCGACGAAGCGTACTGCAGGCGACGGCCAGGGATTGGATTGTTTGAGTATTCCACCTGCGGGGCTCGGCCGCGATTCGTTCACTGGCACATCGACTTCCTGGAATCGGGAAGCCCCGTCTTCTGTAGCGTGGAACCGGATTAATTTCATACTTCCCCCGGCATAAAACGACTATGGAGGAGCGAGGCCAGGCAAGATTCCGAAATAAAGCCCTCACAGAGATCTTTCTCGCTCCTCACTTTTATTAGCTCGTGTTTACCTAATACTTAGTGACATAAATCAGCGTTAGAACCTCCTCTTACTGAGTCGGCGGGCGCCGGTCCCTCCCCCCGGCCAGGGGAGGATCTGATTCTTCCGCGCTCATCTGCGAAAAGCCGTCCCTGTTCTTCCAGTACACTCTTGCGGGAATTTATTTTGCTAAGTACTAGTCGGAATCGCCGAACCCGCCTGACTCAGGTTGGTGCCCATAAACATCCTCGATGTAGTACTCGGATTGGTACGTCGCGGACCGCCCGCCGTAACCGTACTCGAACATCCATCCCGAGGGATTGCGGAAATAAAATGAGTACATCTGGTCATTCGAGTGCTTGCCGGGTGTAATCGTCACTGGAACATGGTGCTTGCGTACGAGGTCATGCGTGAAGCCGACGTCGTCGAGATTGTCCACTTCGAGCATGATGTGATTGAGACGGCGCTTCTGCGGACCTACTCCGAAGGCGACGGTGTGATCGCGGTCGTTGCAGTGCATGAAGACCGGGGTGACGATGCGGTTGCCCATGCGAATCTTGTACTCGACTCCGCCGCGCATCCCCAGTTGCATGTAAAAGCGCCGTGCGGCGGTTGCGTCATTCTGGCGGATAATACAATGGCCGAGGCCGCCAGTCCCGGTATTGAATCGCCCATGCATTCGACGTCCCGGATAGAAGGGCTTACTGAATTGAATTTCCGGGCCATGAAAAATTTCTACTGGATTGCCGCCTGGGTCTTCGAGCCTCAAGACTTCAAGCACATGACGCTCGACCGCTTCCTCATCGGAGCCAACGCGATATTTGATGCCGGCCTCGGATAGTTGGTGTTGCATTTCACCGAATTCATCGGGCCCCGGCACGCGAAACCCCAGATACTCCAGGTCGTCACTGCCGTTGGTATGAACGGCGAGCCGGTGGTGCCAATTATCCATGCGCAGATAGAAGCGGCCGGGTTCGCCGTCGTCGGCCAATTCAAAGCCGACAGTTTGAGTGGCAAATTGCTTCCATTCGTCGGCGTTATTGACGCCGAATCCGATGTAGCCCAGTTCCGTGACTTGAACCATCGTGACCTCCCGCGACGTATTATTATCCACAGTATTTGCTTGTTATGAATTACATCACGAGCCATCCCGGGTCCAAACGGTAGAAACTGACGGAGTGATAATGGCTTCATCGATTCGTCCCCCGTTCACGTGGGAAACTGCCATCGCCAAAGTGAGGGGCGCTGAGGATGCATGGAACAGCCGTGACCCAGAGACGGTATCACGCGCATACAGCGAAAATAGCCGATGGCGAAATCGCGCGGAGTTCTTTGAAGGCCGCCGCGCAATCGTTGAATTTTTGCAAAGAAAATGGGCCCGTGAATTGGATTATCGCCTGATCAAGGAATTGTGGTCGTTCCATGCCAATCGCATTTCCGTCCGTTTTCAGTACGAATGGCACGATGATTCAGGCAATTGGTTCCGTTCGCATGGGAACGAGCAATGGGAATTCGACGACGATGGCCTGATGCGGCGGCGTGAAGCCAGCATTAACGACGTCCCGATAAAGGAAAGCGACCGCAGATTCCTATGGAAGAGCCCTGGGCCAAGGCCGCCCGACTATCCCGGCCTGAGCGCACTGGGAATGTAATACTTTGGAGGCCGTTAGAGGCGACTTACGCACCCGCTCCAATACGCGGGGGCGCTTCCCGAAGCGCCCCTGCCGAGAAACACATTACCGCTCGAAAAATGCCAACAAATGCTCCAGCAGCGGTTCGGGGGCTTCTTCGGGAATGAAGTGGCCACATTCGATGGGCTCACCGCGGACGTCCTCAGCCCACGCCTTCCAAACCTCGTCGAGGCGTGACCTCGAACGGCGGGCACCCCATAACACCAGCAGGGGAGAACGCATCTTGCGGCCGGCGGCACGGTCGGCCTCGTCGAAAGTGCAATCGCACGTTATGCCGGCGCGATAATCCTCGCACGTCGCGTGTATCATTGCCGGATTTCTGAATGCCTCGTGATAGGCCGCCAGCGCCTCGCGCGTGAACGCGTCTGCGGCGCCGCGCCACGCTCCCAGCGAATGGTCGAGGAAATAGTCCGGGTCCTTGCCGATCAGAGTTTCGGGAAAGGGCGAGGGTTGCGCGAGGAAATACCAGTGATAGGCGGCGCGGGCGCTAATCCGATTCATGCGCTCGAATTGTTCCAAGGTTGGTATGATGTCGAGCACGGCAGCGCGCCGCACACGTTCAGGATAATCCAGCGCCAGGCGATACGTGACCCGCGCGCCGCGATCATGCCCCGCGATATTGAATTGCTGGAAGCCGAGCGCCGCCATGACCTCCACCAGGTCGCGCGCCATCGCACGCTTCGAATAGGTCAGATGCTCATCATCGCCCGGGGGCTTGCTGCTCGCACCATAGCCGCGCAAATCAGGCGCGACGACGGTAAAGCGTTGGGCCAGCCGCGGCGCGACCTTGTGCCACATTACATGTGTCTGTGGATAGCCATGGACTAGCAGTAGCGGCGCGCCATATCCGCCGCGCACGAGCGCGATTTCGGCGCCTGAGGTCTTGATGCGTTCAGCGCTAAATCCTTCGAACATTTTTCGCTCCCAAGCTGTCTCCGTTTAGGGGTGATTAGAGACCCACGTCGAGCCCACGGACTTAAGCAGAAATCTCGACCTCGGTTGCTTTACTAGCCGGCTGGGGTGCCGGAAGATCCTTTGTTCTTAGGTCTTCCAAGTACAGTTGAATTGCCTCGCGAATCAATTCCGACGCTTGCTGTTCCGTTTCCGCAATGACCGCACAACCAGGCAGGTCGGGAACATACGCGCCCCAAGCGTCCCGGCCTTTCTCGAGGATAACGGTATATTTCATTTCTTCACCTCCAAGCCCGCCTGCTTCATGATCGCCTTCAACGTTCCAGTAGGAACATCGCCTGAACCGTGGATCGCGACAATTACCAAACCGGCCTTCTCGGGGTGTTTCAATGTCCGGTGGCCGCCGCGGCTTCGTACCTCATACCAGCCATTTTGACGTAGCAGCCGCAGCAATTCCCGCACCTTCATCGTGTTGACAAGGCGCCTCGGAGCAGTCGAGTGCCCTCGGCGCCGGGGCGCAGATAAACGATAAAGCTCGAGATCCTTCCGGCCGAATCAACCGTAAAATGGTCAACTGCGGTGGGAGCGAATTCGCCGGTTCGGCTGTTTTTGTTCGCCAGCTCCATCATGCATTCGTTGCCTTGCTCAAAGAATCTGGATGCCCGCAACCGGGGCTTGAGTCTTGGCAAGAAGCGTGAGTAGAACGTGCCTATATTCTTGGAGCCGTGACGTGTTTTACCGTCAGGCCCCATATACACTGCGTCATCCGCAAAAAGACTGCCCACTGAATCATACTTGCCATCATTGATTAGCTTGACATACTCCCGCGGGGCGCTGCATGCGCCGCCTGCAGCAGACGCGCTCCGACCGGTATTTTGCGCATACGCGATTGATATCCATAAGGATAGCGCGGCCGCGAGAACTATTGCTCCTGTGTTTTTGTCCATCTAACTCTGGCCTTGACGCTAATTGCCCCAGGCACTGCCGCCATCGACGTTGATAGCCTGGCCGGTTATCCATTTGCCACGCTCGCTCACCAGGAAGAGCACAAACTCGGCGCATTCGCTGCCATCGCCCGGATAGCCCAGCGGGATCATGGTCTTGACGAAACTTCGCCATCGTTCCCCGCGGCCGAGGTCGTCCATCCTGAAGGTGTCAACTACCCCTGGGCAGACGGCGTTGACTCTTATCCGATGGGGCGCGAGTTCCAGCGCCATCGAGCGGCTTAGGGCGTTGATCGCGGCCTTCGATGAAGCATAAGCGGCGGTATTAGGCGGGGCGAGCTTGCTGGCGATCGATGAGATATTAACGATGCTGCCGCCTTCACCCTGGGCGATCAGTCGGCGGGACGCGGCGCGCGAAAGCAGGAAAGTGCCATCGAGGTTCGTAACAATAACCTTGCGCCAGACCTCGTAAGGCATTTCAGTCACTGGCACGCGGTCGGGACCGCGGGCCGCGCTGGCATTATTGATTACGATGTCGAGTCGCCCGAATTCCGTCACTGTGCGCTGCACCATTTGCTCAACCGCGCCTTCGTCCCGAATATCGGAAACCAGCGTCAGACAGCGTGCGCCGAGCTGACGGACTTCATCGGCCACGCTCTCGATGTCGCGCCATCCGGCGGATTTTTCGTCTTCTGGATAATCCTCCGGACGACGCCCGGTTCCAGTAATCACGATGGCGGCGCCGGCCTGGCCCAGCATCTTCGCAATCGGGCGTCCGATGCTGCGCATACGGCCCGCGCCAGTGACAATCGCAACTTTGCCGGAGAGTTCCTGATTCATCAGCGAAACCCCTTAGCCCGATAAAGCCACATTGGACCTCGATTCCGATGCGGCACAACCTGGCGCGAGCCTACCCGACACAGTTACCGTGCGACAAGCAGCCGAGTAACCTCAGGATGATGCCGAGTCTTATTCTGGTATTGGTTCCGCCCAAGGAGTTGGCAGTGTGCAACTGAAATGCGGCAGGAGATTTTACAGGCCGCGTTGTCCGAGCGCAGTCGTTTTCGACATTTAACTTGTACGCCAATACTTGTTGCTCTGTCGTCGCAAGTGCCAGATGGGCGGCGATGAAATCTGCTTGAGTGGCTTGGCCGGCTTCGTAACCGATTTGTGCAACCTTCTCGACCTAATGGATGAGCGCTGTTTGCGCTTGGGTTATGCCACCCACGAGAGCATGCTCGTAGTAAGCGACCTCGACCTGCGCTCTGACATCGCGCAGCTCACTACCGATGAACATTCTCCCGCCCCAGATCCTGGCCGTCAGCAGCGCCAGCTTATCTGGCGCAGAATCTTCGGCATATTTAGCGTCATCGAGCACCGCGGCCGACGCCCAGCCAAAGTTCCGGTCACGCAGTTTGGCTCGGATTGACTTACTCGCAGAGCCAGCCGAGCATATCGGAAGTGTTTCGGAAAGCTCATCGCCGCGACCTCAGCTGTTTGTCGGCGTTTTTGATGTTGGTCGGAGCCGTGGCGCTCCCGAACGCGATTCTCTGCGTCGCGCCAGGCGGGCACTTCGCGATAGAGATCGTCAATGGCGGGGACTGTTCAGAGGGTTTGGGCGGCGGCCTGAGAGCGCCGCACAAACGGGCCGATGGATGTCCCGCGAATTGCCACGACACGCGGCTTGCCAGCGACATTCAATGTAACCACGCCTCGCCGTTGATGACCCCGGCTGTCGCCTTGATTTTTACCGTTCCTCCGACTGACGCACTCTCGCTTTCCGGCGCCACTGGCGACCGCTCTTCCCTTGCGGTTCGCCCTCCGCCACGAGAGCTGCGAACCACCGTAATTCTCTGCTGATCCCCTGACCTGCGTGTAGGACACGGCCCAGGAAAGGCCGTGCGCGTGCGAGTGCGCCTTGCCCGCATCAGGACGAGCCCGCCCGCCGCTTTTACGTTCTTCCGGCGCGCCGAGGCACGCCGTGCACTCAGGGGTGCGACAAAGTGACTTCGGGAAAAATCGAACGGTTAGAGAGTCAAACAGGTTCAGCCGCCGTCAGGTCCTGGCTCGCTGCCGGGCTCCTCGCTGCGGCAGCAGCCTTCGTTCTTCCAATCGAGCCGGCCGCCGCTGCGGCTGAGCCCATTACCGTCGAGCGCGCCGTTGCGATCGCGCTGGAGAGCAACCCCGATCTCCTGGCCGCCAGAGAGGAACTCGAAACCGCCCACGCAAGTGTGGCCAAGGCTCACTACCTTAACCAGTTCAATCCGCAGGTCGAGGGTGGCGCTTCACAGGCTCATTTTCAGTTTGGGCCCGGCGGTAGCGAACCGCAGCCCACCGGGTCGGTTTCGTTGCAGGTCGAGGTTGCAGGGCAGCGCGGACAGCGAATCGAAGAGGTAGACCAGAACTTTTCCAAGGCAAAGGCTGATGTTGCGGATGCCGAGCGCCTCACCAAAGCGCGGGCGGAATATGCCTTTTATCAGGCTCTGTACCTGCAGCAGCGCTTCGATCTCGCGGAACGGATCGAAGATCTCAACCGCCGGCTCCGCGACGCCTCGGTGGTGCGCTTCCATAGCGGCGAGAGTCCGAAGCTCGAGGCCAACTTGGCGGCGGTCCGTTACGACCAATCCCGCAAAGCAACGCTTCTCGCCCGCCGCGATTATAAAAACGGCCTTCGCGCCCTGCAACGAGTGCTGGGAATGCCGCCTGAGGGAGCGATCGAAATCTCGGGCCCGCTCACAGACAAGGCCGTCGAGATCGACCCGGAAAGAGCCTTGCAGATCGCGATGGCCAACCGTCCCGACTTGCAAGCTCGCAACTATTAGATCAGGCGAGTCGCGGCGGACATCGCGCTCACCAAGCGCCTGATCATACCGAACCCGACCATCAGCGGCTTCGTTGAGCGGACGGCCAGAACACACACCGGGCACCTATATTACCCGCGAAGTCTCGCTTCGTCGAATGACGTTCAGATCGTGTCGGGGTTGTCGGCGGGCGAGCGCGTCGTCACTAACGGCTCCTTTTACCTCAAATCGATTGTGATGAAGGAATCGATTCCTGGAGAGGACTGAGATGCTGATTCTGCGGGAGCATCGGCAATGTTAGAGCGAGTTTTCGAGTCTTCACTGCGTAACCGTTTCCTGGTGCTGATTTTCGCCGGGCTGCTGATCGGCGTTGGCATCGCGTCGCTGCGCCAGCTTCCGATCGACGCCGTTCCGGATATCACGCCCAACCAGGTGCAGATCCTGACCGTGTCACCCGGTCTTGGTCCGGTCGATGTGGAGAAGTTCGTCACCTTCCCGGTTGAGACTGCGATGTCGGGGCTGCCTGGCATCGAACAGATCCGGTCGGTGTCGCGATTCGGGCTTTCGGCGGTGACGGTCTACTTCAAGGAAGGAATGGACATCTATTTCTGCCGGCGGCTGGTGATGGAGCGCCTGCCCGACGCGCGCGAAATGATCCCCGCCGGATTTGGCACTCCCGCGATGGGGCCGATCTCAACCGGTCTGGGCGAGATCTACCAGTTTGAGGTCCGCGGTGCCGGCTACTCCCCGATGGAGCTGCGCTCGATTCTCGATTGGGACATCGCTTACAAGCTCAAGGTCAGTGCCGGGCGTGGTCGAAGTCAACTCCGACGGCGGTCAACTCAAGACCCTGACGGTCGAGCTCAATGCGTCTCAGCTTGTGTCCTATGGACTTTCGCTCGGCCAGGTCTTCGACGCCGTCGAGCAGAATAATTCCAACGCCGGCGGCGGCTATATCGAACGCGGGGGAGATCAATATGTGATTCGCGCCGAAGGCCTGATCGCCAACCCGCACGACATAGAAAACATCATCGTCGCGACGCGCGGCGATGGCACGCCGATCCAAATCAGAGACCTCGGAAGCGTGATTGCCGCTCCCATGATTCGCCAGGGCGCCGCGACCCGCGATGGCCGCGGCGACGTAGTCACGGGCGTCGTGATGATGCTGATCGGCGAGAACTCGCGGCTGGTCGCGCAGCATGTGCGCCAGAAGCTTCAAGATATTCAAAAAACGCTGCCGCCCGGCGTGACCATCGATACCTATTACGACCGCACGGAGCTGGTAAATCGGACCATCAAAACAGTGAGCAAGAATCTCACCGAGGGCGCGATCCTCGTCATCGCGGTCCTGCTTCTGATCCTTGGGAACTTGAGGGCGGGGTTGATCGTCGCGGCGGCCATCCCGCTTTCGATGCTCGTGGCGTTCACCGGTATGGTCTATGCCGGTCTCTCAGGGAACTTGATGAGCCTCGGTGCGATCGACTTCGGACTGATCGTCGACGGCTCGGTCGTGATGATCGAGGACATCATGCGGCATATCTCGGAACTCAGGCGCCGGGACGATCGGGCTTTGAGCGACGCCGACATGATTGACCTGGTTCGCGCGGCCGGCGGCGAAGCCCTTCGCCCGATCTTCTTTTGCGGTAGGAATCATTATCGTCGTCTACCTGCCGATCCTCACGCTTCAAGGCGTGGAGGGAAAGATGTTCCGCCCGATGGCGCTTACGGTGGTGTTCGCGTTGTTGGGGGCGCTGGTCCTCTCCTTCATGTTGATGCCGGTGCTGGCGAGCTTGCTGCTTCGCCGCAGCGTTGCCGAGAAGGAAACCCGATTCATTAAACGCGCCCACGCTCTGTATCAGCCCCTGCTGTCACATGCGATGGCACATCCCGCAGCCACCGCAGCAATCGCCGCCGGATGGTTCGCGATCAGTCTCTGTATAGCGCCGTTTCTGGGAGCCGAATTCATTCCGCGCCTCGACGAGGATGCGATCGCGATTCAGGCGTGGCGATTGCCGAGCGTTTCGCTGGAGGAGTCGATCCGTAACACGACGATGATTGAAAAGCTCCTCCGGCGGTTTCCGGAGGTCTGGACCATCGTGTCCCGCACCGGAACTGGCGAGATACCGACCGATCCGATGGGCGTCGAGATGAGCGACATCTACTTGATCCTCAAGCCGCGCAATCAGTGGAAGACGGCTAAGACCCAGTCAGGGTTAATCAGGGCTTTCGACTCGGAGTTGGAGAAAGCCATACCCGGCACGCAGTTCAGCTATTCGCAACCGATCGAGCTCAGGGTCCAGGAACTCATCGCTGGCGTGCGTTCCGACGTCGCGATCGCCATCTACGGCGAAGACTTGAGCACCCTCAAGCGGCTCGGCGACGAGCTGGTGAGAGTTGTTTCATCCGTGCCCGGCGCGGCCGATACCAAAGCCGAGCAGGTGGCCGGCACCTGGTATCTCCGGATCGCTATCGACCGAGACGCCATTTCGCGCTATGGAATCAACGCTTCCGACGTGCTGGGAACCGTCCAGGCGCTGGCCGGCAAGACCGTTGGGACTTATCTCGAGGGCGAGCGCCGCTTCGCCATACAGGTCCGTTTCAGGCCTGAGGATCGGCTCAATCCGGAGGAAATCGGCGAACTGCGGGTGTCTGACACCGCGGTGGATTCATGCCCCTCAAGCAGCTCGCAAGGATCAGCATTGAGGAGGGCCCGGCCGAGATCAGCCGCGAAGATCTCCATCGCCGGCTGATCGTCGAAACCAACGTGCGCGGCAGGGATCTGGCCGGGTTCGTGGCCGCCGCGCAGCAAGCCGTCGAGCAGCGCGTGAAGCTTGCGCCCGGCTACTGGATTAAGTGGGGCGGGCAATTCGAGAACCTCCAGCGCGCGGAGGCGCGGCTCCGTCTCGTAGTGCCCGCGGCGCTGTTTCTGATCTTCGTCCTATTGTACTCGACCTACGGAGCAATCAAGCCAGCGCTGCTCATTTACCTGAACGTCCCATTAGCGGCGACCGGAGGCATTTTCGCTCTAGCGCTTCGCGGCATGCCGTTTTCCATCTCGGCCGGAGTGGGGTTCATCGCGCTCTTCGGGGTCGCCGTCTTGAACGGCGTAGTCTTGATGTCCTACGTGCTTCAGATGCGCCAACAGGGGCTGGATCCAGACGCTGCGGCGCGCAAGGGTGCGGAGATCCGCCTTCGGCCAGTCCTGATGACCGCACTGGTGGCCGGCCTAGGCTTCTTACCAATGGCGATCTCAACCTCCGCCGGGGCCGAGGTCCAGCGCCCTCTCGCAACAGTCGTCATCGGAGGACTGGTTGCCTCTACAGCCCTGACGCTTCTCGTGCTCCCTACCCTGTATGCGTGGCTCGAAACGCGCAAGTCGCATTCAAAACGCACGAGCTAAGTCAAGATTAATGGCTGCCTCGCCTTAGTCGTCATCGGCCCGAAGCGCCTCTATTCCCTCGCTGACTACGAAGTAGATGATGAGGAGGGACGTGACCCCGTCAACCCACCATGCATTCACTAATCTCTTCTGAGAACTCCTCACCCTGGGGGCTCGATATTGAGACGCCACAGCAGGACGCACGCCGATTAGCAGCTCGATAACACTATCCACGCCGAATGCGATCAGCGTTAAGCTATGCGCTGCGATACCCGAGCCGATCGCGACGGCGGCTTCAATCATCATCCAACCGAGCGTAAGCCATTCCAGCAACAGACCTTTATGGATTAAGTCGTTAGCGCTTGGTGACACATCTTTCTCTGGTGTTCCTCTCGGGTGAGCTTAGCCTTGCGGAATCTCTCGCCGCCGGTCCTTACGATTCGATTAGCGAGCAGACTGCGTGCCCTCGCCGCGCCGGTCGGCGCTTCACGAGGCTTTGCAGGGCTTTCTTGAGACTCCCGAGTTCCCGAATCTGGATCTCGATCTGCTTCACATGCTCCTTGGCGATTCGTCGTGTTCGCTGACAGGGCATCATGCCGGCGCGGTCCAATTCGAGCACCTGCATGATCTCGCTCAGGGCCATTCCATAGACCTGTGCCCGCCTCATAAAGCGCAAGGTTCTCACGTCCCGGTCATCGTAAACGCAATACTGATTCGGAAGTCGTGCCGGTCGCTTCAGCAGTCCACGTTTTTCGTAATAACGAATTGCGGAGGGTCGAACGCCGACCCGTCGTGCGAGTTCACCGATGTTCATCATGACCCACTATTGACCTTCAACCACGGTTCAAGGTCTAGCATGGAAATCGTTCCGGCAAGGGCACCTGGCCGAGAGTCGGAACGACAGGAGGTAAAGACGAATGGAAGCGATCAAAGTGACGCTTTGTGGCGCTTGCGAACAGTGCCCAACGGTCGAGATTGACGATGAGGAAGTCCGCATTGGCGAGGACACCAACCTGGTGAAGCTGAGCCACATGGAATGGAACGAACTCGTTAGGAAGGTTCTGAGCGGCGAGCTGAGAACCGCGTAACCTTCAATTTTGGGGGCGGCGTTCCCGTAGAACCCGCCCCCAACGATCAATCCCGCACGGTATTGGCGCGATTCTGTTCGTCTAAGTATATCGCGTCATGGTCGGCAAAAGCTTGACTGTCCAGCCGCCGGCCTGTGTGGGATGGATGCGCGGCCAAAGTGAAACAGGCTCTTACCTATCTTAACAGCGTTCGCGAGGTGAAGGCGCTAGTGGCGCAGAAGCGGATTGTGGTCCGCTACGAGCCATCGAGAATCGCGAGCGGACCAGCTTCAAAGCGCTTGAGACGGTGGAGGGCGGGCTTTACTCCCATCACAGGCAAGCCCATGACGAACCAAACCGATGCCAAACGTGAGCATCTTCTCTGGGTGCTCTCGGCGGCCACGTTTCTGATCTTCTTCCAGGCCTATATGATCGCCCCGCTCATCCCGCGGCTGGGGGCGGTGTTCGGCGTCCCGGACCCGACCATCGGCCTCACCGTGCCTGCTTACATGCTCCCATACGGGCTCTCTACGCTCTTCTATGGGCTTATATCTGACTGGCTCGGGCGACGGCCGATCATGCTCGCCTCGCTTGCAGCATTCGTACTCCTGACTGCGCTTACCGCAACCTCCCAGTCTGCAACCGCGATAATTCTCTGGCGCCTGATCACAGGACTGGGTGCAAGCGGCGTGGTGCCACTCGGACTCGCCCTCATCGGCGACCTCTTTCCGTATGAGCGGCGCGGGCGCCCTCTTGGCTGGCTCTTTGGCGCGATGGCCGGAGGTATGGCGTTCGGCTCTACGGTCGGAGTGATCGTCGAACCGTCCATCGGCTGGCGCATGCTTTTCATCGCCGTCGCGGCAGGCGGTGCAATCATTTTGGTCCTTACGCTTCCCTACGGCGATCTGCTTCAGGTTCCTGCGGCACGGCCGCGAATGACCCGGCAAGAAGTCTCCTCCGGCTGGCGCAGTCTGTTGACGACCTACCGCGGCGGCCGGACATACGCATACGTGTTGCTTAACGCAATCTTCCACTCCGGCATCTACACCTGGCTCGGTCTCTACTTCGCCCGCCGCTACGGCCTGGGCGAGATCGGGATCGGACTTGCGCTGGTCGGATATGGAGTCCCTGGTTTTGTGCTTGGCCCGTTCATCGGGCGCGCCGCCGACCGGTGGGGACGGAGGTGGCTGGTACCCGCCGGCCTCTTCATCGCAGCGGTCAGTGTGACGGCTTTGATCTTCGACGTCCCCCTACTGGCAGCCGGCCTTGCGGTTACGACCCTGTCGTTGGGCTACGATATGACCCAGCCCCTGCTCGCCGGCATCGTTACGAGCCTGGATCCCAAACGCGGCGGGCAGGCGATGGGACTTAACGTTTTCTTCCTGTTTTCGGGTTTTGGACTCGGCAGCCTGTTTTTTGGTGAAGCGCTGCCGTTGGGCTTTAATTCAGTGCTGGCGATTTTCTGCGCTGTTGAGCTCAGCGCCGCCGTGCTTGCAATTCCGTCATTTCGCGCTGAAGTCTCTGCCGGTCCCGTGGTGTCGCCATTTCTCCGGGTCGCGGAAGCACGGGAAAAAGGTGCTTAGAGTCTTGCCGCCATGTAGATTGATGTAAAGCACCTCTGTGAGAACTCGACCATGTTGACCATCGGCAAAGTAGCGCGCGCCGCCGGGCTGCGTCCCTCGGCAATTCGTTTTTATGAATTGAACGGCATCCTGCGACACCCAAAGCGTCTCCCGAACGGCTACAGGTTTTATGGCGAGGACACGGTCGCGATATTGCGTTTTATCGGACGTGCCGAGAAGTTGGGTATCAAATTGAGCGACATCAAGGGGCTCCTTGAGCTTGCCAGAGACGGGAGGCAGCCTTGCTGCCAGGTCAAAGACCTGGCTCGTCGGTATGTGCAAGAGATCGATATTAAGCTCCGCGAACTTAAGGGGTTGCGCGCGGAGCTTCAAGCTCTTCAGCGGAAACGGACCTCGACAAAAGGCTCTGAGGTCATTTGTCCGCTGATTGAGCGCAGTGCTAGCCAGCCGAGCTCGTTTAACTCCAACAGTCCGAAGCGGCCAACCAAGCGTCTGCGCTCTCCGCTCAACTAGTGCTTCCGGCCACCGCTACCTAGCGGGCCGCCGGGACATACGGAAAAGCTCAGACTCTCTGATCAGACCGCGAAGCCGCAGCGCTGCCAGCGCCAGCGTTGGTTACGCACCGATGGGCGCGCATGTCGGCGATTTTCATCGCGCGAGATGGTCTGGGCGGAGCACGCTGCCGGCTGCGGCCTCAAAAAAGTCGGAGCATGCAATCGTGACATAGAACCTGGCGCTGGATAGGTACAGATAGGCCTGGCACTGTTGGATACGAGTGAAAATGCGTTGAGAAGGGCTGATCACCGGTCTTTGACCCCTTCAATACTCTTCACGATGTCGAGATAGACGTTCTCTTCCCGCCGGATTCGGAAGCCCGCCTTTTGCACATTGCCGACAGTATCTCGATTAAGGTCCGGACCGACACGCCTCGATAGCGGGGTCATCAAATCAAGAAAAATGCCGAGCGGTCCGATTCGGCTGCGCACATGCTCAAACATCAGGATCTGTCCGCCCGGCTTGAGCACTCGGTACAACTCGCGCAGACCTATGACCGGCTCGGGGACGGAGCAGAATGTGCAAACGGTGACAACGCTATCGAAGCTGCTGTCCGGGAGCGGCAGTTGGCAAACGTCCATCTGACGAAGCTCGATCTTCCCCTGATATTGAGCGGCCTTCTTTTCGGCCCGCTCCAGCATCTTGGGACTTATGTCGATCGCCAGGATGGATTGGCCTGTGGGAAAGAACCGAAAATCATTTCCCGTTCCTGCCGCCACCATCAGTATCGCCCCGTGCATCTTGGCGAAAAGCCGACGCTTATGCGGGCCGAGGCGATGGTCGTCGCCAAAAGTGATGAAGTCGAAGCTGCGGCTGGCCGCGTCCCATTTGCGCTGTGTGGCCGTATCCACGGAGCACCTCCAATCTGTTCAATATCCAGAATCCACGACCGCGCCTCTGAGCGTTCGATCGTAATACTCCACTCCCGCAACCACGATCGCACCGAACACCACTCCGACCGCGATCGCCGCGGCGAGGGTCCTCGACCCGGCCGCCATCGAGTCGCGCATCCCGAAAAACATCCCGCCGTACATGCCAATCAATGACGCGGGAATCATCGCGTTGAACATCCCGATTAGGGGAGCCAGAATTAGCCCAAGAACAATGTGGACGGCCATGCCAATCGCCATGCCAGCAATCATGGCAATGACCATATCCATGCCCGGCCAGACGACCATCCGGACCGAGAGTGCTGTAGCCGCGCCGACGAGCATGCCGGCCACGTAATCTCCAATTGTGAAAATCATCGTTGCCCTCATTTGTCGCGAACAAACACTCTCGCGACCTCGTGCCGAACTTGGATAGATGCTTATCTGTGCGCTTACGGTCACGTTCGCTACCGCGGTCGGAAGCTGTAAGGGTTTGGCGCGTTCAATCTTCGGTGTTTCCTCACCGACGACTGCAGCCGGGTGGCAAAGCGACCCTCTACTTGCCCTTCTGCAGTTCTTTCCCACGTTGAGTCATCGCGTCGCTCATCAGGCGCATCATCTCGCCCTGAAGCTCCATCATACGGCCCATCAGCTTGGGATCTTTTTGCATCATTTGCATCATCCCCATTCCGCCCATACGCCTTCGCCCATACCTGCCATGCCCATGCCACCGCCCATCATCGAACGCTGATCGCCTGACGTTCCCATAGGCGGACTTCCAGCCTCACTTTGCGACGCGGGCTGGGCCATCGCGATCGCGGAGGCCAGAATCACTGCCGCGACCGAAACGAACAGTACCGCCACCAGTCGGTTAAGTCTTTTCATCGAGCGACATCCATGCCTTTCATCCCCTCATACGAGGTTTGTATTCCATCATGGACATAATGTTTGAACACATGATCGTGCGTTTTATCCTTACGAGGGCGACTGCAATTGCCTGCGAGGGAGAGGGCATTTTTTCGCTCCTTTCTTTGACTCGCGTAACGATCCTCTAATGATGGGAATTGGCGTCCACTAGTCGGTGCTCCGATAAAGGGAGTGTTCTAACTGAATGAAAGAATCCTTGAGGAACTCGAGCGCGAGGGCGGCGCATTGCCAGAAGAACAACAGGGACTGGTTTGGTCGTGAACACCATGCCGCCTCCAGCCCAGATCATAGCTTTTTCACGGCCTCGGCGACCACCGTCGTTCGCTGATAATATCAGCAGAAGCGAGGGGTAAAGGCGCATGCGCAGGTTCTTCGGGTCGGTGGGTTCCATCAGCCGCGTCACGATCGAGAGCCAGGCCCTCAAGAATAATATGCTGGGTGATTCGTCGGTGCGCGTCGTGGATGTATACGTCCCGGCTGGGCATGACGGACAGGGATTGCCCCTGCTTGTGGATCTTGTTGGCTTCACGAGTAGTGGCCTATCCCATACGAATTGGGTCGGCTTCCACGAAAACGTGCCGGAGCGGCTCGACCGGCTGATCGGCGAACAGCGCATGTCACCTGTCGTCGTCGCCTTCCCCGATTGCTTCACGCGGCTCGGCGGCAACCAATACATCAACTCAGCTGCTATGGGTGCCTGGGAGGATTTCCTGCTGCATGAAATGATGCCGGCGATCGAGCAGCGCTTCAAATGTGGCGGTACCGGGCGCCGCGGCGTGTTCGGCAAGAGCTCTGGCGGGTATGGCGCTGTCACACACGCGCTGCGCCACTCCGACATCTGGTCGGCCGCGGCCTGTCATTCCGGCGATATGGGGTTCGAGTTGTGCTATCTGCCCGATATGCCAGCCGTCCTGCGTGCACTCGCCGACGCTGGCAACTCCATCGAGCGCTGGTGGCAGCAGCTCGAACAAGCCCAAAAGCATCCGGAGGGTTCCAGCAAGGTGGTCAACGCGCTGGCGATGGCGGCCAGCTACGATCCCGATCCCACGCAGTTCTTTGGCATCCGGCTGCCGGTCTCGTTCGACACCTGCGAGGTTATCGAGGAACGCTGGGCGAATTGGTTGCGGCAAGACCCTGTCGTTGCGATCGAAACCCAGGCGAGCAATCTCCGCAGACTGAAGGCACTTTACATCGACTGCGGCGAGAAGGATCAGTTCAATCTGCTCTATGGTGCCCGTAGGTTCGTGCGGCGGCTCAACGAGTTTGGCATTGCGCATCGCTATGAGGAGTTCCCCGACAACCACACCGGTGTAGATTACCGGATGGACGAGAGCTTGCCTTTTCTCGCCCGGGCGTTATCCGGCTGAATCTTTCTCTGAAGCGTGCCGCTTTTCGATTATGCGACCCGTTGTTGCTGCGCCAACACTGCTGAACTGTTGCACTCGCCTTGACTATTGGGAACGTCACCGCACCCTGACGCGCAGCTAGGGGTCACCTCACGAAACGGAATATAAAGTACGCTACGGCGAGGCCCGCAAGGCTCTGGCCAGAGCCGTGTTCTTCAACCGGCTCGGCGAGATGCGCGACCGCAGCTTTGAGAACCAGCGCTATCGTGCTGTGGAACACCGTCTATCTGGAACGGGCGATCCAAGCGATCAGGGATCATGGCCAGCCCGTCGAAACCGTGTCGCCGCTGGGGTGGAAGCATATCAACCTGACCGGCGATTACGTCTGGCGGCAGGATCGGAGGGTGGAAAGAGGGAAATTCAGGCCTCGCCGAGCGTTCACTTCGCCTTAGCGCACTTTATATTCCGTTTCGTGAGGTGACCCTTATAGGCTCGGCGCGTTTTGCGGTTGGTGAGATTGGCGAGCCATTCGAGCTCGGGCGGAATCTCGGCGAGGTCGCCGAACTGGGTCGGGGTGAGCGTGCGCTGGACCGCAACCGCGCCGGTGTTGCCGGTTCTAACCAGGTCCTGTTTCATGCCCCTCCCCCGCCCATGGTTTAAAGCCCATACCGGGCTGCGATAGCATGAAACATCGAGAATCGTGTGGGCAGCTGCATCAAAACCCGGTCGGCCCCGAATGGCTGTTCGGCCCAAAAACGCTCAATCGCCTCCGGCCTCACAATGCGATAGCCATCGACCTCGCCGCCGCGAGTGAGGGCGCCATACAGGCGCGCGAGCGAGCGCGCCGTCGTGTGGGCGTGGCCTCGATACCCACTAGTTTCAGCCGGCGGGTCGCACCAGTCGAAGAACTGTTTTACCGCGCGCGTACGCCAAGCGCGTGTTGCGGTTACGAATTGTCGCGGTAAAGAATTCGATGAAGCGGCGGCTGGCGCGCTCGCCCTCGACGCGGACAATCGCCGGCAACGCCTCAAGCCAGGCACGTACCAATGCCCGGCGGCGGTTATTATTTCGTAGGTCAGCACGATCCTGGATGGCCTCGATACGCAGTAAGAGATTGCCCGCTGCGTAATAGGTGATGCCGTTATATCCGGTCAATCGCTCCACTTGTCCCAGTGAATTACGCTGGCGATCGGCTTGCGCTTGACCTTGACGAAATCGTTCTGCGGCCAGCCAATCGGGATCATCACGCCGAATTTTATCTCCTTGGGAATTCCGAGCAGATCGCGGAGCTCGCTTTCCATAAACATATGGAAGGTCGTAAAGGTTGTGCCCAAACCAAGCGAGCGAGCCGCTACTATCAGGTTCTGCGCCGCCGGGTAGAGCGCCGACCACACAAACTGCTCCATCGGCGCGTTGGGCGGATAAGCTACCGGGCCGCAGACGAAGATGATGGCCGGAACCTCATTCAACGTCTCCGCCAGATGCATGGCGCCGGCGATCATTCGACTAGTGACCCGGCCGGTCGTTGACACTCCCACTCCCATCGCCTTGAATCGCGGCGCGACTAGATCGCGGATTTTCCGCTTTGCTTCAGGATTGCGTACAACGATGAAGTCCCATTCTTGGCTGTTGCCGGGACTCGATGCACGAGTGGCGGCGTAGATCACACGTTCGATCAAGTCCTGCGGCACCGCATCGGGCCTCAAGTAACGCGCCGCACTGCAGGTTTCCATCGCTTCGATGACATCCATGGTCGTCTCCTATTGGACTCCGCATCGTTGATTTTCCTTGCGACCCAACAATTACTAATGTCTTATGCGAGCCACCACCCGTTCAAGTTGCTCGATCCAATCGAGCGCTCGTCCTTGAAACTCTCCAAGTAGAGCCCGGGAAGGATTTCCTTGATCTCGAACGTTTGTGGCTACCTGCGGGCTAACTTTGTAGCTCATAACCTCCAGGTGTGGGGACTATCTCTTACGAACTGGTGCAGCAGCTTTCTTGATCAGGCCCGCAGCCCTAGCTGCGTCGGTCTCGTTCTCGAAGCCGAACATTGCCGAATATCTCCGCCCCACTACCTGCGCCATCACGAAGCTCAGATTGATCCCCGCATCACCGATCGCTTTCGCGAGGGCATGGCCGAGTCCCTGCCGATTGTCCCCCTGGACCAGCAGGGCGGATATCGGTGACGGGGCGAGACCGGCTGTCTTAGCCGCCGCCGTGGACTTCCTGCCGGAAACTGGATGTAGCTCGATAGCGGCGGTAATCCTTGCCACCAGGGTAGCGATAGCCTATGACGACTTGCAGGTCGGCACCCGCTTCCGAGAGGGGCTCGAGCGTATTGGCCAGCCATGCCGGGGTGGTTGTCGATCTCTTTGCGCCAAAGAACCACTTTTTTCACCGTGACGGCCATCGCTGAGTTCCTCCCAATGGATACGGTTAACAGCCATTCGCGTACCTTATGCGCCCGATGTATACCAGCTGCGAAGCCTGCAGGAGCCGGTGCGCCCCGCCCTGCCCTTCTCACCACCGCACAACTTCCAACGCGCAGCTGCTGGCGCGATTTACCGCCGCGCTCGCGGGGTGCGCGGTAAATTCTCGGTGTTTCTGCGTCGGTGCCGAATATCGAACCTACTTCGACGACCAGGTGACTGGACGATTGGTCGCGCGATCGGGCTGAGTGTGCACGAACTTGTCGCGGCGAGTGTAGAGATGGCCGGTTACTGCGCTCTCGGTAGTCTTCCAGCGGTATTCTTGGTCGAGTAGCGCCATCAATTCACGGACGGTTCGGCGCGGATGGCGCCTGAGAGCCGCGGCTATCATGTCGACGCGTGTGAGGCCACCGTTCTGGCTTGGAGTGCGAGTGTTGGGTCCTGTCTTTGTCTTGCCGCGGCCGAGCTGACTATTACGGCCGAGCTGGTTGTGCGCAGCGGCTGCCTTGGCACCGGTCGTAGCTTTTTGCACTTTGGCGGCCGGCGAGGTTGGCATCTCCCGAGGGATACCACTTCCATTAGCTGTGCCCGTCTGAAGCAACTCGACGATCGCAGCCTGATCCGACTCGAACAATTCAGCGGCCCGCTTCAGCCCTTCCAGCCGCATGTTTAGCGCCTCAAGCTGCTGATTGTGCGATTGGATTTCCTGCTCGACCGTAACGGTCTCGTCGCGCAGCCGCTTTTGAAATGCATCTGTAGAATTCATTGCCAGAATTTGTCCTCAAGAAGACCGGTGTCCAGGTAACGTTCCAGTATTCAGGAATCGGTCCTCCTCCCAAAGTGGCACTTTTTTCATCTATTTTGAAGGATAAGAATTGCTACGATGTGGAGCACGCTTACTTCCCCGGAACAGGTTCCTGCTATCAACTTCGGACCGCCGCTCAACGTCTAAAGCAAGAGTGGCGGATGTCATGTATCGGCCGAGTTGATGTTAATCTGCAACAGAAGTTGCTTTCGCTAGCTGAGCCGGCGGCTTGCGCTCTACGCTCTTACTCATGCGGAGTCTTCGCTACAGCGTCGTCCGAGATGACACGTCCATTTGACCGTGCTTTGGACAGAGCGGTGCCCCGGCCAAGTTGAGCCATCTGCGCGCGGTATGAACAGTGTAGCCGCAAGTGCTACAGGCGCACTTGATCCGACCAGAGTGCTGTTTTTTGCGTCGGCTGGAATGGCTGCTGGCACCAATGGCCGACTGAAGTCTGCCGTGTGGAAGCGGGCCTGCTCCTTCCAGTATGGGCCGCATGGTCTTCTCGAATTCCGGTCCGGCTGTGGTCGCCGCCATTTGTCCTGTCAGGCCTATACCCTTGGCAACTCGCCGGAACGCCTTGCCGTGGCGCGCGGCGACACCAACCGCAGCGTGTACCAGCTCATGGCCCAGGATCGCTGCTACTTGCATAGGCATCAAATCTTTAGAGTCGCTGAGGTCTGGCCGGATGAAGATCTCAAAATGCCGATCCTCGCTGCACTGATTATCCCAGCACTCGCCTATGTTCCTGCTGCGACGGCCGCTTGAAGTGAATCCAATCGCGATACGCATTTGAGCTGGTAGCGGAGCCCCTAACTGTTCGAACATGGGCCCCATGCGCTGGGCGATGTGGATTATGGTACCATATATGTGACCATACGGGGGTCGAGGTTAGCGAATATCTCGACCGGCAAGGCCCCAGCCCTTACAAGGTTTGGTTTGACCGGTTGAACCCGCAGGCCGCCGCCAAAGTGGCAACAGCCCTGACCAGGCTCTCCCTAGGCAATATGTCGAATGTCAAAGGCCTCGGTTCCGGCGTGTTCGAATTGCGCATCGATTTTGGTCCCGCCCGGATTTATTTCGGCAAGGATGGCGATCATCTGGTCATCCTGGTGGGTGGCGGTACCAAGCAGCGCCAGCAGCGCGATATTAACGCCGCCATCGCCCAACTGGGAGGACTACAAACGGAGAAAATAAGAGAAGCGGCCATGCCCCTGAATCGCGACTTAAGGAAACGATTCGCGATCGCGTACAGCGCGACCCAAGTTTCGCAAAGAACTTCTCCGTGAAGGTCTCGAAGCCACGCTATCCCGGCGAGATCACTCTCGCGAAGACAATTTTGCGCGACTACATCAACGCGACCGTTGGCTTCACCGGCCTCGCCGAGGCCACGCACATTCCGCCGAAAAGTCTCATGCGCATGTTCAGTCCCGCCGGCAATCCGCATGCGGCTAACCTGTTCGAAATTGTGAGTTTTCCTTCAGCATCGCGAAGGCGTGAGCTTCCACCTCAGGCCAACTCCCAGTTAAGGTTAAGGCTCAGCCCGGCGACCCGCCCCAATCGCGAGTGATCAGCTCCATTCCTCGGTGCTGACTCTTTTGTTTCAAATTAGCCGGACCTGTTAAGGGCGCAGGACTTTTCGTATGTTGTCTTGCGAACAAATAGTTGATAGCAGCGAAGCTCGTTGGACAAAAGGAGGGATCACGATGGCACAGCCTACGCCCGCGCAGCGCATGGAGCAGGTCATCCGAACGTATATCCAGGCCTGCAACGATGGTGATGCCGAAGCGATTGCCGCGTGTTTCTGTCCAGAGGCGGTCCATTATTTTTCTCCACCGCTCCACAAATGCTCAGGAGCAGCCACCATCGGATGTTTTTTTGCTACGCGGGTCCCGGAACTTGGTATTTGCTTCACGGTGGACCAATTGGCCATTGACGTCGACCGATGCGCTGCAATCTTAGAATGGACGATGTTTGTGCAAAAACCTGCCCCCATCGTCCGGCGCGGGCTGGAGTGGTACGTCTTCGAGCCGCAGACGTGGCGTATACAGGAAGTCCGCGGCTATTCAGCGGCTCCACTCGATTCTGGCATGGCTCGCCAAGAATTATTGGATTTCGATTATGCGGGCCGGGGCTATCCGACGACGTCGCCTGCTGATCACAAGTAGGGTGGCAGCATATTCACATTCACCGCAGAAACTTTCGCTCAGCTGGGAGCGCCGCATTTGGGGCACGAGGCGACGAGGGGTGTCCCGCAATGCGTACAGAATTTGCGCCCTTCCTGATTATCGCTGCCGCATTTCGAACAGCGCATGTTCCCCCTTATGAGCGACTATAATAGGTGGTCAACTGATCGAGGAGCGCCTTGGCGTCTTTGAGATCGGCGGTGTAGAGGCCTTCGGTGAACCAGCCGTAGATTCCGCCGAGCATTCTATGCGCCTCCTCGCGACGGCTCTGCTTCGCAAGCAACTGCGCCAGGCTCGTCGTTGCGCGCAACTCGAAGAGCCGCGCTGCCTGGCCCCGCGCAACATCTATAGCTTGACGAACTCAAGTAGACAAACGACGGCCAGAGTAAGCGGGCCTTGGACCTGGGCTTATATTAGGACATAACGGACGTTATATCCGGCTATCGCAATTGTCCTTCATCGATGAAGAAACCAGTCAGGGCGGTTGCTCTATTGTTTTTTGTTTCTAGTAGCCCGCAACACAGTGCGCGACAGCTTCGCAAGCTCTTGGGGATCGCCTTTTGTGGCGCGCGCCACGTCAAGCGCCATTATCTGCAAGTATCCCGATTGGAGGGCCTTTTCCTCGTCTTTCGAGAAGGCTTCGCTGTCAAGTGTTTTCTGCCGTTCAGAGAGCTGGCGGCTCATGTTCAGGTGGTCGTTAGCTTGCGCCTTAATCATACCGATCACTTCAGGAGGAGGTATTCTGCTGGTGACTTTGATAAGGCCGCTGCGAACGTGCAGTCGTTCACCCCACCCATGGGCATTGCGCAGTGCAATCACGCCGATGACCGCGATCGAGCACAGCATCGAGAACGAAAACAAAGCTCCACGCCCTGGATCATGCCAAATTCCCGCCGCTGCCACTCGATGGATATAGGATGCGAAGTTGACGGGAGCGGTTGTATCGGAGGTTTTAGCCAGTGATTCGAGCGGAAATATGTACTGAGGATAGTCGCCCGGATGCCCTCTCTTATCGAGCAAGAAATCGCGCCAGCTTTTTTTCGTCTCTATTGTTGCAGCAGCGAATTTGATCTTGGGCGGTGTCGTCTCTTCGGTCTCTATCGTCGCCCTCAACCCCCGCCACGATAGGGACACTGCGAATTTCAGCAGCCAAGGCCCGTAGCGCACGGAATCGAGAGAACCGGCATGAAGAGGATCATAGACTTCGCGCTTAAAGGCAGTCTCCCAAGAACTAAAGCGTTCTTCGCATTTGTCGCATAGAAAATAAAGCTTTCCAGAGTCCTGAACCGGACGGTCAGGAACGAGATGCGACCGGAGTGGGGTCACAGATCGACTTCTTTGAAATCGGAACACAAATTTGGGGATGATGTGACTGAGACGCAACTCTCCGTAAGTCTGGCACAGGCGACACTGGCCGATATTCTCCATGATCATTTGTGTGTCGAATGGGTCGATTCAGCGAATGGACTTAAATTCCGATCTTCTTGACCTCGTCTAGCGAAATCTCATCCTGCCGGCGGTCGTAGAGTTTGGTCGTGCGGGGTGACTCGTGATTGGCGATGCGCTGCACGGCCTCAAGCGTGCCGTTGTTTCTAAGGTAGGCGGTGATGCCGGTGGCGCGGAAGGTGTGGTTGCCGATCTTAGTCTGGATGCCCACGTCGGCTGCAAGTTCCTCCAATATTGCATTGTCTTTGAGCGAAGAGACCATTGATGCACTATTCCTCGAATCGATTTGCGCTTCACACGTTTCTGTAATCGGCGACGCCACAGGATCATGGTCGCCGACCTATCTGGTTGGTATTCAGCGCTTTCGGTAGGTGGGTGTGGTGCGGCGCTCGATGCGCGACACGATGATAAATCGCTGGTCGGGAATGAGTTCGTAGATGACCCGATAGTTTCCAACGCGGCGTCGCCAACCGAACGATTCCCCCTGGAGATGAGCAATATCGCCGGGTAAGGGTCGTCTTGCATTTGAGGAGTGCCGACGCAATGCGATCACGGTCAGCGGGCGGAAGTTGAGCGAGCTGCTTTGTTGCGCGTTTTGTGAGGTCGAGGCGGTAGTTCACGAAGGACTTTTTCGAGCGGTACCGTTTCGCCAAGGGCGAATTCGCGTCGTCCTTCGCGGAGTGCGCGAATATCGCCGGCGGTCGGCTTCTCCTCTGGGAATCGTGCAGCCAGCGCGAAGTAGGCGCGCAATGCCTCGCGCACCAGTTCCGAGCGGGTACGGTGTTCGGCCTTTTTAAGTCGCTCCACTTCCTGCATCATTTCCGGCGGGATGGAAGCAACAAGTAGTTCAGTCTTTCGCATCAAAATGAGTATAACTCTGTTATACACCGCGTCAAGGGAGGGCTCCGGGCTTCCTGAATGGGTCCGCAGCCTTGGTGAAGGCTGCGCACCCAAGCTTAGGACTTACGGCGTGGCAAGCCTTCCGGTTTGCCTGAGTATCTGCCCCACCTCGCCGCGCGAATCGTAGAAGTCTTTCAGAATTCTCTGCGCGTAGAGATGGGCTACGGCCATACTCGCCTTCGGTGACCCCTCGCCATTCAGCGTGCAAGACGTCGTTGCCCCGCACCCGTACATCATCGTGAGCCCGTTTCTGCCGAGCGGCGGTAATGACATCATCCTTGGCGGCTTCGTCGATCCGGTCTTTGAGGGTTCCTTTTGTGTACCCGTTGTCAATAAGAGTCTTCTCAGGGGCTCCTCGGACTAACTTTTCGCAGGGCTGCTGCCGCTACCCGACTTGAAAACCCGAGATTCCGTGCTCATCGGACCGTGGCCACATTGAAGCCCCGGCGTTAACGACGATAAAGTCCGGGGTCACAAGTCACGCCTCTACCAGGCATCCCCGCTGGTCGCTTGCACATTGCCGAGAATGAGCGTTTTGGGCAATGCGGTTGTCGAGCCGATTACCGATTTTGCCCCATTATGGCAATATGAACTATGGCAGATCGCGATGGGAGTTGAGCTTTGGCCAGAGTCATCGCATTACGCCAATCCTCGTTTTCGGCAAAGCGCCCAAAATCGCCTCCACCGCGCCAGCCTAATCAGACTATCCGAACGCGTGAGCATCTGGCACCCGAGGAGGTCGAGCGGATGATCGCGGCTGCTCGCCAGACCGGGGGCCGCGTCGCCGAGCGGGAAGCCTTATTGATCATGATCGCATATCGCCATGGGTTGCGGGCGTCTGAGCTGGCGGGCTTGCGCTGGGACCAGATCGACCTTAAGGCGGGCGCGTTTCACGTCGTACGCCGCAAGAATGGCTCGCCCTCAACTCATCCGCTCCGTGGCCCCGAGCTGCGCGCGCTGCGCTCCTGGAAACGGCTGCAGGACGAGATGGCGCCCTACGTGTTTACATCGCTGCGTGGCGGCCCGATGACGATTCGCACGGTCCATTTCGTAGTAGCAGCGGCGGCAAGGCGGCCGGCATCAAATTCCCGGTTCATCCGCACACGCTCCGGCACGCGACCGGCTTCTAGCTGGCGAACGCCGGCCAGGACATGCAATCTATCCAGCTCTACCTGGGGCACAAGAACATTCAGCACACGGCGCGGTATACCGAGCTGAGTCCGCAGCGGTTCAAAATTTTTGGAAAGACTGAACGAGCCTTCTGGAAGGAGTCGCAAAATGGCCAGCTGTCCGGGAAAGAGAAGATCCACGGTGATATGTGACAGCGTGGTTTATCGCTGCGAGAATTGTACGAACGTTGGCTGCGACCAGGTTGATGCTGGTGAATGCTCCAACCAAGGATTTCGGTCAAACTCTTGTCTTATGTGCGGAACGATAAGCGGAGAAGAGCGCCTCGCGATGACGCCACAGTTGGAGGCGGCGATGAAAATACTGCGATTACGACGCAGGAATTAAACGCCTTGATCCGCCGATCACTTAAAAGAACTTGAAGCGTGAAGGTCCGGGACTTGATCAAGCTCATCGAAGACGACGGCTGGTATCATGTCGGCACTCGCGGGAGCCATCGGCAATATAAGCATCCGCGCAAACCTGGGCGCGTAACGGTGTCTGGCCATCCCAGCGATGAGGTTCACCCACGAACGCTACAAAGCGTCCTGACTCAAGCACAGCGTCGGAGATAAGGAGAGCATGCGTTACGCAGTTGTGATCGAGAGCGGTCCCGAGAATTTCTCAGCATATGTTCCCGACCTTCCAGGGTGCATCGCAACGGGCAAGACGCTGGACGAGGTCCTCGCCAACATTCGTGGCGCCACCGAGTTCCATCTCGAGGGGCTGCGCGCGGACGGTCTGCCGATACCGGAACCGACTACTCGCTGCGAATACATTGAAGCCTCTTAGAGTCTGCATCAAAACCCAACCGCGCCCGTAACATCGTAAGCAACCAGCGCATTGGGCGTCGCCTGAGCAGAAACGCTCTCTTGGATCTTTTCGAATCGCGACCAACTACCGGCCTGAGGGGCGGTGTCGGGTGGGCGAGTTGACGGAACGCTCATCCCGGACCATTTTCTGACACCGCGTGTGGATCGGGCAGCGCCAGGGATCCGCGCTCGAATGCACTACGCCCTCGCTGCGCAAATCCAGTGCTCGAACATCGCGGTAGCCCGAACCATGGGAGCACGTTGTTGTCGAAGCGGGTCATGGCGCAGATCCGGTCGCCGGTGAGGTGAGGACTAACAATTGCTGCCTTGACCGGCCTTGCCGCTGCCTCAATGCGGATTAGCTTTGCATTCCGCGGCTCTAATGCTTCCCTAGTTTGTCGCGTGGTCTGCACCCAGACCGCGCTCGAATTAACGGTGTAGGGTCACGCGGGAGCGTTCAACGATGGCTGACAAACCTCAACATCTGCTCGACGGCTACAAGGTGCTCGATTTCACCCACTTCGTCGCCGGGCCGACCACTACCCGCCTGATGGCGGGGATGGGCGCCGAAATCATCAAGGTTGAGATCGCTCCGCACGGCGACCGCTCGCGCGAATTCGACTACGTCCGCGACCAACGGAGCGCTTTCTTCATCCAGCAAAACCGGGGCAAGAAAAGTCTTTGTTCCGATTTGCGCCGGCGGGAAGGCGTCGATCTGATCAAACAACTGGTGCCCAAGGTCGACGTTGTGGTTGAGAATTCGCACCGGGCGTCATCCGTGAGATGGGGCTGGGCTATGAAGTGCTCAAAGCTATTAATCCTAAAATCATAATGTGCTCAATTCTCAGCACTCGGCCAAACTGGCCCGCTCGCCGACGATACCCGGTTTGATTTCATTGGTCAGGCCTACGCTGGAATCACCTCCCTGATTGGTGAGGAGCATGGACTGCCCTACATGCCGATGGTAGCGATAGGTGATGTCAGCGCCGGCGCCCATGCGATGGGCGCGATCGCCTGCGCCCTGCTCCATCGGGAAAGAACCGGCGCTCGGTCAGAGTGCGCATCAACAATTGTGGTCCCTTCGCGCCCGGGCGCAGCCTGGACCTTTCGCTCCACGCCGCGCGAAAAATCGGCATCACCCGCCAGGGAGTGGCGCGCGTGAACATTACTACAGTTAAAACGCCGCCCAACGCGGATGTCGGCCGCTGTAGCCAGTGACTACCTCAAAGCTTGGCGGGATGGGCTCTGCCCTATGGCTGGTACATCGCACATCGCTCGGAAGCCGCCTCTTCTGTATCCCGCCTGTCATCCACCGCCGAGCAGCCGCTCTAGAGGATATTCACCCGAATCTCGCCGCTTGTGCATTCGTGTACCGCACAATATCTCTCATCCCCGGATATTGCCGGTACTCACAACCTCTTTCATGCTTCTGATCGCTCGCGCCGCTATTGGCGTTCGGCAATAATCAGCATCGTGAGCGCTAGCGGCTTGTCGATGTCTTCGCGAACGGGATGCCCCGATAACCTAAGCAAAACTCGAGCAGCAAGCCGATCCGGAGTAGCGGGAAGGGGTAGGGAGACCGCTTGCCGGTCAGTCGATCTTATAGCGCTTGCGTTTGCGCCACAGCGTGGAGGCGTTGATACCCAGGGTTTGGGCAGCGTCCTCGAGGGTCGGCGACTCAGCCAATACTCGGATAATCAGCTCGCGCTCCATTTCGTCGATGTTCCTGGGAGCGGAAACCGCCGCTGCATCGGACACTTCGCGAAACAGATTATCCGGCAGATGATCAGGCACGATTATATCGCCGCTGGCCAGCACGACTGCGCGCTCGATTGCGTTTCGCAGTTCCCGCACGTTGCCAGGCCAACTATGGCGAGTCAGCGTTGCGGCGGCTTCTGGCGAAAAACCAAGGCCAGGACGATGGTTGCGGAATGCTTCGGCCTGCAACATTCTTTCAGCAAGCGGCAGAATGTCATCGAGACGCTCGCGCAGGGGCGGCACGCGCAGGGTGATCACATTAAGTCTATAGAAGAGATCGTCGCGGAAGCGGTGCGCAGCAACCTCTGCCGCCAGTTCACGATTCGAAGCAGCGATGATGCGCGTATCGACTCGGATGGTTTGCATGCCACCGACGCGCTCGAAACTCTGCTCCTGGACAAAACGCAGGAATTTGGTTTGCAACGCCGAGCTTAAATCGCCGATCTCGTCGAGAAATACTGTACCGCGGTTGGCAGCTTCCAGCCGGCCCGGCTTGTCCTTGATCGCACCAGTAAACGCGCCGTGCATGTGTCCAAACAGCTCGCTTTCCAGCAAGTGTTCAGACAACGTAGTGCAATTGACCACCACGAAAGGATGCTGGCTGCGGGGACTCCAGTGATGAATCTGACGGGCGAGCACGTTTTTTCCGGTGCCGCTTTCGCCGGTAAGGAGGATAGTGGCCTCGCTGCGCGCGGCCTGCCGCGCGGTGTCGAGCAACCGCCGCATAGCGTTACTGTGTGAGTCGAGCAATGGGCGCTCTTCGAGAGTATCCCGCAGGGCCCGGTTTTCGGCGCGGAGCTTTTGGATCTCCAGCGCCCGCTCGACCACATGCTGGATTTGTTCGAGCGAAAAGGGCTTGGCCAGGTATTCGTAGGCGCCAGCCTTCATCGCTGCCACCGCGTTTTCAATCGTGCCATAGGCAGTCATCAGGATGACTGGAGTTTCGGGCGCTTGACGTTTGATCTGTTGCAGCAACTCGAGGCCGTTAAGCTCCGCCAGTTTATAATCGGTCAGGACCAAATCGACCGGACCCGCTCCCGAGAGCAAATCGAGCGCCTGTTTGCCATTCTCAGCGGTTTGAACCGTATGCCCGCAGCTTTCGAAAAAGCCGGCTAGACGAACGCGAATGTTCCGTTCGTCATCGACCACGAGGAGACTTGCCATTGAATCCGTCCTCCGGCGATACCGGTAATTCTACTGTGAAGCTGGTGCCTCGACCCAACTCGCTATCAACAAAGATCCGGCCGCCGTGGGCGTCGACAATTTCCTTGGCGATTGCCAGGCCGAGTCCGGCGGAACCTGGTTCTGAGCCGTTTACCCTCCACTGTGCGAAGCGTTCAAAGAGATGTTCACGCACTTGCGGCGAAATACCGGGCCCGGTATCGCTCACGCGCAAACGTGCTCCCGAACCCGTGCCGCTCAACGAGACCGAGATCGTGCCGCCGCTTGGCGTGTAGCGCAATGCGTTCGCAATCAGGTTCGACACGACCCACGAAAGTTTGAGCGGGTCCGCACGAATCTCTGGCGCGGGTTGTTCGATGTTTGCTTCGAGACGCACCTGTCGTTGTTCGGCCTGTAGAGCAAAGCCTTTAATCACGGCTTGCGCCATTTGCGCCAGATCGACCGGCATGCTTTGGACGGTAATTGCCGGTCCCTGGCCACGCGCCAGCTCCAACAGATCGCTGGCAAGGCGGCGCATGCGAGCGGCGTCTTCCTGAATTGAGGTCAGCAGGTCGTGCTGCTCCGGGTCGAGTTCGCGTTTACGAAGCAGAAGCTCGACGCAAAAGCCAAGCGAGGTCAACGGCGTGTTCAGCTCGTGCGACAGAGTAGCTACCAGGTTGGTGCGTGCGCGGTCCTTGTCACGCAAGTAGGTAATATCCTGAAGAATCAAAATGGTACCGAAAGAACCTCCGTCGGTGTGCCTCAGCGGCACCGGCTTTAGCACGTAAGTGTGGTCGCGGCCCCGCACATGGAGCTCGACTTCAACCCGTTGCGAATCCGCAGATTCAGCAGCAGCGTGTGCTAACGCGGAGCGTATTCTAACGTAGTGGGGCGAATTGCTGTTGAGATCATCGAATGAGCTGCCCAAGGCTTCTTCGCGTTCGATGGCGAGAATAATGCCGGCAATCTCATTCATGTGAGTAACGATGCCGTCGGAGTCTATCAATACGATGCCGTCTTCAAGGCTCTCAATAATTGCTTCGGTTTTACCTTTCTCATAAATCAGCCGATCGACGTTGAGCCGTTCGAATTGCTCAAGCCGCTCCGCCATCCGGTTGAACTCCGATGCCACCGTTTGCAGTTCCGCCAGCGGCTGCTCGCCCAGCCTGACCGACGGGCCGCGCAGGCTAAAGCTGCGCAGATAATCGGACAGCTCTGCCAACGGCCGCGATAGGTTCGACGCCAGCGTCCAGGCCAGAATCGTGCCGAGCAGCAGTAACAACAACAGGCCGGCGGCATACTCGTACGCAAGCCGATCACTCATCCGTGTGGAGCGGCTGTCCGCGCGGAACATCGCCACCTTATTCATTGCTATGAGCTTGTCGATACGCTGATGGAGTTCATCGTAATCCCGGCTGGTTGGCGGGTGCGCGCCACCGGCAAGCTGGTCGAATATAAGATTTCCGCGGCGTTGAATGCCAGCGGCCAGTTGAGCTTCGCCAACCTCGGTGATGTCGCTCAGTTCGACATTAATCCAATGCGTGAATAGGCCGCGATTCGGCGCCAATGCTTCGGGTAAGGAGCCGTTGGCCTGTGCGAGCTGGACGTTGTAAAGGGCCGCATGCATATACTGCGACGCTTCGATGCTGGTGTAGTTGCGATACAGGGTCTCGCGGATCGCGCCACCGAGTCTATGCACACTGGGTACTGCGAAAATACCCAATGCCAGGGCAATTGCCAACATCAACAGAGTACCGTTGCGAATGCGCAACCGCAGCGAGGGTGGTGTCATGATTCGTCTTCTGTCCTGATGCTCGCGCCGCGGGCTCGTTTCCACACCGTTCGCAGACACGTTGGCTCGCCTCTACTTAGTTCCACCAAGTTAGCTCGGCTGTTCTTCGTTCTGCCTGCTATCACCGCGACCTACGAGTTCTATATCGAAATCGCTTGCCGCTAAAATCAACCGCCGGGCAATCGAACGGCGCAGCAGACGATTCCAGAAAGTGGGATGGGTTCGCCCAATCACCATCCGCGTCACCCTATGTTCACGCGCGAATTCGATGAGCGCTCTGACCACATCGTTGGCTTTCAGCCACACCGTCTCCGCGCCCAAGTCGGCTGCGAGATTTATATTGTCAAGCAGTGCGCGAAAATCGGCAGTGCTGATTTTCTGGACCGACTCGTCGGAGGTCTCGACGTGCACCGCATACCAGTCAGCGTTGAAGCGGTCAGCGCTCCGCGCCGCTTTGCGCAACAATTCGTCGCTACCATCAGGATTGGAGGATAAACAGACCATCAGGCGCTCGCCCACCATCGTGCGGCGGCCGCGCTCGCGCTTGCGCAGTTCCATCTCGGCCCGGCTGCGGCTCTGGCCGCGCGCTACTTCGCGTAGCGCCAGTTCGCGCAATGCCCCCAGGTTGCCGGGCTTAAAGAAATTTCTCAGGGCCTGCTCGACTTGATCGGGAGGATAGATTTTGCCTTCGCGCAGGCGCTGGCGAAGTTCCTCGACCGAGATGTCGACCGTCACAATCTGGTCCGCGCGCGCAAGAAAGGTATCGGGGACGGTCTCCCTTACCTCGACACCCGTCATTTTGCGAACTAACTGGTTGAGGCTTTCCAGATGCTGGATGTTGAAGGCGGTGATGACATTAATGCGGTTGGCGACCAGTTCTTCCACATCCTGGTAGCGCTTGCTGTGACGTGAACCGGGTGCATTGGTGTGGGGCAGCTCGTCGACAATAGCAAATTCAGGTCTTCGTGCGAGGATGGCCGCCACATCCATTTCCCGGAGAACTACCCCCCTATACGCGGCTTCGCGCAGCGGCACAGTCTCCAAGTCGCCGATTCGCGCGGCGGTTTCGGCCCGATTGTGGGTTTCGATGAAGCCCAGCACCACATCGTGCCCATCCGTCCGCAAGCGATGTGCTTCCTCGAGCATGTGATAGGTCTTCCCGACACCGGCGGCGCCACCAAGATAGACCTTCAGAGTGCCCTTTTTTGCTTGCGGGACGAGATCGAGGAAGGCTTCGGGATCGCGGTGATCCTCCTCGTTCATGGCGGTGTTTCGGACGAATCGGTCGATAACATCCTGCTTATAACTCAAATCAGGATGGTCAAGCCGCCTAAGAGAATGAGTGTACCACCGACAATTGTCCGCCAGGATGGCGGGTCATGGAGGATGAACACTGCCAGAATCTGGGAGACCAGAAAGAATGCTACAACGTAGCATCCCATCAGTCTCCCGAAATCAAATTGCAGTCCGCTTTGGTTGACCAATAGCCCGTAAAGCCCGAGTGTGGCGACACCCGCTACCAGCAGCGGCCACCATGCTCGCAGGAAACCTTGCCTGATCAAGGCATTGCCGCCAGCTTCCAGTGTAGCTGCAGCAATTAACCCCGCGACCAGCCGCATCACCTGCGCTCCTTTAGCTCACTCGAAGGGTTTTGCATGGCCGCTTGCACCAAGGTTATCTAGCGCCAGATTGAGTTCAAGCACATTCACTCCCGGTTCGCCCAAAACCCCCCACGTCCGCACTCGGGTATAGGTCGAAATTAGCGAACGCACCGCATCTTCGCTGAGGCCACGGGCCTTGGCGACGCCACGAACCTGGATTTCAGCGGCAGCGGGTGTGATTTCGGGATCGAGACCGCTACCGGACGCGGTTACCATATCGACCGGGATCTCACTGTGATTGATTCCCGGTTGATGTTCACGCAAGGTGCTCGCACGCGAACGCACTATTTCGATTAGGCTCTTATTAGTCGGGCCGAGATTGGAGCCGCTTGAGTTGGCAGCATCGTAACCCTTGTCACCGGCGGCCGACGGACGCGGATGGAAGTACCGCGGCGACGAGAAGGGTTGCCCAATAATTGCCGAGCCGACCACCTGTCCGTCGCGGACTATCAAGCTGCCTTCCGCCTGGTGGGGAAATAGCAGATGCGCGAGCCCAACCATCGCGACTGGGTACGCTATACCGGTCAACAAAGTCAGCGCTAGTGTCATTTTACAGGCAACCCAGATACGCATCGGTTGGCCTCCTAGGCGAGATGCAGGGCGGCAACCACCAGGTCGATGGCCTTGATGCCGATGAACGGAACAATCACACCACCGAGGCCGTAAATCAGCAGGTTACGCGTGAGGATTGCCGCGGCACCCACCGGACGGTACTGAACGCCACGCAACGCCAACGGGATCAAGGCGACGATGATCAGGGCGTTGAAGATAACCGCAGACAGAATCGCACTCTCGGGCGTTGAGAGGCGCATAATGTTGAGCTTCTGCAGTTGCGGATAGCCGAGCACAAACATTGCCGGAATGATCGCGAAGTACTTGGCCACGTCGTTGGCGATGGAGAAGGTGGTCAGCGCTCCGCGCGTAATCAGAAGTTGCTTGCCGATTTCGACCACTTCCATGATCTTGGTCGGATTTGAATCAAGATCGACCATGTTGCCGGCCTCGCGCGCGGCCTGGGTACCCGCGTTCATCGCGATACCGACATCGGCCTGGGCCAGCGCTGGTGCGTCATTGGTGCCATCGCCGATCATTGCGACGAGCTTGCCCTGTGCTTGTTCGTCACGAATCAACTGGAGCTTGGTCTCCGGCGTCGCCTCGGCGCGGAAATCGTCAACTCCCGATTCGGCCGCAATTGCCGCGGCAGTGAGTGGGTTGTCTCCGGTGATCATCACCGTGCGCATACCCATCGCGCGCAGCCTCGCGAAGCGTTCACGGATGCCTTCTTTAATAATGTCCTTGAGGTGAATCACTCCAAGAACACGCGCGCTTTCGGCGACAACCAGCGGCGTTCCGCCGCTTTTGGCGATCCGTTCGACGATTGGGGCGAGTTCGGCGGGAGCAGCGCCATGATTCTGCCGCACGAAATTCACGAGTTGGTCGCCGGCACCTTTGCGAATTTGCCGGCCCGCCAGGTCAACGCCGCTCATCCGAGTTTGGGCAGAGAACGGGATAAAATGTGCGTCCGTATCTGCCAATTCGCGTCCGCGCAGATTGTATTGGTTCTTGGCGAGAACCACTATGGAACGGCCCTCAGGAGTCTCGTCGGCGAGCGACGCGAGTTGAGCCGCATCGGCAAGTTCCTCGCTGGTCACGCCACCCACTGGAATGAATTCTGTTGCGAGCCGGTCACCCAGTGTGATGGTGCCGGTCTTGTCCAGCAGGAGTGTATCGACATCGCCGGCGGCTTCTACGGCGCGGCCTGACATCGCCAGAACATTGTGCTGGACGAGGCGATCCATTCCTGCGATGCCGATCGCAGACAACAAGCCGCCGATAGTGGTGGGAATCAGGCAGACCAGGAGGGCTACCAACACCGGTAATGAGAGCGGAGTGCCGCCATAAAGCGCGAACGGATAGAGGCACACGCAGACCAACATGAAAATAATAGTAAGACCGGCGAGTAGAATGCTCAGCGCGATCTCGTTGGGGGTTCTCTGTCGGTGGGCACCTTCGACCAGGGCGATCATACGATCAAGGAAGGTTTCACCCGGATCTGCGGTGATCCGGACTTTGATCCAGTCAGAAATGACAATCGTGCCGCCGGTGACCGCGCTCCGATCGCCGCCGCTTTCGCGAATCACCGGGGCGGATTCGCCCGTAATCGCTGCTTCGTTAACGGCAGCAACCCCTTCGATGACTTCACCGTCGCCCGGAATCACTTCACCAGCTCGCACAATGACAACGTCACCGAGCCGCAAGGACGGCGCTGGAACTGTTATCTCCTGACCTTCCCTCAGCAATGTCGCCGGCGTTTCCGTGCGGGTCTTGCGCAGATTATCCGCCTGTGCCTTGCCGCGCCCTTCAGCCATCGCCTCCGCAAAATTGGCAAAGCCGACCGTAAACCAGAGCCAGATAGCAATCTGCAGTTCAAAAACCGCCAGGTTACTACGGCCTGAAAAGAAATCGCGGAACAGAATCAGGGTGACGGCGGCCGCCGTTACTTCTACGACAAACATCACGGGGTTGCGTGCTTGTATGCGTGGGTCGAATTTAAGCAGCGAATCAACCAACGCACCCCGGACAATTTTGCCTTCCCAGAGGGGGGTAGCTTTCCGATCAGCCATTGAGGTGGATTCCCTTCTCCTAGTAGAGCTTGCCCGCCCGCATCACCAATTCCTCAACGATTGGCCCGAGTGCATCGGCCGGAAAGAAGGTCAGGGCGGCAATGATGATAATCACGCCGACCAATAGTACGACGAAAATCGCGCCATCGGTTGGAAAGGTTCCCGCACTTGGTGGCACTGCTTTCTTGCCGACCAATGAACCAGCCAGTGCCAAAACCGGCACTTTCATCAGAAAGCGTCCGAACAGCATCACGACCGCCAGCATGACATTATAGAAAGGTGTATTGGCATTGAGACCGCCGAACGCTGAACCGTTGTTAGCCGAGGCTTCGGTGAAGGCATACATAATCTGAGAAAAGCCGTGCGGGCCGGGGTTCGAAATCCCAGCGAGGCCTGCTTTGCTTACGACCGCAACACCAGCGGGAAGGAGTATCACTGCCGGGAAAATCAGGATAAACAGCATGGCGAGTTTCATCTCGCGGCCCTCGATCTTCTTGCCCAAATACTCCGGCGTTCTGCCCACCATGAGTCCCGCGATAAACACGGACAGCACCGCCATCACCAGCATGCCGTACAGTCCTGAGCCGACACCACCGAAGATGATTTCTCCGATCTGCATATTGACGAGCGGAACCAGCCCACCCAGCGGCGTGTAGCTGTCGTGCATCGAATTGACGGCGCCACACGAAGTGTCAGTAGTGATCGTCGCCCATAGCGCCGAATCGACGATGCCGTTGCGGACTTCCTTGCCCTCCATATTCCCGCCACTCTGGGTCACGCTGGCGCGCTGGTCGATAGCCATCGCGGTAAACTGCGGATTCCCGCGCTGCTCCGACCAAATCGCCGACCCTACGCCCATCAAGAAGAGAATCGCCATTGCACCAAACAGTGCCCAGCCCTGGCGCCGGTCGCCTGCCATTTGGCCGAACGTGTGAGTCAGTCCGGCGCCGATCGCAAAGATTGCGATCATCTCGATCAGGTTGGTGAGTGGCGTTGGGTTTTCGTAAGGGTGCGCGGAGTTAGCGTTGAAGAAGCCACCGCCGTTGGTGCCGAGTTCCTTGATGATTTCCTGCGAGGCGACTGGTCCCTGGGCGATAACTTGCTCCGACCCTTCAAGGGTCTTGGCGTGAGTATAGGCGTTGAAGTTTTCCGGCACTCCCTGCCAGATCAGCACCAACGCAAACACAATGCTGATCGGAAGCAGTACCCATAATGTGGCACGGGTTAAGTCAACCCAGAAATTGCCAAGGGTCCTGCCGCTGCGACGCACAAAACCGCGGATCACGGCGATTGCCACCGCGATACCAGCGGCGGCGGATACGAAATTGTGGAAGGCGAGTCCCGTCATCTGGGTGAAATAGCTCATAGTGGACTCGCCGCCGTAAGCCTGCCAGTTGGTATTGGTGGTGAAACTGGCAGCAGTGTTAAAGGCGAGGGCCGGGGCGACCGCGCCGAACTTCTGTGGATTCAGCGGCAGATAGTACTGAAGTCGTTCCATGCCATAAAGCAGCAACATCCCGGCTGCGCTGAACAGCAGCATGGCGATCGCGTATTCAATCCAATCCTGCTCGGTGCCCGGATGCACGCCGCAAAACCGATAAATGGCGCGCTCGACCGGTCTCAGCACAGGATCGAGAAAGGTCCGCTCCCCGCTAAATACACGGGCCATGTAAAGACCCAGCGGAACGCTGATAAGAGTGACGAGAACCGAAAAGATCCCCACCTGGATAACAGCATTAGCAATCATGCTGCTGCTCCACTAAAACTTATCCGGGCGTAACATCGCGTAAATCAGGTAGGCAGTGAGGCCGACCGCCATCACCGAGCCCAAGATCAACTCCCACGGTGTCATAACCGGGTACACCCCCATACGTAGGCAATCGCAATCACGAAGAAGCCACAAGTGCCTGTGATGAAAATGATATCCATCATGGTCTGCCGATGAGCACCACGCGTGCCGTTAATAACAAGCCGGAAAGCTTGGATTATTTGTGACCGCTAGTTCGTGCCATTGCAATATGCCGCAATGGCTTGATGCAGAATGAAATGAAGGGACGTGATTCTACGACGGGTCGGCTTCCTAACAATTGAGTTCCCTGGAACGATTCCGCCGAACGCCCGCGGCGAGCACCTAGGCAAATGCGTGCGTTCCAGGCAAAGGCGAGCGCGACTCCGAATCCAGGCGGGGGTCGCTCGCATGACGCACACCGAAGATCATGGTGAGCATATTCGGCTGAAGGTCACGGTGAATTGTCACTGCTCCACCGAATAGCCCGTCGAGGCGTAATGAATAGCCAATGCCGAAATAGTGATCGGTCGTGTTGCTATTCAGCCCATAGCCGAGGTGGAAATCGATCTGTTGGGTTTTGCTAAATGTACAGCCCCGCCGGTGTCCAGTATCTGGCTCTGACGCTGTTGGCCGTAGTCGCCGACGTACTCAACGAACACGTCTATGGATCGGCCGAATGCCCGCTCCAGTGAGAGAGTCGGTTCGAAAACCAGGTTGCGCCTCGGCTCGCTCGGCAACCACGTTAGAGTGAACATGCCAACGACTTCCCAGCCTTGTCCAATCGGGTGAGACCAGGGGAACTGTATGTACGGTTGAAAACCCCGGCGGAGATCTTGCCGGAGCCGGTGGGGAAGCCGATGCCTGCCGTTGTCGACCGATCGAAGCCAAAAGGGACCGCGAAGTGACGCTTGAACGAGATGGCGACATTGGAAAACCAGGGTTCGGTCCCGCTCAGATACGCAAAGTAACTAGGAACATCGAGCAGGAACTCGCTGCAATGAGCAATGCCTACTCGCAGCCGAGTATTCGTCCCACCGAGGGGCATTCGATCCGTGACGTTGGGAGCAGTCCACGCCGTTCTCTGCCTGCACACTTCCTGCGGGTCCACCAGACTCGAGCCTGGAGTAGAGCGGCATGAACAGTTCGTCCGCTACCGCCGGATCGTCGAACGTCAACGTGCCAGGGAAGTAGCGATTGCCCGCGGTGCCGTGCGCTTACACCTGCGCCGCGCAGGCAGGCAGCAGCGCCACAGCCAATATTGCCGCGCTTAGCGCGGCTCGACGATCGGCCTCTGCATACATGTGACAGGCACCGCGGGGCGTGTCCGCTTTAGTGGCGGCACCTTATTTGCGGGCAGCGTGGACATCCGCGCTCAAGCAATATAGCGTACCCCCTAGGGTACTTCGCAATGGGTCATTCGATCAAACACAAAGACAAGCTACTGGCGCGGGTGCGGCGGGTGCGTGGCCAGGTCGAGGCGGTCGAGCGGGCGCTCGACCAGGAGAAGGGTTGCGGCGAAGTCCTCCAACTCGTGGTTGCAGCGCGTGGCGCGATGAACAGCCTGATGGCCGAGGTCATCGAAGACCACATCAGGCTCCACGTGGTCGATCCGTCACGTGAGCGCAACCAGGAGAGGGCCAAAGGCGCCGAAGACTTGATCGAAGTGATTCAATCATACCTCAGGTAGGATGAAGAAAAGATGAACTACAATCCTCCCCGCGCGCAGTCTGGCGCCGTTGAGATTCCACATCCCGACATCGCAGGTATGGCAAATGAGGAGCCTGACAGCCAACGCGCGTTTGGTTGGGTGGAGGCGCTCCGAATCGCACTGGTCTGCCTCGCCGCGATTGCCGTTCGCCTGCACCTATGGGAGCCGTTGCCGAGGGTCAGCGTGCTTGGTCTGGGCGCGGTCCTGGTGGGTGGCTGGCCGATCTTCAAAGAGGCCGCCGAGAATCTTTTAGCGCGCCGGATGACGATGGAGCTTTCGATGTCCATCGCGATTGTGGCTGCGGCTGCGATAGGAGAGTTCTTTACTGCGCTCATCATTACGGTTTTCGTACTGGCGGCCGAAGTCCTCGAAAATCTGACCGTCGGCCGCGGCCGGCGCGCCATCCGGGACCTCATGGATTTTCTGCCCCGTTCGATCGTTCTCCGGCGCGATGGTGCGGTGCGCGAGACTACCGCAGAAGAGGTTAGGGCCGGCGATGCGGTTCTGGTCAATCCAGGGAGCTTGATTCCTGTAGATGGGATTGTGATCAAGGGTCATTCATTTGTTGATCAGGCCCGGATTACGGGAGAGTCGATGCCGGTGGAGAAACTCGCAGGTTCAACCGTGTATGCTGGTACAATCAACCAGTCTGGTGCGCTTGAAATCAAAACGGAACGAATCGGACGGGATACCAGTTACGGCAGGATCATCGAAGCGGTTGAGCAGGCGGAGCGTTCTCGCGCGCCGGTGGAGCGCATGGCCGATCGGCTAGCCGGCTACCTGGTGTACTTCGCGCTGGCTGCTGCATTATTGACCTTCGTGGTGAGCCGGGACATTCGCTCCACGATTGCTGTGGTAATTGTGGCCGGCGCCTGCGGAATCGCGGCTGGTACGCCACTCGCGCTTCTGGGTGGCATTGGCCGGGCCGCGCGGCTCGGCGCCATCATCAAAGGCGGCAGGTACCTGGAGACTCTCGGGCGGGTCAATACCGTGGTGCTTGATAAGACCGGCACGTTGACGTTCGGGCGCGCTGAAGTTCAAGCGGTGCTGCCAGCTCCGGACGCCACAGAAAAGGAAATATTAGAGACGGCTGCGTCGGCCGAAATGCGTTCGGAACACCCATTGGGCAAGGCCATCGTCGCTTATGCCGTTGCAGGAGGTGTGCTTGTCAATGAGCCTGAACGCTTCGATTACACGCCCGGAAGAGGAATCGCAGCTTCAGTCAACGGGTCTAGAATTTTGGTCGGCAACCGCGCCCTCCTGGTTACACATGGTATTGACCCGTTCGAGATCGCTCATCCCCCGGCTGTCGCCGGATCTCGGGTGTTAGTCGCGCGCGATGGTCATTTTCTGGGCACCATTATCATGGGCGACACTGTGCGGCCGGAAGCCCAGCGCGCCATCGCGTCACTCGACCACATGGGCATCCGAAGCATTCTCCTGACTGGCGATAGTAAGGCAGTGGCCAATGCGGTCGGCGGCCGGCTTGGGATTAATCAGATTGAGGCCGAGTTGCTACCGGAAGCCAAACTCGCTCGAATTAAGCGACTGGTTGCGGATGGCCTCGTCGTCGCGATGGTCGGCGACGGCATCAACGACGCTCCTGCGTTGGCCGAAGCCAACGTCGGCGTCGCCATGGGTTCGGGTACGGAGGTTGCCCGCGAAAGTGGCGATGTGCTGTTGCTCGGTAACGATTTGGCCCGGTTTGCGGAAACATTGCAAATCGCGCGCTGGACCCGGCGGATCATTTGGCAGAACTTCGGCGGGACGATAGTGGTCGACGTGGCGGGTATTGCTCTCGCCGCGGCCGGTCTGCTGAATCCGGCGTTGGCGGCCTTTATCCACGTGGCTTCCGAGATGACGTTTATTCTAAACTCGGCGAGGTTGTTACCACGCTTCGAGCGCGGCGACACATGCCGGTCAAACTTCCACTGAGACGGGCGTGAAGCCGCTCGGCAAAGCCGCGTAGGAGAAATTTTAGTTCGCTGGATTGCGCGCGCCTCGAATTGCCGGTCAGGAGGACGAAATGCGAAGCCTGCTAACCCTTGCAGCGCTCACCGGGTTGCTCTGCCTTCCTGGCGTGGTGTCGGCTCAGACTATGTCCGTGGACCAGGCGGTCGCGGAGGTCCGCAGAGTCAATCCGCAGGTCCGCGCCGCGCGCTTTCGCTGGGAATCGGCCAAGCATCAGATCATTCAGAATTATACCCCTGCAGATCCGCAGTTCACCTTTATAGACTCAGATAGCTGGAGGGGCTTTCTAGCTGGATCCGGAATGCACAACATAACGGTGACTCAAGCGCTGCAGTTTCCGGGAAAAGGCGTACTTCAGGGCCAAAATGCCGAGCGCAGCGCTGAAATAGCTCGCCTCGCGTACAGTGCCGCCGTGCGCGATGTAACGGCGCAGGCCAAAACTTCGTACTACCAGATTCAGCTTGATCTGGCCCTCAACGATTTGATCACGGAAAATGCCGCAAACCTGGAACGCGTGCTGAAGGTAACCGAGATTGCCTATACGGCCAACCTCGCAACTCAGGGAGACTTTATCAATGCTAAGTTTGCCCTCGAGGCGGACCGCGAACTGTTGCGCCAGCAGACGGTGACCATCGCTAATGACAAGACCGCGCTGAACGTCCTGCTCGACCGGCGGCCAGACGAGCCTTTAACGGTGGATCGGAAATTCGACTTGGCTACCTTTGAACTGACTCTGGACGAAGCAGTCGAGCGTGCGATAAGCCGCCGTCAAGAGATTTTGCAGTCCGCGCTAACCGAGAAAAATCAAGATACCGCTTTAACTCTCGCGCGTCTCGAATACGCCCCCGATTACAACGTGGGCTTTGGTCTTGACCACTGGTTGATCGCCAGCTTCGCACCGACGCCCACCCATACTGAGGACTGGAATTTCCAAATTGGTTTCAACCTGCCAATCTTCTTCTGGGCAAAGAACGCAGATATCACGAGGGCTCGCCAGGACCTTGATGCCGCTCGGGAGGATCTGGAATCGATTCGCACTCAAACCGCCGGACAGGTGACAACGCTTTATCGGCAAATTCTACGGTCTCGGGAGACGGCGCTGCTGTATCGTAGTACGCTTGTTCCTCTTGCACATCAGGCGTTTGAAGTGATGGTGATTGCGTACCAGAGCGGCAAGACCGACTTCACTACTCTGATTAGTACCTTTCGGCAACAGAGCGATGCGCGCACAGCCTACCTGCAGGCTGTTAACCAGTTGCTCGCGGGGAAGGTGGCACTGGAACAAGCCGCCGGGGGCAGTCTTCCGTGAGCATTTGGCTAAGCATATCAAGATCACTCACATTTCGATGCGGGCTGCTGTCGCTTATTGCAGCTCTTGGCAGCAGTTGTGATAGCCCGCGGCGCGCCAGTGCGAACCCGCAGCAACCGAAGGCTGCAATTGCGATATTGTCACCTCAGAACCAGGGTCCTGAGCTGCTTCAGCTCCAGCCAGGAGCGCTGCCCGACATGACCCTATCAAGTGTGCGGGCTGTCCCGTTGCCGGGGGTGTTAGAAACCACCGGGCAAATCGCGTTCGACGACCGCCGGATTGCAAACATAATCTCCCGGGTCGGAGGTCGGATAGAAGAGGTCCGCGTATCGCAATGGGATTTCGTGAGGCGAGGTCAACCGATCCTCACGCTCTACAGTCCCGACTTCATGACCGCAGAGGCGGAATACCTACAGGCCAAAGCCGCCGGCCCAGCTTTAGCAGGAGGGAGCGCCGACAACACGCAGTTTGCACGTTCAATGGTCGAGGCGGCCACGCGCAAGCTTGAGCTGTTGGGCATCGAACCGGATCAGATCAAGATGATCAAAAGCGCAGCACCTACCTTTATTATGCGGGCACCGATCAGTGGGACGGTGGTGCAGAATCAGGCCTTGCGCGGTTCCGCCGTGAATCCGGGAGATGTGCTGTACTCGATCGGTACACTCAATGATGTTTGGATCACCGCTGACATTTACGAAGACGAGTTGGCGCGCGTGCGGGTCGGGCAACGGCTGGAAGCCGTTACGACCGCTTACCCGGGCGAGCTGTTCCATGGAACGGTTGAGCGCATTAGTCCCACAGTAGATCCTAATACCCATACATTGCAGATTCGCTGCCGAGTAAACAATCCAGGGCTTAAGCTCAAACCTCAAATGCTGGCGCAGGTCAAGATTGTGGTGCTGGCCGGCGAAACAACCGTCGTCCCCCTGGATGCGCTCGTATTTGAAACGGACACGTACTTCGTTTACGTGGACGTCGGCAACAACCGCTTCGAACGACGCAGGGTCACCATAAGCTCATGGAGCCAGCACGGTTACGCTCGTGTGATGTGGGGCCTCAAACCAGGTGACCGGGTCGTGACCGACGCGACGATGCAGGTAGACGAGCTCTGGCACGAAGCGCACGGCCAAAGATCCTGACGGCGCTGATTCCACAAACCCTTGGGTACGGTGCTCCGAAATGATTAAGGCATTGATGGCCCTGGCGCTGCAGCAGCGCGCGGTAGTGATTGCGGGCGCAGTGCTTTTGGCGCTGGCCGGCGTATATTCATTCAGCCAACTCGACATCGAAGCCTATCCCGATCCAGTCCAGCCAATGACCGAAGTGCTAACGCTGCCCACTGGCTACAGCGCCGAGGAGGTCGAGCGCCTCGTCACCATTCCGACCGAGTATGCCATGAGTGGCATGCTGAATCTCAAGTCGATGGAATCGATCTCACTCTACGGACTGTCGGATATCCGCATGTACTTCGACTGGGAGAGTGACTACGAATTCGACCGCACCCAGACCATTAATCAACTGCAATTTGTGACGCTACCGCCAGGTATCATGCCGGGTCTCTCACCGGAGAATCCGATCGGCGAGATCTACCGTTACACCGTGCAGGGCCTCGACCACGACCTTGTCAGGGAGAAAGAGGTCGAAGACTGGGTCTGCGAAAAGCAGCTCAAAACCGTACCCGGCGTCCTCGACGTTTCGGGGTTTGGGGGCCTCTCCAAGGAGTACCACGTAGACCTCGATCCGGCGAAGCTCACCCATTACGGAATCCCGCTGTCACAGGTGATCGCCGCGATTCAGAACTCGAACACCAATGCGGGCGGGAGTTACCTCAATGTGGGTGAGCAGGTGTTCGATGTTCGCGGTATCGGGCTTCTTCATTCGCTCGATGACATGCGAAATATCGTATTGGCGACCAACAAGTCCACTCCTATCAGAATTGCCAACGTCGCTGACGTGTCGGTTGGCTGGTCGCCGCGCCTCGGCATCGTCGGGATGAATAATCAGGACGAAGTGGTCGAGGGCATCGTCCTGATGCGCAAGCATGGCGACACTCTTAAGACCCTAAAAGGTGTTGAACAGAAGGTCGCTGAGCTCAACACGAGCGGCATGCTGCCCCGGGGGTACAAAATTGTGCCCTATTACGATCGCACCGGGCTGGTTTACACGACCCTTCGGACCGTGCTCGAGAATCTCTCGCTCGGAATGGTGCTGGTATTCCTGGTCCTGCTGTTTTTCCTCGGCAATCTACGAACGGCTATAATCGCTGCGATCAATATTCCTTTAGCAATGCTCGGCGCCTTTGTCCTCTTGTACTTAACTGGCACGCCAGCGAACCTGCTCTCGTTGGGTGCGGTGGACTTCGGCATCATCATCGATTCCACCATTATCGTCGTAGAAAACATCTATCGCCATCTCACAAGCGAGGACCCGGACAGCAACAATACTCTAAACAGTATCAGTCGAGCTTCCGAGGAGGTCGGGGGACCGATGTTCTATTCGACCCTGATCTTCCTCATTGCCTTCCTTCCGCTTTTCACGATGCAAGGAGTCGAAGGCGCGATCTTCTCGCCGATGTCTCACACTTATGCATACGCGTTGACAATAGCGATTCTGCTCGCGGTCATGTTGTCGCCTGTTCTTAGCTCGTTTCTTCTGCACAAGGGGATGAAGGAAACCCACAACTTTGTCTGGGAGGGGCTTCGCCGCTTTTATCACAACCTATTCGTCAGGGTCTTACGCTGGCCGCGCCTGACACTAGCGGTGATCGTGACTATAGTCATTGGGGGGCTTTCCCTTTTTCCACGCCTGGGGGGAGAGTTTTTGCCGAAACTGGAGGAAGGAAACATCTGGGCGCACGCGATAATGCCGTCGACTATAAACCTTCCCCAGGGGGCCAAGCTCGTAACTGAAATGCGGCAGGTGTTCCTGTCTTTCCCGGAGGTCAAGACAGTGATATCGCAGCTCGGCCGCCCGGACGACGGAACTGAAACCACCAGCTTCTTTACAATCGAATTCTCGGTTGACCTCAAAGCTGAGTCAGAATGGCCGCCGGGCATGACCAAGCAACAGCTTGTCAGCGAGATAGACGCAAAGCTACGCCACCGGTTTGCCGGAGTAAGTTTTTCCTACTCACAGAATATCGAGGACAATATCGATGAGGCGCTCTCTGGTGTAAAGGCCGGCGCGAATGTCGTCAAGGTCTTCGGACCTGACCTCGATACTGACGAATCAGCCGCCAACCGGATCGCGGACGTCCTCAATCAGGTCCGAGGCGTAACCGACGTCTTTGTATTCCGTTCCCTCGGACAACCTAACATCGTGGTCGAGCCTGACCGCCAGGCGGCGTCGCGTTATGGACTCAACTCGGGCGACGTCTCGGCCATCGTGCAGGCGGCAATCGGTGGTCAGACCGTGACCCAAGTGCTCGAAGGCGACCGCAGCTTTGGGTTGGTCGTCCGCTGGAAACCCGAATATCGCGGAGACCTGCAGGCCATGCGGGACATCCGCGTTAACGCGCCGACGGGAGGCAATGTGCCGCTCGGCCAAATTGCAAAAATCGGGACCTCGGAGGGCGCGTCATTCATTTATCGCGGAGACCTGCAGCGCTATGTACCGGTGAGGTTTTCGGTGACCGGACGTGATCTGCAGGGTGCGGTTGCCGAAGCGCGGCAGAGGGTCGCGAATCAGATCCGTCTTCCCGAAGGAACTCATTTGGAATGGGTTGGAGAATACGGAGAGTTGCAGGCTGCTAACCGGCGGCTCGCGATTGTTATTCCGATCGCCCTCCTGTTGATCATGGGAGTCCTGTATGCCGCGACTTTGTCAGTAGTTAATACCCTGATCCTGATGGCCCAGGTCCCGCTCGCCTGTTTGGGTGGCGTTCTGGCACTGGTGCTGACCCACACGCCGTTTAGCGTCTCAGCCGCGGTCGGATTTATATCTATTTTCGCGATAGCGATCATGGATGGCATACTGCTGAACTTTTATATTCACCAACTCTGGAAGCAGGGATATTCAGTGGTGGACTCGATCCTGATGGGTGCCGACCGGCGCTTTCGAGCGGTGATGATGACCGCACTGGTCGATGGCCTGGGTCTGCTCCCGGCCGCGCTGTCCACCCGAATTGGGGCGCAGACCCAACGTCCGCTTGCCATTGTCGTTATTGGCGGCGCGGTCTCCATCGCAGTGCTGACCCGAGTGTTCCAGCCAACGTTGGTTTATCTATTACGAAACCCGCTTGGGCTTACCGATGAGCGGACGCCGTCAACAGGCCCGAATTAGTGATGTCTATGGTCGGCAAAAACGTCATGTGTGTTAAGCCGCAAGCGACTCGCTCAAGAGGCCGGCAGTCTGGTCTAGTTTTGTATTTCGGTCTATGACGCGATTCCTCCATATGGCCTTTTTGTACGTGCTTGTGGCTCTTTTGCCGGTCGACGGCGCCATAACAACATCGGGCTCGGTGCTGTGTTTAGGGTCCGGCAAATCACTGCCATCTAGAAACTACTGTCGGTCGGAGCTGCGACATAGACCAGAGTGACGCTGGCCGACAAAAGAGCCGAACAGGTCATACGGGCTGAGATCGCGCGCTCATACCCTGCGCATTCGATCCTGGGTGAGGAGTATGGCCGCAATTCGGGTGGTTCGCCGCTGACCTGGATAGTCGATCCGATCGATGGTACGCGCGGTTTTATGATGGGCCTTCCTCAGTGGGGCACACTGCTCGCTTTGAATGACGGAACCCGGCCGGTGCTTGGCGTTATGCATCAGCCATTCGTTGGGGAGACGTTCATGGGCTCTCGGCATGGTGCGTACTTGCGTCGAGCAGGAAAGGTCCAGCCGCTGCACACTCGTGAGATTGGCGAGCTTAGTGATGCTTCGCTCTGTGCAACTCATCCGGACATGTTCAGGCAAGGCGCGGAGCGTGCAGCGTTCGGCCGCGTTGCGAGCGTCTCTAAACAGACGCGCTACGGCACCGATTGCTACGCCTGGTGCTTGCTCGCGGCCGGGCTGATAGATTGGGTGATCGAAACCCAACTCAACCCGTACGACATTCAGGCAACAATTCCTATAATCGAAGCGGCCGGTGGCGTTGTCACAAACTGGTCAGGCAACCCCGCATACGATGGTGGTCAAGTCATTGCGGCCGGTGACCCGCGGCTACATCGAATCGTGCTTGAAATGCTCTCCGACGCCCACGCCTGAGGAGCGCTACGGCATCAAGGAGCGACACCGTCGTTAACCCAAGTCGAACTGGGCGTGCTCAGATATGCCGCGACAGCTCGCGGCCAAGCAGTGTACGCGCGACTGAGTTGAATTCATGCTGCCACATCGGCCCGTGGTCTATTTGTTCCTCCAAGGTACGCAGATGCGCCAGTTCGTGCACCAGCGTTTCGAAGCTATAATGGTCTGTGTGGCGCCCGATCAGGATAGTCTTGCTGCGCGCGAGTGTGACTCCGCAAACCTGCCGGCCGTGCACGCCTTGAATGACGGTCTTGCGCACCAGAAACACTTTCCAGCCGGGCGGCATCGGTTCCGGCCAAATCCGCGACCAGGTCTGCCGCGCAATTTCGGTGATGTTTTTTAATCTCAGCGAGCGCTTCGGATTTGGCATAGCGCGTCTTGCTAATTCGAATGCCGGGAGAAACCTGCGCCCTCACTCCTAGCCTCTCCCGCCAGCTTACCCTCACCTCACCTCTCCCAGGCCGGAGACGATCAAAAGCGGCTAGAGGCAAGGAAGCAGGGTGTCAGCAAGGAGCAACTAGTCATCGCCATCAAGTGGATTCGGAATTAAGAATGGATTCGTCAGATCGCTGGTCATTGCCTCGGCGGCGAAGTCGTCGAGCGAATCGAGATCCCATCCGCCCGGCCGCGCGAGACTGCGCACCAGCTCCGGCTCCGACCAGAGGCCAACCTCTTCGCCGGCGACATAAAATGAACGTCCATTAATATTGACCGCCGCATCGGTGCATAGCCACACTACCATTTCCGCTACCTGTTCCGGATGCGCCGGTCGATTGAAACCGCTCTGCCCACGATCGCCCATCCAATAGCGCCCCATTGCCTTCACCATCGGCGCCCATTTGCGGAACACCTGCGCACCCCATTCGCCGCCGCCGGTATTCACCGTGGCACGCGGACGAATCATGTTGCAGCGGATTCCGAAGCGTCCCTGTTCGCGAGCAACCGACCGGGTCAGCCCCGCGATACCCTCCTTTGCCGCGGCATAGGCCGAGTTGAAGATCATCCCTAAACCGGCTTCCGAACCGGTGTTGACAATGACGCCGCCACCCTGCCGCTTGAAGACCGGAACCGCGAACTTGATCATCGCGAACGACGCCTTCAAATGGCTGTCAAGGACCGAGTGCCATTGTTCTTCGCTGAGCTTGTCGATCGGATTGCCGGCTCTCAGTCCTGCGTTGTTGACCAGGATATCCAAACCGCCGAAGGACTGAACCGCGGTGTCGACCGTACGCTGTGCGCCTTCGAGTGTGGCGATGCTGTCAGTTGTATGGATCGCTTCGCCGCCTGCTGCGCTTATCTCGTCAGCCACCTTTAACGCAGTGCTTGCTCCTTCGCGGTCCGTTCCGATATCGCTGACAACCACCTTTGCTCCCTGGCGGGCAAGCAGCAGAGCTTCGCAGCGGCCAATTCCGCGACCGGCGCCAGTGACAATCGCCCGCTTTCCAAACAGACGCATTTTGGCTGAGTTAGGCACGGCCATTCCACCTCGATGCAAGCGGTGCGGGAGAGGTGCGTCGGCCCTGCCCTCGCTCCGCGGTCCTCTCTCTTGTTTCTTTCTGCAGTCTACTCGGTGATGCCGTTCTTGGCATCGGGCTTCTTGACCCCGAACTTGTCGAGCCGGTACTGCAAGGTGCGATAACTCATGCCGAGCATTTTGGCGGCTTTAGCGATTACCCAGTCGGCCTTGTCCATCGCCTGGTAAATGATGTCGCGCTCCAGATGCTCGAAATTTATTCCCTCGGGTGGAATTTCGAATCCGGCGTTTCCGCGTGAGCGTTCAATGCGGCCGACCGCCCTGCGCTCGCGCACTTCCTGCGGCAGGTCGCCCGGCGTGATGTGGTCGCCCTCGCATAACAACAGCGCGCGCTCGATGGCTGATTCCAGTTGGCGCACGTTGCCCGGCCACGAGTAGTCGAGCAGCACTGCCATTGCCTCGCGGCTGATTTCCCTGACACGACCACTGGCCAGATGAGCGAAACGAGCGAGTGCGTGGTTGGCCAGCGGTGGAATATCCGACCGGCGTTCGCGCAATGGCGGCAGCGTGAGCGTCACCACATTTACGCGGTAGAAGAGATCCTCGCGGAAGCGTCCTTCGGCTACCTCTTCGGCAAGGTTGCGATTGGTGGCCGCTATCACCCGCACGTCTACCCTGATTGATTCATTGCCGCCGACCCGCCGCAGTTCACGCTCTTGCAGAACACGCAACAGTTTGGCTTGCACACCGCCGCCGAGGTCCGCGATTTCGTCGAGGAACAAGGTGGACTTTTCTGCGGTCTCGATTAAGCCGATTTTGCGCTCGGTCGCGCCGGTAAAAGCGCCGCGCTCGTGGCCGAACAGCTCGTTTTCGATCAGATTATCTGGAATTGCCGAACAGTTGATTGCTACGAATGAGCGTTGAGCGCGAGGGGATAAGCGGTGAATGGCGCGTGCGACGACTTCCTTGCCAGTGCCGCTTTCGCCTTGAATCAAAACGGTGGAATTCGAGGGCGCGACCTTGCGTACAATGCGGACCATCTCCCGCATTGTTGGATCCTGCCCGATAATACCCTCGACCGTAAGCTTGCCTTCGACTTCACTGCGCAGCAGCAGATTCTCCTGTTTCTCGCGCGCCAGCTCCGCGGCGCGTGCGACGATCATCACCAGTGGCTCGCGGTCAACCGGCTTGGTGAGATAATAAAATGCACCCTGCTTGATCGCGTTGACCGCGCTGTCGATGGTGCCGAACGCCGTTAACACCACCACTTGCGTAGCGGGATATTTCTCCTTCACTTTGACCAGCAGTTCCTCGCCCGAGACCCCCGGCATCATCAGATCGGTGAGGACGACGTCGAAGCGGCTGGGGCCGAGTAATTCGAGAGCGCGTTTGCCGAGTGCGGCCTCTTCGACCGCGAAGCCTTCTTCGCGCAGAGTTTCTGCCGTGATTTGCCGCTCAAGGTCGTTGTCCTCGACCACCAATACCGAGGCTAGCTGCGTCATATTGATCTATGAATTCCTTCTGCCGGAAACGTAAACGTCACGTTTGCCCCCGGCGGCGGCTGGTTTGGGCTGATGGTGATGGTACCGCCATGCTTCTCGACGATCGCCTTCGAGAAGAACAGCCCCAGACCGATTCCCTCGCGCTTGGTCGTGTAGAACGGCTCGAAAACGTGCGCGGCGATATCCGGGTCAATGCCCGGGCCAGTATCAGAAAACCGAACGATGAAGTGGCCGTCGTTGTGCGCGAATTTGACCTTGAGCTGGCCGCCCTCCGGCATCGCCTGTGTCGCGTTGGCCACTACATTGACGAAGCAAGTCCGCACTTTCTCCGCGTCGACGTTGAGAATAGTTTGCACCTGGGAGCCTTCCTTGACTACCTCGATACTTTGGCTCTTGAGCTTCGATTCGCTGAGCGCCAACACGCTATCGACCAGTTGGCGCAAGTCGGTAGGCGCCGGAAAAACCTCGATTGGTTGCCCATAATGAAGGAACGTCTGCACCATCTCCGACAGCCGCTTGATTTCATCCTTCATCATCGCGAGCTGGTGCAGGAAATCGTCGCGGCCGCGCCAAAGTTGTGGCCCGTAACGCATCCGCATTTGATCGAGCGCCAGACTGATGAAGTTCAATGGATTCTTTATCTCGTGCGCCAGTGCGCCGGCGAGCTGGCCAAGTGCGGTGAAGCGTTCGAGCCGGTTCAGGTCGGCCTCGCGTTCATGCGCCCGGCGCAACTGCGCGACCATCTCGTTGAAGCTGCGTGTGAGCAGGCCGATTTCGTCGCGGCGGAACGATTCCGGCACAGGCTCGAGTCCGTGTGCCGGGATGTTCTGGGCGGCGTAGGCGACCGTGTGAATTGGTTTGACGTAGCGCTCCGCCAGCACATAAGCAAAGACCAATCCGAGCGCAAATATACCGAACCCGAGCATGATCAGACGGAATTGATAGTCTTTGAGCGGCTGGTCGAAATCGCTGAAATTGGCCAATACCTGAACGTAGCCGAGCAGATGATCCTCAACTTCGACCGGGATGAAATAGACCGTGCTCTGCGCCCCGGGCAGTCCCAGCTTGGCGGCTGGCACTGCGATCGGCTCGTTGTGAGAGCCGCCCCGCAATGACATCAGCGTGCGCACAGCTTCAGGATTAACCGCCGCACCGATTAACTTGGGATTAGAGCTGTTGATGATGAGGTCTTTATCCGATGCGATTGAAACCTCGAGCCCCTGCGTTTGCAACCGCGTCACATAATTTTGCAGGCGGTCGCGATCGGTCGCTTCAACCGAGGTGAGTTCCTGGACGCTGATTTGAATTACGCTGGCGAGGTCTTTGACCTTGCGCTGAGTGGTCCGAATAATTGCCTCCTCAGCGCGCAAACTGACGACGACCTCAGCGCCGAGCGTCAGCGCGAGCAGCACCACCATCAGCAGGATCAGCTTCGCTTTTAAGTTGAGGGCGGGCAGCGCAATTGGCATGGTAGATTGAAATCGGCCGGGGGGTGCTGTAACAGCGGTCGCGTGCCGCGCTCAGCTGGTACTTCGTTCGTTCTCACCGGTCCTCAGGAGCAAGTGCGACCCGTAAAATATGATACAGGCCGCCGCGGCCACCAGTACCAGCCGATCGAAGCCACCGAGGTACCTGATCGCTGATTCGATCTGGTCGCCGAAGAAGTAGCCAATCGAAACAACCACCGGAACTGAAATTAATGCACCCAGTGCGTCATAGACGACGAAGCGCCGGGGACTCACGCCTGCCGAGCCTGCGGTAAGATAAACCAGGGCTCGCATTCCGGCCAGGAAACGCGCGTAGAAGATCGCCATGTTTCCGTGACGGTCCATGAACCGCTTCAGCCGTGCGATGCGCGGCAGAGTACGCGGACGCACAAACCCCAGATACTTCAATATACCAGTGCCGAAACGGCGCCCGATGAAGAACAACGAATTGTCGCCCGCCACGACGCCGACGAACGAAATCGCCAGCGTGGTCGGATACTGGGTGATTCCGCGATGGACCAGGAAACCGCCTGTCAACAGCGCAAGATCTTCAGGCACCGGCAAGCCCAATCCGCACAGCAGCAGCACCAGGAATAGTCCGACGTAAGTGAAGTGTTCAATATAGCTGGAGACCAGTCCTGTCAAAACTAACTCCCATGCGCATAACGCTGGTGCAACAGCGCACGAATCTGGTCGACCGGAGTCCCGTTTTCGTATAGCTGACCAGCGGTTACAGCTTCACCGGTGCACGTGGCGCAAGTCGCGCCATGATTGGTGCGGAAGCAATCCAGCAGATTCTTATGCCCTTCGTGTTGCTCGCAGCCACAATAGCAATCAAGCTGGGCTAGCAAATCCGGATGCTCTTGTGCGACCAAGTAGGCTTCATGCGTCTCGCCCTGGAATAACTCCGGGTTGAGCGTAAGCCCGTTCGAGGCGCCGGCCGCGTCGGCCGACGCCCGCATCTGATAGACAACGACACCGGCCAGTCCAAGTAAGGCTGCGACGATTACCCCGGCTACAAGCCCGGCAGTGGCGCTTGATTTTCTACGCATCGGTGACCTTAGCACGCAATTATAGCATTTCGATGACCTGCAAGCTCCGTTGCCGGAAGGAGTAGAGCGCAGCCGGCCGATGGTTTCCGCGCCGTTCCAAGGGAAGCCGGTTCAGCAGGTTCATCGCCATGAGGCGGCGCCGGAAATTACGCCGGTCGAGCGCGCGTCCAAGTACGATTCCATAAAGCTCTTCGAGTTGTGCGAAGGTGAACGTAGCCGGCAACAGATTGCACGCGATATTGGTATATTCCAACTTGGATTTCAGCCGCCGCACCGCATATTCGGCGATTTCCGCATGATCATAGGCCAGTTCCGGCAGCCCCGTCATTTCGAACCACCGCCCGTTGGCGTACTTTTGCGAGCATGCATGCACTGCCGAGGCCCGGTCGATGAGCGCCATGTACGCTACCGATACTACGTGCGCTTTGGGATCGCGATTCGGGTCGCCGAAGCTGAAAAGCTGTTCGATGTAACAGTCTTTGAGACCCGTGGATTGGCGCAATTCGCGGCGAGCGGCTTCGTCGAGCATCTCGCCTTCGCGCACCAATCCGCCGGGAAAGGCCCATTTACCCGCGACTGGTCCCCATCTTAGGCGCACCAGGTAGCACTTTACCTGCCCGGCATCGGTCGCGAACAGGACGGTGTCGACGGCGACCTTGGGCCGGGCGTGACGCCGGACCGCAGCGCGATAAAGGCGGCTTGGAGAATCTGGAACAACAGTAGAGTCGGAGCTTGTAGCCATCCGGCCCAGCTTCAATTTACTCGAACTTTACGCCTCACTCTGCGGCAGCGCTTCCCTTTTAGGCCCCAAGTTCCAGCATCCGCTCCAATGCTTGGCGGGCCCCCTCGCGCACTTCGTCGGCCATGGCGATGTCATAGCGCAGGTTGACAAGAGCGTCACGAACGCCCGGAAGCGTGATCATCTTCATGTAGCGGCATAGTTTGCACGCCTTATAAAAGTGCTTTTCTGGTATCTCCAGCAGCAACCGGTCCGACAACCCGCATTCGGTCACGATTAGAAACTTATCAGCACTGCTTTCGCGCGCGTATCGCATCATCGCGCTGGTCGATAGCACCGCATCCGCCATCGCAATGACGTCCTTGCGGCATTCCGGATGAGCGATGACGATCAATCCCGGTATGCCGGCCTTCGCCCGTTCTACTTCGGCGGGTGTTATCTGATGATGAACATAACAATTACCGTCCCATGAAATTATATGCTTGCGGGTCTGGCTCTGGACGTAATTAGCAAGATTCTGGTCCGGCACGAAAAGAATATTGTCACTTTCGATACGGTTAATCACTTTGACGGCATTGGCCGACGTGCAACATGCATCGGATAGCGCCTTCACGTCGGCGGTGCAGTTTACGTATGAAACCACTTTCAGGTCGGGATAAATGCGGCGTAGCTCGTGCGCGCGCTCGGACAGCGCCTCGGCTGTTACCGAATCCGCCAGCGAGCAGCCTGCGCGCATGTCCGGCAAGAGAACCATCCGGTCGGGATTGAAGACTTTAGCGGTTTCGGCCATAAAGTGAACACCGCAGAAGACTATCAGCTCGGCCTCTTCAACCTCGCGCGCCTTGCGTGCGAGTTCGAATGAATCGCCGATAAAATCGGCGACCTCGAAAATCTCCGGCCGCTGATAGTTGTGCGCGAGAACGATAGCGCCCCGTTCCGCCTTTAGCTCGAGAATTTCACTAATCAGGGAGGCATAGCGTTCGCAGACCTCGGCGCTGTAACTGGAGTCGTGCAACACGTCGAGTTTGCGATGCAGCTCGATTCCGCTGATCACCGTTTGAGTATTCATAGGCCGCTTCCTTATATATGAGACAGCGTCGTAGCTATCGATAGATTTAAGAGCCGGTCGCACCCGCCGTTGGAGGGATTGGGTGCTAAGTTTGCGTCGATCTGACACTTACCATAGCAATTGTTACAGCGGCATGACAACCTCCAAAAAACACATGCCTTGAAGCCACATTGGTCGAGCACCGCGCACAAGAGAGGACTGCAAGCCCGAGAAGGAGTTCCGCAATGGATGAAGCTTTCGACCGCGAAGTAGTCGAGGCCGTTCGCCGGTTCGTCGAACGCGAGGTGATTCCGGTGGCGAGCGACTTGGAACATAGCGACGAGTATCCGCATGCGCTGGTCGCCAAAATGAAGGAACTCGGCCTGTTCGGCGCCACTATCCCCCAGGCCTACGGCGGCCTTGGCCTCAGCTTTGTAAGTTATGCGCGGTTGATGGCGGAGCTGTCGCGCGGATGGATGAGCCTTGCCGGAGTCATCAACAGCCATTTGATCATGGCCTATATCATCGCCAACCATGGCAGCGACGAGCAGAAAACACGCTTTCTGCCCGCGATGGCCGCCGGCGAGAAGCGTGGAGGGCTCGCGCTCACCGAACCGCATGCTGGCAGTGACGTTCAGTCGATTCGCACTACGGCGACACGCAGCGGCGACAATTACGTGCTCTCGGGCACCAAGATGTTCATCACCAATGCGCTCAACGGCACGATGCTGGCGGTTGCAGCCAAGACTGACGCCCGCGCGCAGCCTCCATATGCCGGAATCAGCATGTTCGCGGTTGAGAAAAATGAGCAGGGGCCGACTGTAAGCCGGCAATTGAAGAAGCTGGGTTACAAAGGACTGGATACCTGCGAAGTCTTATTCGAGGAACTATCAATCCCGGCAGGCAATCTGATCGGCAATCGAGAAGGGGAAGGATTCAAACAGGTGATGAGCGCGCTAGAAGTCGGCCGAATCAACGTCGCCGCGCGCGCCGTCGGCGTCGGCCAGGCCGCGTTCGACAGTGCGATTCGTTATGCGCAGCAGCGGACAGCGTTCGGAAAGCCAATCGCGCAGCATCAGGCGGTGCAGCTATTACTTGCCGATATGGGCACGCGGCTCCAGGCAGCCAAGCTGCTGGTTGATAATGCTGCACAAAAAAAGGACGCGGGCGAGCGATGCGACGTTGAAGCGGGAATGGCCAAGCTGTTCGCCTCCGAGGCGTGCGCTAAGATAACGCTCGATGCGATGCGAGTGCTCGGTGGCTACGGTTATATGGCCGAGTTCCCGGTTGAGCGGTTTTACCGCGATGCGCCACTGATGATGATCGGCGAGGGCACCAATGAAATTCAGGCGCTGGTAATTGCTCGCGGCCTGCTGGCCCGCAATCCTGTCTGAAGTCCCCGTTACAGGCGCAGCCGGCTGACGATTCTCGCAAAATGAGTCACGTAAGCGCCGAAGCGCGAACGTAAACTGCCCCGTCCATCAGCCGTCGCGCAGTGCGGTACACGGTCGCTTGTTCGGCGTGCCATGAATCGCCTTGGCGCCGCACAGACGCGCCAACTACGGTAAGGCCCGAGGGCTGCGCAATCCGCACCGGCTCGTTCATTCCAGCCGGCCGGCGTGCAATGCGGTTGACCAGGGTCCCCTCGATCCGCGACGCCACAGCCAGACACATTGCGCCGGTCAGGGGTACTGCGCGATGAGGCTGCTCGAGCGAAATCATCCTGACGGTAGCGTCCGCGGAATTGGCGGAAAGCATTTCGCCCGAGAGAGTACGAGCATCCTTGGGAGCCGTAACCATTGCAACTTTAGGAATGCTCGGCTTGCGCGCCGCTTCTGCCGGCGTCCTCGCGATACCCATCCGCAGACTGGCAGCAGTCCGAACCGCCTCCAGGCGCGCGAGTAAATCACCATTGGATTCAAGCTCGTCAGGCAACTCGGTACCACTCATCCCCATCGCTTCAGCCAGCACGAAAACACATGGATTGGCTGCGTCTATAATCGAAACTTCGGTCCGCCCATCAGGGAGTTCCAGTTGGTCGAGAGGATTTCCGGTGGGGAGTAACTTGCCGGTTCCGGCGCCGCCCGGATCGAGGAAATCCAGGCGCACCGGCGCTCCTGACCCCGCCACACCGGGCAGAATAAAATCGCCGTCGACTGCGGCGCGGCTATCGTCGAGGGCAAAGCGCGAGATGATAATCTTGTGAGTATTGGTATTGTGAATGCGGACCGCGGCTTCAATGCCGTCTGACCTGACCAGGCCTTCATCGACCGCGAACGGGCCGATGGCGGACGACATGTTGCCGCAATTTCCGCTGTAATCGACTAAGCCGCTTTGAATCGCCACCTGGGCGAAAGTGTAATCGACGTCGGCATCGGGGCGGGTCGACGGGCCAATGACACAGACCTTGGATAATGACGAGAGTCCGCCGCCCATTCCGTCAAGTTGGCGTCCGTTGCGATCGGGACTGCCCAGCGCAGCGACAAAGATGCGGTCCCACCTCGAGCGGTCATGCGGCAGGTCGTCCTGTCGGAATATGATCGCTTTGCTGGTGCCGCCGCGCATAAAGACCGCGGGGATTCTCACTTGTTTCACTTGTTTCCTATATGGCCTGGGTTTAACTTCCTTCGCAACAAGTTCGATCGACCGCATAATTGCCGCGCTGGAGCGAAACGAGAACTGCCGCGGTAATTGCTATCCGCCAGCATCTCGACGCCAGCGGGCGGATTTACGTACACTGAACAATGTGAATAGGGGTAGCCGAGTCCGGCCGCTCGTTAGGGCTCGCCAGGCTGCGCGATGAGTTCCTTCTGTGAAAACGAGGAAGCGCGGCGGGACCATGCTCGCAACTCGCTCATCGCAGCGCTCTCCGTGCTGCTTGCCGCCCTGGCTGTCGTGGCGGGTCCACTATTCGCATCGCGCGCGCTTGCACAGATGCCCGAGGCCCAAATGGGACCTGAGGCCGGCAGCGAGTTGAACGGAACTGGCCCGATGGCTTCACCAAGCCCCTCCAACAACGAAATGCCTGCGCCCATCCCAAATCTTCACATTCTTCAACCGGTGCGAGGTTCGATGATCGTCTCGCCACCGTATGGCAGCGCGCCGTTGAGCGTGGGTTTTTTCGTGCTCGCAACCGATCCCGAGGGTCTGGGCTTCCTGACCTACTCATGGAATTTCGGCGACGGCACCGTTTCATCGTTGCCGCCCGAGTTGTACATCTTTCACACCTATCAAAACCCCGGAAGCTATGTCTGCGAGCTGACGACGACTACTGTCGACGGGCGTAAGGAGACGTTTTTTCAGGGCGTTATCGTCCGGCCCGCGACGCACTGAACCTCATTCAGATCGAGGAAGTTTCGCGAAGCACCCGGCAAGATTCTGCCTTAGAACTTTTCCTTGAACGGGCGCAGTTCGAGGTCCATGGTCCACGCGCTGCGGTCCTGATGAGCCAAGTGCCAGTACGTATCCGCAATTGCGTCGGGCTTGAGCAGGTCGTCGTCTTTAAAATGGGGATTGCCCCGCCGTACGCGTGGAATATCAATCCCGCCGTCAATGTTTATCCAAGCGACATGGATACCGCGTGGACCAAGATCGCGCGCCAATGATTGCGCAAGCCCCCGCATCGCGAACTTTGCCGGACCGAACGCAATAGAGCGGGGTCCCGCCTTTACGCCGGCAGTCGCTCCAGTAAACAGCATCACGCCGTGTCCGCGCGCAACCATTGCCGGAGCGACCTCTTTGGCGCACAAAAATGCACCGAAGGCGTTCACGCGCCAGGCTGCCTCATATTGCTGCGGCGTAATATCGACGATCGTACCCCAAACACCGCTCCCTGCGTTATAAAGCAGAAGTTCCGGATCAGCGAGCTTTTCGCGAATCGCCGCGAAGGCGCCGGCCACTTCAGAAAAATTGCCAGCATCCGCCGGAGCTTCGAGCGCCTCTCCGCCGCCTGCGCGAATTTCGTCGGCGAGTGTTTTCAGGTAATCGGTGCTCCGCGCGACCAGTGCCACTCGATAACCTTTGGCAAAGCGCCGGGCGAGAGCCGCTCCGGTCCCTGGTCCCACCCCGACCACGACTGCAACTGGGTTCTGCTGCGCCTGCGCCATAGTTCATCTCCCCAATGCGGAGTACCCGTACCTATCAACAAACCGCTTCATAGAGAATAGACCAGCTCTTTCACGTGCGCAGGAGGACGGAAACAGCATATCTCACCATCGACAGCGCCAAATTGCCTCCATTCACCGAAGATCGACGAGTCGACAGGTTCCTGCGAGCATGGATTGTGAAGCACGGCCGCCCGCAATTGGGGGCGGCCGCAGCAATCTTCCAGACCAATCACCGCACTGATTCGTGTGAAGCGTGGCACTCCTCCGGCTCGCTTGAGGAAATTTCCCTCCGCCACGAATTGATTGGCGCTCGGTCCTGATGGAGCCGCAACAGCACGCTGCTCACCGTAGAACGCCCGGATCAGAGCTGCGGGCCACTTAGAACAAAGCATCGCGGCAGGTCCTTTTTCAATTTCGGGCAAGGCTATGACCAGGATATTGCGCCGGGCTCGGGCAAACTGTCGATTAGCAGAACGCAGGGCGGCTCTCATCGCAAGCGCAGCCGAATACATATTCATTGCTGCCGCAGATTCTTCCAGTTGTGGTCCGAAATGGGTCGAGCGGCGAAGCCTGGGCGACTTGACCTCGAAGCTAATGTCGCCCTGGCTCGTTTGAACAGCGAATTCGAGAACGCATCCACCCCGGCCTGAAGGACGCGGTTGCACCTGCAATCCGAGTACAGATGAAAGCGCCCAACAGGTCATGCACTCTGCTAATGCGGAGCGGAATCCGTTGTGGTCGATTCCAGTGAGCCTGCTTTTCAGTTCCGCCCCATGCGGCTCCCGGAAGAGTCCGGCAGAAACGGCATTGGCGATCCACCGGTTCCATCGTTCGCGCGTCTGCTCGTAAAGTTGCTGATCGCTCGTGGCTAAATCCGGCCGATTGTTCTGTGCATATGGCAATGAAAGAACCCGGTAACGAAATTCGGCGGACGGCAACATGGCCGCGCACTTTCGCAACCTCCGAACGATCTCGTCAGTAAAAATGCCCGTAAGTGCGTCACTCATGAGAGAACAGAAGCCGCTTTATCTCGTGGAAGGTTCGCTTACTCGGGCCCGCTCCTATCCCGATGACTCGGCGGTCTGCCGTACCTACTCTAGTTGAGATGACGCTCAAACCACTGGCACGCGAGACGTGACGATTCCTCGAACCATTTGCCCGAGTAAATCTCGTAATGGCTAATCGGCAGGACTACCAACTTCTTTGGCTCACGCGCGCGCTCATACAGTTTCTCGAAACCTTCGATCGGGCACGGCGCATCATCACGAGCGCCAATCAGGAGTAATGGACGCGGAGAGATTCGGTCGACCACATCTATCGGCCGGTAATCGAGTGCCTTTTCAATCGTATCCCATGACAGGTCGGCCATCCGGCGCGGCGGTGCGTTCTTGAACGCCTGTTCAGTAAACGCGCGGGTCTGCGCGTCACGCAGCATTTCGAGCGGCGCTACCCGCTCGCCGACGCCCTCGAGCACGCGCCGCCGCCGGTCTTCAGCCAGCTTGCGCATCAGATCCATTCGTTCGCTGTAGGTGAGGCAACTGAGAAAAAGCCGCTCGGCGGCATCGTATCCAACCTGTCCGACGACGGCTTTTACGCGGCTATCGACACCCGCGACATAGGGCGCATGGCCACCGCCGTAGCTGGTGCCCCAGAGGCCGAGTCGCTCTGGGTCCACTTGGGGTTGTGCCTGCAAAAAGGTGAGAGCGTTTCGAATGTCGTCGACTTGCTCAAGCGGCACCAGCCTCCATTTGGATCCCTCGCTCGGTCCCCAGCCGCGATAGTCGAAGGTCAACGCGACGAAACCCGCGTCGACGAAGACTCTGGCATAGTCGGGGAGAATCAGCGAGCGAACTCCGCTAAAACCCTGACAGAGCACGATGCCGGGCCGCTGCTCTCCTGGCTTGAGCCCGTCCGGGAGAATCAGGTCGCCCTCGATCCGGGATCCCTCGCTAAAAAATTTTACAGTGCGCTTCTCCATCGCGGTATATCCCTTCTTCGGTCAGAGATGTCTGGAGATTACTCGGTACGTACAAATAGTGAAGACTGGTCTAACAGACTCCTTCAGCGACAAGGGTCCGACCTTCCTCTAGTGGTCCCAAGGACCGGGGAAATGCCCCAGTTCCACCAGGTCTTCGGCGAAAAGGCGCTCCTGGCGCGGCCATTGGTCGCGCGGCAGCTCATACGAGACCTCCACACCGTTGCCATCGGGGTCCTCGAAGTAAATGCCGATGGAAATGCCATGGTCAGCCACTTGCCTGATCGGCACACCTTTGTCCTTCAGCCTTTGGTACAGCTCCTTCAAGTCGTCGAGGCTCGACATCATCCACGCCATGTGATTCAGCCCAACATGGCGGGCCTGCGGTGCGAGCGCATCCTCACCTGCCTGGACGAGTGCAATCTCATGTGATTGTTCCAGGTCGGCTGAGAGGAAGGCTACCTGGCCGGGCCGCAGACCATAAGTGTGCAACCCGAGCACTTCTGCGTACCATCGATGCGAGCGCTCCACGTTGCGGACGAAAATGTTTACGTGGCCCAGATATTTCGGCTGGTGACCCATGTTTTTTCCTTTGCCACAACACAGTTTCTAACGAGAACCGGATTCGTCGCGAGCGCCAATCAAGTGCGCGAGAATGACACGCAAAGAAGTGAGAGCGCAGCTATTGTGTGATTCCCGCGCGTGGCTGCCGCGCCCGGAATCTCGGCTATTCCTTCGATCGCGGGCTTTTGACGAGACCGCTAAAACGACCGTCTCCCTTCTCTCCCCTTGGCAGGGGGCAGCGCCTTCCGAGGCTAACGCTTTTCGTTCAGTGCGGCAGTGTACGCCCTGATGTCGGTGCCCATCGCCATTGAGGAGGTTAGCAGGAGTAGTGGATTGATGCCCATGTCGTACAGAGCGCGCACGCTCCAATTCTTCACGGCGTCTCTTTCTGCTTCGTCGAGATTGTAGTTGTTGAGCACTATAGGGAGTTCCGTGCGGCAGCGCCGGGCAATCTCCGCATCACGGGCGATATCGCGCAAAAGTCTACTGACCTGATACTGGCTCATCTAATAACCCTCTTATGCGCGGCCCGCCTCAGCACCCCGTCAGGCCGCTTACCCGATCACGCCTCCGCTTGGGTCCACGCCATAATGCCAATCCCGCAGCCAGGGAGTGGCTCATATGCGAGCATCTGCGCTCTGAGGCTCGGCGGCATCGCGCCTGCCGCAGCCAGCCAGTCGCGCACTTCCTGTCCACCATTTCCAGCAACGGCATCAAGCTCTTCGGATTTTTTGTATCTAGCGATAATGTCGCTTTGCTGGCCGGCCGCTAGAGTGTCCATAAACCATCGGTCGAACTCCGCGTTGACCCGGCCCATCTCCGGCAGACCTACCCAATGAGACAATCCGCCGGTTCCGAGTACTGCCACCCTCTTCTGCTCGGGCCAATGCTCTACCACTTCACGCACAAACGCTCCAACCTGAACGCAGCGCTTAAGACTCGGCATCGGCGGAGCGAATGCATTAACCACGATCGGCACGATCGGGATGTCCCAGTTCGGGGTCAGGTAGGATAGTGGTACGACTTCGGCGTGATCAAGCGGCAAATCGGCGGAGGAGGCGAAGTCCACCCCGTTTTCCAGTCCTTCGCTGACCAAAAAACGGCCCAATGCGCTATCGAGTCTGACTTTAACCTTGGGAATTTTCAGATACTCATTGATCGGACCCTCGGCGCTGTCGCCCACCGCCACCAGGAAAGGTGGCAGGTTATCAAAGAAGCAGCGATCGAAGTGATCACTCGAGAAAATCACGATCACATCGGGCCGGGCTTCCTCCAGCAGCGCGCGCGCCTGCGCAAAGCCGGCCCTGATCCGGCCGAATTGCTCCTCGTTCATGCCTCTGATCATCGAAGGGTTGGCCAAATTCGGCGCATGCGACGCCGCGATGCCGATAACGATTTCGGCCATAGTCAGTCTCCCGTGTTTGAGGAACCATCACTCAGAGCCTTCAAACGGTTGCCAATGGCCCGCGTAACAAGCGGCCCGGCAATGCTCCAGTATGTTGGTTCTCACGTAACAAAACATCGCCATTCACGATGGTTGCCAGGATACCCGTCGACTTTTGCTTTAGCCGCCGCGCGCCGGCCGGCAAATCGTATTCCAGCGTCGGCATCTCGGGTGCGATCGTCGCCGGATCGAAAATGGTTACATCGGCAAAATAGCCCTCGCGCAGCAGACCGCGCCCCTGCAGTCCCCAGAAGCCAGCCAGATCGAAAGTAATCTTGCGTATCGCCTGCTCCAGCGTCAACGCCTGCCGCTCTCTGACCCAGTGGCCAAGCAGATGGGTCTGTATCGACGAGTCCATAATCTGCGATACGTGGGCTCCGGAGTCGGAGAAGGTAACGACGGAACGCGGATGGCGCATCATCGCAAGCACCAGGTCCTGGTCCTCATTGACGATAGGTTGAATGAAGAATTGCTTCAGATGCTTGTCCAATGCGAGATCGATAATCAGGTCAAGAGGATCCTTATTCGATTCTATCGCTAGTTGCGCCAGCGAACGCCACGGTGGCAGCGGTTTATCCAGGGGGAAAAACCAATCAAACTCCGGTGGCCGGGCTTCGGCGCCGATCGCGTGATGGGGGCTGCGCATATATTCTCGGGCGGCCTCGGTAAGTTGTCGCCGCGTGTCGGGATTTCTGAGCGCGGCTTCCTGGTCGGCGAGCGGCAGTTTGCGCACGTCGCGCCATACCGGCGCTTTATCGAAAGGCATCACGCTTTCGAACGAGAGTAACGCGCTGATCCAGCGGCTCGAAGTCTGCACCAGCATCCTGCCGCCGGCGGCGACCGTCTCGTCCGCCAATTCAAAAAACGAACGCCACATATTCGGTTGTGGAGACTTGCGCGAAGCGCCGCCGCCAAAAGTCACTGGTACCCCGGTCTCCAGCGCCAAAGCTTTGAGCCGGCGGTGGAAATCAGCCAACACTGCCGGATCGCGGTCGATGTCTTCCTGCGCAAGCTCGAACACCCCCGCGCGCAATTCGCCCATCACGCCCACCAACTGCCGGACCTCGTCCCAACTGGCGAGGCGGCTGGCGACTGGCCGGTTGTCGGGTGTTTCATGATTGCGGTTGCGCGAGGTGCTGAAGCCCGCCGCCCCAGCACGTATCGCGCTGCGCAATTCGCGTTTCATCGCCGCTAGATCTTCCGAGGTGGTCTCTGCCGTGAATGCGCGCTCACCCATTACATAGGTGCGGAGCGCCGAATGGCCCACATAAGCGGTATAATTGATTCCCTTCGGCAGCCGATCAACCGTGTCGAGATACTGCGCGAAATTGTCCCACGACCACTTGATGCCGGCTTCCATCGCGCGGGGCGAAATATCTTCGGCGCGCTCGAGATTCTTCATCACCAGCAGCTTGTCTTTCTCCGCGCAAGGTGCGAGCGAAAAACCGCAGTTCCCCATAACCACCGAAGTAACGCCATGCCAGCAGGAGCAAGTGCCGAGGGGATCCCAAAAAACCTGCGCATCCATATGGGTGTGGCCGTCAATAAAGCCGGGTGCGACGATCCGCCCGTCAGCGTCGATCACCTCTTTCGCCGTCTCGCTAATTTTGCCGATAGAGGCGATGCGGTCGCCCGCGATGCCCAGGTCGGCCTCATACCGCGGCAGCCCCGACCCATCGACGATCGTCCCGCCGCGAATGATCAGATCGTAAACCATCTCGATTTCTCCTTGATTTCATCGACCGGCAACACGGGGAAAGACGGCGCACCCCCTTAGCGTATTTCACGTGAGGGTATTTCACGTCGTGAAACTTGGCTTCACAGCCGCGTAGTCCCTGCTAGGCCAAAAAACCGGGAATGTCAAACGCTGGTCGGACGAAAAATTCCGGTTGACCATCTGAACCTTCCGCGGTACACCATCGTTCACATCGCGAGATGCGGTTTCATGTGGCAATGAGAAAATCCGGCGGTCCGGTTTATTCGATCCAGGTGCTGGATCGTGCCGCCCGTATTCTGGACTGCTTTTGCCTGGAGCGGCCTGAGTTGCGGCTAACCGAAATTACCGCCGCCACCGGCCTGCACAAAAGCACCGCCTACCGGCTGCTCGAGGTCATGCGGCGTCATCACTTCGTCCAGTTCGACGAGGCTGCGGGCACCTACCGGGTTGGCATACGGCTGTTTGAACTCGGGGCAGTCGCGATGGCTGGCTGTGGATTCGAAAAGTGCGCGCTCCCTGCGCTTGAAGAACTTGCCAGCGGAACCGGCGAAACGGCCCACCTCTGTGTGCTGCATGAGTTAGATATCGTTCATATTGCCAAGGTCGAGAGCCGCTTCGCCTTGCGTATTGCAACCCCGGTCGGCGGCCGCCATCCCGCGTACTGCACTAGCGTAGGCAAGGCGATTCTGGCCTATCTGCCGTCAGAGGCTTTGGCCGCCTATCTGGGCACTACCGAGCTTAGGCCATTAACCGCAAAGACAATAACGTCACCCACGATTCTGAAGGCGCAACTCCGGCGCGTCGCCGAGCGGGGCTATGCGCTCGATGATGAGGAAGTCCACGAAGGCGTGCGCGGCGTTGCTGCGCCGGTGCTAGATTACAGCGGCGAGGTAGTCGCCGCTATTACGATTACCGGTCCGGCCAGCCGTATCACCAGGAGCAAACTGCCGGAGCTGGCCGAGCAGGTAATAAAAGCAGCAGACAATATTTCGTCTCGGCTTGGCTATCGGCCAAGAACTAAAGGAACTGCGCCGGAACGACCGGTCCCGATGAAGCTCGTCGCCGATAGCGTCCGCAAGGAGGCCGGGTAATGGTTGTAATGCCAGGCGGAAGCGGAACCTTCGCCTAACGCATTTTAGTAATTCAAGGAGGTAGCGCAATGAGTCGTGAAACAGGGAATGGCAGTGGCGCTCGTCCGGTAACACCGGCGAAACTTTCGCATGCAGTGTTTCGCACCGCACGTCTCAACGAAATGGTGCAATGGTACAAGACTGTGCTCAACGCCGAGGTCCTGTACCAGAATGATTTCCTGGTCTTCATGACCTACGACGAGGAGCATCATCGCATCGCGTTTGCCCAAGTCCCGGGTCTGGTGGAAAAACCCAAGGGCAGCGCCGGACTCGATCATCTGGCATTTTTCTATTCGACTTTCGGTGATTGGATTGAAACCTACGAGCGACTCAAAGCAGCCGGCATCACTCCGCGAGTCCCAATCCATCATGGTTTGTCGATGTCGTTATATTATCGAGATCCTGACGACAACGGTGTCGAGTTGTCAATCGACAACGTCGAAAAGTCTCAATGGCACAACTGGATGCGGAATCAGCTTGGTAAAAACCCCATGGGAATGGCGTTCGACCCTGACGAGCTGGCACGCAAATATCACGCGGGGCTGCCCGAGTCTGAACTCAGGCGCTTCGAACCGTCGTCGGGCAAATTCGATCCAGAGCTGCTGCGCCGTATGGTCGAATAAACTAGTGGTGGACAGGCAGAGGCGCCAGTCCCGCAGGGCTCGAAGCCAGAGCGGCTCGATCCATCGCGTTGCTTTCTCCACACGCACCGAGAGAGATGTGGGGTGATGACCCGAAGGCCGCCCGTGAGATCGGCGAGGCATGGAGGCAGCTAACAGAGTTATCGCAGCGAGCGGCGGCGCCGCCACCATTTTCCTCGATAACCGATTGCAGCGAGCCGCGCGTGATCTGCCGGCTATTCGCATGCCTCCAGTGGGGAATCTCCGCATCGCGAGTCAAAGCCATGGTCAGGCTACCTTCGGACTCGAGAGCGAACATCTCCTTTTGTAGGGGCAAATCACCAGAGTTGGCCGAGAGGATGTAAATGGATATTCAAACCTTCTGGCACAGAGTGGAAACACTGGCCGACGAGTTTAATATCGGCCATCACCCTTTTGTGCAAGCGGTCCACGACGGCAATGCCAGCAGGCAAGAGCTTCGACAGTTTGCGATTGAACACTACGAAATGACCGTGCGCGATTCCGGCCCGTATATTGCCCAGGGCTACTGCAGCATGGCGAAGTTAGATGCCGCCGGGGCCGAGATGATGGCGGAAAACTTTGCTGAGGAAGCGATGGGTCTCCATACCCGCACCGCCGGACATGCCGCACTGCTGTTCGAGTTCTGGGAGAGAGCTTTGGAATTGCCGCGCGAGGAACTGGAAAATTCGAGCGCGTCGGCCAGCGCACGCGCCGTCAACGCTTACTTCTGGCTTTTGATGACTCAGAAGGTTCGCTACTCGGGCGCGGGTGGGATCCTGGAAGGCGGCTTTTCGGAGGCCTGCGAGAAGATGCTCTCGGGTCTGCAAACGCATTATGGGATGAAACCCGAGGCGCTGCGCTTCTTTTCCGGCCACGTGGAGGCCGACCGCGAGCATGCCAGCACCGGCCGAAAATTAATCGAGCGGCTGTTAACTACTGAACGCGAATGGAACGAATTTCTGACCGAAGTGCGATGCTTCGGAGAATTATACTGGAGAGGTTGGGACGCAATGTTGCGTTAAGTACTAAAGTTGGGACGCAATGCTGCAACAAGCCCAATCTCTCCAGGCAGGGAGGTCGGGGCGGCCACGCGCGGATTGCGTTCGCGCAGCTTACACGCACGGCTCGCAGAATGTAGCGAAACACCCTATTAGGCCAAGTGAGTAGGTCAGCTATCGCGGGAGGATTGTCATGAATCCAAGGAGTTTGTCGCACGTGGCGTTGGGAGTGAGGGATTACGAGCGCTCGCTCCATTTTTACCGAGACTCGCTCGGTTTCCAGGTCGCCCAGGAAATCACCGAATTTGGTGGCACCCAATACGAAGGAGGAATTTCAGAACGGGGCGACCGCAAGTATCGCATCGCCGTTCTTCGCTATGGGAAGGAAACCTCCGCGCCGTATGGCATGAGCGAAGAGGCGCCGGTGATCGCCCTGGTTGCGCCCCAGGGTTCGCCGCCGACCGCGATCAAAGGCCGATCAAGTTGGCATCTCGCACTTCGGCATTTGGGTTAAGGGGCTGGACGCGATTTGCGAGGAACTCAAGAGTAAAGGCGTGAAGTTCGCAGCACAACCGCATACGGGCGCCAAAACCAAGCTGGGCACTTTGCGGACCGCATTCGTTGAGGATCCGGACGGCATTCTGATCCAGCTCGATGAAATGGTGCCGGGCTAAGTAGCTCGGGCTGCGGCCTGTGTCCGCCGCGCTAGCCACAGGTTTCTGCCTGGGCTTCTCACTCGATGAACTTTCGGTGGAAGGGAAAATCTATGCGGTTCGGTTTCTTTGACCAACTTCCGCGTGCGGATTGGCAATCGGAGAGGCAACGCTACCACGATATCCTCGCCCAGATCGAGTTCGGCGATGAGCTTGGCTTCGATACCGCGTGGCTGGGAGAACTCCACTTCATACCAAGTTTTTCGTGTCTGGCCTCTCCACTGATGATTCTGGCGGCCGCCGCCCAGCGCACACACCGAATCCGCCTGGGTACTGCGGTCACTCTATTGCCTCTGCACAATCCGGTAAAAATGGCGGAAGATGCGGCCACCCTCGATGTGCTCAGTGGGGGGCGGCTGGAGTTCGGGGTCGGCCGGGGAGCGACACCAATCTATTTCGCCGGTTATAACGTGCCGCAGGAGGAGAGCCGGGCGCGATTTGAAGAGTCACTGCAGATGATCCTGCACGCCTGGACCGATGAACGTCTGACCTACGAGGGGAGGTACTTTCACGTAAAGGATCTTCCGCTCGCACCCAAACCGGTTCAGAAGCCGCATCCGCCGATTCGTATTGCCGCCAATAGCCCCGACACCTTCGCGATAGCCGGCCAACTCGGGCTTCCGATTTTTGCCTCACCCCTGATCAACCCGCCTGACAAACTACGCGAATACCTCAACGTACATCGCGAAAGCCTTAACAATAAGAAGCAGGATGTGGCGTTGGCCTTTCCCGTGCACGTTTCCGACGGCCGTGAGCAGGCGCGGCGTGAATGCGAGGCGAGCCTAATGCATTTCTTCAGCATGGCTGGGGAGCTGATCAGGCCCTTGGCGGACGCCCCGGTCAAGACCTTCGAAGCCTATCAGCAGCTTCAAGAGCGAGTGAAGAAAGCATCGTTTGAAGGCGTTGATCGCACCTTTGGGATTTTTGGTGACCCCGACTACTGCGTCGAACGCATCAATGCGATCCGCCAGGATTTCCCGATGGAGGAGTTCATTGCCTACTTCAATCAGGGCGGGCTGATTGACCACGCCACTGTCAGGCGCTCGATGGAACTGTTCGCAAAGAAAGTGATGCTGCGATGCAGATAGCAACACAACTGAGAAATGACAGCATCGTGATGAATAGATTAGCAACTGACAGATTTTTGAAGGAGTAAACCGCTATGGCAGCTACTGCACCAAAGACTTTCGAATACGAGTTCGACGTCGAAGATGTCGAATATCTGCGCCACGGCGATACGCCGCTGCTCGCCCGTCTGTTCAGGCCGCGCGGCACCGGGCCCTTTCCCGCGGTTGTGGAACTTCACGGCGGCGCATGGTGTCTGGGTGATCGCCTGCAAGACACTTCAATCAACGAACAGCTAGCACACCGCGGTATTCTGGTAGCGGCACTGGATTTTCGCGTGCCGCCCGCCGCCTCCTACCCCGGCTCGGCGGTTGATATTAATTATGGCATTCGCTGGCTCAAGCGGGAGGCAACCAGCTTAGGCAGTCGTCCGGAGATGGTATGCACTTTCGGTATCTCCAGTGGCGGGCATTTGGCGATGCTGCTCGGGATGCGGCCGCAAGACCAGCGATATTCGGCACTTGCGGTTGCCGGCTCCGCGGCTGACGCGAAGGTGCGTGGCGTGATCATGGGGGCCCCGGTGATCGATCCGCTCGGACGCTATCGTTATGCGAAACAACTCAAGGAGAGCGGCAAATCCTATCCCGAGTTTGTCGACCTGGTGCTGCCGCTTCATGACAAATATTGGCATAACGAAGACGCGATGGCCGAGGGAAATCCGGTGCTAGCGCTGGAACGCGGCGAACGGGTCGAGCTGCCGCCCGTACTATACATTCAGGATACACGCGATATCGTCCATCCGAGGCCGCAGCTCGAACGCTTTGTCGAATTGTATCGGAAAGCCGGCGGCCGAGTGGACTTGGAGCTGTCCGAGGGTGCCGCCGACGCGTTCGTACCGCGTAACCCGCCGAAGGCGCTGGCACGTTCGTTCGAAAAGCGCGACCCCTCTTCACCTGCGGCCGTCCGAGTCGTCGAGAGGATGATCGCGTTCGTCCGCGAGCATACGCGGTGACGTAAATTGCACCGAATCCAGTCGGGTCACACGCGGATCGCGAGCTGACCGGTCGTCACAAGCTCGAAGGAGTGCACGGCAGCGTCCGGGAGGGACATACTCACGGTGCTGATTTCCGTGCCACACAGAGCATTTGAATCAGGGAACCTTGACCCCCCTCAGGGGCGGCAGGAGTCAAACAAACAGCAACAGCTCTAGTGAGTCTTTCAGGGTAGTGGTCATGGAAGTCATCGACGTAGATAGCCACGTTACAGTCGTTAGGGGGTTAGACGATACTCCTTTTCAGATCCAGCTCCTGCCCGATGGCGGGCAAATGATGGAGTTCGACGGTCATCGTATTGACCTGACACCACCTCATGGCAAGTCGCCGCGACCCCACAAACCGCCCATCGACGTGCGCAACACCTGGGACCTGGACGGCCGTTTGGCCGACCTCGACCAGGAAGGAATCGACAAGCAGGTGCTGATCTTCCACACCTCGCATGTTTTCTATGGTGCAGAGCCTAAACTCGCGATCAATACTGCGCGGAAGTACAATGACGGCCTAGCTGCGACGATCGCGGCGTGCAGGCAACCGTCGCGCTACCTCGGCGCCGCTCCCTTACCGCTGCAGGAGGCCGAAGCCGCGGCCGACGAGGCCGAACGCGCCGTGAAGGAACTCAAGATGCCGGTGGTGGTGATCGGCACCAACGTGCGCGGGAGAAATCTGGACCTGCCTGAATTTTGGCCATTTTTCGCCCGAATGAACGACCTGAACATCCCGATTATTGTTCATTCCGATGGGCTTACCACGTTTCAAACACATCCTGCTGCAGGTGAGCGCACTGGCTGGTGGGAGCGCGGGCCTTTCGCAGCTGATCATCCGATTTGGTGGATGCTCGGTCATCCGTTCGAGCACATGATTGCTATCACCCGCCTGATCTACAGCGGCTTACTTGATCGTTACCCGAACCTGCGCTTCATCTTCGAAGAAGGCAATGTAGGATACGCATTATACTTATTTGATCGGCTCGAAGAGGGATGGGAATTTGGCGAACTGATACACGGTCAGCGGGTGCATATGCGCGGCCCCAAGAAACATCCGCTGGATTACCTGGAACACTTTCACTGGGCAGTCGAGTCGGAGGATTCGTTGATTGGAGAGGCAGTACGCAGATGGGGACCAGAGCGTATTCTGTTCAGTTCAGATTACCCGCATCCGGACAGCCCTTGGCCGGAAAGCGTCAATGGGATGAAGGAGGCACTGAGCGGCTGTTCCGAAGGAGACATGGTAAAAATACTCGGAGGCAACGCCGCGCGGCTATTACGTCTCTGACAGCTGAAGCAGCTCGGAATGGAGGATCTGCGCGGCGGACCCAAGAATGCCTGAAGCATGCGTGATGCCGGGCATCTCTCGTTCAGCTGGGTTAACCGAATCCATGCTGTCCGCGGCCCTGGAGCAGAGGGTATTAGGCTATAAAGGAGGTGCTTAGCGACTGTTCCGCTGCGGTTCGGATAAGAGACCAGCACGCAACGCAGGGAGAAGCGAGATGGCAGGGATACTCGAAGGCAAGGTGGCGCTAATTACGGGAGCCGGCTCTGGCATCGGGCGGGCGACCTCCAGGATTTTCGCGCGGGAGGGCGCCCAGCTCGTGCTGGTGGACGTCGTTGCCGAGGCTGCGGAGGAAACGCTCGAGGCGGCGAAGCAGGCCGGCGCAAAAGGCATCTGTCTTAAGGCTGACGTTTCGAAATCGAGTGAAGTCGAGACGGCGGTGGCCCGGACGGTGGCGGAATTCGGCCGACTCGATTGCGCTTTCAACAATGCCGGCATTGAGGGTGAGCCGGCCCTGACGCATAAATGCACCGAGTCCAACTGGAATCGCGTGCTCGCTATCAACTTAACCGGCGTCTGGCTCTGTATGAAAGCCGAAATTGCCCAGATGCTGAAACAGGGCCATGGCGGAGCGATCGTCAATACCTCGTCGCTGGCTGGGATTGCCGGCGCAATCGGCGGCCCCGCGTATGTCGCCGCCAAACATGGCGTCGCCGGGCTGACACGGGCGGCGGCGCTTGAGTATGGCCGTCACAATATCCGGGTCAATGCGGTCTGTCCCGGACCGATTCGCACGCCAATGCTCAGCCGGTTGATGCAATTCACCAGGGATGCCGAGCAGCGCATGGTGCGTTCTGAGCCGCTCAAGCGCTTAGGCGAGCCGGAAGAAGTGGGCGAGACGGTAGTTTGGTTGTGTTCGGACCGCGCTTCCTACGTGACCGGTCTGCCGATGCCGGTAGATGGCGGCTTTTCCGCACAATAGCTCCGCGCCTGATGCATGCACGCGCCGCAGCACCGTCACTGCATCGGCAGCTTGCCCTCCAAGTAGGCCGGCGACAACTTCAACTCTATTTGGATCTTGGCTTCCCTGCCGCACCGAGTGCTGCCGACAGGGCGGCACCTCAAACGCCGGCGACTTCGGCTATCCCATCCCAATACATGAGTTCATAGCCTTGGAGCATGCGCGCGGCGCGTGCAATAGCCGCGGCGGGCACTCCGCGGTCATGGCCGCGCTGAATTACTGCGACTGTGGTATCGCTGTCTGCCGGTAGATTGGCAAAGAGGTCGAAAAAAGCCACCGCGTCGGCCCCCAAGCCGTATCTGGACTTGAGCGCGGCGCTCATCGTGGCACAGTTGGTGCCCCACGCGGCAAAATTCAGCGACAAGGCGCCCCCCATCTCCGCGTCCGAGCCATACATCGCGAGCCATGCGAGAAACGCGCTGTAGGCAAACGCCGCGGGAATCGGTTCCGAGCCAGCCAGTGCTTCATTGCTGATTCCCAGCGCCTGCGCAAATGTGGTCAGCGCCTCAAAGGCGTTGTTTTCGCCCTGCAGGACATTGAACAGATAAGGCCGGCTTGGGAGGTTCCCATGACGGGCCAACAGCAGTGCGATACTGCGCAAGTCGCTCGCGATAATATGGTGTTGCTGGATGGCGAACATCGCCAGCGACTCGCGAGATAGCTTCCCGCTCTCAACCGCCGCCACATAGCGATGACTGATTATCTGGTGATGGAGCGGTTTCAGGTCGGCTCGAATAGTATCGATCAACTCACGTGCGCCGCTCATGATCGCCCTACCTCCCGCGACAGGTTGTCGTTATGTTCTCGCAAAGTGCACCGGCTTTCCGGCGGAATTACATGCCAGAGACATGTTCAAACGCAATAGCCGCTAGCTGACGCAATCCGTCCTGCCCGAATCAAGCGCGATTCGGCAATTCCCATGGCAGAAGAAATTTAACGGAATTGCCCCAAGCTGCAACCGGACGAGTGCAAGCAGATGCCGGGGAAGAGCGGGTGACGGTGCAACCCAGGGGAAGCGCCCTGGTTTTCTGTCGACCGAAGTGCTTGAACGCGACCCGAGTCGGCGACTAAAACTTAAGGCCATGACGCCACAGGGCAGTCTCAAAGGTCCGTCTGGCGAACAGGATTTGGCGCCCCCGCGGGCATTGGAGCACTGCGCAGCATTTAACGCCCTGTTCGATGCTGCTCCTGAGCCAATCGTCGGCGTCGATGGCGACGGCCGGATCATCTCCTGGAACGGCGCGGCAGAGCGCGTCTTCGGCTACAACAGCATCCAGGCTGTCAGCCAGCCGTTAGTCGAGTTGATCGTTCCAGCCCGCTTGCGCGAGCGCCATTTGCGCGGCTTTGCCGGCGTGCGCGTGGTAGGCGGCGCGCAACTTCCAAGCCGGCCGATCGAGACATGGGTGCGGCGTTCCGATGGCCGCGAGTTTCCCGTTGAAATCACCGTTTCAAGTCTAAGCTTAAACGGCGCGCCGGCTTTCGTCGCCCATGTGCGCGACTTATCGACCCAGCGCCGCAGCGAAGCCGAACTCGAGCGGTTAATCGCCCAGGCGCGCGAGGCTAATGCTCAGGCCGCGAGCGAGCGCAAGCGGCTGCAGGAGATATTCGCCACCTCGCCTTACCTGGTGTTGGTTACTGAGGGCGCGGCACATTGCGTCAGCTTCAGTACGCCGTCGGCGCTCGATATTTTCCGCGGTTCTTCTGAAATGTTCGGCAAACCGCTGGCGGAAGTCTATCCGGAATTCGCTCAACTTGGTTACGTGCAGCTGTTCTCTCGCGTCTATGAGACCGGCGAACTTATAGCCGGCCGCGAGATCCCTCTTACGAACCGGGGATGGGGCAGCGACGTAAGATATTTCGATTATACATTCCAGCCCCTGCGCGACGAGCAGGGAAGTATCACCGGAGTAATCGCGCACGGTATCGAAGTCACTGACAAAGTCGCCGCACGCCGGCACCTGGAGCAAGCCCTGCGGGCGCGAGACGACTTCGTCTCGCTCGTATCGCATGAGCTGCGCAATCCGCTGAACGTGCTTCAGCTCCAGATTGCCAGCACCGCAGCGAGACTTAATTCCGCGACTGAGCCGGTGAGCATGGACTTGATGCGCGAGCGCTTGGCCGCGATGGGCCGGACGATGGACCTTCTATCCGAGGAGGTCGACCGCTTGCTCGAAGTTTCGCGAATGGTGAGGGGGTCTCTCAAACTGGAACTCGAAGAGTTCGACCTCGGCGTGCTTGCGCAGGAAGTGCTGGAGCGGATAAAAAGCGAGACGCGCGGCTGCGAGACCATTCTGAATCAGCCGGGCGGACTTCGAGTTAAATGGGATCGCCGACGGATCGGCGAGGTTATCTACAATCTCCTTTCCAACGCCTACAAATACGGCGCGGGCAAACCGGTCGAACTGCGGCTCGCGAGCTCAAATGATTCGATTCGGCTAGAAGTACAAGACCAGGGAGCAGGCATTCCGGCCGCCGACCAGCAGCGCATTTTTGAGCGCTTCGAGCAGGCGCCGTCGCGTTCGCGCGACAGCTTCGGTGGATTAGGGCTAGGCTTGTGGATCTGCCGGCAGATTGTTGCGGCACACCGCGGCCATATCTGGGTCGAGAGCGCTCTAGCCAGCGGCTCTCGTTTCATCGCCGAGTTGCCGCGCTACAGCAAGGGTTGACCAGAGAGAAGTGCCCACACCGCGTTCAATCAAGACCGCCAGATAACGTTGCCGGGAATTCGACCTGGCCCTTTGAAGTTTTAGGCGGCCGGTAACTTCGCGTGGGGCAGCCTCCGCTGTCCTACCGAGCGGCGACGCGCTGTTGGCTCCGGGTGGAAATTTTATTACCTTCGGCCAAGAAGCCTCGGGGCTGATAGATTTGCCCCGTTCGTCCGTTCGTACCCGAGTATCGAGACTGCTCCGGGCTTTTACTTTGCCCCGTGAATAACGGATAAGATTATTTGACACACCACATGGTAACTGGCGGGAAGGCATCAGCCTCCCGACTCAGGAGGTACGCATGGAATACGATGTCGTTATTCGCGGTGGCACGGTGGTCGATGGCTCGGGGCTGCCCCGTTACCAGGCCGATGTCGGTATCGCCGACGGCCGCATCGCCACCATTGGGAAGATCACCGGCGGCGCGAACGAAACCATCGATGCGGAGGGACATATAGTCGCTCCAGGGTTTATCGACGGCCATACTCACATGGATGCGCAGGTTTTCTGGGATCCCCTCGGCACCTGCTCATGCTGGCACGGCGTGACTTCGGTCGTGATGGGCAATTGCGGTTTCTCACTGGCGCCCTGCGCCGAGAAGGACAAGTTGCTGGTGATACGCAATCTCGAGCGCGCCGAGGATATTTCGCCCAAGGCGATGGAGGCCGGGATCAAATGGTCGTGGGCGAACTTCGCCCAGTACCTCGACGCGGTCGACCGCCTGCCCAAAGGCATCAACTACACCGCGTATGTCGGGCACTCCGCCCTGCGCACATACGTGATGGGTGAGAGGGCTTTCGATGACGCAGCGACCTCAGACGACCTCGCGACGATGAAGCGTGAATTGCGCGCTGCGATCAAGGCCGGCGCTGCCGGCTTTAGCACGTCGCGTTCGAGTGCTCATCAGACGCCCGATAGCAGGCCGGTGGCGAGCCGTCTGGCCAATTGGGACGAAGTGAAGGAACTGGTCGGGGTTATGGGTGAGTTGGGTGCGGGCGTCTTCGAAATAGCGCAGGAGGATGTGCCCACGCAGGATCGGCTGCACGACTTCGTGGGCCGGATGAAGTCGCTGGCTTTGGAAACCGGCGTGCCGACTACCTTCGGCGTCGTCTATTTCCGCAAAATGCCGCACATCTGGCGAGCGTTCTACGAGCTGGTCGATGATACCGTCGCAGCCGGGGGCAAGATGCTGGTGCAAGGGACCAGCCGCTGGATCAGCACGTTGCTATCGTTCGAGAGCACACTCCCGTTCGACAAGGCGCCGGTCTGGAGCGATGTCCGCCAGTTGGCGCTGTCCGAACAGGAAGCCGCACTCCGGAATCCCGCCATGCGCGCCAAACTGGTCGAGGCCGCGCGCGAGTTCATGACCAGGAGGCATAATATAGTCGGCGCGGAGGCGCGTCCGCCGGACTTCGATTACTTCTTCGTCCTCGATAAACCGCTGCCGCCGTATCGCTCAGTCGGGCAAATCGCTCGGGAACGGGGACAGGACCCTTTAGAAGTAATGCTCGACCTCGCACTGGAACAACATCTGAAGCAATTCTTTATTCAGCCCCTGGTTAATGAAGATCAGGACATCGTGCTGGCGATGATGCGTCATCCACGCTCCGTGGTCACGTTTTCCGACTCGGGTGCGCACGTCTCGCAGATTATGGATTCGTCGATCCAGACCCATTTGCTGGGGCATTGGGTGCGCGAGCGGCAGGCGCTGACACTCGAACAGGCCATCCGCAAATTGACCTTCGACCTCGCGTCGTTCTGGAGCCTCAGCGGCCGCGGACTGCTGCGCGAGGGCAATCATGCAGACGTCGTGGTTTTCGACCCGGCGACGGTTGCGCCGCAAATGCCGACACTAGAGTACGATCTGCCTGCAGGGGCTCGCCGCCTGAAGCAGAAGGCGGTCGGCATCAAAGCGACAATCGTCAACGGCGAAGTTTTGTTGCGTAACAATGAACATAGCGGCGCACTGCCGGGCAAGCTCCTGCGCGGCCCGTTGGCGGCAACTGCATAATCGTGGTTTGGTAGAGCGAGCATCCTGCCGCTGAGATTCTGGCGGGCGCAGGACATTGGTCCAGCGCCCGCTTGCTATTCGCTCAACGGCGGACAGAGTCAACCACGTATCGCCAGTAACTGTAGCACCTCGTCCAAATTCGTCTCAGCCAGCGACGGGCGCACGAAATCGGCAACCGCGAGTTCAACCGCAGAGGAAGTCTGCGCCACCGCCAGGACGCGCATCCCCGCCCGTCGAGCGGCCTCGATTCCGGCCGCGGTATCTTCGACGGCAAGGCATTCCGCCGCGACCAGCGGCGGGTGGGGGCGGAGAATGTAACCCAGGCGGTCCAGCGCCGCATTAAAGCCGTCGGGAGCGGGTTTGCCGTATTTGACGTCCTCGGCCGCGACAATATCGGCGAACAGCCCGCGAATTTCCGCGTTACGCAGGATCATTTCCGCCTCGGCACGCAGCGTCCCCGTCACTAATGTCAGCGGAAAGCGTTGAGCGCAGCGTCGCACAAATTCGGCGGCACCTGGGAACAGCACCTGCCGCTCGGCTATCATGGTTTGATAGACGCCGGTTTTCTGAGCGATCAGCTCATTGATCAAAGCGTCGCTGGCTGACTTGCGATGCTCGCGCAGCAGGCGCAGGAAGCAGTCATGGTCATCGTAGCCAACGAGCCGGCCGAAATAGTCGGCGCGCGAGACTTCGATCTCATGCGGCCTCAGCACCGCGTTGAAGGCCTCGAAATGAAACGGCTCGGTATCGGCTAGCGTACCGTCAAGGTCGAAAATGATCGCGCGAACCGCCATCGCCTGAGACTAGCAGTTGGTTACGATTATGGAATTGGGGGGGATATGCCCGTGGCTGCGGATGGTGAGGAATAGGGCGCTGCTCCCATCCCACCCGATGCCGCTGGCATGTTGGCTGAGGGCGTACGCAGTGGCGGCAACGGCGCGGTCGCCATTCCCGTTACCGTGTTGCTACCTTGTGACGCCTGCGTTTCGGGCGGCGGCTTAGACCAATCGATCTCAGGTCTGGGCACCGCAGTGGCGGTGGCGGGCAATGGTGTCGTATCAGACGTCATCAGATAAGCGGTCGACGGCGCCGGGGCGGCAAGGCGAGTTGGGGCTATCGCCTGGGATTGCCACCAGCGCTGCGGCGCTAGCGGCGCCAGTTCATTGACGCGACCCAGCTCAATGTTGGCGCGGCCGACCACTATTGAATCCAACAGTACGGCGCCGGTCTCGGTGCGGAGCCGATACGAGCCCGGCGGCACGCTCGCAGCGAATGAACCATCGGAGTGAGTTGGCGAAAGATAAACGTCGCCGGTGATCACGTTCTGGAAGTGCAGATCGCGGCTGACCAACGGGGTGGAATTTTCGTAACCCGTTAGCACGCCGCTAACTCGCGCCGCCCGCGGATAGCCCGGCGAAGCACCAATCACGGCAGCGATGAAAATTATGGCGGTGGCCCCAACTCGCCACTTAATCCGCACTGCTCGAATGCTTTTGCCTGAACACAAATGTCTTGCAATGCAGTTGAGCCGGGCGAAAGAGAGCGGGACAGGCTTATGGACATTAGCAGCGCAGCGAAGCCGAGCTAAGGCGTTCGCGACTTGCGTGTAGAATAGAAGTATTATCGTACTCGAAACGCTGCGCTTCATGCTCTATCCTGAGGTAATCAGCAAAAAGCTGATGAGGAATAACAATGGACCAGGTGACGCTCTATCATAATCCGGCTTGCACCCATTCGCGCGGCGCACTAGCGCTTTTGACCGAGCGCGGCGTAGCGTTTGAAACCATCGAATACCTCAAAACGCCGCCCACCCGCGATGCGCTAGAAGGGGTTATCGCGATACTCGAAGGGCCAGTCGCTGATATGGTTCGCAAAGACAAACGTTTCGAGGAACTTAAGTTAAGTGCGGCCGATTATACGACCAAAGAGACGGTAATTCCGTTGCTCCTACGGCATCCGGAACTGATGCAACGCCCGATCGTGATTCGCGGCGGCCGTGCCATCATCGCGCGGCCGGCGAACCTGCTCGAAAATCTGTTCTAGGCAAAACTGATACCGAGGAACCGGCTGGCTGCAATTGCGAACTATCTTCAAGCACTTTTCTGGACGCGTCCGCTCCTGATGCAACGGGTGCAGACCAGGATACGTCTGACGCCGCCAGCCGTAGCGGCGCGAACTTCCTGCAGGTTGGGGTTCCATCGCCGCTTGGTCTTATTGTTGGCATGGCTGACGTTATTGCCAACGGAGGGGCGTTTGCCGCAAATCGCACAATGTCTCATCGGGGGAAATCTTTCCTTGTTAGGCTCCGGCGCCCACACGTGGCAGGCCCGTTGACTTTTCCAACTTAGCCGGGCTTGGGTTGATATAAAAGGGGGGGATGCACCCGTTGGCGGGGCGCCTTGACTCGAATTGGCCCCTCCGATATTCAACTATCGATACGTGGCCCTTGGCCCTAAACACCGCATTGGGGTCTGGCGTCCGGCAAGAATGCCGGCACCAGGCTTTTTTTTGACTACGAGCAGCGTTTTCTCGTGAAAAAGTCCTCAAAGCAATATTTGTTTACGCCGGGACCGGCGCCTGTGCCGCCAGAGGTTCTGCTTGAGATGTCGCGTCCGATTATTCATCATCGCACTCCTGAATTCAGTGCGGTTTTGGATTCGGCGCGTGAGCGTCTCAAGCCGCTTTTTGGCACCCGTCACGAGGTAATCCTGCTGGCTTCGAGCGGCACAGGTGCGATGGAGGCAGCAGTCAGTAATTTGCTCGACCCGGCTCATCACGCGGTGTACATCAATGGCGGCAAATTCGGCGAACGCTGGGGCAAAATAATTGTCGCTCATGGCGCGATTGCTCATGAAGTCAAGGTCGAATGGGGCCGCAGCGTGCGTCCTGAGCAGGTTGATGACGCACTAAGGGAAAATCCGGCGGCGCGAGCGCTGTTCGTTCAGGCCAGCGAGACCTCAACTGGCGCACTTCATCCGGTTGCCGATATCGGTGAAGTCACCAGGCAGCGCGGCGTGATGCTAGTAGTCGACGGCATCACGTCAGTCGGCGTGTTCGAACAGAAAATGGACGATTGGGGAGTGGACGCGCTGGTGACTGGCAGTCAGAAGGCGTTGATGTTGCCGCCCGGCCTGGCAATGATCGCTTTATCCGACCAGGCATTGGCACGAACACGGGAGTGCCGCGCGCGACGCTACTATTTCGATTTACTCCGCGAGTTGAAAGCGCAGCGTGACGAGCACACGACCGCATACACCCCTGCGGTCGCGCTCGTATACGGGCTGAACAAGGCGCTCGAATTGATCCATGCAGAGACACTGCCACGAGTTTTTGCACGCCAGTTACTGATGGCGGAAGCGACGCGGGCCTCAGCGGCGGTGCTTGGCCTCCGTATTTTCCCTGACGATCCCGCCCCCGGCGTCACCGCGATGGTGACTCCTGACGGCATCGATAGCGGCAAAGTGGTCCGCTTCATGCGCGACGAGCTTGGCGTTTCGATTCAGGGCGGACAGGAGCAGATGAAGGGCAAGCTAATCCGCATCGGCCACATGGGCTATCTATCCCCGTTTGACATGCTCACCGCGGTCAGCGCGCTCGAACTTGCTCTAGCCAAACTTGGTCACCATTTCGAATCCGGCACGGGTGTCGCGGCCGTCCAGACACGCATCAAACAGGGTATCTGACAAGTATGGCGGAAAAATTCCGCGTTCTTCTAAGTGATTCGCTGGCGCCACAGGGAATCGAAATCTTAAAGCGCGATTCGCGGATTCGCTGCGATACGCGCACCGGTCTCAGCACCGCACAATTGGCGGAGATAATCCCTCCATACGACGCGCTGTTGATTCGTAGCTCGACCAAAGTGACGCGCGAAATTATAGAGCGTGCAGCTTCGTTGAAGGTGATTGGACGCGCCGGGGTCGGTGTAGATAACGTCGACCTCGACGCCGCGACGCGATGCGGAATTGTGGTGATGAACAGCCCCCTCGGAAACAGCGTCACCACCGCCGAGCATACCATTTCGATGATGATGGCGATGGCGCGCCATATTCCGGCGGCCAACGCCGCGGTTCGAGCCGGTAAGGGGGAGCGCGGAAAATTCATTGGCATCGAGGTTTTCAATAAAACCCTGGGTGTAATCGGGCTGGGTAATATCGGCCGTATAGTTGCCGACCGCGCGCTCGGGCTCAAGATGAAGGTCATCGGCTTCGACCCCATTTTGACCAGCGATGCCGCCGCGCGAATCGGTGTTGAAATGGTCGCGCTTGAAGACCTTTTTCGCCGCGCCGATTTCATTACTGTGCACACGCCGCTGACCGATGAAACTCGGGGCATGATCGGACCGGCGGCGTTTGCGCTGATGAAGACTGGCGCACGTGTGATTAATTGTGCGCGCGGCGGCATTATCGACGAGGACGCGTTGTATGCCGCCCTCAAGACGGGACGGATTGCGGGCGCCGCGCTCGACGTGTTCGTTGACGAACCACCGTCCACCAATAATCCGCTGTTGGCGCTCGACAATGTGATCGCAACTCCCCATCTCGGCGCTGCCACCGACGAGGCGCAGGTACAGGTCGGGGTCGATATTGCCAACCAGATTATAGAATTCCTGACCGAGGGCACTATCCGCCATTCCGTCAACATTCCGGCGCTGACGCCAAAGGAACTCGAAGTCCTTGGACCCCATTTGACTCTCGCGGAAAAATTAGGACGGCTTGCAGCACAGTTGATCGAAAAGCCACCGAGCCAGATAGGCGTTGGTTTCGCGGGTGAAGCCGCCAATCTAAAGTCCGAGCCGATTGTCGCGTCGGCTCTCAAGGGTCTGCTCAGCGGCTTCCTGGACCAGCAATTAAACCTAGTGAATGCGCCATATATCGCGCGCGAACGTGGAATCGTGATCACCGAAACGCGCTCGCGCGAAACGACGGACTACATCAATGTACTGACGCTCACCGTGCGTACCGCCGAAAGCGTTCACGACGTCGCTGGATCCGTTGTCGGCAATCGGGCGCTCCGCCTGATTCGTATCGACGGCTATCCAATCGAGGCCACTCCCGATGGCTATTTCCTGATGCTACATAATCGCGACGTTCCCGGCGTGGTCGGGGCGGTAGGTAGTTTACTAGGGCAGGCGGGAATCAACATCGCGGGCTTGGAGCTGGGTCGCGATCGGATTGGCGGGATGGCGCTCAGCCTGGTGGAAGTCGATGGGCCGGTGCCCAGTAGGGTGCTCGAAAATCTTAAGACGATTCCGGCCATAACATCCGCTGCTCTGATCAAATTATGACGGTCGGGGAGTATGTAATGACAGGGCAGCAACGCCCCGTCGTACTCTCCGCAATCTGGAATCGCTGGCAATTGAGTATGAAGACAGTTGCAGTAGTCGGCTCGCAATGGGGCGACGAGGGCAAGGGTAAGATCGTCGACCTGCTCGCCGCCAACGCCGATGTGGTCGTTCGTTTCCAGGGCGGCAACAACGCCGCTCATACTTTGGTCGTCAATGGTGAGAAATTCATTTTGCGGCTAGTGCCGGCTGGTGCGCTGCATCAGAACAAAACCTGCGTCATCGGCAACGGTACCGTGGTCGACCCGATTGCCCTGCTTGAGGAAGTCGACGACCTGAAACGGCGCGGACGCTTGCGCGATGATTCCCTGCTGAAGCTGAGTAGCGACGCGCATATGGTCATGCCGTATCATCGCGCAATCGATCGCGCCCGTGAGACACGGTTGGGCAAAGGCGCAATCGGTACGACCGGCTTCGGCATCGGGCCCGCCTACGAAGATAAAATGGCGCGAGTCGGCCTGCGTTTCGACGATTTGACTGATTTCAGTTCGTTTACCGAAAAGCTCGAGCGCAACATCCGCGATAAGAATGCCTATCTGAAGAGTATCTTGAAGGCGAAACCTGTCGCTGGTGCTGAAATCGTCGAGCAAATGCGTACCGCCCGAACCCGCCTGATGCGCTATATCTGCGATACATCCGCATTTCTGCAGGAGGCTATCGCCGGCGGTAAACGCGTTTTGTTCGAGGGCGCGCAGGGTGTGATGCTCGATATCGATCACGGGACGTATCCGTTCGTGACCTCGTCAAATTGCGGCGCCAGTGCGATCTTCAGCGGTGCCGGTATTGCTCCCAAGAGCTTGGACGGGGTGCTCGGCATCAGCAAGGCTTACACTACGCGGGTCGGCGGTGGACCATTTCCCACCGAGATCAGCGGGCGGCTCGCAGATGCAATGCGTGAAGAGGGAAACGAGTTCGGCAGCGCGACCGGCCGTCCACGGCGCATTGGATGGTTCGACGCCGTGCTGACACGCCACGCGATCCGGCTCAACGGGATGTGGGGGCTAGCGTTGACCAAGCTCGACGTCCTAACCGGGATTGATCCGGTGAAAATCTGCGTCGGCTACCAAGCCAGGGGAAAACGTTTCGACCAGCTACCCCCAAGCCGCCAGTTGCTGGGCAAGGTCAAGCCGGTCTACGAGTCGCTGCCTGGCTGGAAAGAGGCCATCAGCGGTGCCCAGTCAGTTAGCGATTTACCTGAAAACGCCCGCCGCTATCTCGAACGGCTGCGAGAACTCTGCGATGTCCGGCTGGCGATGGTCGGCGTCGGTCCTTCGCGCGACGCCACGATTGTTCTGGAAAATCCGTTTCGCGCACCATAGCTGGCGCCAGGTTAATTCTTTAACAAAGCCCAAAATTCGTTCACTGAGAGGCCAGGTTTTCTTATCAGCGAACGAAGAATTTCCGGACCGCGTTTACGATGCATCGGACCGTCAGTCAACCATTACAATTGAAACCGGCTCTGACCAGCGTGTCTTTGGCGCCTCAAATGCTAACGGGCACGCCGGCTTTTCGCGCGGCGTAGCGAGATAGTAAACGCACGACTGATGGTGTGACATTCTGCATAGCTTCGGGACGAAAACCTACCGATTCCGGTCCGCGGACGCGCATCATTCCGAACATCGACAGGCGCAGCAATGCGGCGACTCCCTGGGCATAGCGGAATCGCTCCAGCTCCATCGGCGCAGCGGCGTGATAGAGCGGCAGGTACAACGATGCGAATAGTGCTCGTAAGGCGTTGCCCGCTAGATTTTCGCCCATCCAGCGCGGCTGCTCCATCGCGGTTGACGACAGGATCACCGCCGTAGTGGCGGCGCACAAGTGACGATCGCCAAGGTCCGCATTCACCCAATCGAGCACCCCGGTAACCCGAAATCCGCTGACCATCACGTTTTGCGGATGGTAGTCCATGTGGACCAATGTGGCGGGTGCAGGACTGTATCGTGTGGCGCGGCGTCGCAGACAAATGAGCGCGTCGCGCAATCGCGGCAGCGGCCCCTGTTCAATTCGTTCCTCAATTATCCGGAATAACCGCTCCAGCAGCGGCAGGGTACTCGAAGCATTGGCACTTGTATAGGCTTGCGGAATGTTAACGAGCGCGATTTGCCTATTCGAGACGAGTGAATGAAGCCGAACTTGCGCCCGCACGAAGCCCACAAATCCCAGCGAGAAAGTTTTGAACGCCTGCGGAAATCTACTTGCTGAAAACAAGGGCCGGCCCGCAAGTTTTTCCATTATCAGAAACGGTGCACCGAGTGGTTCGGGGTCGGGCTCGAACAGATAAGGCTGGGGTAACTGATACTTGAAATCCGCCAGCAAGCGCATGATCGCGGATTCCCGGGCGCCCTTATCGGCTGCGCGCGAACCTTGGTAAAAGCGCAGCACCAGCGCCCGACCCGCGGGCACTTCTCGCAACCGCGTCGAGCAAGCAGCCAAACTGAACTCGAACACCATTGTCTCCCATCCGCTCGCTAATATCCGAAGGTGAGCCACCTGTGTGCCCAGGTACACCGCTAGGCGGCGTTGAATATCGGCGATATCAGGCCGCACGAAGAGCCGAGGGAGAAGGGCTGAATGAGCAGGGCGAAGGAAGGCTGGGCATGGGATCGTTCGTCCTGGCCCTCAGGTGCCTGTTAGGGTAGAAAGAGAGTCTCATCACGGCCCGGGCTGCGCAGCTTGCTACGGGTGAACCACCGGCTGGCCGATTGCAGGATTAGCGTTGGACTGCTGCGGCTGATACTGCAGGTTCTCTGGAGTCATCCAGGGGATCTCCTGACGTCCCTGGTACATCTGCTGCAGCGTCGAGGAGAGCAAAGGCCCTCGCTTGTCTGTAATGTCGACGGTGACCTCGACCGACAATCCCATTCGTAGCTGCTTGTCGGAAGGGGGTTTTTGGTTCAGCACCACCTTCACCGGTACCCGCTGTACCACCTTGACCCAGTTGCCGGTAGCATTCTCTGGCGGGAGCAGGGCAAAAGCCGCGCCGGTACCGACACTGATTGAATCGACGTGGCCGCGATACACAAAGCCCGGGTAGATGTCGGCCTGAATGTCAGCGGGTTGGCCCACCCGGACGTCGGTCAGCTGGGTCTCCTTAAAGTTCGCGGTGACATAGAGCCGGTCGACCGGGACCAGTGCCATCAGGGGTTCGCCTGGCTGAATTCGATTGCCAACATGTACGCTCTTGCGGGTGACTATCCCGGTAACTGGCGAACGCACCTCGGTATAGCTCAAATCGAGCTTGGTAGCTTCGAGCACTGCCTGTGCTTGTTGCACGATGGGCCGGTCATAGCGAGCGTGGTCGACTATGTCGCCACCAAGCGCAGCACGCGCCTGCTGAAGTTGATGCTCGGCAAGGGCTTGGTCGGCCACGGCGACGCGCAGGGCAGTAGTCGCCTGGTCATAAAACTGAGTCGAAACCACGTTCTGCTCGCGTAGTGCCTTGGCTCGATTAAAATCCAGTTGGGTCTCGCGAAGTTGTGAGCCGGCGAGGCTTACCCCTGCTTCCGCGGCTTGCAACTGGGCATAAAGCTCATCGACTGATTGCTTCGCACGCGCCAGTTGCGCCTCGGCCTGCGCCATCCGGACCTGGTAGTCACGCGGATCTAGCGTCAGCAACAGGTCGCCGGCTTTGACTCCCCAGTTCTCCATTACATACAGCCTGGCCACGGTGCCTGGAATCCGCGACGACACTAATGACACGGAACCGTCAATATAGGCGTCGTCGGTCGAAACATGGCTTTCGAAATACTCGTAGTAGTGGTAGGCAGGATAAATAGCGATCAGCACTACGACGACCGCAACCACCAGCAGGATTATGCGCGGCACTGATCTCATCTGGCTATCGCCGCTCCTGCCGCCCCAATTTCAAACGTAACGTTCCCGTGGATTACTCCGAAGCTAGTTATGCTCATCGTCTCATAGCGTGTCAAATGCAGGTCATAACGTGTGTCAAATGCAGGACCGCCTTGCGGTTCCCGCTTGGCGGAGCAGGCATCCCGCCCCGGACCAGTTTAGCCCCTGTCAATGCAGCCGACGTCGTATTCCTGACGACGCTCGCGCTTAGGCGCTCATTTATCCCCAGATCGATATCAAAAAATCCGGCAAAACTCACCTGATTGAAGATGCCATCAAAACGCCGCGAATCGCTATGGTTTGGCGAAGCGAACAATATCAGTTACCGCGTTCTGGACATCAGCGCTTGGCAGATAGTCTCATCTTCAATCGCAGCCGTGAAGACGTCGATCATGGGGTCCGTAGGTCCATACAACTCAAAAATTCCGACCAGCGCTTTGGCATAACCCAACGCCGAGGCTAGGGCAAGCACCTATTGGAGAACGACGCGCGCGCCGTTTCATGCGAGCTGCCGCTGGGGCTAATCCCAAATTCGGCGTGCGAGCAGAATCGGTCACCAATCTCAGAGTGGCTTGCCTTGCCTGGGTCAATTAAGGCTACTTTGTCTAGCGCGCCACCTACCACTGGCAGCTTTTGCCACAACAATGGGCTCTTGACTCCATATGGCTGGGGTCCGGAAAATTGTTAACACTGATGTTTGCAGGATTGTCGTCTCGCAAAAGACTCTCTGCCGCTACGCACGCTCCGCTGACCGGCGAGTCAGAACCAGTGAAGAGTGAGAACCAGGCGCTATCGCATGTTCCTCCTCCCAGCCTTCTGCGTCGCTTGGTCGCCGGGTTAGCCGCAACCACGATTATGATGCTGATCTCATCCGCTTCGGCCTTCGCCTCACTTCAGGTGGCCTTGGGCAACCCTGGATTGGCTCACTTCGATTCCGATGGCGGCGTCCAACTGGATTTCGGTTTGACCGATCAGAACGGTCAGCCGGTCGGCAATCTGACTAAGGATGACGTTCAGGTTTTTGAGGATGGGCAGCCCGCCAAGATTCTCTATTTTCGCGGTGTCGGCCAGGGCCGGCCAGTGGATATCGTTTTCGTGCTCGATATCACCGAGTCGATGCAGCCGTACATCGACGCAGTAAAACAGAACATGATCAACTTCGCCCAGGACCTTGCACAAAATCATCGCGATTATCGCCTGGGATTGGTCACGTTCGAAGACTACGTGGTCTCGGCCTATCCCGACTGCAATTGCGCGTATAGCAAGACGATGACCCCGGACGTGCAAAAATTCACTGATTGGGTCGGAACGCTGCACGCCGGTGGGGGCGGCGACATTCCAGAAGATCAACTTGACGCACTCGCCTATGCGGCGACATTGCCATTTCGGCCCGACGCCCAGGGTATAGTCATCCTGATCACCGATGCGCCGCCGCATGTGGCCGGCGATGGTCCTGACCGCACCGGTGACTCCGCCTACCGTTTGCATCATCCGGACTCCAACGCTGATGTGACCGAGGAGACCGGTGCGACAGTCGCGGCCAAGCTCGGCAAGAACGGACTGACCTTGTACGCAGTTGCACCGCCGCCGTTTATCGCGCCGCAGTATCAGCAGATAGTCGAGGCTACCCGCGGGCGGCTGTACAACATTGTGACCGAGGAAAATCGCTTCTCCGAACTCGTCCGCGAGATAGGGCATTCAATCGCGACCGAGTATTCACTTGCCTATCTCACGCCACGGCCAATCGAGGACGGGACCAACCGCTCAGTCGAATTACGTTTGAATTACGGTGGTCAGAGCGGCTCGGCCGAGACCTCCTACCAGGTCAAGGGAGTCGGCGGTGCCGCGATCAATGTGCCCGGGGCGGGGGCGGGCGCGACTGGCTCGGGGACCGGTTTGGTGCAGCTGTCGTTCAAATGGTGGAACGGGGCTGTGCCCGTGCTTGCGATTCTCGGGCTTTTGGCGTTGTCGCGGATTCGCTTTGGCGTCTCGTCAGACGAGCTCCAGGCGATCGTCGAAGCGCAAAGCCGGGCGCCGCAACCAAATGTCGCGGCTGCCGCGCGACAAGTGTTCGCTCAGGGGGCTCGGCTAAGCACACGCGCTCAAGCGCCGGCACCGCCCGCTCCATCCGCCAATGTTGTTACCAACTCAGGCGCGACCGGCGAGGCGCGGCTCACGGCTGTCGAACGGGTCGACCCTGTACCGGCCGAATACGCCCTGCTTAAGACAGAGGTGTCGCTCGGCCGCGGGGAAGACAACGATATTGTCATACCTCATCCGAGTGTCTCGCGCTTTCATGCACGGCTGGCGCGGCACGACGGTTCGTTCGTGCTGACGGACCTCAACTCAACCAACGGTAGCTACGTCAATAATCAACAGGTCCAGGGATCTGCAGTCGTAGGCAACGGCAGCGAAGTGCGTCTGGGTGATATCCGCTTCGTGCTGCATTTTTAGCCAATCGCCCTTTCCGGTCGGTCTCGGCCGTTGGGGAGAATTGGCCCGTTTCACTTGCCCGCGGATATGCGGGCCTTTTTTAATGCCTGTTCGACACCGGGCAGCCGCTTCACCGGAGCTATGGCGCCTTCGTCACGTTTGCCGTATTCCTGGACCCGGGTGAGGAAATGATGCGAATGGGCGTTGCGGACGGCGTTACGGAAGCCCATCTCGTCCTGCGCCAGATTGATCGCGAACTTCATCAGCCGCAGGGTGAAAGCGTCCGTTTCCGCGATCTGGTTAGCGAGGGCGAGGGTTTCCTTTTCGAGCTCGTTCCTTGGCGCCACTAAATTTACCAGGCCTGTTCTCAGCGCCTCGTGCGCATCGATAAACCTGCTCTGGAATAATATTTCTTTGGCCTTGCGCACGCCAATATCCCACGGCGCTGAGAAATATTGCGTCAGCGACGGCAGGAACATTGCGTCCTCTGATGCGACGATCAAATCCATCGCCGAGGCAAACATATAGCCACCGAAGATACAGTATCCTTGCACTTGTGCGATGGTAGGTTTGGGCAGGTCGCGCCATCGGAGGGTATTGTCCAGAAATAACTGCCATGAACCAATATGACGTCTTTTCAAACCCCTGCTATTGAAATAGCTATCAGGGTTCTCCCGCTCCTCGGGTGTGCCCAGATCGTGACCAGCCGAAAAATGGTCGCCGGCCGCGGCTAGAATGACTACTTTAACCTCGTCATCTTCGGCCGCATCTTCGAAGGCACGATCGAGCTCCTTGAGCAAGATAGTCGATTGTGCATTGCGGTAACGTGGCCGGTTAAGTGTGATGCGGCCAATCCGCTCGATTTTTTCGAATAGCAGTTGAGTGAAGGGCATGATGTATTCTCCGCCACCACCATCGAAAGCACCATCGTTGGCTGATGATGCTCATTGCTCGCTCGGCCTCCTAGCACCTAGATGCTGGTCAGAACTTTTGCCACATCGCTTTCGACCGCGGTGCCCTTGAAAAAATTCTTGTTGCTGGCGGCCCAAAGCTTGATTGGATTGACAAAAACAAACTCGCGGAAATCGTCCTCGTTGATGAGTCCGGCCTCCACCAGTTCGTAGGCTTCGGGCAGCACCTGAGTCATATCAGGAACATCGAAGTGACCGATATCCGAGCCGAACACAGCGCCTAAACGCGCCCCAAACGGATTTGCCTTGCGGTTAAAGGCCCAAGCATTAGCCGGGTCATCGGCTTCGCAGCCGAAATAGAATCGTGGCACGAACAGTTCACGTATATCTTCCGGGTGCTCGATGCCGCATGCCGCGAAGTCGTCAAGTGACGCACCTGGGTCAGCCGTCCGCGGCGACGGTTCCGCAGCCTCGTGATGCAAGCGTTCGGCTTGTTCCGCGGCTCCCTTCGTTCCGTACTGGCGGAAAAACCTAATCAACGCGTCGCGGTCCAGATTTGCCGGATCGATATCATCCAATGCCACCGGGTTGCGCTTCTTCCAATGGCCAATGAGATCGCTATAGAGCATGCAAGCCCAGCCAACGCCGCCTTCCAAAAACGCAAAACGCAGACTGGGGAAACGCCGGGTCACGCCCCCTAAAAAGAGCGCCTTACAAACCGCTTCGCCCGCAACTCCGAAATGTCCGATATGGTTATAGACGGCGTTGGAGGGCGACACCCGCGTGCCAACGCCCTTTGAGACGGAATGGAAGCTTGGGGCAATTCCTAGCTCCGCGCATTTTTTCCACACCGGATCGTAATCGAATTCGCTGTCCAGCCCGAGCATATCGAGCCATTCGTTGTAGCGCGGGTTCGGTTGGTTCGAGCGAATCGGCCGGCGGATGAGGCTGGCCATCATGCTACTTTCAAGCCGAGTTGGCCAACTGCATACTCTAACTCCTCAATTGCCTCCCGCGGGGTATGCATAGGAATGACGGCTGCCGGTGTCAGACGATCCTTATATTCCTGGAAAAGCTCTGCCGAGAACGTATTGAACGCGCGGCAGGTGAGCTGGCGCAGTTCAGCATCCGGAATAAACGGCGCGCGTAGTCCGGCCGATGGGTACAACACTACAAAATCGAAGCCGAAGTCTGCGACCCGCTGGTACAGCAGCTGCGGCAACATCGCGGTCGCCCGATCCAGCGTATTGCGCGCAGGCATTCCCCACCAAATCGGCTGGTCGAGCCTGCGTTCGCGCCGTTCTTGTAGTGGAATAGTCAGATGCCAGACCTCTGTCGGCCTCGACTTGAAACCGTCCAGCACCTTATTACCCCCGATTCGCTTGAGATAGTCATTTAGCTGCGGTCCGAACTCGACCCAATGGCCGTCAGAATCGATCACCGGATGATTCAGACGCGCGCGCAAGTGCACCGCCTCGGAGCTGCGATTATTCGACATGATCTAACTCCATCAGAGGGGATCAGAGAGAGTACAAGAAGAAACAGACAGGAGCGAACTTCATCTTCGATGTCCAACCTGTTGCTTAATCTATTTCCACAATTGCGAGATCAATTCGGTATCCAAGTAAGCAGTGCCCTCGCGCACCTTCCCGCCATCCAGCCGCATCACCCAGCAATAGGTCTGGTGGTAGAGAGTGCCGTTCTTGCCGGTGGCGCGCCCCTCCCACTGTACAATCACCTTATCGCCGTCGGCGGTGACGTCGCGCACGGTAGGTTGGATGGCGCCGGAGATTTTGTCGCCGAGCGGCTTTACCGCACCCTCCAGAAAATCGCGTTTGCTGAAATAAGTGCGTGATACGGGCGTACTGCCGATGACGGTCCAATGTACGTCGTCTGCGAGCAGACCGAATACGGCGTTGCCTTCGCCGCGCTCCCAGGCAGCAAAGGCATCCTGCACCAGTTTTTTATTTTCGGCGGTGGCCATGGCATCAGTCCCTCCATCTGCGGCGATCGTAGAAAAACCGGCAACCGTTTGTCACGCCCCCAGCCGTAGAAATTCAAGAGTTCTGAATCGTTACACCCGCTTGACGGCGAGCCAGATCGGTTCCCAAACGACGCGGTTGTGAGTTCAAGGTATCAGCAGCAGCTTCCCGGTAGACTGGCGCGAGAGCATGTAGCGATGCGCCTGGGCCGCTTCCGACAATGGGAATTTTCTGCCCACCGGAATTTTCAGCTTACCCTCGCGCGAGAGCCGGAAGACATCGTCGACGCCACGCTGATGGATCTCGCTCATGCTGTAGACCATAGGCACGGCGAAACCGCTAACTTTGAGCGATTTGGCGAGCAGCCGAATAGGATCGAGTCGATCAGGAGGGCCACCTGCCCGTCCGTAAAGCACCAGATGTCCGAACGGAGCCAGGCAACTAAGCCCTTTTTCGAACGTCGGTTTGCCCACTGCGTCGAGAATCAAATCGACGCCGCGCCCGTCTGTCAGCCGCATCGCCTCTTCAGCGAAATCGTGGGTTTCATAGTTGATTACTTCATCGGCTCCGAATGCGCGTGCCAGTTGCCGCTTGCTGTCGGCGGAAACGGTTCCGATCACGCGCGCCCCAGCTGCCTTTGCGATTTGTACGGCGGCGATGCCGACACCACCCGCAGCGGAATGGACGATTACCGTCTGACCCGGGGTCACATGATGACAGGTATGAATCGTGTGCCAAGCCGTCAGCACCGCAATCGTGAATGCCGCCCCTTCTTCGAAGCTGAGGTAATCCGGTAAGACCATGACGCGACCGGCTCGAATCAGAGTGTATTCGGCATACGAGCCCATTCCGATAAAGGCGACCCGCGTTCCGGGTTTGAGATTTGTGATGTCCGGTGCGACCGCGTCGATTACCCCCGCGGCTTCCATACCGGGGGTATCAGGCAGCTTGGGCTTGACCAGGTACTCGTTGCGGGTGAAGAAGAGGTCACCGAAATTCACCGCAATGGCGCGATTGCGCACCAGCACCGTCCCCGGCCGCAGCTCGGGCTTGGGTATATCAGTGTAGTACATCACCTCCGGACCGCCAATCCGATCAATCTGTATTGCTTTCATGAAAGCTTCCCCTGCTGCGAGGGCTGCGGAATTATTCAAAATGGCGTTGCGGTTTTTCAATCATGGCAATTCGAGCTATGTCAAAAGGGGTACCCACCGACAGGTGAAAAAATGGGCAAACTGGATAGCAAAATTACCGTCGTAACCGGTGCGGGCTCCGGAATTGGCGAGGCAACCGCGAAATTGTTCGCCGCAGAAGGCGCTCGCGTGGTCATCGCCGATATTGACGACGATGGTGGCAATCGTGTCACAGGCGAAATCGGTTCGGCGGCAGCATTTCGCCATACAGACGTCGGCGTTCCCGGCGAGGTCGAGGGGATGATCAAGTTTGCGCTTGATCGCTTCGGCCGTGTGGACGTCCTGTTCAACAACGCCTTTGTCACGACCTGGGGTCCGGTAGGCGAAATGCCGGTCGAAGGTTGGCATAAAACCCTCTCCGTTACGCTTTCTGGGGTTTTTTATGGGATGCGTTTTGTGCTGCCGCAGATGGTTGCGCAGGGGGGCGGCGCGATTGTCAATACCGCGTCGATATCCGGACTTGGCGGAGATTATGGCGCAGGCGCCTACAATGCTGCAAAAGCCGGGGTAGTCAACCTGACGCGCACTGCGGCAATTGAATACGCGCGCAAGAACATCCGCGTCAACGCGGTCTGTCCCGGGGTAATCGCCACGCCCGCGGTTCTGAATGGCCTCATCGCACGATCGCGCAATCCCACGCGTGCCCGCCAACGCGCCGAGCAATGCCATCCAATGGGCAGGCTTGGCAAGCCGGAAGAGATCGCCAGAGTAGTTTTGTTCCTGGCCTCGGATGACGCATCTTTCATGACCGGTAGCATTGTCGTCGTGGATGGGGGTGTGACGGCGCATACTGGCCTGATGGGGCATCCACTATAAGCCGTTTGCGAGCCAACTTCCGGCTCTGATCAGGTTACGGCGCTCGAGGATCGAGCCCGCGCCCTACCTTTTGATTGGGCATCGCAGACTGTAAAAAATATATCCATACACGGTCTGCGCGGCGTTAACTCCCTCGCCGCTTACATTTTAGCTGAGCAAATCGCCGAAAGTCCCCTCGGCTCACTCTTTGCTCCCTCAGGCAACCAATCGCATCGGCCCGATCAGACGGTTCCCCTGCCCCCTCCCCCGCGCTCGCCGCCGTGGGTCTCGAAAAGCCTGGTGCGACATTGAACGAGGATGAGAGGCGAATGAAGTTTTTAGTACCGTCCGCACTGATTCCATTGTTGGCGCTGGTGACAATCGAGACTCGAGCGGGGGCGCAATCGCCCGTACCCGTAACCAAGTGCGGCCAAGTGTTAAACCAGCCGGGCAAGTATGTTTTCACTGGTGCGCTCGACAAGCAAGAATGTCCAGGCTTCAGCTGCAGTTCCGCCGGTGGTGCGATTACGATCAGCGCAAGTAATATTCATCTCGACACTGCCGGTCATGGCGTCAACGCGATATGTGCCGCGGTGGTCATCGTCGATGGCGTCCGTGACGTTCGCATTGATGGCGGTGGCTGGTTAGTGGGTGGCAGTGGGCTGATAATCGGTAAAGATAGTAGAGTCGTTGTTAGCAAACTGTCAGATATTCACGGAGATCCTGACCTGGGTAGCACCGAGACCGGCATTGAAATACGCGGTGCCAACCAGGTGACGGTCAGCGACAACAACATCGAGGGCGTCTTTGGGATCCATGGGCAGGTTGACAACGGAGTCTTCGCTAATAACAAGATATCCGGCTTGAATATAGTTAATAATGGCATAGTCCTGACCGGTAAAAATAACGTAATTAAAAACAATACCGTCACACTAAGCGGTTCCTCCGCCGAGAACAGTGCAATTAGTGTAACCGATCAAAATCGGATACAAGGCAACACCATTCACCAGGCAGCCGTGGGCATTAGCCTCGCCGGCAATTCCAATACAGTAGTGAGAAATAGAGTCGACGGCGCTTCACCGCCAAGCGTCCCGGTAGCAAGTGTTTACGGAATCTACGTGGGTCAGGGCGCTGCCGGGAACAAAATCGAATGCAATACGAGTACAGGCAATGAGTTTGACCTTTACCAGAAAAACGGTCCGCCCTGCCTCGACATCTGGCGCAAGAACCACTACCAGACCTCGGGCGGGGCAGTTGCCTGCATTCACTGAGTTGACAGCAGCACCCGTTGTTCGCGGCGCACTGCAGTCATTCACGCACGAGGAGACTAATCGAGCTTAGCGCCGGTCTGCAGCGAGCCGCCGTCGGCCAATTCGGCCGGTGCGACTTTCTTCGGACTGGGTTCCAAACGCACCCGCCTAACCAATAGGGTAGCGTCCCGCAACGTTATCTTCAGGCCATCGGTGTTGATTGAGATGATAGTTCCGGGCGAACCATACACCCCCGCCTCGACACTTGGTTCATAGAGCCGAAGCTGGCGTCCATTGAGAAATGCATACGCGCCCGGTTGCGGATCGCACGCCCGAATCAGGTTGTGCACGTCAGAGCCGGTTTTGCCGAAGTCCACCCGCGCGTGTTCGTCGCGGCAAATCGGCTCATAAGTGGCGAAAGTCTCGTCCTGCACGATTCGGGGCGGATTACCCGCCTCGATCAGGCCAAGTGCGTCGCCTAGCGTTTCAATCCCCAGCGGGAAGAGCGTATTGAAGTAGAGTGACCCGGCGGTGTCGTTGGGCCCGATCGGCACCCGCCGTTGCATCAGGATCGGACCCGTATCGATTCCTCTGTCGGGCCAAAACCACGTCACCCCCGTTTCAGTATCGCCTTGGATCAGGGTCCAGGCTATCGCGCTCGCCCCGCGATGGCGGGGAAGCAGTGAAGGATGAAAGCAGATTGATTTCTGCCGCGGCGCATACAGGACTCTTTCGGGAACGATAATGGTCGCAAATGCCAATACGGCGAGATCGGCGTCGAGCGATTTGAATTGTTCAAAGGCCGCCTCGGAGCGAAAGGAGGCGGGTTGGCTAAGCGGAAGTTTAAGTTCCAGCGCCCTGGTTTTAAGCGGGTCGGACCGTCCTCCAGCGGAGTCTGGCGGAGCGAACACGTGGACGATTTGGTCGCCGCGCGCTCGCAGAATTTCGAGAGCTTTGGCCGCGAATGCAGCCTGACCGATCAAAACAATCCGCAAGCTTTGCCACCTCCCGGAATCGAACAGCCTTCCGACTTGCATATTAGATTTAAATCCTAACAGCGCGGTCAAGCGGGCAGCTCGCTTTGCCAATCTCTATTGTCATTGCGGACGGCGCGAATCAGCACATAACTCGGGCGCGCGTAGTCGCTCACGAGACACGCTCGGACTGGTAAGAACCGAATTGATGCGCCCGAAACGGGGAGTGCATCGATACTTTTCCGGGTGCACGCGCAAGCCACCGTCTCAGTATTCGTTCGAAACTGCTACATGCCAGTAGGCAACTCAGTTCCCATGTAACTCGTAGACATCCGGCGGGCTGCCAGCAGCGGGCACTGATCGTGCTCCACCAAGGGTTACGACGTGCAGCGCAACGTTGAGCCCGAACAGCATAATGAACCTCGATGCAAAGTGGAGCCGCTCTATCAAAAGAGTTTGAGCGAAACGCCGAAAGAAAGCGGGAACTCCCCTCACAATCACGCCGATGGGCGAGACGCGAGGGCCGCGAATGCAAACCCAGGATCTCTCAAGAGAACTAGGTTGGCGGCATTGCTGAAGGGACAGCGTAATGCTTTAAGCCTGACTCAACAGTCACTCGCCCAGAAGCTAGGCGTCAGAGCGAGCCATATAGCGCTGCTCGAAAACGGTAGGCGGCGGCCCTCGCTCGGACTAGTAGTGCGGCTCGCCGATGCACTGGGTGTCGACGGCCGAGAACTCCTCCAGCTTGCTTATCCGGAGATCCGGGCGCTGGTGTCGCCAATCCCCAAACGGCGAACGAAGCTGAGCCCATCGTGGCAGCGGCTTTTTCAAAATACCGCGTTATTGACTCGCTACCGTGTCACCCGGCGGGAATTGGAAGTGTTGGAACACCTGGGGATGTTGGGCGGAAAACTCACGGCTAAACGGCTCCTCGCCATTCTATTGCTGGTGCGCGATATACCCTAAAAGCTGCATGCGCGACCTTTCGCTACTGCTTCACGCGTACTGCGATCCAATTGGTGCGGGGGCGATTGCGGCGGCGCCGCCGGTCTGATTGACTAATAGCCTCGAACAATCTGCTCGCTGCTACGCCCGAAGGAGGAGAAGCAGCCATGGATGCGGAGGCAGGCGCGCCGCCCAACTATCGCGTGATCGCTGCTCTGAGCTACTTGCTCGGAGTTATCACCGGGGTCATTTTCCTTTATGTCGAGCCCTACAGCCGGGACGAGTTCGTTCGTTTCCACGCGCGCCAGTCGATTATTTTTTCGATCGCGTGGTTTGCCGTTCAGATCATAGCTGGGGTGTTTATCGCCGTGATGCCCCATCCAATTTCACGCCTGCTTGCTTTTCTGCTCTCAATCTTCAACATCGGTACTGCAATCTTCTGGGTTGTCTTGATGTACAAGGCGTACGTTGGCGAGCGCTATCGGATTCCGGAACTGGCCGATTGGGCCGAATCGCTGGGATTCTAGGAAAAGAGAGCGCAGACGGGCCGGACATCAACCGCCGCCGACTTCGACGTTTTCAACCCGGATGCCGGCGGGTTCGAAACGCACCACTAGTTGCAGTTCAGCAGTTTTGATGGTTAATGCATAAGCGGCCGGCCCGCGGGCGATTGCACTGATGCTCTCGATGGCTTGGCCAGTGAGACGCTTGAATGCGGCGTTAGCGGGTTCTAGAGAGGAGGTAACTTGGCGCCCGCGCGGGGTTTTCTGAAGCAACGACCAGAGCGACAATTCCGCGCCCGGTCCGTAGAGATTGCGTACCCGTCCGCTGGTGAGAAGAATTTCGGCGATAGCGCCCAGCCGTTCGGCTAACTCGGGGGGGACTGCAAGAGCATCAAGCGCCTGGCGCAGCGCGAGGTAGGGCGCGCGCGCCTCCTTATCGGGGGCAGCCGCCAGAAAGGACTCCAGCTGCGGTACGAGAATATCACGTTGCAGCCGATCAAGCTTCAGTGGCTCATCGTGCGCTATCATGACTGTTAACGCCGTTACCATTGGGTTGACCGTCACCGCCATGACCGCCGAGCAGTGCTGCGAGTTCGTGCTCAAAACCCCCAGTCTCGATAGCGCAGTGCATCCCGCATTCCTTGGGCGCCCCGGTTTCCCACCACCAGCGCCCTGAGCGCGGGTCATCGTCAGCCGCTACAGCGCGAGTGCAGGGACCGCAGCCGACTGATTTGTAACCCTGGTCGTACAATTCGTTATAGGGAACATCGTTGGAGCGGATATAATCCCAGACCTCTTCTTCGGTCCAATCCGCCAATGGTGCGAACTTCACGACTCCCCCATGATCATGGTCGATTTCGATTTTGCGAATATTCGACCGCGTCGCCCATTGGTCGCGGCGCAGCCCGGTTACCCACGCGTCGAAATTCATCAACGCCCGCCTGAGCGGCAGGACTTTCCGTACCTGGCAGCAAAGTAGTCGCAGGTTGACATCTCGATAGAAAAGGTTCGAGCCATGCCGGGTGACCATCTGTTCGACAACTCTGGTGTCAGGCAGAAACACCTCGGTTCGGATACCGTAGTGGTCGCGAATCCGGTCAATAAGCCGGTAAGTCTCCTCCGGTTGCCGACCAGTATCGATCGTGAAAACTCGAACACCGGGGTCAATCCGCCACGCCATATCAATCAGGGCGCAACCTTCGGCTTGGAAGCTCGAACAGATTCCCAACTGGCGGCCAAATTTCTCGAGCGCCCAGCCGAGTACTTCCTGCGGCTCCTGATCGTCCAATTCGACTGCGGCTTCGCCCGCTTCGAGTTCATCCATCAGGTATCGTTCGGTTTCCATGTGTTGTCACCAACCCGCTATCCACCGCGGCTCTTCTTTCGCGCTTCGCCATCCTCTGTGCGTGCCCGCGGCGGTTCGCCGCGGTAGTCAATCGGTCGATTGTTCGGCGACGGCATCTGCCGCGTCGCTGATACCGAGCGCGACGAGCATGTTGTCCGGCATTCGCGTACAGAATCGGGTAAACGACTCACCCGCGAGGCGATGGTGCAAATAACCGGCGAACAGTCGCGCGACGGTGTCTTCAACCTTCGCCGACGGGATACGGCGCAGGAGGGGCTTGCCGATGGCGGCATCGCGACCGAGGCCACCTCGCAAAATAATGTCGAACGCCTCTAGCGGTTCGCCATTAGAACCGCGCCCAGTGGTTCCTTGAAGGCCAATATCCCCCGTCCAATGCTGCGCGCACGCATGCGGGCAAGCGTCGAGGTTAAGCTTAAGACCCGCCACTTCGTCGCCGAACTGGGTAGTCAGCCGCTGGATAAGCGAGGCGAGCTTTTCCTTGCTCGGAGTTACCGCGTAATTGCAATGGGGGTCACCGATGCAACCGATAGACGAGCCGTATAGGCCGTTTACATCCAACGGAAACCCGATCTCGCCTGCTGCGGCGATGACCTGCTCAAGGCGTCCGCCGGGAATGCCGCCCAAGATGAAATTCTGGCGGCGCGTCAGCCGAATATCACCGCCGTAACTCGAGGCGAGGTCGCCGATACAGCGCATCTGCCGGCCACTCATCAAGCCGAGATAAACCGGGAAGCCTACGTAGAACTTGCCGGCCTCGTTCTGCTCATGCACTCCCATGTGGTCGCTTTCCGCCGCAGGCAATGGCAATTGAGGCAGCGGTTCGAGCACAGCCCCGAGTCGCGCCTCGACCAATTGCCTGAATGCATCGACACCGTAGTCATCGATCATGAACTTCAAGCGCGCCTTGACTCGGGAGAGCCGATATTCGGTCGTTGATTGCCACGCATCAATAATTGCACGCAGTACCGGCAGGGCCTGCTCATAGGTGATGAAGACGCCCAAATGGCGCGAGAGCCTCGGCGTCGACGATTGGCCGCCGCCAACCCGAACAGCAAATCCGGCTCGTCCCTGATGAAAGGTGCCGACCAGGGCAATGCAGTTAATTTCGGGTGCGTTACACTGATACGGGCAGGCTGCAATGGTAATTTTGTGCTTGCGCGGAAGATCTGAATATTCTCGGTTTCCGTAGAAAAAGCCCGCCGTCTGTTTTATCAGCCCGCTAACATCAAACAATTCCTCGCGGTCTACACCAGCAACTGGGCAACCAGTGATATTGCGCACAACGTCGCCGCATCCGCCCATCGTGGTCAGTCCGACCGCCTTCAGCCGGTCGAGAATTCCCGGGAATCGGTCAAGGCTGATGTAATGAAGCTGGATATTCTGGCGCGTCGTCAATTCCCCTTGATCGCGCCCATGTTCCTCCGAGATTTCGCCAATGACGCGGAGCCCTTCAGCAGTGAGGATACCGCTCGGGATTTTGATCCGCATCATGAAGGTGCCGATCTTGGGCTTGTCGTGGTACATGCCGAACCATTGCAGGCGAACGATGTCTTCTTCGGGCAGCTTTTCATAAGACGTATCGACCAATCGTTCCCATTGATTGGCCAATTCCGTCGGAAAAAGCTCAGCCTTCAGTCTTTCGACCGAGTTGCGCTTGAGCACCAGCTCGCGTGATGGCGGTTCGCGTTTTGGCACAGTCAGACAATCACCCTTTGAAAATTGTAAGCCACCGTTGAAAAAAAATAACTTAGACGACTAACTTAGTCAACAAATTAGATGAGTCTTTTAGTCTCTTATTCCCAAGTAGTAGGAAACCTGCTATAAATACAGGTCCAACAGGGATTCGCGAATCCTGCCTTATAAAAATGAAATTCGGTGTCGGCGTCGACTATTGCTTGAAAGCCTTGATAATGCTGGCCGAGCGTTTTCCGGCAGCGCAGCCGCAACGAGTGGAAGAGATCGCTGTATCGCAAAACATCCCGGAAAACTATTTGCGGCGCCTGCTGATCGAACTTAAGCGCGGGGGCTTGGTCGCCAGCCAGAAGGGACCTAATGGCGGATACATCCTCGCCCGTCATCCGGCAAAAATCACGATGGCGGACGTGGTGCTGATGATCGAGGGCGACTATGTGCCGGTTGAATGCCTGGAGCAGGGGGTGTCGAATACGCCATGTCAACGCGGCGACGGCTGCGCGATGCGCGATGTCTGGTGCGAGGTCCGCGACAGTGTCAACGCGATTCTGCGCCGCACAACGCTACAATCGTTGGCCGAGCGCCGCCGCACCGCGATTCATTTTCAGATTTGACGAGCGACGTTGCTTGATCCGGGCTCGGTCCGATTACCGAACGCCGCCGCACGGCCCATTCGTCGCCTCCCTGCTTCCGACCTGAGAGATTCTCTCGATCATAAGGCGCCGTGTCACGCCCGGCCATAGACCGGCACCACCGTTCCTGAAGTTACCTGGTTTTGCTCCGAACAGAGAAAGGCGATGGTCTTGGCAATATCCTCGGGCTTTACCCAATTTTCGTGCTTTGCGTTAGGCATCGCCTTGCGATTGGCTTCGGTATCTATGGTGCTCGGAGCAATCGCATTGACGAGCACGTTATCGTTGAGGACCTCTTCCGCGAGCGACGCAGTGAAGGTTTTGATGGTGCCCTTGGCTATCGCATAAGCGGCATATTCGCCAGCGCCCAAAAGGCCTGTCCGCGAACTCACGGACACAATCCGGCCAAACTTGTTCTTCTGCATCACCGGCACAACTGCGCGGCAGCAAAGAAAGGTCGGCTTGAGGTTCAGGTCGAACATCGCTTGCCATTCCTCAAGGGTGGTTTGGGCTATAGTCTTACCGCCCCAAAAACCGCCCACCAGATTTACCAGAATATCGATCCTGGACATTTTTCTGACAGTTTCATCGACGAACTTGGCGATCTGCTGCTCCTGGCCGAGATCGACCTTGCTGAGGAAAATGCTGGATGAAGCGAAGCGGCTGCCCATACGATCATTGAACATCGGCACTTCGGCCTCAACGATCCAAGGTACGGCAACGCGGGCACCTTCTTCCAAAAAGCGTTCGCTAACAGTGCGGCCCAACGCCCCGGTTCCGCCGGTAATTACTGCGACCCTATTCTTAAGCAAATCCATCGGCTGCCTCCGTTTTTTTCGTTGGTAAATGTTGCTCGCAGGTTAGGAGACATGGCCGCGCGCGTCCAGTGCTGTGGGCAAGGAGAGGAAAGGACGGGCGCGAATAAACAGGACATCGCACAAGGACTGAGGCATCATTCCAAGCATAACCGTGATTACGAGTCTCTTTCACTGAAGGCCGGTCCGTCATTGCCGCGCTGAGATAGGCGGCGAGGTCATCGATATGCTCCGCCATCCAGCGCATCGGCTGCATCAAGTGACTGTGACGTGTTTGGTATCCAGTCGGATAGGAGCGGTGCAGAACCCCCGCTTGTATCAGTGCGTGCGGGCTTCCGGCGATTGCTGGTCCAAGCGCACCAGGGCGATTAGGGTCGCGGCCACGACAAGAAAGCGCAGTTTGTGCGATACAGCACCTCGCCCCGTTGCGCGGATGTCAGTTTCCGCACCGGGGAATTGTCAACCGGCCCCAAATTATGTTGCCGCCGGCTGTCGAAAATGGCGCGAGCAGGGGCACGCGTAGCGCCATCGGAAGCAACTGGAGCCAGATGGGTCGAGCGCAGAATAGACTATTGCAGATTTAATTTTTAGCCGCAGCTTCCGAATTCACCAGACCACTCAGGAAAGCATTGTGTGGGCGCGAGGACGCAATCTCGTTCAGCATCGTATGGGAGAAAACATCAAGCAGAACGCGCTGGCCTTCTTCCCATACGCGGAACATCCGGCAAGCCGGCTGCAGATCGCACGCGCTGCTGCCGTCGACGCAGACATTCAGCGTAATCGGCCCTTCAACCGCTTCGATCACGTCTCGAAAAGACACCGTCTCCGGCGGACGCGCGAGCTGATAACCGCCGCCCGGACCGCGGCGCGCGCGCACCAGGCCTCGCCTCATCAGGTCCCGGATCACTTTTTCGAGATAATATTTCGGGATGTGTTCCTGGCGAGCAATTACGCTGCCCCTGGCGACCCCGCCCGGATTATCCGCGAGATGAATCATGGCCCGTAGCGCATATTCGATCTTGCGCGGGATCTGCATCAGGCTCATGTCAGGCCTCCGGCGTCGATCTGAGCTGAAGGTCCGACCTTGACCTTTTTGCGGCCGTCGCGCCGATGCAGCCCAGTCTCGCCCAGGATCCGCTCGACGTACTTAACCAGCATATCGCTCTCGACGTTCAGGGTTGAGCCGACCTGCTTGTAACCTAACGTCGTCATTCTGAGCGTGTGCGGTATCAAGGCAACTTTGAAACGGCCTGAGCGAATGCCGAATACCGTAAGACTAACACCATCGAGCGCCACCGAACCTTTCTCAACCAGGTAGCGACTCTCGTTGGCGCCAACTTCGAAGGTGTAGAGGTGCGAATCGCCTTCGGGTTTGATCGCGACAATCCGCCCGATACCGTCGACGTGCCCAGCAACCAGATGGCCGCCGAGCAGTTTGTTGAGCGTCAAACAACGCTCGAGGTTTACCCGATCGCCGGGTTTGAGTCCGCCGAGAATCGTGCGGCGCAAGGTTTCCGCCGACACGTCCATAGCGATATTGCCGTGCGACTTGCGCACCACTGTCAGACAACATCCACTGACGGCGATTGATTCGCCTATCGAGATTTGCGTAGTCGGCAGCGCGGTCCGGATAACTATGACTGCACCATCATTCGAATGTTTGATCTGGTGAACCGTCCCCAAATCCTCGATGATGCCGGTAAACACTGATCGTGCCTGATGATTTTTCTTTCAGTAAAAAGCCTGAAAAAAATAATATTTTTTTTCGACTATCTTCGCAACTCGAATGACCCGCGCGAACCGATTTGCGCCTGTGTGAGTTGCCAACTCACAGTCCCAATCAGCATTGCGATGCCATTCATATTCCATTGCGATCGCGATTGCCTGGGCAATCTCTTCGCCATACCGCTCACCAATCAGGCAAGCGGCATGTCGATGCCGGCCGAAATTCCCGACGATGTGATAAATTTGCCGTCTTTCACCCAGCGTGCCTGGCGGATCCAGTTAACTCGCGGTCCCTGTGATACGGGCCACTCGACAAACCTGCTTATTGGTAGTCGCGCGCCCTCCGTCCAGCAGTCCTGCTCGGGCGAGCAACCCCGGTCCCGTACATACGGACATCACCAAATCCGCTTGAGCACTGCGGCTGCGCAGGGAATCAATTAATTCCCCGTTCTCAACCTCGCGCCGGGTACCGGGTCCCCCAGGTACCAGGAGCATCTGAACCTTCGGACAGTTGCTGAAATCGTAATCAGCCAGCGCTTGAGGTCCTTGCGCGCTGGCGACCGCGCCCGCTCGTTCTGCAACTGTGATAATCCGCCATTTCCCAGAATGAGCCAGATGTCCGAAAGCCTCCAGCGGCCCGTCGAGTGATTCAGACCCTTCGAAAAGAAGCGCGCCGATGTTATTCATTTTTAGCTGCCTGGAACTTGTCGATTCAGCGATCGAGCGTCAGATTTGCTTCCACAACCGGCGTAACGTAGCCGCCCACCTCGATGCTCTCTGCGCCTGACTCGCCATTTAGTTGTACATAGAGGATGCTCTTACGCCCCATCGCCGTGCCTTGCTCGCCGACGAACCGTGTGCCGGCGCTCGCCGAGACTAGCTTGTGCCGAATCATATAAGCGGCTAGCGGCCCGGTTGCACTGCCGGTGGCAGGGTCCTCGGGGACACCAAACTCTGGCGCAAACATGCGGGAATATGCTCCTTCCGCTGTCGGTGTGAACACAAAAACACACACTGCTACCTTCTGTGCGCCTTTGAGCCTATGCAGAGCAGGCGCGTCGAGAATCGCCTTGTCCACCGCGCTTTTGTCTTTGACTGCGACAAAAATGGTCGGGTTACCGGCGCTTAGCTGCTGCGGCGTAGTATGTAAAATGTCGTCTGGGTGCAGGCCCAAGGCCTCAGCGCAAATTGCGCGATCGTAGATCGCTCCCCACCTTACAGCCGGAGTCGTCAGCCATATCAGGGGACGGTCGTCCGTCTCGATCCGCACAGGCACCGGACCGACCGGAATGTCGAGAGCGAAGCCGTCAGAGCGACCTGACAGGTTCTCGTCAAGCAAAACAAAGCTCGTACCGATAATCGGATGCCCAGCGAAGACCATTTCCTGGCGCGGCGTAAAGATTCTGACGCGTGCGATGCAATCAGATCGTGTTGGTGGCAGAACGAAAGTGGTCTCGGACAGGTTCAATTCTCGGGCGATCTTTTGCATCGTAAGCTGATCCAATCCCGAGGCGTTAGGAAAAACCGCCAATGGGTTGCCTTGCAGTTGCTGCGTGGTGAAGACATCAACGACGCGATAACGATAACGCATCAGCGCTTCCAGAGTAAAATTGAGGTGCTCAGGTGTCGTGCCATCAAAGACTCACTATCGGCTCCAGGGCGGCGCAGTTACAATTTGCGGCATCGATACAACCTCGAGTTGGAAGAACTCCGTCCTTGAAAAGCAACTAGACTCGGTGCCAGGACTGCCCGGTCGATTATAATAAGCCCCGCGAGACACGTGGGTTGCACCCCCGAAACTCCGAGGACCTCGCAGACCGCGGGCCAGTAACAGTCGCCATCCACGGCATTCGTGTCGGTCAAAGTGGCGTCAATATCAAACACGACCAGTTGCAAGTTGGACCTCACGGGCTTTCGATTCGATTCAGAGCACATCGAGTACCCGCTTCATTTCATCCCAAAGTACTTTGGTCGGTTCGCATCCGACCGAGAGTCGAACAAAACCCGACGACACCTTGTCTCCCCAGCGTGCGCGGCGCTCCGCAGAGGTATGAGTTCCGCCGAAGCTCGTCACTGGCCGGACGAACTCGGCGGCATCGATGAATCGTTCCGCGTCACTGTCAGTGGCAAAAGTAACGGCGATAAGGCCTCCGAAGCGACGCATTTGTTTCTTCGCCAACATGTGGGCGGGGTGCGTAGGCAACCCCGGATATTTGACTGATTCCACCTTCGGATGGGCGGACAGTTGCTCGGCGATCGTCATTGCACTCTCGCACATCCTTTCGAACCGGAGTTCAAGCGTTTCGAGGCCGCGATGAACCAGCCAGGCTTCGAAGCTACCCGGTATCGCCCCGCTCAGTTTGCGCCATTCGCGAACATCTGCGATAAGAGCGGAGTTTCTCGACGCAACGTGGCCGAAACAAGTATCAGAATGCCCGTTGATCGCTTTTGAATCCGAACTCACAAGCGCATCAGCTCCCAGATCTAACGGGCGCTGACCCAAGGGGGTCATTGTCGTGTTGTCGACAATGACCAAAGCTCCCCCCTTTTTGGCTCGCGGTATCACCGATTCCAGGTCACAGATATCGAGTCCAGGATTGGATGGTGTCTCTATCAGCACCATTCGGAAGTCTTCGAATGAGCGCGTCTCGAACCCAGTCGTTGGGCAGCTTTCGATGAAAGCACCCATTGGGGCGAGAAACTTTTCAGCAAGCGCCCGCGTCGTGTAGTAGCCGTCAGAGGGCAACAATACGCGATCACCGGTCTTGATTTGTGAGTAGAAGATCGAGCTAATCGCAGCCATGCCCGAAGGAAACGCAACAACCTGGGCGTTTTCGAGAACCGCAAGCGCGTCTTCGAGTGCGTCCCACGTGGGATTTGACCAGCGGCCGTACTGATACGGGCCGGACGGCTCGCCGGGAAGATAATAAACCGCCGACGGAACGATCGGTGGAACAACAAGATCGCCCGCTTTTGCCGCACCTATTCCATGGTGCAATGTTCGTGCGATGAGCGTGTCCAGATCAGTTGGAGGCATTTCTTGCTCTCCCCATTCCAGGGTCGGTTCTCGGCTCAATGTGCTCAAAGAGCGATAGCACAGACTTGACGTTCATACACTATCATGGATATATCTGTCCATCATCATGGAGGCAAGTTCCAACCTAAACCGGTACATCGCCGAGCGCGTCCGCGGGTTCCGCTCCGAGCAAGGCCTCTCGCTCGACGCGCTCGCGAGCAAGAGCGGTGTAAGCCGTTCGATGATCTCGCTCATCGAGCGTGGTGAGAGCAGCCCAACTGCGGTGGTGTTGGAGAAGCTCGCCACGGGCTTGGGTGTGACGCTACCCTCGCTGTTCGACTCAGCGGCGTCGGCGGCCAGGGCGTCTCAAAGCCCGGTGGCCCAGCGTGATGAGCAGCCCCAATGGCGAGACCCCGACTCAGGCTACGTTCGGCGCAACGTCTCTCCGCCCGGGATGCGGCAGCCAATGCAGATCGCCGAGATTAATTTTCCACCCGGTGCGCGCGTGACCTTCGAAACCTGGTTACGCGACATGAATGTGTATCAACAGGTTTGGGTGCTCGAAGGCGCGATCGACATTAGCCTCGGCCTTGAGCGCTATCAGTTGCGCGAAGGTGACTGCCTGGCGATGCAGCTTGACCGCCCCATCATGTTTCACAATCCGACGCGAAGGACCACGCGTTACGCGATAGTGATAGCGTCCGAGTCCCGCGGGAGATGGTGAGGAGCACACCTACTTGTCTTTGCGACGCGTGAAATTATTGGAGTTTGAACTTCAGCCCTGGCTCGGAAACTGCCGCAGTCCGACCTGCGCCTTCGGCGCTACGTTCGCCGGATGAGCGGTCCGCGGTCGTAGGAGAACACCGGCCATGATGCGGATTGTCCCCGGGGACTTCAATGACCGGCGTGTGATCGCTCTCGTGAAAATTCATCTACTCAGCGCTCAGGTGGAAACGGCGCCGGGTAGCGCGCACGCGTTGGACCTGGACGGGCTGCAATCGCCCGACATCAGCTTCTGGACGATTTGGGATGACGAAACACTTCTGGGGATCGGCGCGCTGAAGCGCCTCTCGGCCGATCATGGTGAGGTCAAGTCGATGCATACAGGGCAAGCCATGCGCCGAAGGGGAGTGGGAAGCTCAATGCTGCGCCACATCATTGCGACCGCGCGCGCCAGCGGCATGTCGCGCCTCAGCCCCGAGACCGGCTCCTGGAACTATTTTCGACCTGCGCGTGCGCTGTACAGAAATAACGGCTTCGTAGAGTGCCCGCCGTTTGGCGATTATGTGCCCGACCCGAACAGCGTCTTCATGTCGCTCGACTTGCGACAGTCCTGATCCGCCACATCAGCTCAAGATTCAAAGCGCGATAATATCCTACGGCTGTCACTCACCGAGAGGCAAAGATCTGTCTCAGCGCTTGAATCGGAAAGCGGTTGGTGGTCTGATCCCAGCCTATCCCTTATTGCACGGATGGTATACGCCGAAGACCGTCTCCATACGGTAGACTTCGGCCTTGTTATTGGCGAGCGTATCCACACTGCATCATCATAGCGATATCCACTTTGAAAACGGCCGGCTCACTCGGTTTCGAAAGCCGAATAGCGGACTGGAGTCGTTCGATGCCCGCGATGGGTGCTCGTGAAATAGCGCAAAGCCTCGAACTCATAACTGTCCCCCTGACACGTCCCCGGAACGTTCGCGAGAGTGCATCCCCATACACTCACGGGGTGTGGCACGCCACACTGAGTGCTAGAACTTGCCATGCCTGCCCGCGCCTGATTTGAAGCGTCGGCGCCAGCGAGCGTCTCGCCGGTTTGAATCGTCCCAAACCCATGACGGTATTCATTGGCAAGCGCCTCTGAGAGCGGCAGCCTCCAAGCCTCATACGCCGAGCTCACGTGCCGCAATCCGCATATCGCACCAGAGTGCGAGTTCCAGTCCCCCGGCCACGGCAAATCCCTCCACTGCTGCGATAACTGGTTTTCCAAGCACCATCCTGGTGCATCCGAGCGGTCCGTCGCCCTCAGCAGCGATCCGATTGCCACTCCCACTCGCGACCGCATTGAGATCGGCGCCCGCGCAGAAGCAACCGCCGGCGCCAGTGAGAATTGCCACCCGGAGTGAATCGTCAGTGTCGAAGCGCCGAAACACGCCGGCCAGCGCCTCGGCAGTTTCGCGATCCACCGCATTGCGCGTCTCGGGACGTGCGATGGTAACAATCGCAATAGTGTCTTCGACTTCAAAGCTGACGGTAGTTTTCATGTTAAGTCTCCGGTGCAGTTATTTGCAGGTTCCTTGAATCCGCAACCAGCGCAATTCAGAATAGCGACAAAATCCATTTCTCAGCTCGCTCGCAACTGCCCTCAATCAGCTGGATGAAATCCTATGGGGATAATTAGAGACCAAGCGGAGAAATTTTGGAACGGTGAAATAACTGTCACCACGCAGCATCCGCTGACGCCGACCGGTGAATTCGAGGAAGTCGCCGCAAGCGTTGTATTTTATCGATGGTTTGCCAACGTCGTCGCCGTTATGACCGAGGAAGGCCTGGTTCTGATTGATACGGGCGCCTACTTCAACCAAAGTGAGACGGTTTCGATGGTGCGCAAGTTCGCTCCTGACCGTATCCATACCGCCATTTATACCCATGGCCACGTCGACCATGCGTGCGGAATGGCGGCGTTCGTGGCCGAGGCCCAGCACAATCGTTGGGCACGGCCGCGGGTCGTCGGTCATCGTGCGACGGCCGCACGGTTTGATCGATATAAGCGGACCGGTGGCTACAACGCAGAAATTAATGCGCGGCAGTTCGGAATGCCGCCGCAATGGCCAAGCGATTATGTTTATCCGGATACTTATTTCGATGATCGATTGACTGTTACGGCCGGGAGTCTCAAGTTCGAGTGCCGCCACGGGCGTGGCGAGACCGATGATGCATGCTGGGTCTATATCCCCCAGCGGAAGGTCTTATGCACCGGCGATTTCATAATCTGGGCGGCGCCGAATGCCGGTAATCCTCAAAAGGCGCAGCGGTACGCGCGTGAATGGGCCGAGGCGCTACGCGTCATGGCGAAGAGTGGCGCCGAAGTGCTGCTCCCGGGCCACGGCGTACCGGTCTTTGGGCTCACGCGGGTACGGCAGGTCTTGCTCGATACGGCCGAATACCTGCAAACCCTTTACGATCAAACCGTGACGATGATGAACCAGGGTGCGCGACTCGACCAGATTCTGGATGCGATCGGCCCGTCCACTCACCTGGCCGTTAAGCCTTATCTGCAAGCAGTCTACGACGAGCCCCAATTTATCGTACGCAACATCTGGCGCTTGGAAGGTGGATGGTACGACGGCATCCCGTCGCATCTTAAACCGGCGCCCCTGGAGGCTCAGGCTCATGAGGTGGTGATGCTGGCCGGTGGCATCGAGCGGATGATGTCACGAGCGCGCGAGAAATTCGAGCAGGGAGAGCTTGTCCTCGCGGCGCATCTTATCGATTTGGCCGCGCTCGACTCCCCCCACGATAAAGCGGTGCACGAATCACGCGCGCGGATCTATGCAGCGCGGACGGCTGCCGAGTCGTCTACCATGAGCCGTGGGATTTTTCGCGCGGCTGCGCTCGAATCAGCGGCCCGCGCAGGGATTACTTTGCCGAAGCTACCCGAAGCTTTCTTCAACCTGCGGTAGGCAGTGCGACCGCTGTATCGTTCCGCGGCGCGTGCGCACGCCCGGTCGCTGACGCTGGCCGGCTAGGTATCACTTTGTTCGATCGGCTCGCGGAGCGTGCCTGAGGGTGGCGATGTGCGTGCGTGCCGGCCATTTGCAGGTTGCTCCGATTGGTCCTCGGCTCGCACCCGTGGATTATGAATGTAAAGTGACTCACCCGGCGGGCGGCCGCTGATATGAAAGCTCGGCGGCCGCATGAGGTAGCGCGCTTCTCGCAAGTGGTCGGCGTACTGGCGGTCGGCATTGTATACGCTGTTGAATTTCCAGAGCATCCGCAGAAAATTCGTCTGTCCCTTAATCGCCAGCCCGGCCGCCAGACGAGTGACGTCCTTGAGCCCCTGCCAGCCCAGATGCTTGCGATTGATCACTGCCTGGCTTTTGACCAACTCCTGATAAAAACGATGTAACGGCAACCGGGTGGGCAATACGGCGTGCTGAATATCAAATAAACGATAGTCGAGGGTCGTCAGCTTGCGCGACTCGGTAAGCCAGGTCTCGGTGCCGGGATAAGGCGTGGCTACCGTGATGTGCACGACTTCCGGAATTTCCAGTGCCCACTGCCGGACCACCTCAAATTGCCGTTCATCCCATGAGGGATCGGCTATAAGATTGACTGCTACGGTCACGCCTATCTCGCGGGCAACTTCAAGAGCTTTGAGATTGACATTGGGAGAAGAACGCTTGCGATGGAGTTTGAGCCCCTGCTCATCGATCGCTTCGAGGCCCAGAAACATATATTCGAGTCCCAGCTGGCGCCAGTATTCAAACACTTCGCGGTTGCGACATAGCACGTCCGCTCTGGTTTCCAAATAGTAGGATTTCTTTACTTTATGTTTTTCCAGCTCGCGGCCGATTTCAAAACCGTGTTCGGGATGAATGAAGGCGACATCGTCCACGATGAAGACGTTGGGTTCGGCGATCGAGCGCATATCCTCCGCAATCGCCGGAGCGCTTGCCTTGCGGTAACTTCGGCCATAAAACGTCCACGCGCTGCAGAACGAACAATCCCATGGGCATCCGCGCGTGAACTCGATTGAGGCGCACGGGTCAAGCACACCGATAAAGTACTTGCGGCGCCGGCGCGCCAAATCGCGAGCCGGGAAGAAGCGGTCAAGGTCTTCCAGCAGTCGTGGCGCCGGCCCCTCCCCATCGCGGCTTGTCACGCCTGCTACTTTCGCCAGATTGCCGCCGCTCCAGGCTTCGAGCAATGTCGGGGTCGCCCTTTCGCCTTCGCCGCGCAGCACGCAATCGAGCGCTTCGCTGTGTTCCAGCAATTCAGCCGCGACAAACGAGGCGCTATGGCCGCCGACGAAGAGCAAGGAGTCTTTCAGCAAGGAGCGCGCGCCCTCGGCAAGTTCGAGCATCTCAGGCACGTTAGCGAGGTAATTCAGCGAGAAGCCAAGCGCATGCGGCCGCCAGCTCTCGACGAGCCGGTAGAAATCACGATGGGTGAAAATCTGAAGATCGAGAATCTGAACCTGATGACCTGCTGCGCGAACCGCCGCCGCGACACGCTCCATGCCAAGCGGTTCGAGCCGCAGGTAGATCTCGCTGTACATCAACGGACCGGGATGAACGAAGAGAACTCGCATTGGCGATGTAATCCTTTGGATTGCTGGCTTCTAAACCGGTCGACCGCTCGAAAATTCTCGCCATCCGCAGGGTATTCTGCGCTGATTATCGCAGCAGCGGGAAACTCGCGACGAGTTTAGCCGATGGTGGGAGGCGCGCCAACATACAGTGAACTGACTCTGTTGGCTGGCGCAGGAGTTCTCAACTTGCGCTACAACTAGAGCAACTGGGCCAAAATCGTCAGAGGTTCGCGGTATTCAGCAACGCGGAGTCCGCGCCGCACTATCTGTTCCGTTTCGAGCTTGCGCGCCGTGACTTCGACCAGGTCCGGCGCGATTCCAAGCACGCGAGCTACTGCGCGCTCGTTGCCGTAGCCGGCTGTTTCGTAATAGCGACGCATTATTCTATAGGCGGCAGCGCGCGGCTTCAGGCTTCGTGCCGCGTGCATCGCCTCGGCCCATCGATGGTCCACGGTATCCCACACGTAGGTAAAGGGGTCATAACGTTCTTCGACCTTTAGTGCGAGAAATTTTTCCTGCAGCTCCTTCATTGCCCGGTCAAACTCAAGGCGCATCTTCGGCTGGGCGAAGCCCGTCGTAAGCTTCAGTGCTTTGGTTTCGCTGGGCCCGCGGCGTGTGAGCGCGTCCATCACTAGTTTGGCGCAATATGACAGCATTCCGTACTGATAGAGCTTTTGGTAACCCCCGGAGGTCAGACGCAGCCGCAAAAAGCAGGGCAGCAGCTCCAGCGCAATGAAGCTGGGACGGCCTCCCAGGGCTTTGCCGTAGTAAACCGCACGGCGCGCCGGCAACACGTCCTTCAAGTTCCACGTCATCATGATCGCCCGGTCATGCTGGATATGATGGGGGAGTTCGGGTTCGCGCCTACCCTCAATCGCCTCTCGCAAACATGGCAGACCGAGTCCGGCAGTAAACGCTGCGCAGAAACCAGTTTCGTTGATAAAGCTCAGCGCCATTCCTTCGCCGGTAACCCGGCGCGCGGGAATCCTTCGGAAGTGATGGTCACGATGCCCTTCGAGGACTCCTGCGGCTACCAGCGGCGAATCCGACGTGCGCGAAATCGGCGCACGCCTGATAACTCCGGTGACTGCTGCTTTCTCAGTGATGCCGCCCATTGCAGCACCAATTTTGTGACGGCCCCAGCTCCAAAGCAAAGCCTTAGCTTGTATCGTTGGCTATCACGATCCATACAGCATTGGGCGCTAAATATGGCGTCTTATCAGCGGCATCGAACCTCGCAGCCCATGTCGTACGCGCTGTAGGGAGCCGCACTCGGAGGCTTTTACAGTGGCCCTATTACGATTAGCATGAGGATCGGGAATGGCATCTGGTAGGAATTGATGGCGGATATCAAGCTGAACTCGTTGCTGGAACGTTTTGCACAACGCGACCGCCTTGCTCTGGCGCGGCTTATCACGCTGGTTGAGAATCGGGCAGCCCAGGTCAGCGCGGTAATGGAGCGGATTTATGCGCAAACCGGACACGCGTACATCATCGGTATAACCGGGGCGCCCGGAGCTGGAAAATCGACCCTCGTCAACCGCTTAATCGCCAAATACCGCGCACAGGGAAAACTGGTCGCGGTGCTGGCGATTGACCCATCCAGCCCCTTTTCTGGCGGTGCCGTACTTGGCGACCGTGTACGCATGACCGACCATTACAAAGATGCCGGCGTGTATATTCGCAGCCTTTCAACCCGCGGGCATCACGGCGGGCTGAGCCGCGCCGCTCGCGAGATCGTCAAGCTGCTGGACGCTTTTGGTCATGATATCATCATCCTTGAAACCGTGGGTGTCGGCCAAACCGAACTGAGCGTGATGGACCTGGCTGACACCACCGTTGTGGTAACCGTGCCCGAGGCCGGCGACGGCGTGCAGGTGATGAAGGCGGGATTGAACGAGATCGCCGATCTGTTCGTCGTCAACAAAGCTGACCGCGACGGTGCCGACCGAATTAAGGCGGAACTCGAGCTAAGCGTGCATCTAAGGTCCGCCGATGGGTGGCGCCCACCGGTGCTGATGACGCAGGCCGCGGCCGACGTCGGAATTGAGGCCCTGGTGTCTCAGATCGAGCGCCACCGCGCGTACCTGAGTGACCATCGTGACCCAGCGCGAGAGAGCGAGCGAAGGGCGCGGGAGTTCATGGAAGTGCTCGCCTCCGAGATCGAGGAGCGCACAGTGCGCGCGCTGCGGCATGGGGCCGACGGCGCTCAGACTGTCATCGCGGAGGTGCGTCATGGCAACCTCAATCCGTACAGCGCAGTCCGGCGTATAATTGAAGACCGCGCCATGATTTCCGAATTGCTGTCGGACGAACACAATCGGGTCGAGCGGGAGTAAGCCCGTTGGCGAAAAAAAATCTTAGGGTCCGGGCACGTGCTGCCGAAAGCCAGGCTTGCGGTTCGGGTGGCGGCCGGCTGTTCGCAATCGGCGATATTCACGGTTGTGTTGACGAACTTGCGACGATGCTCACCTCGATCGCTCCGGCGCGTGGAGACACTGTCGTGTTCGTGGGCGATTATATCGATCGCGGGCCTGCCGCGCGCGATGTCATCGAACTTCTCCTCGATCTCCGCCAGGGCGCTGCGGAATATGTTTTCCTGAAGGGCAACCACGAAGACATGATGCTTTCATTTCTGGGATTGCCTGGCCATTATGGTGAATCTTTCCTCTTCAACGGCGGCGCGCCGACGCTGGAAAGTTACGGCGTGCCAGACGAGGCGTTGGCGCTCGAGCGGATTCCTACCGGCCATTTGGATTTTCTGAAAACGCTCGCAACCAGCTATCTGCATCCGCCCTATCTGTTCGTACACGCGGGGATCTCGCCGCTCCGGCAGCTTGAGGAACAAAGCGTCGAGGATATGCTCTGGATTCGCCAGGAGTTTATTTTCAAGCCCCATCAGCTTGGCGCAACGGTGGTGTTCGGGCATACGCCGATGCGCGCCGTAATGGTTGATCTGCCGTATAAACTCGGAATCGACACTGGTCTGGTCTATGGCGGCAAGCTCACCTGCGTCGAATTCAATGAAGGATTGTTGTATCAGGTCGGTCGCGGCAGCCGTCAGGTGAAAACGCAGTCAGTGGCAACACGCTGACCCGGCAAGGCCCTTCCGCGCGCAACGCGCTCTCGCTATTCTAGTCGATTCGTGGCGGCGTAGCTCAGTTGGTCAGAGCATGCGGCTCATATCCGCAGAGTCCGGAGTTCGAGTCTCCGCGCCGCCACCATAGGAAACCCTACGCAGACAGTCACTTGCTGATGCGCGCCGGGAAGCGAGCCGAGAGGCCGACGAGGCGTGCTGCATGAATCGTGCGCTAAACTACTGCGGATTTACCAATTGAACATACACTTATAACCATGACCTCATCCAAAACATTTCCGATAGCTACGAGATATCCTTCAAACAGCGGCAGATAAGACTTTACCTCCTCCGCCATATAACGAGCGCAAAAAACCCGGGTTGCGCGAAGCGCAGAGGGACGAAGCCGGTTGCGCGCCTAGTTTCACTCGCGTAGGCGAGTGCAGACACACTCTACCCGCAGCGAGCGCAACAGGACGGCCCAACCGCCTTTTGACCACACCAACCCCCGCTCGCTAACCTCGGCCTGCCCCGCAAATAACCGATAAGCGCGGACACCGCGAATATTTCCGTTGCGGATGAGCGAATTCTGATGTTCGCTTCATCTGGCTCTCATCTGCGCCTGTTAGATTTTCTCTGCCGATTCTCGAGCCGGGGTGGTTTCCCGATCTATCGTCGATGCGCCGCCGCGGCCAATCTCGCCTGAAACGGGCAGTGATGGAATTCGTCTACTCTTGTAGGAGGAAGTAACTATTAAGGGTTTTGCCAGGTAGCAGAATCATTTGGAAACGCGAACATCGCCGAAGATCGCATTGTCCAAAAGCTGCTCGGTGCTCAGGTTTTCAAGAAGGGATGCCGGCTGGCGTCCTGAATGCAGGCGCGGCGGTTGCTAAGCCTGCGGCAAAAAGCAGGTCCTCCGCTCCGCTGGTCATTCTCCCGCCTGCCGACGCATCAGGGTCATGAAAATGAAACTGGTTGTCTTAGGCGCGCTTTTGGTTGCGACGCTCGGGCTGGCGGGATGTTTCGATGGGCCGGGGGGTTATGGAGGCTACGGCTATCCCTCGTACGGCTATTCTCCCGCGTACGGCTACGGCTCTCCAGCCTTCGGCTATGACGGATGGGGACCATATCGCCATTGGGACCACGATTGGGATCATGATGGCTGGGGCGACGGCCGTTGGGCGATGGGAGGCCATCCCTATGGCTTCGGCGGCAGAGGCTTCCACAGTGGTGGCTTTAACATCGCCCGCTCGAACGGATTCGGCGGAGGACGCTTCGGCGGATTCCATGGTGGCGGGTTCCACGGCGGCGGGTTCCACGGCGGCGGGTTCCACGGCGGCGGGTTCCACGGCGGCGGGTTCCACGGCGGCGGTCGCCATTAAACCCCTATTGCGCGTATAAAGCCCTCGACCGGTTCCTCGTTGACGGGGCGCGCTTCGGACAGTCGGATCAGGCCGACGTTCGCGCCAAGTTGCTTCAACATCCGGCAGAGAGGCACGAAATCCGAATCGTTCGTCAGCGGCGCGGCCGGCGCGCTTCTCTTGCGTTGCGGCGGCACTGGAACATTCGACGGATTGCCTCTCGGGTTGCGTCGCGCTCAGTACCTAGTAAAGAGGCTGAGCGCATAGCCCGGAAGAAACATTCACGCGAGACCACACACCGCGAACCAGAACTGGTCATGCTCGCGATGGGAAGATATGGAATAGTGGGAAAAGTTTTAGAAACGCGGGCTGCGCCGGAGGCGCGCGTCCGAGCCGACGCCCCGGCACCCTGGGAGATCCCGCCGTCTTGCCCTAGGCGCGGACGGTTCGATAACGGCGCTTTCGGTAGGTTGCCAGCGGGCAAGGCGCGGTCGGAGCCGGCTGGCTGGTGATCGGCGCAGGTGCCGCTCAAATTCGCGTTCAGGACGAAAAGCCTTGCGGAGCAAGCCTAAATGCCTTCGCAAACTTGCTCGCGAAGGTCTGGTATCCGATGATGAAGGTCAGCTCGACGATCTCCGGCGCCGCAAAATGTTGCCGCAGCCGCACCAGACACTCGTCAGACATCTCGAGGTCGTCGCGGATGGTCCGCTCACAGAATTCAAGCGCGGCGCGCTCCCGCTCACTGAAGCGCGGGCTTCCTCGATACGTCACAACGTCACCGAGTTTCTCGGCCGGGACACCCACCTTCACGCCGACGGCGTGGCGGATGTCCATTCAATAGGGCACGCCGTAGAGCGTGGCCACCTGCACGTTGAGCAGTGCGCGAAGCTGAGCATCGATTATCCCGAACCACTCGATGGCACCGTAGAGGCCACCGAGCCCTAACATCAGCGGCAGACGATGAGCCATGAGACGTTCGGGAGTCGGTACCCGGCCGAACATGCGCTCGCCTATTCTGAGGAACACCCGCGTCAGCAAGCCCGGCCGTTCGATCTTGGCAATTTGCTCCATTTTGGCAATTTGTTCCATGAAAGGCTCCTTAGCTGCCATCGCCTTTTTGACCGCCGCCTCGACCGCAGCCGGATAGAACTCCGGTACAACTCCTCGGTGAGACAGGTGGCGAACAGCCGGTAGGCTGATCCCAGGTCTGGCACGCCGACCTCTTCCGAAAACGCTTCCCTCCCATCAAATTCATTCTTCACCAAAATAATAGGAATTACTTTCGCCGCGAGCCGTTACTATAGAGCCGATAGTGAATTGACATAGTAAGTTGACCAGGGCCCAGGAGAACTAAGATGACCCAAGCCGCCAACTGCTTGCCGCGCCATATTTCTCGCGCGCCGCATTTTGCATATCCGCGACCGCCTCGCCCTTGCAGATTCGTGACCTGCCGCTCGCCTCCTTCTGCCCGGCAATCTTGCGAATCCGTCACCGAACCCGCCCATTGAGCCGTCCGCATGCCCGCCACCGCTCCCACTCCCCGCCAGCTCTCGCCGATCAAACCTCCCGCCCGCTGTCCGGCCTGCAACAGCACGAAGGTCGCACCCAAGGGAACGCGCGCCAAGAAGCTCGAAACCATCCGCCTGTTCCGGTGTCGGGCGCGCGGGCGCACTTTCGCGCCCGGCCCGCGCGCCTTGCGCAACAAGACTTACCCACTGAATGAAATCCTCGAAGCCTTTACGATCTATAATCGCGGCAACTCGCTCGAAGACACCAGCCGGCGCCTGTCCTCGCGCCACGGTCACGCCGTCAACCCGGCGACAATTTCGCGCTGGCTTGCGGCGCATTCCGGTCTCACGACCTACCGCCGTCTACGCGCGAAAGGCCTAGGCTCTTCAAGCCGCCACAGATCATCCGCACCGTCAAGCTTTACCACCGCCAGGTCTATGAATTCGCCTATCACCGCGCCAAGCTTGCCTTCTTGCGCAATGGGACTCTGGACGACCGTCGCAGCGGCGACACGCGCTTCGCTCCGCTCGCCGATTTCCTGGACCGGGTAGCTCACTCTCGCCCCGACGATCTCTTTCGACGCGAGGACGGCGCGCGCTGTTCGCAACTACCGTCGGAATTCCTCGCCCTTGACCGCCTAACCGTCTTCGAAAAACAAAACATTGCGACCGACACCGCCGCGCTGATCATTCCGAGCGTCGGCTCCAACCACGACCGCCATCCCAAACTGCAACGGTTCATGCTCGCCAACGATAGCACGACCCTTGCCGCGGACCGAAAAGGCAGCGCAATTTCTTGGGCTCGACGTTTCGACCGTCCGGCATCTGACATTGCGGCGAGCTGACCTACATCAAGACCTGCAAACGCGGTGTGGCCTACCAGCTAATCGACCTAATCGAATGGCTCGACGCCCGGCGCGTGCCGGCGCGCCTTTGAGCGAATACTTTCATACCCTTTGACACTGCGTGCCTGCACGCATACATTCTGAACTGAGCTATGAACGTAACTGAGATGGCACGGCTAGTACTTACTTGCGTAAATCACCGTAACGCAGTTTCGGGTGCACAGAGTGCACGACTTCTTTGGTCCACTCGAACGGTACGGCATTCTGGTTGTAGCTCTGAATGAAGTTATCGATCGCTTCGCGCAATTGCTGGGGTGAGGTGAAACTGGCGCCGCGCAATGCGGCGCGGACCAGAATGCTGAACCAGCACTCGATCATGTTAAGCCAGCTGGCATGGGTTGGGGTGTAATGAAAATGCACGTAGGGGTGCCGAGCCCGCCAGGCATCGTGCTTGGGCTTGTGGGTATT